>JAEIGA010002536.1_pt1 | contig 29091 bp, 24 predicted proteins | sample 9270691 | NCBI WGS metagenome assembly JAEIGA01 (sample SAMN17057246, study PRJNA624740) | gut metagenome | biome: biome; isolation source: fecal sample | host: Bos grunniens | place: China: Xizang | collected 2019
GCCGTTCGTGAGGCGTTCAAAGCTACACATGCACAAGTGAAAACCATCATGGCAGATGCCGAGCAACGTGCTAGCTACAAGGCACAGTTCGACGCACAAAAGAAGTACATCTCGCTCCGCGGCTACATCTTCGCACAAGTGTATAACAAACAGTAAATTAACCCCTCAAAATTCATTTATTATGGCAGGAAAAATCACCTATGCATTGCCAGTAGAAAAAGCTTCTGGCAAAATCTTCGGCAAGAAAAACGCATTCATTGCAGTCACTCGCAAAGTCGGTAAACGCAAAAACGGTTGCGCCGTAACGGGCGTACGTACCACCCCTGTTTCGGCTGCTGAAATCAATCATCGCAACAAGTTCAAAGCGGTACAAGCACTCGCTCGTCAACGCATGAAAGACCCAGAGCGTGGGCCTATGGACATGGTGCAATGGAAACTCGACGACCAAGGTTATTCCACCTTCTACGGTTACTGCTTCCATCTCGAATGGGAAGCGTACAACGAAGACTAAAACCTACGCTAAACAAACAACCACCCCAGCACGGAGTGGTTGTTTTTTTTGTATCATCCTGCAATAATTTTCATTATTATTTGCCTATGTCGAAAAAAAGTAGTACCTTTGCACGCTTTTTTGCGTGTCGCGCACACATGTGTGCGTAGGCGAGAGGTGAGAGGCTAGAGGTTAAAGGCTCGGGATTAGATGAAGAAATGGATAGTCATATTAGTAGCATGTATGCTGTGTACGGTGGTACGCGGGCAGAAGGTAGCTATCAGTGATATGGTATCGCAGATGATGCAAGACAGCACACAGCTGGCTAGCGATAGTCTGCGCACTACCCCATCCGACTCCATCGCAGCCGACAGCATTGCACCTAAAAAGAAAAAAGGCACCATCGACGCCAAAATAGAATACAGTTCGCAAGACTCGATGGTGATCATGGGCAGCGGCGTCGCGTTTATCCACGGTAGCGGCGACCTCAAATACAAGAACATGGGGCTTACCGCCGAGTATATCCGTATTCACATGGACAGCAGCACGATCTACGCGAAGGGCGTGTATGACACCATCGACAACGAGTGGATAGGCAAGCCCATCTTCTCTGAAGGGCAGGACGAATACGAGACCGATGAGCTTACATACAACCTCAAAACCCAAAAAGGTCTTATCATCAACGCTATCACCGAGCAAGGCGAAGGGTATATCGTAGCCGACAAGACGAAGAAAGTGGGCGACGACATACTGATGATGGCAGGCGGCAAATACACCACTTGCGACCAACATGACCACCCTCACTTCTACCTGCGCATGACGAAAGCCAAAGTGAAGCCCGGCGAATACATCGCCACGGGCCCTGCTTATCTAGTGGTGGGCGATGTGCCATTGCCACTGGCTGTGCCCTTTGGTTTCTTCCCCTTTACCAGTCAATACTCTAGCGGCTTGATCATGCCTAACTTCGGCGACGACTACCGCCGCGGATTATACCTATCGGGCTTGGGTTACTATTTCGCCATCAACGACTATATGGACTTGGAACTCACGGGCGACATCTACACCCGCGGTACGTGGGCTGTACGCGCACGGATGCGCTATCTGAAGCGGTATAAATTCAATGGTAGCGTAGGCATCGATTATCGTTGGGACGTGACAGGCGAGAAAGATATGCCCGACTACAACGTGGCGAAGAACTTGAGCGTACAATGGAGTCACACCCAAGATGCAAAAGCCAATCCATACAACAATTTCTCGGCGAGCGTGAACTTCAAGACGAGTGGATACAACCGCAGCAACATCAACAGTTATTACAACGTGCAAGCCAATGCGGAGAACACGACCAGTAGTAGTATCAGTTACACGCAGCGTTTCCCCGATAGTCCGTGGAGCATCGGTATCAATGCTAGCATCGCACAGCGTACGAAAGACTCCACGCTGAGCGTGACCGCGCCTAGTCTGACGGTGAACATGAGCCGCATCTACCCCTTCAAGCGCAAGCAGCGCGTGGGAAAAGAGAAATGGTATGAGAAAATCAGTTTGCAGTACAGCGGTAGTTTTACCAACTCCATCACCTGTAAGGAGAACTATTTCTTCAAATCGAACTTCGTGAAAGATTGGGACAACCGCTTTAAGCACAACCTGAGCACGTCGGCATCGTTTATGGCATTCAAATACCTGAGCATCACGCCTAGTATCAACTTCACGGATCGGATGTTCTTCAGTCGTGTGGATCAGAGTTGGGATGAGAAACTGAACCAAGTGAAGAAAGACACGGTAATGGGCTTTTACAACGTATATGACTTCAATGCGAGCATCACGTTGTCCACGAAGTTATACGGTTTTTACATTCCTTTCCGCAAATGGTTTGGCGACAAGGTGGATCGTTTCCGCCACGTGATGACGCCAAGTATTAGTTTCAATTACCATCCAGACTTCGGCCAAGACTACTGGGCGAAGCGTTACGGCGGTTTCTGGGGCAGTTATGACAAATTGGTCACTACACGCGATGCGGCAGGAAACATCGTACCCAAACTAGACGAGAACGGCCTACCGATATACGAAGTGGTGCACTATGCCCGCTTTAAGGAAGCACCGAGCAGGGGTGCAGCAGCGACGCTGAACTTCTCGCTGGGTAATAACCTAGAAATGAAACTACGCAACGACAAAGACACCACGGGAAAAGAGCCATACAAAGTGTATAGCATCATCGACAACCTGAGCATCAGCGGTGGATACAACTTCATTGCGGATTCTATGAACTGGCAGAACTTCTCGGTGAACTTGCGTATCAAAATCCCTAAAGTGAATTACACCATCAACCTGAGCGGACAGTTTGACCCATACATGTACACCACGACGCCAAGCGGTAATCATGTGCGCTGTAATGAGCTATACTGGAATCATGGTCGTTTTCCACACTTCTTGGGTACGAGCACGAGTTTTAGTTATACCTTCAACAACGACGTAGTGAAGCGCTGGTTTAAAAAGGAGGACAAAGACAAAGACGAGGAAGAAGAGGAGGAGGATAGCGTAGATAGTCTGAATGACGTGGAATGGGCAGGCGATGAGACAGGCAATGCGTCGAAGAAGCGCAAAGACAAAAAAGAAGAGGAAGAGGTGACCAATGATGGCTACCTGTTTGCGAAAATCCCTTGGAGCTTGAGCGTATCCTACACGCTGCGCTACGGAGCAGGCACGGAATGGGACGAGAAAAAGAACTACTACAAGATGGAGTTTCGCCATAACTTGAGTTTCTCGGCGTCCATCGGACTAGGTAGCGGTTGGAAAGCTAGCACGTCGCTCAGTTATGACGTGAACGCCAAGAAACTATCCTACACCAGTATTAATGTCACCCGCGACCTGCACTGCTGGAGCATGAGCGCGAACTTCGTACCGTTTGGTCCGTATAAGAGTTATACCTTCCACATCGGTGTGAACGCTAGCATGCTGGCAGACTTGAAATATGATAAGAGTAGCAGCGATGCGACGGGTAGGCCTATTGATTGGTGGTAGGCGAGAGGTTATGGTGTAAGGTGTAAAGTGTAAAGTGTAAAGGCACGGATTAAAGTTTAAAGGCAAGGATATATGAAAATTGAAGCAAGAAAAGTAGTGACCCTCCAATACGATTTGTACGTGGACGGCGAAAATGGACAAGAAGAATTGATGGAAAAAGCCACGGCAGAAGCACCATTGGTATATTGCCACGGCGAAGGTATGATGTTGCCCGCCTTTGAGCAGGCAATGGCAGGGCTGAGCGAAGGCGAAACATTCGACTTCCGCATCGCATGCCAAGACGCCTATGGCGAATACGACGACGAGGGCGTGCTGACGCTGGACAAGAAAATGTTCTACAACGGCGACGGCGAGTTTGACTCAGAGCGCGTATATGTGGGCGCTATCGTACCTATGAACACCGCCGATGGGCAAGTGATCAACGCACAGATAGCCGAGATCACCGCGGATAATGTGACCATCGACCTCAATCACCCCTTGGCAGGAGAGAACCTGCACTTCGTAGGTAAGGTATTGAACTTGCGCGACGTGACCGAAGGCGAACTGAAAGCATTGCACCACCGCGGTTGCGGCGGCGGATGCGGCGGCTGCAAAGGTAGCTGCGACGACTGCGGAGGAGAATGTGGGTGTTAGGTTAGAGGCGAGATTATGGTGTAAGGTGTAAAGTGTAAAGGCACGGATTAGAGTTTAAAGTTTAAAAGAAAGGAATAATACTATGGCAAATATTTTAGCGATAGTGGGGCGTCCCAATGTAGGGAAATCGACCCTTTTTAACCGCTTGACAAAGACACGTCGAGCGATAGTGAATGACGCAGCAGGTACCACTCGTGACCGCCAATATGGCAAGAGCGAATGGTGCGGCAAAGAGTTTTCTGTGATCGACACAGGTGGTTGGGTAGTAAACTCCGACGATACGTTTGAGAGCGAAATCAATCGTCAGGTGAATCTCGCCATCAAAGAGGCAGACGTGATCCTGCTAGTGGTGGACGTGAATGCAGGCGTGACACAGTTTGACATGGAAGTGGCTCACCTGTTGCGTCAAGCGAAGAAAGAGACCGTATTGGCAGTAAACAAAGTGGATCAGTTTGATCAGCAATATGGTGCGCCAGAGTTCTATAAGTTGGGCTTAGGTGAGCCATATATCCTGTCAGCCGAGAATGGACTAGGTACAGGCGATTTGCTGGATGAGATTTGCAGTAGGTTCAAAGACACAGTAGCCGGCGAAGACTTGGAGGAGTTGCCTCGCTTTGCGATTGTGGGTCGTCCGAATGCAGGTAAGAGTAGCATATTGAATGCGTTTATCGGCGAAGAACGTACTATCGTGACCGATATTCCAGGTACTACACGCGATAGTATCTACACTCGCTACAACAAGTTTGGCAAAGACTTCTATCTGGTGGATACGGCAGGTATTCGTAAGAAAGCGAAAGTGAATGAAGACTTGGAGTATTACTCCGTGGTGCGCAGTATTCGTGCGATAGAAAACTCGGATGTATGCATACTGATGATCGACGCCACACGCGGCATTGAGGCGCAAGACCTGAATATCTACTCGCTGATTCAGAAGAACAAGAAGGGATTGGTGGTATGCGTCAATAAGTGGGATTTGGTAGAAAGCAAGACAACCGCTGACATTAAGGGATATGAGCGTGCTATTCGTGAGCGCATAGCACCGTTTACCGATTTCCCAATCATCTTCACGTCGGCACTGACCAAACAGCGTATTTACAAAGTGATGGAAACCGCGTTGCACGTATATGAGAACAAGCAGCAGAAAGTGCCTACGGCACAACTCAACGAACGCTTCTTGCCACTGATAGAGAATTATCCTCCACCAGCAACGAAAGGTAAGTACATCAAAATCAAATACTGTACGCAGTTGCCCAACACACAAATTCCAACCTTTGTGTTCTTTGCCAACTTGCCACAATATGTGAAAGAGCCCTATCGTCGTTTCTTGGAGAATAAGTTGCGCGAATGGTGGGATTTTACGGGTACACCCGTACAGATTTTTATTCGTGCGAAATAAAATAATTCGTGCGAAACACGGAAAATAGTGGGGATTTTTTAGAAAGAACATAAATTTGTTACGAAGCGCTTGCGCGCGTGCGAGATTTTTTGTAACTTTGCGGACGAAATGAAGATTATCAGTTTTAGCCATATATCAGGTAGTGTGAAAATGGTATTGAAAAGCGATTCGTCGCTTCTCAACAACAAGAAGCCATTTTTCATTCCGGATTGGAGTAGCGATATTCGTATGACCCCATGCGTGGTGCTTCGGGTAAGTCGTTTGGGCAAGAATATCGGTGTGAAATTCGCCTCACGCTACTACAATGCCGTGGCGCTAGGGCTGAATATCTTTGCCGCCGATTACGTGGCGCAAGGCGATGATACACGTGGATGGGCCTTCGACTTCTCGCTGCCTATAGGCGAGTGGATGGAGATAGCTGATAATCCGTGGAAAGACTTGGTGGTGAATATGGACGAGGCAATCGCCCAAGCTAGCCAAGTGATGACCCTCCGTCAAGGCGACTTGATTGTGATAGATAGAATGGTGGAATCTCGTCCCTTGGTGAGCGAAGAGGTGGTAGAGGTACACGAAAACAACAAAGAACTACTGTATTGCAAAATCAAATAGTATGAAGCGATTGACATTGATTATAGGAATCTTACTCACCGTACAAATGGCATGGGCTGGAATTCACACATACAGCCAGCAATCCGTTTTGCACGAAGGCAATATCATCAAAGTGCAAGTGAGCGAGACAGGTGTGCACATGATTCCTTACGACTCGCTGAAGTCATGGGGGCTGAAAGCAGAAGATGTGTGTATATTGGGATACGGCGGCGGTATGCTATCGGAGAAGTTTACGGAGCACCACTGGGATGACCTACCATCGGTGGCATTCTATATGCACAAAGGTGCAGACAATGTGTTCAACAGTGGCGATTATATCTTATTCTATGCTCAGGGACCAGTACGCTGGGACTGCAATAAGAATGGCGTTTGGACGCATACGCAAAACCCATACAGTCAATACGGTTACTACTTCGTGACGGATAAAGCAGAATTGCAAAAGCAGATTACTTATAGCGAGGATGACTATAGTGATACTTATGCAATAGATGTGGATTGGTACACCGCGTATGCGGTACACGAGGTGGATCAATGGAACTTGATCGACCCTACTCCAGATGGTTCGAGTGGTGGCGGTAGAGAGTTCTACGGGGAGATGATGAATTCGAAATCGAAAGTGCTGAACGTGTCTATCCCTATGCAAAACGTACGCACGGACAAGGATAGCCGTTGCCTAGTGACGCTAGCAGCGAATTCAGGCGAAGCCACTCCTATACAAATCAACTTTGCCAACACCACGAGTACGTGCAGAGTCCCAGCCATTGGCGTATCGGATTTCTTCACCAAGGCCGTAGCAGATTCTGCTATCGTATCAGGCAAAGCTAGCTCAACCGGTGCACAGGATGTGACGTTGTATTTCAAGAGTAGCGTGTCGGGTGCCGTGGCATATCTCAACTACATCGAGATCAATGCGCCATGCGATTTGATCATGGTTGGGAACGAGATGCCTATCAGCAATACCCAATGTCTGGGGCAAAGCATAGCCCTTCGCTATCATTTGAAGAATGCCAATGCGACTACTCAGATATGGCGCGTGACCAACGAAGTAGATATTGAGCAGATGCCTACCCAAATGGAGGGCAACACGCTGACATGGATTGGAGCCAATGCTATATCAGAGAAATACATCGCCATCAACCCCACTGCAAGCAACTGGAAGAAACCCGTGACTATCGGCAAAGTGGCAAATCAAAACCTACATGCCTTGTCGGATATCGACTATGTGATTATCTGTCCAGCAGCGTTTGTAGAGCCCGCTACGCGTTTGGCTCAAAAGCATGAGGAGGTGGATTACCTGACATGGGCCGTGGTGACTGATGAGCAGGTATATAATGAGTTTTCTTCGGGTACACCAGACGCTACCGCCTATCGCTGGTTGATGAAGATGCTATATGACCGTGCAGGTAGCAATGCCAATCAACGTCCGAAGAGCCTGTTGCTATTAGGCAATGGTACGTATGACAACCGCAAGCTCCTCCGCAAATCAGGTATTCGCCAATTGCTCACGTACCAAGCAAAGAATTCTACCATCGAGACTATGGCATACGCTACGGATGATTACTTTGCTTTTCTAAAAGATAATGCGGGTATCAACAAAGGTGTGTTTGAAGATTATCGTGCACAAATGGACATTGGCGTAGGTCGTTTGCCCGCCAAGACGCTGGATGAAGCCAATCAGATGGTGGATAAGATCTGCACGTACATGGATGACCAAGTACTAGGCAAATGGAAGACTCAAGTGCTCTTCTTGGCGGATGACGGCGATCATGGATTGCACGTGGAGACAGCCGATGGCGGTGCAGAGCGTTTGCGCCAAAAGAATAAATCCTTTGTAACAAGCAAAATCTACTTGGACGCTTATACACAAGAAGTGAGTGCCGCGGGCGAGAGTTATCCGTTGGCGAAAAACCAATTCGACAACATGATGAGCAACGGTGTGCTCTTTATGAACTATTCAGGACACGGCGGCTACAACAACATCACCAATGAGCTCTTTATGAAAACCGCCGACATACAACGTATGAGCAACACGAACCAGGGTTTTTGGTTCTTAGCTACTTGTAGTTTCTCTCACTTCGATGGCGGTATCACTTCCGCAGGCGAAGAAGCAGTATTGAACCCTCATGGTGGTGCGATAGCCGTGCTGTCGGCATGTCGTACGGTATATGCCACACAAAACACGAAGTTGAATCGCAACTTGTGTGATACGTTGTTTGGGCACAAGAATGATTTTAACTACCACATGACCTTGGGCGAAGCTACTCGCATTGCGAAAAACATGACCGGTAGTTATGACCAAAATAAGATGGCATACGTGCTATTGGGTGACCCAGCGCTGAAATTGAGTTACCCTACCGATTATAGAATACAAACCATTATGCAGTCGGATACTCTAAACGCGCTGAGCACGCATACGATTAGAGGATATATCGAAACGGAAGACCACGATACGGCAGTATGGTTTAATGGCAAAGTGGATATCACCGTGATGGACAAGATACAAACCATTACGACACGCGATAATGATGAGATCAATGAGTCGTACAAGACTCGCGTTGACTATCTCGACTACCCCAATACCCTATTCTCTGGACAGACAGATGTGGTGGACGGAAAGTTTGAAGTCACGTTTATGATTCCAAAAGATATACGCTACAACTATGGCAACGGACGCATTGTATATTACGCGTACGACGAGGAAAGCAGAGAAGAAGCGATTGGACACTATGAGGACTTTATCATAGGCGGTAGTAGTAGCGTAGTGAAACAAGATACGATAGGTCCGGAATTGCATATTTATCTAAACAATCCCGCCTTCACGGATGGCGATCAGACCTATGAGTTTCCACATTTCTATGCAGAGATTTATGACGAGAATGGTATTAACACAGTAGGTACGGGTATCGGTCATGATCTGCTGATGATTATCGATGCCGACCCCGACAAGACCTATGTGCTGAATGATTACTTCAGAGCGAACACGAATAGTTACCAAAGAGGTATGGTAAGCTACAAGATGGTGGAGCAATCTGAAGGCGCACATACGTTGACCTTCCGTGCATGGGACTTGCATAACAACAGTAGCACCGCCTCGCTGAACTTCCAAGTGGTGAAAGGAATGGATCCAATGATCTATGATGTAGTGACCTACCCTAACCCTGTATCCAGCACGGGAGTGATGAACGTACATATCCAATACAATCAGCCCGACGAAGTAATTGAAACCACCATCAACATCTACGATATCAGCGGTAAATTGGTGTACACCAAGAGCCAAATAGGTGCGGAAGGTATAACCTGGAATATGGGAGATATGAACACCGAACCTGGAATATATGTATATCAAGTAAAAATAAAAACTACCACATCGAACTATGTATCGAAAGCGGGTAAAATAATCATCACTCAATAGCCTATGAAACAACTTTAAATAAGTGTAGAATACATAACAAGAGTTATCCATTATATTTCGTGACTTACTACGTAAATTACTAACAAATAAAATAAACAATTACAACAATGAAGAAAATTCTTTTTTCAATTCTAACAATTTCTGTTTTATCGTTGCCAATGATGGCAACTAACCCAGTACAAACAGCGATGCCCTCGCTCAGTATTGCTCCAGACGGTCGTGCAGCCGGTATGGGTGACTTGGGTGTAGCTACCAGTCCAGACTTGAACTCACAACACTGGAACCCAGCAAAATACGCTTTTATGGAGAGTAAAGGTGGTTTGACCGCCAACTATACCCCATGGTTGACCAAATTGGTAAACGATATTGACTTGGCTTACTTGGCAGGTTACTACAACATGGGTGAGATGGCTGGTACGATCTCAGGTAGTTTCACTTATTTCTCAATGGGTACAGTAGCGTTGGTAGATGGTTTTGGTGGAACATTCGCAGAAGCCACTCCAAACGAATGGGCTATCGACTTGGCATACTCTCGCAAATTGCATGAGTATGTGAGTATGGCAGTAGCTTTGCGCTTTTTGTACAGCGACTTGAACAATGGTGTAAACTCCTCAGTAAGCGGAAGTGCGCAAGAGATGTATCCTGCATGGACAATGGCAGCCGATGTATCGTTGTACTATCGTCAACCTATTTCTTTGCCAATGGGCGAGAGCTATTTGGGCGTAGGTTTGAACATCAGCAACTTGGGTGGTAAGATGACTCATGACGAAGGTTTAACACAAAACTTTATCCCAACCAACTTCCGTTTGGGTGTAAGCTATGAGTTGCCATTCGACGATCACAACACCTTGATGGCTAGTGTAGAGTGCAGCAAATTGTTAGTACCTACATACAAGTCTAAATTTGCGATCAACGAGGAGACAGGTGATGCTCTTACAGGTCAAGCATTGCAAGATTGGTATTCTGGCATCTCTTCTCCAAAAGGTTGGTGGATGTCATTCTGCGATGCTCCAGGTTACTACAACGAGTTGACTGGTAAGAACGTATCTCCATTGATGGAAGAGTTTCAAGAAGTACAATGGGGTGTAGGTTTGGAATATAGCTACAACAAGATGTTCTTCGCTCGCGCAGGTTATAGCCACGAGAACTATTGGAAAGGTAACCGCCGCTATGTGACATTGGGTGCCGGTTTCAACTACAGTATTTTCAACATCGACTTTGCATACTGTCTTGCCGTAACTCCATCTAACCCACTTGATCAAACCATGCGTTTCACACTTGGCTTTGACTTAGCGGGTATTAAGGACTTGGTAAACAACCGTAAGTAATGCGTATCGGTTTCGGATATGACGTACACGCTTTTGCCCCCAACCGCGAATTGTGGTTGGGTGGCATACGCGTGCCTTCTGAGCAAGGTTTGCTAGGTCACTCCGATGCGGATGTGCTGATTCACGCACTCTGCGATGCACTTTTAGGTGCGGCAGCGATGCGCGATATAGGTTATCATTTCCCCCCAGTAAAGGGAAATGAATATGAGAATATCGATTCGAAGGTTCTTCTCCGAAAAGTGATGGAGATGCTGCGTGCAGGCGGTTATGAGTTGGGCAATTGCGATTGTACAATCTGCGCAGAAACACCTAAATTAAATCCTCATATCCCCGCGATGGTTCGTTGTCTAGCAGATGTGATGGGTGTGGAGGAAGGACAAATAAGTATTAAAGCTACCACCACAGAGCAATTGGGTTTTGTAGGTAGAAAAGAGGGTATTGCCGCTCAAGCAGTGGCATTAATCGTAAAACGTTGACAGCAAGGAACTACAGGTAAGATGTTGACAGCAAGAAATTACATACTAGCCAGTGTATTGGTAGTGTTGGTGGGATGCCTATTGAGCCCATACTCGTATGCCGAGAATTTCACGCACACGCATGCAGAACATGTGTGGGGCGAAGATAGCATAGACACGAAGGTCATCAGCCGGTATGATACGTTGCATATGGTAGATAGTATCATCGTGATTCATACTCTATGCGCGCCAATCTGTTCCTCGCACGCGCGTGTATATAATAAGGAGGGGGATTTGATACGCGTATTGAAAGCGCCATTTCGCTCCGTATTCCCCGAAGCTTATATAGAAGACAACAAAGTACTATGGCGCGATAATGATACATTGGAGTATTCTCCAATCCCCTAAACCATTCCTATTCACAGCATTGAAACCTATAAAAGAACTCGACGCATTGCGCCTTCCGATCTACTTGATTGGCTATATGGGCGCAGGTAAGACGACCGTAGGTCGTCTGTTGGCCGATCGTTTAGGTTGGCACTTTGTAGATTTGGACGATGCGTTTGCCGAGATTCATGGTGCTACTCCCGCAGATTATATCCGTTCGCACGGAATAGAAGAATTTCGCAGGAAAGAGAAATATGTCGTGGAGGACTTGGCAGAATTGCCTATTGATAAAGTGATCTATGCGACAGGGGGCGGTTATCCCTGTTGGGAAGATAATATGGAGTGCTTGTCGGAACTGGGTACGAGCATATATTTGCGTTGGTCTCCTACGGATTTGGTAAAGCGTATATTGCTGACCGATTTGAGCGAGCGCCCAGTGTTGCAAGGAAGAACCGCAGAGGAACTATTGACGTTTATCACTCCGCAACTAGAAGCGCGTGAAGCATTCTATAGTCAAGCGGACTATGTAGTGGAAGCGCCTCTGAAAGATATAGCAGAAGAAGATGATAAAAATATAGCAGAAGTATTATGGAAATTAATCAAATCCAAGACGAGATAATCGAAGAGTTTAGCAGTTTTGATGACTGGATGGATCGCTATTCGCTATTGATCGAATACGGGAATGGATTAGCCCCCTTAGCGGAATCCGCGAAAACGGATCAGAATCTGATAGATGGCTGTCAGTCGAAAGTGTGGTTTACCGCAGAGATTCAAGATGGTAAGGTGGTTTATCAAGGCGATTCAGACGCGATATTGGTGAAAGGTATTGTAGCGCTTCTGATTCGTGTATTGAGCGGTCATAGTCCGAAAGAAATCGTGGAGAGCGATTTGTATTTCATCGACGAGATTAGTCTTCGTGAACATCTGTCGCCTACTCGCAGCAACGGTCTGAATGCAATGCTGAAGCAAATGCGTTTGTTTGCCTTGGCCTATCAAGCACAACAATGATGAAGATGGAAAGAAAAATATTGTTAGGCGTATGTGTGTGGCTTTTGCCATTGGGTTTGCTTGGCGAGACGCCCGCTGTGGTATCTGAAGAAACAAGCAGCAAGCAGCAGGTGGAGGGTCACGTGATTGCATCGTTTGTAAAGTCGTTTGACCACGGACTGAAACTGACGTTGGAGGAGGAGATACGTACCGCTCCGTCGCATCGTTCGCATACGACAGTTTCTTTGGGCTATACGCCTATAGAATACTTGTCGCTGAGTGCAGGGTACGTATTGAAGTTGTATGGCAATCAGGGTTGGAATGACGTGAACAAGTTTCTTCGTCACCGCGTAAATGTGGATGTGACAGGTCAAGTAAGTTTGGGTCAATGGAAACTATCGTTGCGTGAGCGTTTGATGCTAGATGCTCGTGCAGATGAGATTGATTTGCGCGAAAAGAACCGCGTGGATTATACCCTTCGTTCGCGTTTGCAAGCGAGTTATTCAATTCCAAGTACGCCCTTGAGTATTGTGGGTAAGATGGAGGTATTCAATACTCTGAATGCGAAGTATTATGGTCAGTATATCAGCGAGTTGCGTCCAGAATTGGGTTTGCAATGGAAAGTAAACAAGAAGAATACGCTGAATTTGTCCTACCGCTACAACTATGTTTATAGCCGCGATATTGATATGTTGGAGAGCGGAATGGTGGCACTGACACATTCGTACACGCATAAACATATTATCTTGCTGACTTATAAGTTTGATTGGTAAGCGAGATTGATGGTATTACGATGGTATTACGTAATGCTTACGATGAGCTCTAGTGGTCGCGAAGTGGTCGCGAAGCCAGCGGCTAACTTGGTGTAGGGTGTAGGGTTTAAGGTTTAAGGTTTAGGGTGTAGGGTTTAAGGTTTAAGGTTTAAGGTTTAAGGTTTAAAGGCTGGGGAAATAATAACAACTGACACCAGAGGGTGTCAGTTGTTATTTATGTTCTAGAGTTCGGTGATTTGTCCTTCGGCGAATTGGAGTTTTCGTCCAGGATAGAGTTCAGGCCACGTAGGATTGTGGGTGGACATGATGACCGTCATACCCGCTTGGCTGATACTATAGAGCAAGTCCATGATTTCACGTCCCGTCTCGACATCGAGATTACCTGTAGGTTCGTCCGCAAGAATCAATCCCGGTGCGTTGAGCAGGGCACGTGCGATAACGACACGCTGTTGCTCTCCACCAGAGAGTTGGTATGGCATTTTGTATGCTTTCTCCTCCATACCGACTTGCTTTAGGACGTCAAAGACGTTGTTTTTCATTGCTTCTTTATCCTTCCAGCCAGTGGCTTTGAGAACAAAAAGCAGGTTGTCTTCGACGTTTCTATCCACCAAAAGTTGGAAATCTTGGAAAACCACTCCGACTTTTCTACGTAGATATGGGATGTCGCGTCTTTTGATTTTGAGCAGGTCGTATTCGAGGGCAGTAGCGGCAGTACCTTGCACGGGTAGTTCGCCATAGATGGTCTTCATGAAGGAGGATTTGCCACTACCTACTCTACCGAGAAGATATACCATTTCGCCTGGCGAAACAGTGATATTGACATCCTTCAAGACGATTTGCTCATCCTGGCAGATGGTGACATCTTGGTATTTGATGAGTGAACTCATTCTGCGTCCATTTGGTTGATTTTATTCTCGAGATCTGCGAGCTGCGCTTTGAGTGTATCGATCTTCTTGCGCATATCATCTACGAGTTTGTTAGCCGATTTGCTCTTTCCGGTGAAGAAGAGGATATTATTCTCTGCTGTTTTGATTTCTTGCACAAGATTCTCGTACATGCGTATGAGTTTTTGACGGTCGTTCATGCTATCGACTTTCTTGTTCCAACGCTCTTTCGCCTCGGCACGTTTTTGTGCGTATTGCTCGCGTAGTTCCTTGGTAGCTTCACGTTTAGCTTCGAAGAATGTATCGCATGCAGCAGTAAACTTCTTCCAGAGGTCATCGGAATATTTTCTAGCGACAGGTCCAACTTTTTTCCACTCATTTTGAAGTTCGATGAGTCGGTTGGTAGTTTCTGTCCATTCGATGCTTGTCTTGAGTTCTTCCGCCGCTTCGAGTAGTTCGCGTTTTTTCTTGAGGTTCTCGGAAAACTCATCACGCATTGTTTTGTAGTAAGCAGTTTTGGCTTTGAAGAATTCCTCGCACAAAGCACGATACTCGGCGTAAATAGTTTGGTTTTGCTTCTTTGGTGCAAATCCAATGGTACGCCATTCTTGTTGGATGGCTTGGATTTTCTCGGTAGCTTCATCCCATTGCTTGTTGGATTTTAACTTGCTGGTGTCCAATGCTTTGATTTGATCTACGAGAGCTTGTTTTTTCTCGAGGTTTTCATTCTCTTTTGCGTGTAGTTCGTCGAAGTAAGCTTGGTGCTTTTTGTTGATGATGCTGCTGGCTTGTTTGAAACGATTCCAGAGTTCCTCTCTCAGTTCACGTGCTACAGGTCCGATCTCTGCCCACTCATCATGGAGCTGCTGCAAAGCACGGTTTGCCTCAACGATATTAGGATTCTCTTGTAGTTTTTCAGCTGCCTCGCAGAGCAGTGTTTTCATTTCGAGATTCTTCTTGAAATCGAGATCACGGAGTTCGATATTGATTTTGACGAGGTCGTAGAATCTCTCTTGGTATTGCTGGTAGTTTTTCCAGATTTCTTGTGTTTTTGTAGCAGGAACAGGTCCGATGGTTTTCCACTCGGCTTGTAGTTCGCGCATTTTCTTGAGGTTATCCATAACGTCGGCTGTTTCAGCGTCCGCCATTTCCTTCATTTGCGCGAGAATATTCTCTTTTCGAAGTAGGTTTTGCGCTTGTTCTTCTTCGATTTGCTTTTGCAATTCAGCTTTTCTTTGCTTATATTGCGCCAACAATTCGCGGAACTCTTGCTCCAATTCATCTACAGAAGGCAGCCAGTTCTCGAGCACCTCTCCCGCCGCTTTCGCCGCTTCGAGCGCCGCAGTCTTCTGTGCTTCTAATTCCTGATGATACTGACGGTAGAATTGTGTTTTGATAACTTCTACTTGTTCCTTCACTTCCGCTACATTCTTTTGTAGTAGTTCCTTTAGTTCGTCCACGAACTGTTGTCTTTCATTTGCCATAATAATAAAAAGTTACGCCCTTGCGAGCGGGGTTCATAAATTCAGCTGCAAAGATACTACATTTTTTTTATTCCACCAAATATTTTGGTGATATTTGCATATTTGCAAAAAAAATTGTACCTTTGCAGAGAATTTTCGAATTATGGCAGCAAAAGAACAAGGTTGGACGACCGAGATTCGTCCTAAAGACAGTTTGTTATCCGTTGATTTTAAGGAGATTTGGCGTTATCGTGACTTGATGATGCTCTTCGTAAAGCGGAATATCATCACGCAATATAAGCAGACCATTTTGGGTCCGTTGTGGTATGTGATTCAGCCTTTGATGACGACGGTGATGTATATGGTGGTATTTGGCGGCATCGCAAAGATTTCGACGGATGGTCTTCCTCAGCCGTTATTCTATTTGGCAGGTATTAGTTTTTGGCAGTATTTTTCAGATTGCTTGACCAAGACATCCAACACGTTCGTCACGAATGCGAGCATTTTCGGAAAGGTGTATTTTCCTCGTTTGGTGACGCCGTTGAGCGACGTGATTAGCAATTTGGTTCGCTTCGGCATTCAGTTTGCTCTGTTTATCGCCGTATATATCTATTATTGGTTGTTCACAGATGTGGTTATCCAGCCCAACCTATACGCATTGTTGTTTCCTTTCTTAGTAGTGATACTGGCAGGTTTGGCCTTGGGCTTTGGTATCTTGTTCTCGAGTATGACGACAAAGTACCGCGACTTGCAGTTGCTATTGAGTTTCTTCGTGAGTTTGTGGATGTACGCAACGCCCGTGATTTACCCTCTCTCCACCATTAGCAATGACACCTTGCGAGTGGTGATGCAATTGAATCCATTGACGGGCATTGTGGAGTTCTTCAAGTATGGCATGCTCGGCGTCGGCAACCACGAATGGTGGATGTTGGGGTACAGTTGTGGCTTTATGGTAGTGCTGCTGGCGATTGGTATCGTGGTATTCAATAAGGTGCAGAAGTCCTTTATGGATACGGTGTAGGGTGTAGGGTGTAAAGTGTAAGGTGTAAGGAATGGTATTATATCCAAATTGCAAGATTAATATCGGTTTGCGCATTGTACGCAAACGGGAGGATGGTTATCATGATTTAGAAACTATCTTCTATCCTGTACACGGATTGCACGACGAATTGGAAGTGGAGGCCTATCCACAATCTCTTTCCGAAGGACAGGAAGTTTCTGCAGGAGGCGATTATATTTTCTTTCAAGAGGGGTTGGCTGTGGATTGTCCTGCGGAAGATAATCTGATTATCAAATGCTATCAGCGCATGCGCCAAAAATACCCACAAATTGGTAGTGTGCGTATCCGTTTCAAAAAGAACATCCCTTTTGGTGCAGGTTTAGGCGGAGGAAGTAGCGATGCTGCTCACATGGCCATCGCGTTGAATGAGATCTTTGGTTTGGGCTTGACCAAAGAGCAATTGGCAGAGGAAGTACGTCCGCTGGGGGCAGATTGTCCGTTCTTTATATACAACACCCCATGTTATGCGGAAGGCATAGGAGATAAGCTGACAGCTATCTCATTGGATTTGAGCGGTTTGCGATTAGTAATGATTAAGCCCGATTGCAGCGTATCGACCAAAGAAGCGTATGGCGGGATAACACCTAAGGGTAGTTCGGAGCTATTGAAGATGGCAGAAGACCGTTCGAAATTGTACGCCTGTGCTACCAACGATTTTGAAGACACCGTTTGCAAGATTCACCCAGAGATAGCAGCCATCAAACAACGACTACTAGCATCGGGGGCGGTATATGCCGCGATGTCGGGCTCTGGTTCAACCGTTTTTGGCCTCTTCCAAAACGATGCGGAAGGTAGTACCGACTCCCACTTGCGATTGCTTCACGAAGAGTTTTCCTCGATGGTAATCTTCGATGATACGCTTGCCTAAACTTAGTCCCAATCCCCACCCTCTTTTTTTGCTTGTATAGCCAGGATCGAAGATGGCTTTGAATCGACGTCGGTCGATACCTTTTCCCGTGTCTGTAATATCGATATAGAGTTTGCTATCCGATTTTTGGAGGGTCATCGTAATTGTCCCTTTTCCTTCCATGGAGTCGATGGCATTCTTGCAAAGGTTCTCAATCACCCATTCAAAAAGTGATACACATAGCATCGCTTGGCAACGTTCAGCCCCTTGTGCTTGCAGCGAATACGTAATTTTGTTGGAAGTGCGTGCACGCATATAATCCATCGCAGTTTGGAGTACAGGAAGGATTTCTCGTTGCTCTAACGCAGGTTGCGAACCGATTTTAGAGAAGCGTTCTGTAATCATCTGAAGGCGGCGAATATCCTCATCCATCTGCGGCAGTAAAGGGTCATCTGGATAGGTGTTTTTCAGCAATTCGTTCCATGCATTGAGTGAGGAGATAGGAGTGCCTAATTGGTGGGCTGTCTCCTTGGATAATCCGACCCATAGGCTATTCTTCTCGCTCCGCTGCACCATGAGCAAAGCAATTGCCGCCAATCCCGCTAGTGCAAACATCACTAGCAATTGGATGTATGGAAAATATGCTAGCCATCGTAAGGTAGAAGATTGCTCGTAGTAGATGTATTGCATCAGATTGTCGGATATACGCACTTCGATGGGCTCTTGGGTGGCTCGGAGCATATTGATTTTTTCCGTGTAGAAAGCATCCACATTGCGTTTGGGTTCGGGCACGTTGCGCGAAAGCAGCAGATTATAGTTGGTATCGACCATATAAACGGGTATGGTGGTGTTGCCCTCCATGATCTGCAAGAGCAGACCCATATCCTCGTATTCCTTAGCCAAAATGAATTGGCGAGTGGCTTCCGCCCATAGTTCGATCTTCTTCTGTTCTTCCTGCTCAAACTGCTCCACAATATGGCTAGTGACTAATGAACTAATTACCACCACGATGATTAGCAAAATCGTGATGCAAATGGTCAAGATATTCGAATTTAGTCTTCTCATACTATATAGAATGTATCGTATTCGGGTGCAAAAATACAATAATTTTTCGACATGTGCAAATTTGATTTGGTGGAATCAAAAAAAAGCAGTATCTTTGCAGTCTAAATCAAAAAGCAAAAACTATAACACAATGAATATTTCTTACAATTGGCTTAAACGTTATTTAGCGCTAACAGATAGCGCAGAAGAAGTAGCACGTATCTTAACCTCAATAGGTTTGGAGGTAGGTGCAGTGGAGAAAGTGCAAACCATCAAAGGCGGTTTGGAGGGTTTGGTAGTAGGTGAAGTATTGACCTGCGTAGATCACCCCAATTCCGATCACTTGCATATCACCACCACTCGCGTGGCGCCCGATGCGGAGCCCCTGCAAATCGTTTGTGGTGCGCCCAATGTGGCAGCAGGTCAGAAAGTGATTGTAGCTACCGTTGGCACCGTGCTATATGACGGCGATGAGAAGTTCACCATCAAGAAAGGCAAGATTCGCGGTGAGGAGTCGCTGGGTATGATTTGCGCTGAAGATGAGATTGGCGTAGGCAATAGTCACGACGGCATTATGGTATTGCCAGCAGATACTCCCGTAGGTATGCCTGCGAAAGAGTATTTCGGCGTGGAAGATGATACAATGATCGAAGTGGACATCACCCCTAACCGTGCGGACGGCGCAAGTCACTATGGTGTGGCGCGCGATTTGTATGCGTACTATCAAGCTCACGGAAAGGACGTAGCGCTGACTAAGCCAAGCGTGGAGGCGTTTAAGGTGGAGAGCCATGCTTTGCCTATTGAGGTGGTAGTGGAGAATACAGATGCTTGCCCTCGCTATACAGGCGTGAGCATTAAAGGTGTGACCATCAAAGAATCACCCGATTGGTTGAAGAAAGCGTTGGGTGCAGTAGGTATCCGCTCGATTAACAACGTGGTGGACGTGACAAACTTCGTATTGCATGAGATGGGACAAGCCTTGCACTCGTTTGATGCCGATAAGATCAAAGGCAATAAGGTGATTGTAAAGAACGCCAATGAAGGGGAGAAGTTTGTGACACTAGACGGAGTGGAGCGCACTATGTCGTCGGCCGACTTGATGATTTGCAATGCAGAGGAGCCAATGTGTATCGCGGGCGTCTTTGGCGGACAAGATTCGGGTATCACCGAGCAGACAACCAACGTCTTTTTAGAGAGCGCATATTTCAACCCTGTAAGCATTCGCAAGACAGCTCGCAGACATCAGTTGTCGACAGATGCTAGTTTCCGCTATGAGCGCGGTTGCGATCCAAACAATACGTTGTACGTACTGAAGCGTTGCGCGCTGCTGATCCAAGAAGTGGCAGGTGGTGAGATTGCGATGGAGGTGACTGACGTCATAGGCGATGAGACTATTAAGCCATTAGGCGAGAACCCATTTGCACCATTCGCAGTAGAGTTCAATATCGATCGCGCTAACGCGCTGATTGGAAAGACATTGAGCGAAGATTTGATTGAGAAAATCTTAGTAGCGCTGGAGGTAGAGATCTATAGCAAAGCCGGTAAAGTATGGCAATTAGGTGTGCCTCGTTATCGCGTAGATGTACAACGCGAGTGCGACGTGGTGGAAGATATCTTGCGTTTGTACGGCTTTAACAATATTGAGTTCCCAGAAAAGTTGAACACTTCGCTCAGCTATAGTCCAAAACCTAATCCAGTAGCATTGCAGGTACGCATCTCTGAGCAATTGACCGCGCAAGGATTCAATGAGATACTCAACAACTCGCTGACCAAAGTATCCTACTACGAGCCATTGGAGGGTTACACCTTGGCAAGTTGTGTGAAGATTATGAATCCGTTGAGCCAAGACCTAGGCGTAATGCGTCAGACCTTGCTCTTTGGTGGTTTGGAGAGTATTCAACGCAATGCCAACCGCAAGAATGCCGATTTGAAGTTCTATGAGTTTGGCAACTGCTACCACTACGATGCAGAAAAGATTGCCACTCGTCAAGCCAAAGATCCACATTGGGTATATGATCCCCTCTACGCATACAGCGAGGAGCCACACTTGGCATTGTGGGTGACAGGTAACAAGACCGCACAATCATGGGTGCAAAAAGAAGAGAAGACTACTTTCTACCAGCTGCACGCATACGTGAATAATGTGCTTCGTCGTATGGGTGTAAACATCGCAAACTGCAAGTTGCAACCTATACATAACGAGCTCTTTGATGATGGTTTGACCATCCTCGCCCCTAACGGCAAGCAGATTGGTGTGATGGCCGTAGTGGCTAGAAAGCAACTCAAGGCATTTGATATTGACAATGCAGTATATTATGCTGATTTGGATTGGAACATGCTGCTTCGTTTGCATAAACAATACAAGCCAGTCATCAACGATTTGCCTAAGTATCCTGAAGTGAAACGCGATTTTGCGTTGCTCGTGGACAAACAAGTGACCTTTGCGGACTTGGCACAAGCTGCCTATGCTACGGAAAAGAAATTGCTAAAAGCGGTGAACTTATTTGACGTATACGAGGGCAAAAATCTGGAAGCAGGCAAGAAGAGTTATGCATTGTCATTCATCCTACAAGACGCAGATAACACCCTAAAAGACAAACAGATAGAAGCCATCATGGCAAAATTGCAAAAGACTTTCGAAGAGAAATTCGGAGCCAAATTGCGCTAAGTCATTGATGACATACGAAGAATACATACAGGAGCAAGAGGCAGCATTCGCCGAAGAACATTCGGACGAGTGCTGTTTCGTAGAACAACTAGCAGAAGGAGTGTTTGTGCGAGGGCATTAACTCCTTACATCGTATCGAAATATTGGCATGAATATCAAGAAGTACTTAATCGTAATCGTAGTAGTATTGACTATTTGCAACTTGGTAGCTGCACCATTCACTATCAACGGAAGACATATCGTGTACAACCAAACGGATAGTATGTACATGTGTGTGCTTCCTGACTCGCTATTCTATGGAAAAGACTACCCAGCAATCATTCACCCAGATACCCTCTTTGAGGAGAAAATAGATACGATTACCGCCGATACTACCTTATACGAATACCTCGTTAATGTGTGCGACACCACGTTGCTTCAAGACACCGTGGTGAACTGCGATAGCGTAGTGCTGACCGACACCACCATCGTAGTAGATAGTATCATCTATCGTGTAGACACGACATGGGTGTGCGACACGGTATTGATGCAAGACACTTTGGTCAACTGCGATAGTATAGTGCGGGCAGATAGCCTATTCGTAGTGGATACGATAGTACGTATGGATACGGCATGGGTATGCGATACTATTTTTGCACAAGACACAATGGAAATTGTATGCGATAGCGTGATACGTATGGATAGTGTGTTCGTGGTAGATACCATTATACAACTAGATACAGCATGGGTATGCGACACCATACTGATGCAAGATACATTGGTAAACTGCGATAGTATTCTACGAATGGATAGCACCATTATCTTCGATACCATAGTGCATATCGATTCGGCATGGGTATGCGACACTTTGGTGATGCGAGACACCCTAATCACATGCGACAGCATAAGCCGCACAGATACCATCATAATGCTTGACACAATCTACCGAATGGATACGATTGTATGGCAATCGATGCAACTGGACGATGATAGTGTGGCGCTGGTGGGAGATAGCATTGTATTTAAGAATATTGTGCAAAACAAGCGGTATAGATTAGAAGCACGGTTGTCAAATGACTCGTTGATTGATTATGACGTGGTATTTTCCAACCTGCCCATCGTGGTATTAAATGGAGAGTTTGGATACGATTATGCGCCAGGAGAAGTAAGTATATATTTTGCGGATAGCGTGGTATGTATGGAAAACATGGCCGCAAAAATCAAGTGGCGCGGAGGATCTACCAATTCTGCTACCAAGCACAAACGCAACTACACCATCAAGTTCTTGAACGAAAAGCAAAAGAAGCAGAAACGCCAATTCTTTGGTCTACGCAATCATAATCAATGGATACTGAATGCAGGGCAGATTGATTTAGGTCGTTGCCGCAATCACATAGGTCATGAATTATGGAACGATATTGCACGCAAACCATACTACATCGACAAAGAGCCAGAAGCACTAACTAGTGTACGAGGTAAATTCGTAGAAGTACTTCTCAATCAAGAATATAGGGGATTATACTCTATGAGTGAGAACATCGACCAAGAACAAACCCGAGTGAAGGAATATGATGAGGATAATGGCGTTATACATGGTCAGTTGTGGAAAGCAGACTCATGGGATGGCACAGGCATGTACGACCTCATGATCTACGACAACGACAAAGAAACCTATCGAGGTTTTGAAACGAAATACCCTGAATTTGAAGATGTGAATCCTACGGATTACTCCGTGCTATACAATGCCATCAAATTTGCATTAAGAAGCAACGACGCTCGCTTCTTCCAAGACCTAGATGCATATTTCGACATTCCAATACTGATAGACTACTACATTTTGATGAATGTACTCGTAGCCCTTGATAACAATGGAAAAAACATGTTTTGGGTATGCTATGATAAAGAAGAAAGTCCGAAACTAACCATTGCGGTATGGGATTTGGATTGCACAGTAGGACAGAACTTCAACGATAAAGATCCTCACCCAGCTAGTTTTGGTCCAGAAGTGGATATGCAATCCATGAATGTAATCAAGGTCATCGATCGAATACGCAAACACCCCGCCTATGCCGATAGCATCTATAATCGCTATTGGGAACTGCGCGAGACTCATCTGCATACCGACTCCCTGATAGCACGCTATGAAAACTATTTCAAGCTCTTTCAACGAGGTGGCGCAGCTAGTAGAGAAGAACAACGCTGGAGCGGCGATACCGATATTGCTGGGTTGACATTAGACTTTGAGCAAGAACTTGCATTCATCAAAGATTGGATAGAAAAACGCATCTCATTCTTGGACAACGGAGAGTTCTATCGAGCTGACGTCACCACAGGTATTTCCACTTCCGAAAACAATTCAGATAACGCAACCTATTATAATCTGCTCGGACTGCCCGTAGAAAACCCCACCTCGGGAGTGTATATTAAAGGCGGAAAAAAAATATTAATCCCATAAATGGCAGGAGTAAAAAACATAGCCGTTTTTGCATCAGGAGCAGGCACTACCTTGCAAACGTTGATAGATAGCCAAGATAGGTATGGCTACCGCATCGCCGTAGTGGTTGCTAACCGCGAATGTAGTGCAATCGCACGTGCTGAAAAAGCTGGCATACCTACCCTGCAGAGCAAAGATTGGGAAAGCATAGATAACACCCTGCAGGAAAATGGCGTAGGATTGGTAGTATTAGCTGGATTCTTAGCAATTATCCCCCATTGGATATGCGACAAATGGGATAAACGCATCATTAATATCCACCCCTCTCTCTTACCCAAACACGGAGGTAAAGGAATGTACGGCATACGCGTACAAGAAGCAGTATTGGCAGCAGGCGACAAAGAAGCAGGTTGCACAGTGCACTATGTGAGTGCTGAAGTGGATGGCGGAAGCATTATCGCCCAAGAGATAATTGCTGTGGAAGAGAATGATACGCCAGAAACCTTATCACAGCGCGTACAGCAAGCGGAAAAACTACTCTTGCCTCGCGTTATCGGAGAGCTAATCCAATAATTATTTCTTTTCCAAAGACTTAGACCATTGTATATAACCATATATACAATTGGCACACCAAAAGACATACTGCGCTGCCATGCAGTAGTTCTCTGCGCGTAGCCACATGACAACAGCCAAGGCATCTACTATCAGCCACAAATACCATTGTTCACGATACGCCATCACCATCAGCACTTGCGCCACGATGGCGGGTATGGTAGTGAAGGCATCCAGATAAGGTTGCGGATCGTCGGTATAAGACTCTAGTAGCCATCCGGTAAGAAAGGAAATCCCTACAATAGCTATCGCCAGCCAGGGGAGAAAAGAAGGCGCCAATCGACGTGTTTGCACCTGCATGGTATTATCATACAAACGCTTACGCCAGCAATAGACGCCATAAATCATAGTAATAAAATAGTAGATATTGATGGCTATCTCGGCATAAAAACGCTCTACACAACAGAGATAGGTATAGGTAGCCACTTGTACAAATCCAAAAACAAAAGTCAGGATATTTCCTTGTGCACTCAACACCACAGAGCATATACCAAACACCCCACTAATCATTGCCCATGGGCTGTGAGGGATGAGGCAAAACGTGATTATCTGCACGAGCAATCCCGTCACTAGGAAAAGCCACATACCTGTTTGTTTGGGGAGTTTAGACATGCGTAGCGATTGCAAATATTAATGTGGATGATTATTCGACGTATTCTTGGTCTTCTTCTCCGTTAATGCCTTGGGTTTGGAGTTCACTTGCTGACAAGAAAGATGATCGAATTGCTCTTCGAAATCCCAATTGGCACGTAGTTTGAGTTTTTTGGGATAATAATAAATTGGCTCTGGTTGACGCTTAAATAGCCAGTCACCCGTTGTCCATTTTTCATCTCCATTATGATCTATATACAATCGAATAAAATATGTTGCAGGTCTAAGATACTTAAATATTGCGCCATCTGGCAAAGCAGGCAATTCGCGCACTACTAAGTCTTTCTCATTAAGCAATTGGATGCGTGCCTTAGCATCATAGTGGCTCATCTTTACCTTCAGCGAAGCATATTCATCTAGCGATTTGAGTTGGATAGAAGCCCCTAACTCATCATTCACAGCTCCATAGATATCTCTACATGCCGCAGAATCTATCTCAAGAAGGTAGGATGTTTGAGGTTGTAGTTTGGCAATTATCATAAAACGCATCGCAAGACTATCTTGCATGAGTAATTGTATGGGTATAGGCTGCTTTGTCGTGTCCACTTTTTGGAATAATCGCACCATATCCTCATGAATTGAGTCTATGGGGAATTTAGAGACAATAGCTAATGTATCGTAGATATCGAAGGCAGAAGACGCATTCGTAGCGAGTTCTAGTTTTCGATTGCGCTTGTTGCGCAAGTACGATTCCATCGCTTTAGCAGAGATACGAGGATGGCGATAAACCGCCAACACGGTATCTATCTGAGGTACTAGATTATATACGGAATCCGTAATCTTATACGACATCTGCATATAGATACTATCCATCTTGATGGCTACCGAGTCGGTCAACCAATACGTAATCGTATCTCTATTTTTAGATGTTTGCAAAAGAGCATATTCCGTAAAATCCACCCACGCCGAATCGCTAGCCAACGAATCCACCTCGCTAGGACGCAATGCTTTGATTACTGGCATGCTGTCCTGCGGCGCAGAAAAGATGAGCGTGAAAGCATGTTGCTCTTTGCGAGATGTAGATTGATGATAAAGGCGCTTCTTGTCCTCTTCAAAATACCATAATACCAGGGAATCAGGATAGAAGTGCGTATGCGAATGAATATTCACACTATCCACCAATTTGGTAAATAGTGTATCTCCCGTAGTTGCATCAATGCCTACGGTATCTTTCCAAATCGTATCATGATGGATTTTCACTTCAAAGGAAGGAGTAACTAGCGAGTCATAAAACGCTAGTCCTTCACCTGGTTGGTATAAATTATCACGACTTACATCATTGAGTGCATACAGGCGATAGGAACCAGGTCGCATGTTGCGAATCGTAAAATTACCTTCAGAATCCGTACGCGTGACACGCTCAAATGGTACAGTAGTAAACGCAGAATCATCTATATTGCGGTGGATACCTATCAGTACTGCGGGCTTCGGATTGAGGTTAGCGGCGTCATATAGTCGGCCTGAGATAGACAGCGAATCTATATATTCTCCAGTAGCAAAAGCAAAGACATATCCCTCAAGCGGAGTCTTCTCATTATAATCGCATATCGCAGCACCAAAATCTATGGTATAAGTGGTCGAATCCTTCAGTTCTTCTTGAAACACAACCGATAGTTTCTTACCAATCGCCTTGATTTCAGGTGTACTCTTCTGAGGCGGAGAAATCATCACATTGTTCTGAATATCATCCAATTGTATATACTCATTAAAAGTAATTTCTACGCTCTTCCCCTTATAAGACACCGATCCATTCAGAGGTGCTTCCTTCACAATAGCAGGTGGAATCGTATCACGAGGTCCTCCCTGTGGACCTACTCCACGATTCGCACATGCAGAGAAAAGTAACAACACGAAGAATAAAAGGTGTCTATATGTAATTTGCTTTGCCATTCTATAATTATAATTTTAATGGTTGGATAGTATATCCTTGTGCCACTAGCCACTCTATTAATTGAGGTAATAATTCCAACATTCGTTCGCCTGATTTCAGCGAATCATGCATCGTAATAATGCTACCATTACGCGTATAGCGCTTTATGATCTTCATCATATACTCTGCCGAATATCTAGGATTGTAGTCATGCGTCAGTACATCCCATAACACGATCCTGTACCCCAACGCTTGCAAGGCCTTCTTCTGCGCCCAGGACATTCTGCCATGAGGGGGACGAAACAATCGCGAATGGAGTATTTGATCGGCTTGCTGCACATCGCTGATATATGTTTGCAAATCAACTCGGTAGCCACGCATGTGATGATACGTATGGTTGCCTATTGCATGTCCCTCATTGCGAACGCGCTCTACCAAATCTGGATAACGTGCCGCATTCTCTCCCACCATAAAAAATGTGGCTTTCACCCCGTAGTGCGCTAGGATATCCAACACCCGCGAGGTATATTCAGGAATAGGACCGTCATCAAATGTGAGATACACACTCTTTTCCTCTGAATCTACGCGCCAAAGCACCCCTTTATAGAGACGCTGTAACCAAGTTGGAAACTGATATAACAACGATAGATAAAGCATCTATATTAGTCTCCCCAAGCCAATGCAGAAGCGCCTAATACGGCAGCATCAGCTTCTTTCAAATCGGAGAACAAAACCTGTACTTTATTGCGCCACAAAGGCAACACATTATCATTCATTGCTTTGACTACAGGATCTAAAATCCAATGCCCCGATTTGGTTAATCCACCAAACATCACAATCGCCTCTGGAGCACTAAATGCTATGAAATCCGCCAATTGTTGTCCAAGGATAGTACCTGTAAAATCAAAGATCTCTTTCGCTACCTCATCTCCTTTTTCTGCTGCATCAAACACATCTTTGGATGTAATCGCATCAATATTTACATTGCGCAACAGCGTTTCTTTGGTAGTACTAGCAATAATCTCTCTGGCGGTACGTGCCACACCTGTAGCCGATGCGTATGCCTCCAGGCAACCCACCTTACCACAATTGCATGGACGTGCATTCTCGCCACGCACGGCACATGTATGACCTAACTCACCCGCAAAACCATCGTGTCCGTAGACCACTTTACCATCCACCACAATACCGGAACCCACTCCCGTACCTAGGGTAATCATGATAAAGTTTTTCATACCTTTGGCAGCACCATAGGTCATCTCGCCCATAGCCGCAGCGTTGGCATCATTGGTAATCTTGCAGGGCAAACCAAAGCGATCTGACATGATTTGTGCGAAGGGAATAGATTGCCATGGCAAGTTCATTGCACCCTCTATCATACCTGTATAATAGTTGCCATTAGGTACACCTGCACCTATGCCACGAACTTGTTCGAAACCGCCCAATGGCTCAATAATCTTTTCCGCTTCTACATACAATGCATCTACATAATCATTAATATCCTTGAATGACTGTGTTTTGATAGATGTACGTGCTAATACATGACCACGAGCATCCACTACGCCCAATACGGAGTTCGTTCCACCCATATCGAGACCTATTACATATGGCTTTTGCATACTTGTTTTAATTAAATGATTTATTATTCAATAGTTTTATATTCTCAACACGAACTACTCTGTAGGGATATTCTTATTCACATTTTTATACCCTATCAAAGCATAAAATAATATGTAGGCAGCACACATTAATACCACCACATAACTCATTTGGAAGTCACCCAAAATATCAGCCAACTTGCCTTGCAACGGAATCAAAATGCCTCCGCCACACACCATAGTCATAAATGCACCAGACGCGATGGAGGTATATTTGCCTAACCCCTCTACTGCCATATTGAAGATTCCTCCCCACATGACCGACGTGCACAATCCCACCAAAATCAAAGCCAATACTCCTACAGGTACTTCCGCGGTAATCACGCTCAAACTAGCCCAATCTATGCCAGGCATCTTCACCATCATCCCTGCGGGTAGACACATGCCCAGCAATACCAATACGAGGCAAGCCGTTGACACACTTATAATCTGCGCA
>JAEIGA010002537.1_pt1 | contig 29087 bp, 16 predicted proteins | sample 9270691 | NCBI WGS metagenome assembly JAEIGA01 (sample SAMN17057246, study PRJNA624740) | gut metagenome | biome: biome; isolation source: fecal sample | host: Bos grunniens | place: China: Xizang | collected 2019
AACCTCATGTCGCTCATGCAGAACGAGAAGTTCTACCTGGACTCCATCGTGGTCACCTCGTCGGCCTCTCCGGAGGGAACAGCAAGGTTCAACGAAAGACTCTCCCGGAAGCGTTCGGAAGGCATCTCGGACTATTTCAGCAGATGGATGAACCACTACCAGGACTCACTGGAAAGAGAACGCGGATTCGCTGTGGATGAGGAGGGAGACATCATCACCCAGAAGCGTCTGCAGATCCCCATGATAGGACGAAGCAGCGGAGAGAACTGGCAGATGCTCGACAGGCTTGTGGAGAAGGACACCGTGATGACCGAAGATGAGAAGAAAGGTTACACCCGCTCTGCAGAGATCAAGGACATCGACCAGAGGGAACGGTCCCTCCAGGGGCTCGGCTGCTACCGCCACATGAGGGAGAAGCTGTATCCGCACCTGAGGACAGTCCGCTTCGACTTCCACCTGCACCGCAAGGGCATGGTCAAGGACACGGTCCACACCACAGTCCTTGACTCCACATACATGGACGGAGTGCAAGCCATCAGGGACAGGGACTACGAGAGGGCACTCACCCTCCTGAGGCCGTACGGCGACTACAACACGGCCATAGCCTACCTCTGCATGGACTACAACGCCAGCGCGATGCAGATCCTGGAGAGCCTGGAGAGGACAGCGCAGGTCAACTACATGCTTGCCGTGCTGTACAGCCGAAGAGGAGACGAGGAGAAGGCCGTGGAGTGCTACGTGCGCTCATGCTCCCAGGATCCAACCTATGTCCACCGAGGCAATCTCGATCCGGAGATATCGGTACTCATCAGGCGTTACGGGCTCAATGCCCAGCCTGAGGACGAATTCGAATACTCACTTTAACAACCCATTTATAAACACCTTAAAATCAAAAAGATGAAGAAGACATTTTCAATCTTCGCATGCGCAGCGGCCATCCTCTGTTCATGCACCAAGGAGGCGGACTGCCTCCCATGTCAGGAAGAGCAGACGGCCTCGCTGGAGGTGTCGCTCGCATTCGAGGAGTCGCCGTCAACAAGGGCCGTCACTCCGTACACGACCTCCCAGACCTACGAGAAGCAGGTCAACAAGGTCCAGGTGTTCATCTTCGACGAGTCCGGCAAGCTGAACATCTACAGGAATGCCGGCACCAGCCAGAGCGGCATCAAGATCAGCACCACCGCCGGCAAGAAGACCGTCTGGGCGGTAGTCAACGGACCGGACCTCTCGTCGGTGTCAAGCCTTGCAGAGCTTGAGGACTCGGCAGTGGACCTCTCGGCCAACAGCACCAGCGCGGCTACGGGATTCGTGATGGCGGGATCGGCCGGCTGCACCGTCGGAACGACATCAGCCACAGCCACGGTGAACGTCAGCAGGCTCGTCTCCCGCGTGGCCCTGCAGAAGGTGACCAACAGCCTGCCTGAGGGCTACGGGGCACTGACCATCGACAACGTCACTCTCACCAACGTGGCCGGCAACCAGAACATAGCCGGTGACGCGGCCATCACCACATGGTACAACAAGATGGGACGCAAGGACGGCGCGACAGCGGCGACACAGATCATCGACGGGGCTGCCAACAAGGCATCATGCGAAGCCCTCACGTTCAGGTCCGTCCAGGCCCAGGTCGCCAATGCGGCAGAGCACAAGCCTTCTACCCCCTACCTCTTCTATACCGTCCCTAACGGCACCTCCGACGACGCCACAGGATGGGTTGACCCGTTCACGCCGAGGAAGGCCAGGATGGTGGTAGCGGCGACCATCGGCGGCACCAGGTACTACTACCCCGTGACCATCAGCAACCCCGAGAGGAACAAGGCCTACACCGTGGAGCTCACCATCACCGGTCTGGGATCAGGCGACCCAGACACGCCTATCGAGAAGGGAGCGCTCGAGGCTTCCATCGCAGTTCAGGAATGGGAGGCCGGAGCCACATACGAGGAGGTGCTCTAACAGCATAAGGGGCAAGGGAGATGGGATCAGGCCCATGGCCCGCAGGACGACGCACGGAGGACCGGGGCGCATCCGTCCTCAGCATGGGGGGTTCGACTCCCCCTGCCCCTCCGATCAAACCACAAGGCAATGAAAAAGGCAATAATTACAGTCCTTGCAGTCGCGGCACTCGTGTCCTGCTCCGTCAAGGAGGACAGGACGCCCTGTCCGTGCTGGCTGACCGTGGACCTGGACGGATGTCTGGAGCACTCGACGGACGTGACCGTGGCCGCATGGAACGGCAGGAACATATACACCGCGGATGTCTCGGCATCCGACTACAGTGACGGCTACGAGAAGCCCGTCCCGAAAGGACAGGTCATCTCCACGGCGCTCTGCGGGCTGCAGAGGTCATCATACGGCAGCGGCAGGATCACCATCCCCTACGGGGAGCAGTCCGACCCGGTGAGGGTCCACAGGAGCCTGCTGGAATGCACCGGCGAGTTCGCCAGGGACACCGCCGTGCTGAACAAGCAGTACGCGAACGTCTACCTGAAGATAGAGGCCCAGGAGGGAGGGGACTACCCCTACAGCCTGGTGGTGGAGAGCGACGTGGACGGCATAGACACACGGACCCTGCAGCCCACCTCCGGGGCGTTCATGCATCCTCTGGTCCCGAGCCCCGACCGCACGTGCCAGCTGCGTCTTCCGCGCCAGAGGGACGACAGCAGGCCCGTGATCGTCGTCTACGACCAGGGCGCCGAGGCTGACCGCCTGCCCCTGTGGGAGTGGATCCGGAAGACGGGATACAGCTGGAGGGACCGCGACCTCAAGGACATATACATCGGGGTCGACTACGTCAGGGCCGAGGTGTCCATCACGATCCAGGGATGGGAGGACGGCGAATCTATGAACATCATCCTATAACCACAAAAACACACTGCATATGAAAAGAAGCATACTATCACTGGCCGTCATAGCCATGGCGTCCTCATGCAGCCCCATGGAGCCTGCGGCGCTGCCGCCGGCGGAGGGCACCCCGCTCCAGGTCAGCGTCAGCCATGACGCGGCGACGGTATCCAGGGCACTCGTCCAGGACACGTCGCTGCAGGACGGCACGCAGATCGGCCTGTCGCTCCACGACATCAGCGGAGCCACCTACCAGGGGACGGCATGCGAGAACAGGCTCTACCGCGCCTGCGGCTCGGGCGGCAGCCAGACCTGGCAGTCCGAAGCCCCCATCATGGTCTCAAACACGCCGGGCACCCTGTACGGGTACTATCCCTACTCCCCTGCCGTGGAGAGTGTCGCCTCCATCCCCGTGAAGGCAGACTCGGACAACCAGACGGACTGGATGTACGCCGAACCGGCGGGAGGCATCACCAAGGCCAACTGCAGGGCACAGGTCACGATGAAGCACGCCCTGTCAGCGGTCAGGGTCACCGCAAGAAGGGGCACCTACACCGGAACGGGAGAGATCACCGCCGTCTCGGTATGTGGAGACAGGATCGCCACCTCGGCCCTCCTGGATGCCAGGACAGGAGCCCTGAGCCGCCTTGAGGGCTTCGGCCAGAGGATCTCGGTGGCGGTACCGCCGGCTCCGCGCTCCTCAATCCTGTCCGCCGATGTGGTGGTCATCCCCACCGAAGAGGCGTCGGACGCGGTCATCGGCATCACCATGGACGGCAGCGAGTACCGGCTCACGCTGGAGGATGTCGTCCTGGAGCAGGGCCGGGTCACCGAATGCGAGGTGACCTTCAATGACGGCAAGGTGAACGTCACCGGCGTCACCGTCACCGCCTGGTCGTACGAGATGGCCGGGAGCCAGACCGTCCGGAAGGACTTCAACGTCACCATGGACGGAGACACCGACGGACTGTCGTTCAGCAGCGATGTGGACGAGGAAGGGAACGTGACCATCCTGGCCGTCCCCCACATCTCCAGGGACGCGGAAGCAAGGCCGGTGACGATCATCGGCGAGGCCGCCCTCTCCCAGAGCATCGACGAGAGGACCGGCGTCCTCACGATCCGCCTTTCCGACATCAGGTCTGACGTGTCGGTCGTCTTCGCCGGCTTCGACCTGTGGATGACGTTCACCCACGAGATCACCGACATCAGCAAGCCTACGCAGATCTACAAGAGCGGAACAGACCGCATATCACGGATCAGGATCGACGGCCAGGAGACGGACACGGACAACACGCATCAGTTCGACGCCACCGGCACCCATGTGATGAAGGTGGCCCTCAAGGACCGCAGAGCCGTCCCGGGGGCACTCTTCCATTACATCACCACGGTGACCGGAGCCTCCTTCCCGGAAGGGGTGGAGTCCCTCGGACAATGGGTCTTCCTGGGCTGCACGGGCCTGAGGGAGGTCTCCCTACCGTCGACCCTCAGGAGCATCGACTACCAGTGCTTCGAGCGAAGCGGCCTGGTGAGCGTCACGGTGCCGCAGGGCTGCTCGATGAACTACAGCATCTTCAGCGGCTGCGCCTCCCTGACCTGCGCCAGGCTCCCGGAGGACATGAAGTCCATCCCCAAGGGCACCTTCAACGGCTGCTCGTCGCTGACCGACTTCGAGTTCCCTTCAGGAGTCACCTCCATCGGGGAGTCGGCCTTCAGCGGATGCGGGCTGCAGACGCTCCACTTCCCGGACGGGGTGAGCGAGCTGCCTCCGTCGGTATGCTCCGGCTGCTCCAGCCTCAGGGAGGTGCGCCTGCCTGCATCACTGACCCGGATCGGACGGAACGCCTTCAGCCAGTGCGTGGCGCTGGAGCGTTTCATCCCAGGCGACGGCACGCTGGCCGAGGGCACCATCGTGATCCCCGAAGGGGTGACCGAGGTAGGGCCCATGGCCCTTATGACGAGGTCTCCGCACCTGACGACGATAAGCATCCCGTCATCTCTGACGACGATACAGCCCGGAGCGCTGTGCTGCCCGGAGGTGTCAGGCTTCGTGATGCCGGAAGGCAATCCCGCATACGACATCAGGAGTCATTCGGTAGTGGAGAGGGCCACGGGCAGGCTGGTCGCCGGCTCGACACAGAGCTCACCGGTGGACGGGAGCGTGAGCATCATCGGGGAGTACGCCTTCTACGAATCGCTGCTGGGCACCATCGACCTGCATGAAGGGGTGACCCAGATCGAGGACAGGGCCTTCCAGTACGCGGACTTCAGGACCGTCATCTGCAGGGCGCCCACGCCTCCGGCCCTGGGCAAGGACAGCTTCCAGGTGCAGAAATACAACGGCAAGCTGAAGGTGCCGTCACAGGCGCTCGACGCATACAGCCAGGAGTGGATGAAGGACGAGAACGGCTCACTGGGAGCCGCCTACCTGAAGTGGAGCATAGTCGCTCTTGCGGATGGCGAATAGGACGCCATCCACCCGAAAAAGCTGAAAGATACCGAGGGATCCCTCAAGAAGACGGACCGGCCGCGCAGCAAAGTACGGCCGGTCTGCCATGCATATATGGTAGCAGACTTGGATATTATTCGTACATTTGTGCAAACTATCCATCATGAAGAAGAGCACCAAGACACGACTTATCGGCAGACTCTCCCTGTTCCTTGACTTCATCACCGGGGTGAAGTTCCAGATCTTCTGCACCGTCATCCTCATGGCGGCAGGGGTGATGATGTTCAGGCTGTCCACCAGGGTCTCATCCCCGGAACTGAAGGAATACATGCTGTTTGTGGACCAGAATACCACCAGCAGCCGGGACACCCTGACAGCCTTCCACATGCACTGCCTTATCGATGTGGATGGTGTAAGGAACGACGAGACGGGAGAGAAAGACCCTGACGTGCGCTCACTGATCGACGCCAGCATGTGCTTCAGGATGCATGGAGTCTCCTATGAGGACGTCAGGCACCTCGGTAACGTCGTCCAGACCCTCAAGGACAAGACCGGCAGAGCGCCGTTAGTCTTCAAGCATTTCAAGATGGTGGGCATGAAGGCTCACGGCATGGACATGGGCCAGAAGGCCTTCATGCGGTTCCCGGACACGCTCTCCCAGGAGTTCCAGGCCAGCGACGGGGACCGGCATTTCTATATGCTGGGAAGGACGGTGCCGCATGGAGACCTCCATATGACGGCATTGTCAAAACTGCCGCTGCTCACCCCTGAGGACAGGCATAACCCATACATGAACGCCTACTTCAACTTTGACTTCAAGAAGGACGCCATCAGCATCACGGACCCAAGGAGCCGGATCTCCATCGAGACGGGAACCAGCCGCACCAAGGACGGCAGGCTTCCGTACCCGTATAACTTCACCAACGTATGGCCGACCCCGGACCACGTCGGTCCCGACGGGATTGAGTACAACACCATCGAGAGCGTCGAGAAGGCCTTGAGGAACGGAGTCTACATCTCCGCAGAGAACATCAACAGGAAGCGTCAGTCCGACAGGAGGGTCTTCACCTTCACTCTGTTCCTTGGAGTCATCGTTACGATGCTCATCGACAACATCATCTCGCTCATAAGGAAGTGGAAGGAGGCCGTACACAGATATCAAGGCTGACAGTCAAGGCAGAGATATACAACCGGTACCAGAGGTTACCAGGACAATGCGAACCCTTCGGCATAGGGATCGCTCCCGCTGAACACGGATGGATCGACATTACGTTCTCAGTTGCCGGGGTGAGCCGGACAACCTCCCTGAGCTGCTTCCCTGAGCCGTTCGTCGGCATCAGGCAATGGCTGGAGGATATCATAGTCTGCACGGACCGCCTGGATTTCACACTGGATGTGGACTGTGACCATGACTCCGACACCATCATCCACTTTGAGCATCTCTACGACCTTGACAACGACGGCGGGCTCTTCTATCTGTACGAAGCCGGCTCGGAGGGATTCCTTGCAGGATACATCAATCTCCATGACTTCATCAAGGCCATATACACCAGCATACTGGACTACGCCCTTGAAGGCGAAAAGACCGATGCCTTCAGGGAGAACTGGCTGGAATACGTCCCCAGTGAGGACTACCCTGACGGCCTTCTGAGTTCCGTCTTCCGTTCCGAAATCATAGAGACATTCCTGGCACTCAACAACCGCTACCAGACACGCAGACTTTTCACACAGGGATATTGACTCCCTATCTCAACCACAATGGGACACCTGCACTCCAGCAGCCTGAAAGGGCATGCTGAAGCGGAACTATATGACACATCCGTGTCGTGAGGTATGTCTGATTAATCCGGACAGCTGCCGATAAGCAGAGCTATGACCACACCGATAATCCAAAAAGTCACTTTGAACGTAAACTTCACAACGCCAAAGACCATGTCGAATAATGTCTTCATTCCACAACAAAATTTAATATGTAACACTGATTGACGGCCTCGCGTACATTACAGATTTCAGAAAAAGACATCCGACAGGAGAGTCGAATCGTTTGGCCATCCTTTGATGTTTGCAAAGGTAGGAATTATTCCAAAGGAAACAAGTTTTACTTAAGGTTTCCGTCCTTGCAGAAGCCTGAATGACGCGGCTTCAGAAGACGAGCAAGGGTCAGCGAAAGAAAACGCAGAATCCAACTGCGGGTTTGTTTACGGCGGACCTGTCCGCACTCACGAGGACGGAGTGAGGCGATGCCCTTGCACAGTCCTGGAGATGCGGCAATTTCGCGGTTTGCAGAGGCGGATACCGGAAAGTGCCAAAGTGTCAAAGTCTCAAAGTGTTAAATTTGTGATCCATCATCAAAAGGGGCAGCAGATTATTCTGCCACCCCACCGATACGTATCAGTCTGCCATCTAGAAGATCTCCTCTAGGCCATACCCTGCCAGAATCTCCTTGACCATGTCATATCCACCACCTCTTGAGGCGACAATGGCGAGATTCACCATTGCATCCCAAAGGTCTTTCTTAGCGTCAAGGATATTTCCTGGTGTTGGGTGTTTGGTTGCGATCACGATTTCGTGAAGATCGACAATGCTCTGAAGTGCCGCAGCGCAATCGTCAAGCGCCTTCAGCTGAGCTTTTTCTAGATTCTGTGACAGAGTTGTCTGATCCAACTCTGACTGGTCACTTACTGTTCTGTGTAATTTTTTCATTTGCTTTTGATGTTACTCAGCGAGCACATCATACCGGTATTCAGATATCACTGAAATTAATACTAGTTCGCCCGAATGACGCAGTTGCGACCAAGCAGTCAGGGACCCAGACGTCACATGAACCGTTCCTGCATCCCTTTGGCAAAGCGTATTTCATCATACGCAATCGGGCCCGTATGATGATACAATAGGAAGTCAGGAGTGCGCGCACAGGTTCCTGCGAATACGGGGAAGACAATTGAGCGCCTATGGCGTCATTCAGACGCTTACAAATACAAATATAAGGATAATTGCGCAGATAGGACTCTGGCTCTTTCAGAGTTGCACCTCAAAGGTATTCTGTATTTCAAAGAAAACTTTTATCCTTGCATTATCCGCAAGGAAATAATAAGAAACATACTGAAAAAGATAGCGTTTTTGCTGTTGGATCCGCCACTCAATTCTGGACAAATTGTAAATATACCGGATACAACGTGCATGAGCGCATACGTTCTGCGTGGGCGTGATTCCGTTTTACGTGTAAGGTTTTCCAGAGCCGAGAGAGTATAACGTGGATCCGTCCACGCTTTCTTTGTATACATAATACAGAGTCACGATTTGTGGTCACTTATCGGTTCTGTGAAAGGTGGTAAGAAATCGGGCTTCTTCACCACCTTATTCTTTAACGAACTAAGCTTAATCCTATATTACCCTTCAATACGGCAGATATCATATATAATTTGAAAGGTGATAAAGGGAATGCCCTTTACCACCTTTCATAAAGTTATTTCTTTCGAGCCAAAGCCGGATGTTTTCCGACATTCATCACAGGACTATACAAGAAATATATCTCATTCTTCACTTCATCCCGCACAAGAACAGATTCTTGGACAAAGATCGAGCATATCTCAGTAGCAATGCGCTTCAGTTGTTCACTACGGACACCTATAATCTTCACTTCGAAACTACCTTCATCATAATATTGATCATCCTCGCCAATATAAAGACCCGCGTTTGGATGAATGCTCATTCCCGTATTATAACGCTTGCATAACGGCAAAAGCATCTCCTTTGCATTCTCATGATTATATGTAGTTATCAACTTCTGAATGCGTTCATTTTCTTTTTGATCCTGAGAAACAGAGATTGCATTGACAACATACGAGAAGTTAATAACACCTCCAAAACGATATTTTGCAACACTATCAATCCTAACCTTGCAATTGACATATTCATCAATAAGTTGGTAGAACTTATATGGCAGGATAACGTTATCCATATTATACGTATCTGCCCAGAACTCTATCAGTTGATTGATATCTTCACCGTTGGCAAAAGCAGACTCTCTAACGACGAAACGCAAATTTTCATTATCCTTTGCATATGCAATAAACTGAGACACCGACGTTTCATATTCTTCATATGATACTCCGGTAGCAAGAGCATAGCTTTGACCATTGCGTCCAAACCGCATTTCATTGGAAGATCCAAACTGTTCCTTTGCTATTTCCTTATCTTCCTTTCCTGCATATACAAACACATTATTTGAAGGGAGAGAATCTATAACCGCTGGAGTATAGTAACCCTGCTGCAGATAAACATCAGCCACATACTGTGCATCTAGGCCTGTGTTTTTGAATGCCTCGACACCTACCTTCATCACCGTAAGAGGCACATTCAACGTAGTCAAGCCAGTGCAATTGCGAAAAGCGCCAGTCTCTATTCTCACCACAGTAGGAGGAATACTTACTGAAACTAATTCCTTACAATTTGCAAATGCGCCAGAACGTATCACCCTCACGCCATTCGGTATATCAAATTCTTTGACATTTTTAGGTACACGGACTAACTGTTTACCATCCTTCGAGTAACGAGCATCCTTCTGCTCCGAATCGTCATCATCTATAACCTCCACTGTAGAGGCGTTCTTCTTATACTCTTCCTCCAGACGATGAAGGGCTGAATCCGCATGTTTTATAACCTTCTGAAGGTACTCTGAATCTGCGAGAGCTGATACCCAAATAGCTTTTATTGCAAGGCTATCCCCTAGGTTAACGTAAAACTCCGTATCATGGCAAAAACCTATTGCCATAGATAGGGAGAGATCCGTAAGCGGGCATATTACTGCAAATTGACTATCCAACTTTTTGTTATCTGTGGTAAGGATAAAATTCTCATCTTTCACCCCATACTGTTGGCATACAGCAAAAAAAGCACGGGTCACGCTCAGATTAGCAATTGTACTCTCATTGGCCACTGAAGCCATACGAGTAATTTCTGCAATCCAATCTGGAGTATATGGATAATCAGTAGACACGAATGAGTTCATCTCCTTTTGTACCTTTTCCCAATTAGGGAAACGCTTATCCATCAATGCCCGGAACCTTTCCGTATGATTCTTCTCCTGCAGATGAGTGAGTTCATGAACGACTATATACTCTATGGAATCCAGAGACAAGCGAGCCAATTCAAGATTAAAAAGCAGATGACGACGGTTAATCATACAGCTTCCCCATTCGGTTCGCATACGCTTAATTTCCCATGTCACATCCTCCTCACCATACTCCTTCATCTTGGCAGCGACCATTGCCGTCAATACGTCCTTCAGCTCGGTACGGTAGAACTCCCATAACAGTTCACCTCGGTTCTTTTCTGCCGTACCTGGACGAACAGTCATAACTAAATCCTGGCCATCTACGCGTACGCTATGAGGAACACCTGTCTGTTCTTCTACACGTAGACGATATCGATGGCCGAAAAAGTAATGAGACTCACCCGTTTCATATGTACGACGATTCTGGCGTGCAACTGAGAGCATCTCACGTTGCTTTGCCTTAATCATTGTCCATTTACTTATTACAAACGCGCGAATATCACTATCATCAATATCCTCCGGAGCTGACACTTCCACACGCCCATCTGGAGGCAAGACATAAAGATTAAGATTCTTTACCTTCTTGCTTCGATTTATTGTTATATGAAGATCTTTTATGTCCATTGCTCTGGATGATGTTCTATAATGTGATAAATAACATCTGCATCATATGCAGTACCCTTTAATGCAAGGCATATCGCATTTTTAAGTCTCCGCTGGAAACCTTTATTTATACGGAAACCATCTGATCTATTGACATTAATTACCTCGATAATCTTCTTTGTAAGTTCAAGGTCACTTCCAAGATTATCATAGAGGGCTCTATATGCTAAATTACGGAGAATTGGATCATCTGTCAAGCCACGACCCTGCAACTCCTCATTTATCTCCTTTACCCTGCGTAAGAATTCAGCATAGTCGATTCGCTGTTGCTCAAGATCCTTAATCAGCCTTTCTAAACGAGCAGACAATCGCTTATATTCGTTTGGATTACTGTTACGACGTCTACATACATAGCGTCGGGTATTATTAATCATCGTTTCAGCATCACTTCTTCCACCCTTACGCTTTTGCGGCTCCTTAGTTTCGGTTTCAGCATCTGCAATAGCTGTGGCAATATAATCAAGGAATGAGAATTCATCCAAATCATCAATGTCGTTAACTGCACCAGCCATCACATAGCGGTCTATCAACGAACGCATCTCAGCATCATATATCTTGAAATCGACAGAGTCACCGCTACGAAGCATTAGAGCACGTCGAATATCCTCATAATCATGAACTTTGGCATATATGCTATCAACCTCGGAGGCATTGTAAACCTTATCAATATCTGAGGCTAATTCAGCATAAACGCGTACTAACTTACTGATAGCATCATAGAGGTACTGTCTCTTCTTTGCATTCTTTTCAAGATACTCAGTTTGCTGATTATAATCACTAACAGACGATGGGTAGCAGTAGTAATCAAAATAATTGTCAAGTTCCTTCGGCTGCATAACCTCATCAGTCTGCATTTCTACTGCTTCAAGCGCATCCTCAAGTGATTGCTTCAGACCCTCAAGGCGGTTCTTGAGCAGCTTCTGAATATCTACTGGATCAAACTTATCACCATCATTTGGGTCACCGTCCGCTCCTACTGTTGAGAAGTCATCAATAGCACTCTCAATGAACTTAAATAACTGACGATAGTCAACGACATATCCGAATAGCTTATTCTTTCCATTTACACGATTCACACGACAAATCGCCTGGAACAAGGTATGATCTACAATTTTTCTGTCAAGATAGATATATGTAGCGGCTGGTGCATCAAAACCGGTCAGAAGCTTATCACATACAATGAGAAGCTTCATCTGGCCAGGTTCCTTTATGAACTTGTCCTTTGCCCACTCCTCAAATGCCTTAGGAGAAGCATGACCTTTCATCATCTCCTTTGCAAGCTTGTATTTAAGTTCCTCCTCAGTCAGTTTAGCCCCAGTGAAGCCATCTGCTAATGCTGGGTCGTTTGGTTCATAACTTGAGATTACGGCACATTTACCCTGAAGCTCAGTCTTGTTGAAAATATCCCAGTACTGATAGGCCTCATAGATACTATCACACACAAGCATCGCGTTACCCCAGCCTTGTGAGAGAGCTGGTTTCAACTCCATATCGCACAGAATTCCAGATGCAATTCTTTCCATACGGTTACGGCTGCTATATAGAGCCTGCATCGTAGCCCAGCGCTCCTTTATCTTTTCTTTCGCAATCGAAGTTAAACGGCGAGTCGAGTTCTCAAACAGCGCATCAATTGCATTCTTATCAGTCAGGAACTGCTCCACGTCACGTGCTTCGTATTTCAAATCAAGAACGACTCCATCCTTGACTGCCTCTTCGAACAGATAAGTATGAATGTAAGATCCAAACTTGCTTGCTGATGTCGCTCTCTTTTCACTACCCTTTAAAAGTGGTGTTCCGGTGAAACCTATCAGCATCACATCATCACCCATAATCTTTCGCATCGCAGCATGCATAAGACCACCTTGTGTTCTATGACATTCATCGACAAACACAAAGCATTTTCCCTTGGCTTTGAAATTAGGGAAATCGCGCTCGAGATTTTCTGCCAAATCTTGCATAGCAGATGTCATATCTCGCTTTGCTCCTTGCTTGTATACCGGAGTGTCTTCTGTTCGTGAGCTGCGAGGAGCGAATTTATGCGCCAGAGTCGTAATTAGCTTTGGCTCATCCGAATTCAACTTATTGAGCAGATCATTTCCACTTTCGGCATGATAGTATCTATCATTCTGATTAGCGGCAAAGATTCCACTTTTGCGCAAACCTGCTGTTATCTGTTTATCCAACTCATCACGGTCAGTGATTATCACTACTCGAGAAGTCGGGATATTCTCTAATATCCATTGTGAAAGCCACACCATAAGCAAACTCTTACCTGCTCCCTGAGAATGCCAAATAATACCACTTTCGCCTGTTTGAATTCGAGGCTGAGCTGCCTTAAGAGCAAAATACTGGTTCGGACGAGCAAGTTTCTTAACTCCACCGTCATATATTACCAGGTCGTGGATAAACTCAAGCAAGCGGGTAGGCTCAATCATCTGAAGAACGCTACGATATAGCTCATTCGGTTCATCCATAAAGGTACCCGGCTGCTTTACACCATCTGCAAGAGAACCTGTAGGTTCTTTCCAACGAAGGTAAAATTTCTCACTAGTGCAAGTGGTACCATACCACAAACCTTCACTTTGATTGCCTGCCATAGCCAGCTGGACTGTAGTAAAAAAACGAGGAATATTACCATCCTGCTGATTGCGATAGTTCTGGCGCATTCCCTCATTCACACTCACAGAAGCCTTCTTCAGTTCAATTACCACGAGAGCAATACCGTTTACATACAGAACCAAGTCTGGGCGACGGCTATCATGTGCATCACCCATGGTTTGAGCCTTCACTTCCTCAGCCAGCTCGTAAATATTATTTAACGGATTTTTCCAATCAATAAAATTGATTCGCTTACTTACTGTTCCCTGCTGTTTCACATCAGTGCCATAACGAAGCAACGAGTAGACAGTTGCACTTGCATCCATCAAATTAGACCAACCTGTACATCCTGATATTGCACGTTTCAAGTCCATGATCGCAGAATCTGCATCATGGGACGTATGGCCATTGTTTTTAATAAACTTTGCGAGAATCTCTGTACGCAAGTTCGTATTATACTCCTCGTTCAATCTACCAATATACTTTACATTTGATAGATTACTGGTTATACGATCGATAAGAGTATTCTGAACAACTCTTTCGCTACCAACTATATGGTTGTTTTCGGCCAAACTCATACTAATCTGATTTTACCGGTTAATAATTCCTGCATCATACCCTGCTTGATTGACTCATATTTAGTCTTCTTTGCTTCCAAAGCTAATATTTCTTTATCCATGTCAATAAGTATTGACGCAATTGCTTTTTGCTCTGGCAAAGACGGTATCAAAATCCTAATTGGAGCAATATCTTTTGGATGTATATGCGGTTGCGCACCTCCTGTCTGAGATTGATATATTGCTTCTTGCTTCATTTTTAACAAATTATACAAGAAATAAATATCAACTTCATCATTTCCCTCTATAACTGAACAATCTGAAGCAAATATAGGGTACTCATGTAACCAAACATATCCAGCATATGCTCCTGAAGCACTTATTGTAACGCATGGTTTATCATGATTACAACGATTATGATATCCTGCGTAAGATTGTCCTCCTGCAACAACTGGGATAGAACCTACAACAAAATCTTTAGACTGAAGACTCTGGCCTTTTATTATATCTACCAGATCACCAATAGCTCTTTCTTCCCATTTATCTGAGGATTCACTTAAGCGCCGTTTGCCAGTAAGTAATTGCTGCATCGTGCCCTGCTTGATGTTGCGCTTCTTGATAATCAACTCACCAAGGTCATTAATCAGAGCATCAACATCACTCAATGCCTTCGCAATCTTCTTTTGTTCTGCCAAAGGTGGAAGAGGAATCGAAATTTCAGACAAAACTTTACCATTTGTCAATGCTCTTGTTGTATACGAGCAACTTTTTATTATGGCATTTCTTACTTGTGCAGTTTTAAAACAATATGCGCAGTACTCAGGATACAACTTTGTATTGATTGGACGTGCACGTAGAACAAAACCACTAAAAACACAATCTGTAACATCATCAAGCAATACACTAGCAAACCCCACTTCTTCAGGAGTTTCTGATGTTCTTGTAAAAAACACGTCACCTTTTTGAACTCTAAATCTTGCGATTTCTGATGGCGATAGATTTACAAGGCCTGCGATATGATGTGATTTTAGAGCAGCATGATGATAAACATCCATATAGTTAACAATAGGTGTTCCATATCCAAAACAGTCTTTACTTGCATTAAGACCATTTTTAAATTCAAAACAGTTTCCCAGCTTTATAATATCCCACTCACAGGGTATCAATCCAGCTTCAGTTTGTTTATACTTTGTCTCTATCATAAACCCATCATTTTTAAGTGGCCTATAACAGTATTTTCTAGTCCTAAAACTTTTTCAGTAAGTTGACCGAGGGTATTCTTATATCGATCGTTAAGTGTGTGCAGGTCTGCCGAAACCACTTGCTGCGCGGACTGCATCAGTCCCTCAAGACGCATACGCATGGCAGGCATCCACTTATTGGTAAACACCAGCTGCTGAATCTCCTCAGACTTCAGAGCTGCATATTTGTCCTGCACATCGCGTGTAAGCTTTGTGGTCTCTTCCTTCAGCTTCTTCTTCAGAGCATCAATGGCTTCCGAGATTTTTATATATGCAGCATAGAGTTCTAAGTCCTCTTTACTGCAGATGCTGCTATCTTTCTTGGCTGCCTTGATGATAGCCTTGATGGCAGATGCTTTCATGACGTCGCCATTTTCATTTGCGAAGATCTCTTCGTTCTCCTCCTCCATCGCACTCATATCGGCAGAGACCTTTTCAATCTTTGATTCAAGATCACGAATAGCCGCCAACTGGTCCGGCATACATGCCTCGACAAGCACCATAGCAGGCAGAAGATCGCAAGCAATATCGGCATAAGAATAGGTCTTCTTTACATTGCCCTTCTTATCCTTAGGCAACTCCACAGTTACCTGCCAACCGTCACGGCTAACCATGTAGGCATCATCCTGCATGGTCTCGTCCCAATATTTACACAGCTCATCGTACACATCATAGTTGTTTACCAGACTCTTGCAATCGGCAAACTGCTCGAGTATATGACGTCCCCACTGCTGTATGAGCACCTTAGGCTGACATCCAGAACACACATCAGTCAATTTCTGCTTCATCCACTGCTGCCACTCGTCAATCACCTTGTAATAATCGGCCTGCTGAGCCTTGTATGAAGCATTCGCCTGAATAGTGGCATCGATATCATCCGCAGCAGCTTCGGTGAACTGCATAAAGCCCGGACGCATAGGAGCGAACAGATCTGCTTGAAGCGTAGGACAAAGAGTCCAGAGCTCATCCAATGCATAAATATCCTCCTGAGGAATGCCGCCATTAAGATGAGCATCGAGACTGTGGTGAGCCTCGGTGTCAACAGGCTGTACATAGCGAGGGATGTTGAGATTATAGCCATTAGCTTCAATCTCTTCCCATGTCACCATACGAGAATAGTGAGGCACCTCTTTCTGTTCAAACCAAACATCACAGATGCGACGGATATCCTGCTCACGAAGACGGTTCTTATCGCCATCCTTCACAAATCCAGCCTTAGCATCAATCATGAAGATGCCTTTTGAGTCGTGAGCAGCACCCTTATCGATAACTACGATACAGGTAGGAATACCCGTACCATAGAAAATATTGGCAGGCAGACCGATGATACCGCTGATGAGATGCTGACGGCAAAGATATTTACGTATCATAGCCTCGCCTTCGCCCTTCTCGACACTACCACGGAACAATACACCATGAGGCAAGAAGCATGAACCCTTACCCGTAGACTTCATAGAACGAATCATGTGAAGCAAGAAAGCGAAATCCCCCTTACTATCAGGAGGGAGTCCTATAACATCCTCATTCCATCGGCCATATTGATCATTCACCAAGGCAGACTTCCTCCAATTTTTAACCGAATACGGAGGATTTGCCACACAATAATCGAATGTCTGTAACTTATTATCCGGAGCTATATGCTTTGGAGCATTTATAGTATCACCATCACGTAAGTCGTCATAACCTGCTTTGCCATGAAGAATCATATTTAAGCGAGCCATTCTGAGCGTTGAGATATCTATTTCCTGACCGTAAAGTGATGTTGTTGTAGCATTAGATTCATTTGCGGCTCGAAGAAGCAAAGATCCTGATCCACATGTCATATCATAGATTGAGATGTTCTTACGTTCATCGTTACGAATATCCAACAATTCTGCTGCCAAACGGCTAGCCTCTGCTGGGGTATAAAACTGTCCTTTACTTTTTCCGCTACTTTGCGCAAACTTACGCATCAAGAACTCATATGCATCTCCGATAAGATCATCATCAGCTGCACGATTATGACCAAAATCTAGACCAGGTCGCTGAAATTCACCAATCAGAGCACTCACTGTATCTACCAAATCTTTACCTGTTCCAAGTTTTTGCGAATCGTTAAAGTCTGACTCACGAAAGAACTGGTCATCATTCATGAACTCGCGTCCAATTTTAGAAAGAATCTTATTGATGTCGTCACCAACATTACTAGTATTCTTAAGTCTGACAACATCGTCAAAAGTACATCCCTCTGGAATAGTATAAATCATTGAACCTGGATCAGCTTTCTGCTTATCACTGATATACTTCAAGAACAACATGGTAAGAACATAGTCCTTATACTGCGAGGCATCCATTCCACCACGCAAAGCATTACATCCTTCCCAAAGAGCACTATATAATTGGGATTTCTTTATAGCCATATATTAATCTTTTTTAATTATCTTTAATTCGTTTACTGCTTAGCCAGTTTGTCAAGGTTATCAAACGTTGCTCTAAACTGTATATTCTTCCTACGGAATCCGCTATTTGTCGTAGTCTGGTAATCCTTCAGGCATAACGCTGACACGAAATGATACTGATGCGCCTTAATCAGAGCATAAGATACTTCTTTAGAGTCTGTCGGCACCACCTGGTTTCCTTTCAACTGAATTGAAGTATGCTCTGCTACAGCTGACAAAGCATGAACCTTTGCATACTTATCTCCGTTCTTGTCTGTACTGTAAGCTGCTATATAGTCTCCGGCCACGCACGAATATACATTAAGCAGGTTTGCAGCCGAATAGAAGCCGTTCTCATATCGTCTATCTTCATCCTTCCAGCCACGCTTTCCATTAGAGCGCTTCGGATTAAGGAAATCATACGGACGAATTCTATTCACACATCCATTGTCATAACAAAGAAGAAGAACCTCCTTGAGAGTTTCCTTGTAAATTGGGACCTCTATCTTCAGGTCAGATGCGCTTGACTGCTTCTTTGAATATGACCACTGTCCATTGTCATAGAACTGCATATAGAACTTAACATCAGAACTAGTTGTCTTAACAATAACAGGTTCTTGAATAGGCTGTGATTCCTGCTCTTTCTCAACATATTTAATCTCAGGCTGAACCTGAACTGATGAGTGATACTGAGCGAACTGATGCTCACGATCGAGAATAAAATTGGTGATCTCTTCTCCCCTGAGACGCTGACACATGTTTCCTGCTCTCTGGAACAGAACGGTCTGATCCAGGAACACAGGACGCCTCATTGGCTGCACAGACACTATACAGTAGTAGAGATCTCCTTCCTTGGCAAACTTGATGTCTATGTTGGAATTCGACATCGCACCCAATCTTGCCTTTACAGCATTATGTATCTTAAGCTGATATGAATCCAACGATGCGCTGTACTTCATTCCATGCTCAGTAACATCAGTACCTGTATTGAGATACTGAAAATCCTGATTGATACCAGAAATGACGCCATTATCATTAACTCCAATATACAGATTACCTCCCTTGGCGTTCTGGAACGATGCAATAATCTTAAGGATTATACTCAGCTGTCTGTCAATATTCGCCTCAATCTCACCCGCCACGAATGCGATAGATGACTTCCATTCCACGCAGAGTCCTTCTGCACCACCAACCTTCTCTCTCTGCTCTGCGAGTCCTTCTACAATCTCTGCGTCATCCTTCTTCTTTACAACAGGAGCCTCCGCAGGTGCATTCTCAGGTTCAAAAGTGAGATATGCATCTTTATAATTGTTCTCTTCTATATCTTTGACAGTGAGAGAGAATATATCTCCCACCTCATGATTACTCCTAGAATAATATCTCTGCGAAATCTCACGAACATTATCCTCAATCACATAGTACTGAGCCCCATTGTTATCTACACACTTCTCTCTTACCACAAACGGATAAGATTCTCCAACCTCATACAATTTCTCAAGCAGATCAAGTTTTCTCAACTTGAACCAAGGTCTGTGAGTCAACTCATCTATTCCACCCACAACACAATCAACTGTATCAAGACTTCCTGCCCAGTCGATATAATAGTTAAATGGTTTTACTCGATAGGTTTTACCATCCTCATCCTGCAGTTGCAGATAGTGCTGTTCAGTCCTGGTATCGAGAACTAAACCCAGCACCTTCAGGGTATAAACCTCATTCACTTGATAATTCATGAGACTTTGTTTAGATGTAATAATTATGTAACTTTGGGGTATTAAGGCAAATATACGATTATTTACCCATAAATCACATGAACGTTACACTCTTTTAGAGCCGCGAATGTGATTTACAGATGCAGACCCAACAAAATGAGTTATTTCAAAACTATTCTAGCTAATCGAGGATTAGACAATTCTCCAATACCGACACCACTTTGGAGATTGAAGGTCACTGATGAGGAATATAACCAACTACGTCAATTTCTAGCAACCGAGTATTCAAGCACCGGGACATTCAAAAGATATCCTAAAGATGCAGCATTATACTTGGCGGAATGGTGGAAAAGAAATTTAGGAGAAACACATGACTCCCCATTTGCTAGCCTAGGATTCACAAAGAACGTAGCTGGCGACAAGATGTTACTTGATTGTGCAAAAAGGGTATATGACCCAGGAGACTATTGTGCATATATTCCAGGGATTAGGCTTGTCAAGAGCGATAGAGGTAGAGAGTTTGAATTCTCATTATACTACCAAGGTGGATTTCCTATGGGTCGTGCGTGCACAAAGAAAGGTGTCTTTTGGAGTAATCTCATAAAGAAGTTCGTTAAGAAGAATCTGAATTTCGAAGGAGTACAAGGAGCTAAAATTGCCAAAAAGGCTCTTAAAGAGTACAAGGATTATCTGGTAACTGCAGCACGAGAGCACAAACCCGATGGTATGCCTTTCGTATGTGACGAGAATCATCCTTGGTACAAATTAGCAGTCGAAAACATTCAAGAGGGCGACAAAGAAAGAAGTTCAAGGCCATTCCATATCAAATGGTACATATTAAGAAGGGCATCTGACTTTGTTATTAAATGTCATATTGTTGGCCCATCTAGATTGGACTCTAATTTTATATCACAATACCCTGCTTTGATGGAAGCAGATTCCATTCCTGTACAGCTATTCAAAAATGACGAATATCAAGATACGCTTATCGAATACCAACGTACAGGGAAAGATTCATTTTTCTCATACTACGATCTAAATCGAACTTTTTTCTACGATGGAGAATCCAAAATTTCGCTTAGGATACCTGGGATAGAGCAGCCTGTCATTGTATCAGATATCGACATGAGCATACCACACTCATTCTATCTAACCTCAAGCGGAGAATACCTTATGGGCGCTCAGAAATTTGGCGAACGCTCTTGCGTGATAACTTACGATGAAGACTGGAAGATTAAGACAGCAATTGGGCCACACACCATATTGAAATCTTCCTTCAACGGTAAAATATATTCATTCCTTACCTGTGGTATTCCTGATGATGACAGCGATATATCTTTCATCATTGAGAACACATCATGTAACGAGGAATATAGATTTGGTTCGGAATTTACACCGACATGGACAGAGGTTAATTTATTAAAACCGTACAATTGTCTTGTGGTAGAAAACCTATACGATTTCTCAAATCGCGAACAGGTCTGTATAAAGGAAATGAATGACGAGGAGGAAGATGGAATTATCGCTCCCACATGTAATGTTTTCTTTCGCCACACAAAGAAAGACAACTGGACCACAGCAAAACTATATGGTAAGGTTCAATGTGCTGTCATACATAGGGACAAACAAATATTCTCTACTCCAGAGAAGGATCTCATTAGCGTAGGTCCTAACTTTGAAGTCAAGATTTTATTCTCTGATCACGAAGGCAAGGAAACACATTACCTCATCAATTGGGATAAAGGCAAGATCTATTCCAAGGACGGAAAACTAAAACCGAATGAAAATGGTGTGTGGGTATTTAAGAAGGAGGAATACGACGGAACTGTAGAATTTTCATGTTATCCAGATGAGGGAACACCATTTGACATTAACATTAGAGTAGTTTATAGAGATTTTGGCATATATTCTCCAACGGGAGAAAAGGTTAAACATCTCGGCATTATCCCGTGGTCTGAATTATCTTCATTCCGATATAGGGCTCAAGGCATTGATAGACTCAATATCAGCCCATATGGGGAAACAAGCTATTTAAAAAAGATTAAGCAAAATGCCGACGACCTAAAAGGTGTACCTGAAGAAGGTTCTATGTCCCTGTTATTAGATCAAGAAAGGCTCAAACCATACGAGTGGCGCGCAGATAAAGGTTTTGATTTTAGAATAAGATATACGTATTTCACGCTCATGCAATATCCTCTCAGGATTGAGCATGATGCCGCGAACCACCTCATAAACTTATCCATACCGGTTCATAGTGAGTATGATGCTGATGAAGCCATAAAAGAAAGTCGTGAAGCCCTTGAAAAATCCTTCAGAGGCCATCTGTTAGTAATTGACGAAACTGGAACGACTATAGCTGATATTGAAAGAAATGACGATGGCAGCTATTCACTGCCTCTTATCCCTAATAACAGTATTATCATCAGCAACCAAAGGGGATATGTTAAGCCAATGATATATTCGGAGGGAAGTATGAGCACACTTTCATCTTATCTAGAAGATGAAACCATGTTTTCTAACAGCACGCTTGAGGACCAATGCTGGGAAGCTGCTAATGCATTCCTTAAAATTGGATTAGAGCATGGTATCGCGCTCCAGAACCTCCCCAAAATCGGAAGCATTGTTAAGAATGCTGGCTTAGCTTTAGCCCTATACTGCAGGAACATGATTTTAGCTGGAACTGATCCTGAAAAGATAAGCAACGTTGCATCATCAATGAATCGACTTCTTAATATTGGCAATATCGCTTTTTCAGACTTAAAAATTGACGCATTCGAGACGGTCTGTAAGGAAGAGTGCTTCTCAAAACAATTTGAAGAGTGGAAGAACATATATGGTTCCGACAGTCGTGAGAAGTTCCTTTTAAGTATTGCAGGTAAGGTACAGAATGAAATAATTAAACAACTATATGAACTTTAAGAATATCTACTCAAACACAGAAGCTAGGCTTGAAGAATGCCTCTTGTCATTATGGGTTCCCGGTGACCATCACATGAGGAAAGCAATAATAGACATGTTCAAGCGTGAGCCTTATGTTGGCGAACCATATTTCCAGTCTGCATTTGGATGGAAACAGATAGCTAATGGTATCAACTGGAAAAACGGCTACGAAAGTATTGTAGCAGACATGATTGAAAGGTTAGGCACCGATAATGGCAAAAGAGCTTGGAGGCCATATACTCATCAGCAAGAAAGCTGGAATTTACTTAACAACAGCACTTCTGGTAATGCCCAGAGTATCGTTGTTACCAGTGGTACCGGATCTGGTAAAACCGAGTGCTTCTTATACCCTGTACTTAACGACCTGTTCAAACATAGAGGAGAAGGCGTACAGGCTATTTTCATGTATCCTTTGAATGCTCTCGCAAATGACCAAAAAGGGCGAATTGAAAAATGCTGCAAACAGCTTGGCATCCAATATGCTTGCTATAATGGTAATACGAAACACAGTGGTCAATATGATCCGAATGCAACGGAAATAACATCTCGTTCCGCAATTCGCGAACATAGACCAGACCTGCTCCTTACGAATCCTAGTATGTTGGAATACATTATGGTTCGTGATGACGACCAGAGCATCATGAAACCCAACAATGCTAACCAACAGACCAGTTCTCTCCGTTGGATTATCATTGATGAAGCACATACATACACAGGTTCTGCAGCAGTTGAACTCAAATATGAAATAAAAAGAGTAATTGAGGCATTTGGTGCCAATATGGATGATATCCATTTCGCTTGCACTAGTGCGACTATCGGCAAAAACCCAGCAGCATTAAAACAGTTTATTCATGAACTGACTGGACAGGACATTAATAAAATTCATATTATTGGAGGAGAAAGACAAGTTCCTCAATTAACAATACAGGAAATTGACAACCTTTTAAGGCAAAACAATATCAGTCTTGTTGATGCCAACAAAGTCAATACACTCAGAGACACCATCAATTCTGAAGCATTCCTTTCATCACAAAAGATTTGGGAAATACTTTTCCCAAACACGTTATACTCTATAGACAAGATTGAGCAATTACTTGAGGTTATTGACAACCTTTGCGACATATCGTGGATAAATGGAAAAACTCGAGAATTCCTCTTGATGATGAGAGGTCATTTCTTCATGCGTGAACCTGAAGGCCTGTATGCCTGTCTTAATCCAAACTGTCCTCATCACAATGACTCCCCAATGGGATTCATTACAAGTTTAGACAGCCAAACTTGTCCTCACTGTGGTTCTCCTCTTTTTGAACTTTGTCAATGTCGCTCTTGTCATGAGTTCCTGTACATGGCTGAAGAAGACACCGCAACACATGAACTAAGGGCAATCAGAACGTCAGATAAAGATGATTATGAAAACGTTTTTTCATCTGATGCCGATGATGATAACAGTACAACACCAGTCAACAGCATTGGTGCAGGAACCGCCTTTATAACTTACAAAGCAGGAGTAACTACTACGCAGAACCATAACCACAAGCACCTTATTGAGGTCCGCCATGATCTAAATTTTTCTGGTAGCAAGGTAAAAAGAGTTCAGAGTGCGAACGGAGCATATGTTACTTACATGAACCAGCTGAGAACTGAATTCTGTTCTCATTGTGCACATCTTACATCAGACAATAGAGTCTCAGGATTCCATCTTCCAATGGAAACACTCAAGCAGCTAGTTTCTCCTGTACTCTTATCCGAAGCCACACCTAATGCAGGACAGTTCTGGGGTAAATATATATCTTTTACCGACAGCAGGCAGAAGACGGCTATTTCAGCTAAAAGAATCAATATCAACGTTGAAAGAGATTATGCTATATCAAAAATTCTAGAAAAATTAACAGAGGATAGAATTGCAAGGAATAGCATACAACCAATAGAAGTCGCGCAATTCAAGGATATAGTATTTAGTCAGGATATCTTTGAGCATATTGCAACCGACACCTCTAGTATAGACTCATACAAAGCAGCAGTACTGCGTAATTCAATTGGTCGTAGACTTCTTAATGCATCAGGTTCATTAGAAACAATGGGCCTTGTCACCATAGTTTATCCTGAACTTGCACAAAAAAATGTTCCAACAATCATTACCACATGGAACAACAACAATCCGACTCTGCCGCAAATAAATAGAACAGAATGGCAAAACTTCCTAAAGATTTGCCTTGACTATGTCGTAAGATTAGGAAACTGCATACAGCCAGTCGGTAGGACTGCAGCTATAGAAGAACATAATTACCTAAGAAACAACAATCCAACCACGATTGATAATAACGGCGGTAACAATAGAAGCAAGTACGCAAAAAAGTGGCCTAGTCTTCACATAGAAAATAATCATGTAACAATTTCACAAAGCAGAATTATTGTTCTACTTTGTGCTGCTTTGGGTATTGACAATGAACAAATTCTTGACCTTCCACATAATAGGCAGCTCATTACTGGTATACTTGATGCGGCATGGGATCAATTAATTGGAGCAGATGGAACTGCAAGTATTCTATCAACTGATGACGGAGGTAATTCATATTACTTGGACATGTCTACCGACAATCCATATTCGAGAAAATGTCTTCTTAAATTGAATGAATACTCAGAAGTTTGCCCAGTATCAAGAAAGTTGATTGACGTAAGCTTCATGGGATATAGTCCAATGATGACTGGACATCTTACCAAATCTAATATTGATCAGTATCGATGTGTCGGTACGTCAGTCAAAATGCCATTATTAGATATAAGTCAGCCAACAGATGCACAGATAACCACATGGCTTTCTAGCAATAGTGAAGTTCTTAATCTAAAGAGGTTAGGACTTTGGTCAAACTATATGGAGAATGCATTCAGATTCAGAAACGTATTTGTTGCAGCTGAGCATTCGGCACAGCTTGATCGTTCAATACTTGAAAAATATACTAACCAATTCAAGGGAGATCCCAATACATCTGGAAAACTTAACATATTGAATTGCTCTACAACTATGGAAATGGGTGTTGACATCGGAGATATTGACATGGTTTTCCTTTCCAATGTTCCTCCAGCAGCGGCAAATTATCTCCAGAGAGCAGGTCGTGCTGGCCGTTTTGGTCAAAGTAAGGCGGCCGCGTATACGACCTGCCCTGCAACTCCAGATGGAATGAGAACCTTCTACCAGCCAGAAGAGTTACTGATCGACACCACATCTAAACAGATGCCTTTAGAAAGTAATGTCATCATCGCAAGACATATAAACGCATTCTTCTTTAGAGATTTTGTGGTTAGTGGAGGAATGGCGGTATCAGGAGATTCATCAGCAGCTGATTTCTTCATACCAAATGGCGGATCAACATGTGATGCCTTTATTGCACATCTAAATAATATCGGGCTTTCACTTAAGGCTAATTACGACAAGTTATTCGACTGCAACAGCATAACATATGCAGCCGCAGTAAGTCAATGTAAAGATACCATAACACGTATCTATCAAGACTTCATTAACATCTATAACGAGCTAACAATAGCAATTCAGAATGCACAAAATAAACCTGCATCACAGATTGCTATATCATACCAACTTACAAAGTTTGCGGAACAAAACCTGATTAACTTCTTATCAGAGATGCAGTTCTTCCCTAATGCTAATATGCCTACTGGTATTGTTGAGTTTGATGCATCTAATAAAAAGCAACGGGAGAGGATTACCAAACTAACAAATGAGATTAAAGCGTTGCGTCTGCAGATAAAAAACAAACTGGTTCCACCTCATCAACCTGCTAATGTCAAAAATGACATTAAAAGAAAAAAAGAGGAACTCAAGAATCTTAAAAAAGGTACTATTGTATCTAGAGAAGCGAATGTAGCTCTTAACGAATACGCTCCGGGACAGACTATTGTAGTAAATGAAAGGAACTATGTTTCATTTGCACTTGCTGATCGAAGTACATATGGAAACAAATCCATTTCCAAGTGGATTTCGCATTGCGATGCCTGCGGATGGACAGAATACAGCACAATATCTCCTGGTACTCAGCCGAGATTATGCCAACATTGCAATAATGGAAACATGACATCTGTCGGTTTGCGTGATGGTGGCAATGCGACATTCTCTCTTGCCAGAGCTGTAGTCGGATATTCTGCAGACTATCAAAGTGATGAGGATAGACATGAAGAAACCGTAAAGCACTTCTACCGTATATCTTCATTCCTTCCTCAGTTTGATTGGAGTCTACCGACCAGAATAGGCCTTTGCGACATAAAAGGGAAAGACTCTGGTGTTGTCGTATACTGCAATAAAGGAGACGGTTTTGGTTTTGCTATCCAAAAGGAGTCAACAACAGGTTTTCCTGGCCGTGCAGTAAAAGATGTTCCATACACACAGAAACCAAACATTAGTGGAAGGGGGATCAATTGGAGCAACAAAGCCCCATACAAATCTCAGCAAGTTGACCGACATGTCATTCTCACATGCGAGAATACAACTTCATATGTAGCAATCCGATTCTTTGCAGACAGCTCTGGAAAGCATCCATTGGCTAAGGAGGCGTTCTTATATTCTATGGGAGTAATTCTTACCAAGGCTACATGCGACTATCTTGCACTGGACTATGGTGAAATTGCTTTTGGAGTAAATAGGGTTGATGCAAAGAACTACCTCTACATTTATGATACAAATAAAGGTGGTTCAGGCTATGCTACAAGACTCTGCGATCCAAGTGTATTTGAAGGAATTATTAAGACCGCTTACAATTACGTTAACAACTTCAGCTGTAACTGTAAGCACACACCTGGTCAGGCATGTGCAAAGTGTCTCATGACACGAGGTACATATTCCTACTCAGGATTGCTATCTACGTATGATGTTTATGAGTGGCTTAGATTAGAAATGAGGCAGTTCCGAACTGTCGGCAGTAATATACTAGCAATTTCTCCAAACTGTAGATATGAATCTCGATATTTAAAAGAGGTTCTTGAAATGGCTGTAGCCTCGAATAATGTACAGGAAATCGAGTTATTTATACCGAAAGAAAATGAACTTATCCCAGAGGATTGGAATGACAGTAATGATGTCATTGGTAATCTTTTGCGCAAAGCTCAGGCAAACGGTAAGGTAATTAAGATTCATCTAGAATATGACAAGAACGATAATGATCTAGCAACCTTGTTCCGTCTATACAATACAGCACTTCAGCTTAGTTGGTTTAATAGTGTCTGCGGTGCTGAATTCAGTGGGCTTGTAAGAAGTGCTATTGTGCTTAAAGATATTAATGGAGCTATCCAGAACTTTTTTACAACTGAATTTGACGATCTACCATTATCAAGTTCATGGGGTACATGCTGTGATGAGCTTTATCAAGACGATGTGTATCCTCAAATCATTGCCCTACCATTACCGCAGCAAACGGACATTCAAGCACTTTTAGCTGGTGGAAAGAGAAGGATTCTTGACGGGAAAATATCAGATGGTTCTTATTCTTCAAGCAAGATCTATGAGAGCATGATACTCCCTCAGGTGATTAAAGGCGATCCACAAATGCTACAAACTATTGATTCTATTCTTGCGAATCAGCATGTCAAGATTGAGTTTACTGAGAATTATCTAGTTACTCCTATCTCATGTATTATCCTAACTGGACTTATTAAAGAGATACGAGACTATTATAGATTACAGATAGATAGCATTTCGTTGAATCTTGATCACAGTTTATGTGTTAATACCCACTGGCCGATGAGTAACCAGTTAATTAGGTTTAATTTCAATTCACAGGTTGATAGAAACCAATATATCCATGATCTCATGTATAACGAATTGGGAGTTAAACCATCACTCGGTATTAACAGAGTAGACCATCATCGATGGCTGCGCTTCACCAACGCAGCTGGACAATTCGTTGAAATTCGCCCTGATCATGGTATCGGTGCATGTTGGTGCAACGATAGTCTAAAGCATGGCATGTTACCAACTCTGAGACTTCCTATAAACTTCCGCAAATACATAAAATTTGGGGAACCGGAGCCTACTGTTGTTTACTATGTTGTCTATGATAAGAATTAGTCAAAATAGACTGATTCAAAATCAAACGTCTTCCTTGCCTGATAAAAGCGATATCAGGCAAGGAATAAATGCTTGAATGAACATAAAGACCGCATCTTGTACAACTCAATAACTCACAAGGAGGGGGCATCGTCATCTAGCACACATATAATCAGACAAACTCATAGGGAAACTTACACTATCATCCTCCATCTAGCGATCCGGCAGGTGATAATAATGTATCTACATTACCTTAGCGTGTATCAGCTTTAAAGATTAACCCAATCCTATGGATGTGGTATCAATCTATAGACTGATACCGAGTACCGATTAGGGACTGTCGCGTTATAGATATAAAATGCAAACTTTGGTAAGCCTCCGGTGAACTGCATCTTGTAAGTTTTATAAAGTTATCCCGACTTCGATAAAGTTAGATCAAAGTCGGGATATTTCGTTAAAGTCAGTTAACTTTAGACAAAGTCGTTTAACGTTGATTGCAGTCGTTGGAGTTGCGCTTCCAGTTCTTGGGAAGCAGATGAGTGACATCAGATCTACCATTCTCGT
>JAEIGA010002538.1_pt1 | contig 29084 bp, 31 predicted proteins | sample 9270691 | NCBI WGS metagenome assembly JAEIGA01 (sample SAMN17057246, study PRJNA624740) | gut metagenome | biome: biome; isolation source: fecal sample | host: Bos grunniens | place: China: Xizang | collected 2019
ATTTCAGATAGCGGCAAGGAAATTTCTATGGAATATATTGTTCTTCAGGAAACGGACGGCACTGCCCTCACGCAGGTTTTACTGCACACGGGCAGAAGCCATCAGATACGTGCGTATTTTGCATCCATTAATTGCCCTCTTGTGGGTGATAAAAAATACGGTGCAAAATCGGGCGGCGGGCAGAAACTCGTTGCACATAAAATACTGTTTTCATTTCCAGATGAATATGACGGTATTCTTTCCTATTTAAAAGGACAGCAAATTCAGCTTGACAGAGTTGATATTTAGTTCTTGACATTCTTTCCTTTTTATGATAGTGTATTTTGTAGAAATTTGTTGAAAGGAAAGAATTAGATGAAAAAATTTATAGCTGAATTCAAAGAGTTCGCACTCAAGGGTAATATGATTGACCTTGCTATAGGTATAATCATAGGTTCTTCATTCAATGCAATCGTTAACTCAATCGTTAATGATGTCCTGATGCCTGTTTTCGGTATCATTCTCGGCGGAAAAGATTTCTCAGGACTTGCAATTACAATTGGCGAGGCACAGATTAAGTACGGTATGCTTATTCAAAGCCTTATCAATTTCGTAATTATCGCATTCTGCCTTTTCCTTTTGGTAAAGGTTATGAACAAGCTTAGAAATCCCAAGCCTGCAGAAGAAGCGCCTGCTCCGGCTCCTGTAAAGCCTGATGATATTGCACTTTTGGAAGAAATCAGAGACCTTCTCGCAAAAGAAAACAACTAAACACTTCATTCAACAAAAAAGGATTCGTAAATCATTTTACGAATCCTTTCTTTAATTTCGCATTTCGAACTTCGAATTTCGCATTTACTGAAGGGTATTCTCCAAATCCTTTTCACGGATTGTACTTCTTTTAATTTTACCGTTGAAGGTTTTCGGCAGCTCCTCTACATATTCCACAATTCTGGGGTATTTGTAGGGGGCTGTATTTGTTTTTACGTAACTTTGAAGTTCTTTTGTAAGCTCATCTGACGGCTTAACCCCTTTTGCAGGAACGATTGTTGCCTTTACGGCAAAGCCACGGATTGGGTCTGGAACCCCCGTTACTGCAACCTCTGCAACTGCACTGTGCTCGAGAAGAACGCTTTCAATCTCAAAGGGTCCTATTCTGTAGCCTGATGACTTGATAACGTCATCGTTTCTGCCGACATAACGGAAAAGTCCTCTTTCATCACGGTATGCAGTATCGCCCGTATGATAGAAACCGTCGTGCATAGCCTTTTTGGTATCCTCTTTACTGAAATTATATGTATCAAGAAGTCCGCACGCTTTTCTGTCACGGCTTAATACACGTATGGATATTTCACCCGTTGTACCACGGGGGCAGGAGTTATCCTCACTGTCAAGGATATGAACGTCAAATCCGGGAACGGGAAGACCGATTGCACCGGGAACAGGTTCTGTCCACGGATAGATAGTTGCAATACAAAGTGTGGTTTCCGTCTGACCAAAGCCCTCGTAGATTTTAAGTCCAGTCGCCTGAAGCCACTTATTATAAATCTCGGGGTTAAGTGCCTCACCTGCCGTACAACAATGTGTAAGCGATGAAAGGTCATACTTCTCAACATCATTAAGGAGCATCATTCTGTACATTGTCGGCGGAACGCAGAAGGTAGTAACCTTGTACTTTTCAAGGACACCCAAAATGTCTGCACCGTCAAACTTGTCAAAGTCATAGACAAGCACTGCCGACTCGCCAAACCACTGACCGTATATTTTTCCCCAGAGGGATTTAAGCCAACCTGTATCAGAGATGGTAAAGTGAAGTCCTCCGTCAACTACTCTGTGCCAGAAAACACCCGTCATTATATGACCGAGCGGATATTTAAAGTTATGTGTGATGATTTTGGGGTATCCCGTTGTACCTGACGAAAATGCCATCAGCATTGTGTCATTAACATTGGTATCCTCTTCCCCGCTTGGTCTTTGCCACTGGTCACTCGCCATCTCGAAGCCTGTTTCAAAATCAATCCAGCCTTCGCCTGCATCCTTGTGCTTTGTAACGAATTTTAAGATTGGATGGTCATAGCCCTCCTGCATTTCATCAAAATACTCGGTAGCCTTTCCGTCACCCGTAATAACTGCAGCTTTTATATTACCTGCGTTACAACGGTAAACATAGTCCTTGCCCTTGAGCATATCTGTTGCCTGAACAACAACGGCACCAATTTTGTGAAGACCTAAGATACAAAACCAGAAGAAATAGCTTCTTTTAAGGGTGAGCATTACTGTGTCGCCCTTTTTGATACCCATATACTTAAAATAGTTTGCTGCCTTATTTGACGCAAGCATCATATCACGGAAAGTGAATCTCTTTTCCACGCTTTTATCTGATGACAGCCACACCATTGCAAGCTTATCGGGTTTCTGGGTTCCCAAAACATCTATTACATCATATGCAAAGTTAAAATCATCACGGTATTTAAGTGTATAGTTTGCCTGTGCGTCCTTGAGGGAAAGGAAATCATCCCTCGTCGCACCTACAAATTTTTCATATATTGCCATAACGGCATCTCCTCCAATCTTACTACAATAAACCGATGGTAGTCAAATCCCATAAGCCTTAAACTTGATAAATTTGTACACTTTCAATTTGTCGTCCTTGAAAGGCTACAGCATATCTTCGTCCTCCGCATTAAAATTGCACTAAATTTCTCTGCGTTTAAGGTCGAAGAGTTTTAAAAGAGAAAATTTTGATATAAGGCAAAGAAAATTCAAAAATAATACTTTCGTATATTTGCAGAATTTTCTGCAGTATTATGCAAAATTTTCCTTTTAAAACCTTATGGGATTCGGCTCCCATCGGCTTTTATTTCATTACGACAGCGATGAACTGTGCAGGCTCATCACCGTCTGCCTGCTCGGCATGGGGAACGCTTGAGTCAAAATATACGCTGTCCCCTTCCTCAAGCTCGTAACAAATATCACCGATATAAAGCTTCATTTTGCCTGAAATTACGTAGTTAAATTCCTGACCTTCGTGTCCGTGAAGCACGGGCGCTGACTTATCGGGATTAATTGTAACAAGAAACGGTTCTGCCTTTTTATTACGGAAGGTATAGGCAAGGTGCTTATAGTCATATTCGTGTTCACGCTTTACACTATAGCCCTGACCTTTTTTAACCAGACTACACATTGAAAGTGTCGGCTGGTCTCCGCTAATCAGATCAAGAACATCTACGCCTAAGATTTCTGCTGCATTATAAATAAAGCTGAAAGAGAAATCCATTTCGCCGTTTTCATATTTTTTGTATGTCTCTATATCTTCCCCTAACTTCATTGCCATTTCTTCTATTGTAATTTCAAAATCCTCACGAAGTGAAGTAAGACGCATTCCGATATCTTTTATCTGTGTATTCATAGCTATACCTCCTATATAAACTATAATTTTTTCGGGAGGGCACGAAGACCCTCCCCTGCATAATTAATTATGCCTTATATTCAAAACCGAGCTTTACTGCCTTCATATTAAGGTCAAACATATTCTGCTTTGTCGGCGGAATAACCTTACGCATTGCCTTTTCAATGTTTTCCTCAGGAATAATACTGCTCTTTGCAATCATATGACCAATCATAATCATATTTGCAAGACCCGTAAGTCCCTCATCAGAGGCTATCTTTGTTGCAGGGATGTAGCAAACCTCTACATCACCGCGCTCTACCTTTCTGTCGATAAGAGAGCTGTCAACAAAAATCTGTCCGCCTGCCTTTGTTTCATTTTCATATTTATCAAGTGACGGAAGGTTCATAGCAATAAGTATATCAGGATTTGATACTATGGGTGAACCGATAGCATTATCACTTAAAATAATACTGCAATTTGCTGTACCTCCACGCATTTCAGGACCGTAAGAAGGAAGCCAGCTTACCTCCTTGCCGTCGATAAGACCTTCGTATGCAAGAAATTTTCCTGAAAAGAGAATTCCCTGACCGCCGAAACCGGCAATTAAAATTTCTTTACTCATTATACTCTCCTCCTTACTTCTCTGCGTACTTATCTTTATATACACCCAAGGGGTAGTAAGGAAGCATATTTTCCTCAAGCCACTCAAGCGCCTTTTCAGGAGCAAGACCCCAGTTTGTAGGACAGGTTGAAAGTACCTCTACAAGAGAGAAGCCCTTACCCTCAATCTGGTTCTGGAAAGCTTTCTTTATTGCTGCCTTTGCCTTCTTGACGTTTGCAACATTGTTTACCGCAACTCTTTCAAGGTATGTAGCACCATCTACCTGAGAAAGCATTTCACAAACCTTTACAGGATAACCTACTGCCTCTACGTCACGTCCGTAGGGAGAGGTCTGTGTTTTCTGTCCGGGGAGAGTTGTAGGTGCCATCTGACCGCCGGTCATACCGTAGATTGCGTTATTTACGAATATAACTGTGATATTTTCGCCACGTGCCGCACTGTGAACAGTTTCAGCAGTACCGATAGCGGCAAGGTCACCGTCACCCTGATATGTGAAAACGATATTATTTTTATCACTTCTCTTAACGCCTGTTGCAACTGCCGGTGCACGTCCGTGTGCAGCCTGCACCATATCGCAGTTAAAGTAATTATATGTGAATACACTGCAGCCTACCGATGCAACACCGATTGTTCTGCCGGTAACTCCAAGCTCCTCAAGTGCTTCGGCTACAAGACGGTGAATAATACCGTGTGTACAACCGGGGCAATAATGCAGCGGCGCATCTGTAAGCGCTTTAGGTTTTTCAAATACTACCATTATTCTTTACCTCCGTTTGCTTCATAAATCTTATCAAGAACATCCTGAGTAGTAGTAATCATACCGCCTGTACGGTTGCAGAGAAGAACCTCTCTCTTGCAACGGATAGCAAGCTCGATATCCTCAATCATCTGTCCCATAGAAAGTTCAACACTGATAAACTTCTTAACCTTATCAGCCGCGTCGCAAAGTGCCTTTTTGGGGAAAGGCCACAGGGTAATGGGTCTTATCATACCGACCTTGATACCTTCTGCACGGGCAATATCGATGGCGTTCTTTGAAACACGTGATGCAACACCGAATGCAACAATACAAATCTCTGCATCATCCATCATATATTCCTCGTACATTGCTTCCTCTGCCTCAATCTTCTTATAACGCTCATAACGCTCGAAGTTGAGCTTTTCAAGCTCATCAGGCTGAATAAAGAGAGAGTTTACGATATTGGGCTTTCTCTCACCCTTTGTTCCTGTAAGCGCCCATGACTTATCATATTCATTGATTACACCCTTTTCAAGGCTTACAGGCTCCATCATCTGTCCCATTGTACCGTCAGATAAAATCATTGCAGGCATTCTGTACTTTTCTGCAAGGTCAAAGCCCTTAAACACCATATCAACCATTTCCTGAACACTGTTGGGTGCAAGAACAAGAAGGTGGAAATCACCGTGTCCGCCACCCTTTGTAGCCTGGAAATAGTCAGACTGTGAAGGCTGAATACCGCCAAGACCGGGGCCGCCACGCTGTACGTTAATAATAAGTGCAGGAAGGTCACAGCCTGCAAGATAGCTGATACCCTCACTCTTAAGGCTTATTCCCGGGCTTGAAGAGCTTGTCATAACTCTTTTACCTGTAGATGCAACACCTATTACCATATTGATAGCTGCAATCTCACTTTCTGCCTGCAGGAAAACTCCTCCCTCTGTCTTGGGCATTTTCTTTGCCATATATGCCGCAACCTCTGTCTGCGGAGTAATCGGGTAACCGAAGTAATGCTTACAGCCTGCCATAATAGCAGCTTCTGCCAAAGCTTCGTTACCTTTCATCAAAACTTTTTCAGACATTTATATCTCATTCCTTTCCTTACTTTTCTACTGTAATTACACTGTCAGGACACATTGTTGCACAAAATGCACAACCAATGCACTTGTCCTGCTCGAGGACCTCTGCAGGGTGGTATCCCCTCTTATTAAGGTCATCTGAAAGTGCAACAATCTTCTTCGGGCACGCCTTCACACAAAGACCGCATCCCTTACATAAATCCTTATCAAAGGTTACTTTTGCCATTCTTAATCATTCCTTTCTGCAAAGCTTTGTCTTACATAAAGCTCTATTGGCATTAAATTCTCTATTCTTTCTTTAAGAGCGTCATACAAATCACTCTTTACCGTTGTCATTTTAATGGGAAGTGATGCTTTCTCTGAAACCTCGTTTGCATACGAAATACTTCCGAGCACATCCTCTGCCGTTGTTTCATCGCCTAAGTTCGAGTCGTTTACTATTGCCGTAAACTTCATATGACACGCCTTTTCAATTTCAGCCATAATCTCAAGCGTCATATCGGCATTTCTTGTCAGCGGACGGTACTTATTAATTACAAACAAAAGCTCGTAATCTCCATCCTCTATTATGCCGTCACTGTAACGCCCAAGTGCCAGTGCACCACGGTCATCACCGCCCACATCAATTACGCAGTGCTGGTTTTTATTATGAAGCATTCCGTAAGTTTCTGCGGGAAGTGCGGGAACATCAACATTGCTGTTTGCATATTCGGAGGAAATGAGCTTTATCCCCTTTTCCCCGAGAATTTTCATAGAGTCCTTTGTCCTGAAATACGGATTTACTATATCAAGGTCTGCAATTGAAACATCCCCCGCATTTTCCTTAAGCCAAAGGGCGTAATTAACTGCAACATTGGTTTTTCCGCTACCGTAATGTCCGCTGAAAATGGTGATACGTTTTATACCTCTACTGTCCATCCCATATCATCCTCACGCTTACCCCACTGAATACCTGTAAGAGTGTCATAGAGCTTTTGGCTTACTTCACCGATTTCATTGTTGTTGATAATCATTACATCATCGACATAGCGAAGCTTACCAACGGGTGAAATAACTGCCGCAGTACCTGTACCGAAGCATTCTTCAAGCTTACCGCTCTTCTGTGCCTCGATAAGCTCCTGTGCACTGATACGGCGTTCCTCAACCTCATAGCCCATTTTCTTACAAAGTGCAATAACACTGTTACGTGTTACACCGGGAAGGATACTTCCGTTTAACATCGGGGTAACAATCTTTCCGTCAATCTTGAAGAAGATGTTCATTGCACCAACCTCTTCAATATATTTTCTCTCAACACCGTCAAGCCACAATACCTGAGAATATCCGTCATCGTGTGCCTTTACCTGAGCAATAAGGCTTGCCGCATAGTTACCGCCCGTTTTTGCAAAGCCCATACCGCCCTTAACGGCTCTTACATATTCATCCTCAATCCAGATACCTACGGGAGCAAGACCGCTTTCATAATAAGCACCGCTGGGAGCAAGGATAATTATAAACTTATATGTTTTTGAAGGTGCAACGCCTAAGAATTCATCAGTTGCGATGATGAACGGTCGAATGTAAAGTGATGTGCCGTCCTCTGTGGGAATCCAGTCCTCGTCAACCTTTACAACTGCCTTAACAGCCTCAACAAAGTCCTCTACGGGAAGCTGAGGAATGCAGAGACGGTCGTTTGTGTCATTCGTTCTCTTTGCGTTCATATCGGGGCGGAAAAGTCTTACCTTTCCGTCAACACCCTTGTACGCCTTAAGACCTTCAAACATTTCCTGACCGTAATGGAACACCATTGCCGCAGGTGACATTACAAGGTCCTGAAAGGGTACAATTCTGGGGTCGTGCCAGCCCTTACCCTCGGTATAATCCATTACAAACATATGGTCTGTAAAGATTTTACCAAAGCCAAGCTTTTGTCCTTTCGCAGGTTTTTCCTTGGGAGTGGTTGTTTTCTCAATCTTAATGTTTAACATATATATTACTTCCTTTCTTAATCCTTTTTAAGCCCCAGCAAATCTATCGACTGCTCACGCATTTTATATTTAAGAATTTTTCCTGCTGCATTCATCGGGAATTCCTTGACAAAAACAAAGTATCTTGGAACCTTGTGGCGTGCGATTGATGCATTACCAAATTCCTTCATTTCATTTTCGTCTGCCGTTTCTCCTTTATGGAGAATAACCCACGCACAACATTCCTCGCCATAGCGTTCATCGGGAACACCTACAATCTGAACGTCACGCACTTTCGGGTTAGTGAGATAAAACTCCTCAATCTCACGGGGGTAAAGGTTTTCACCGCCACGGATTATCATATCCTTTAAACGTCCCGTTACTTTGTAATAACCGTCCTCTGTTTTGCAGCAAATATCTCCTGAATGAAGCCATCCTTCCTTATCAATTGTCTGTGCAGTAGCCTCTGGCATTTTGTAGTAGCCCTTCATAATATTAAAGCCGCGTGCAACAAACTCACCGCTTTCACCTGCGGGAAGCTCCTCCCCCGTTTCAGGGTCAATGATTTTACATTCAACGCCGGGGAATGCACTTCCAACCGTTTCAACACGGTGGTCAAGGTCTTCGTTAACCTCACCCATTGTACATCCCGGTGATGCCTCCGTCTGACCGTAAACGGAAATAATCTCACGCATATTCATTTCATCAGCGGCACGGCGCATCAAGTCTGCAGGACAGTTGGCACCCGCCATAATGCCTGTGCGCATATATGAAAAATCTGTTTTTGCAAAATCAGGGTGGTTAAACATCGCAATAAACATCGTCGGCACACCGTTAAAGCAAGTAATGTGTTCATCATTCACGCAGGCAAGCGACGATTTTGGTGAGAAGTAGGGCATCGGGCAAAGTGTTCCGCCGTGCGTCATCATAGACGTCATTGAAAGCACCATACCGAAGCAGTGGAACATCGGAACCTGGATCATCATACGGTCTGCCGTTGATAAATCCATTCTGTCACCGATTGTCTTACCGTTATTCACAATGTTTCTGTGTGTCAGCATAACGCCCTTGGGAAATCCCGTTGTACCTGATGTATACTGCATATTACATACGTCATCAGGCTTTACAAGAGATGCTCTCCGCCTTACCTCGTCAATGGGAACAAGTGCGCTTCTTGAAAGCATTTCATTCCATTCAAGACAACCCTCCATTGAAAATCCAACCGTTACCACGTTTCTGAGGAAGGGAAGATTTTTGGAGTAAAGCGCATCTCCGGGTGTGAGAGCTTTAAGTTCAGGACAAAGCTCCTCTATTATTTCTTTATAGTTAATATCCTTACACTCTTCAATCATAATGAGTGTATGTGTATCGGACTGTCTTAAAAGATATTCAATCTCATGTATTTTGTATGCGGTGTTAACCGTAACCAATACTGCACCGATTTTTGTCGTTGCCCAGAAGGTGATAAACCACGCAGGGATATTTGTTGCCCATACGGCAACGTGGTCGCCCGCCTTTACACCGAGGGAGATAAGTGCGGCTGCACATTCATCAACATCACGGCGAAACTCCTTATATGTTCTTGTATAATCAAGCGTTGTGTACTTAAATGCATACTGGTCAGGATATTTTTCAACCATTTTGTCAAGCACATCAGAAAATGTTGCGTCAATAACGTCATACTTTTTCCATACGAAGGTGCCTGTTCTTGCCCTGTTATAATACGGGCGGTCAAAATCCTTTTTCTCCCTTGAAAGGTTTGCAACGTAATTTGCAAAATGTGTAAGAACGATGTCGGCATCGTTAATTTCCTCATTCCACGCTACACAGATATATCCGTCATAGTTAAGAGAAGAAAGTGCATTTACAAAACTGTCAACGGGAAGCTCACCCTCACCTATAAGTACCGTCTTACCGTCTTTCATATCGCCAAGGCGTGCATACTTTATATATGCGCCGAGGTTTTTAATCGTTGTTTCTGCACTTTCATCAGCGCCAAAATACGTTTCGCGTACATTCCACGATGCACCGATTACTGCGGATGAGAAGAAGTTTATTATATCTATTACATTCTCCGTTGAGGAAAGATATCCTTTCGTTTCAAAAAGAATTTGAATGTCAGATTTTTCCGCACGCTCTATTGCTTTAGAAAGCTTATTTTTAAGAACCTCGTTTGAAACCTTTTTCTCATTACGTACAATAATGCGTTCAATTCCAGCATTTCTCGCCATATCAACGTATTTAAGAAGAGTTTCGCCCGTTGCCTCTGTCTCCTCAAGCGGATAGGGATATACGAGTGCTGAAACCTCCAGAGAGCGGTTTACAAGCTTTCTCTTTGAGTCGGCTGTGCGTTCACTTCTTAAAATACTGTCATAGTGCTGCTTTCTCTCATTAATTGCATCGTATATTTCAAAGCCTGAATATCCGTAATCATACGCATATCGGCACGTGTCAATAAACGATGGCCTCATTACATTTTTAGTTGAAAAGGTAAGCTTCATCTTAATCCTCCTCAAACACAATCTTATTCAGCGCATTTATATATGCCCTTACACTTGCCGCCATAATATCTGTTGAAATTCCGTTACCACTGTAGAGCTTTCCGTTATTGCGAAGTCTTACAATCGCACTGCCGAGCGCCTCTTTACCGTCGGTAACTGCCTGAATCTGAAAATCATCAAGCTCGTAATGATAACCAATACTCTGCTCTATCGCACGGAAAAGAGAGTCAATCGGACCGTCGCCTGTGCTGACACCCGAAAGTATCTCGTCACCGCATTTAAGTGTTACCTGCGACATAGCACTTGTAAGGTTGGTACAGTTTGCACTGTAGCTTTCAAGGTGGTAGGTTGACGGTGCCTGCATAGCAAAGCTCGCAATAAGTGCCTCGAGTTCCTTTGCACCTACGCTGCCCTTCTTTTCACAAGTCTGCAAAAGTGCCTTATGCACCTTTCCGTTATCCTCGTCGCTAAGGTCATAGCCTAAAACATTTGCCGCATATTTAACATCTGTCAGTGTACTGTCCGAATCAAGAAGAATTTTCTTTTTCTCACTCACATCAGTTGCCTTTTCATATGCCTCATGATTTATTTTTGAAAGCATATCCTTAATACTTGCGTGAATTTTTGTATTTTCAAGGGAAATTTCTGCACCGATTGCACTTCCTCGTGCGCCTATTGCATTTGAAATAACACCCATTAAAAGAGCATCTTCCCCCGCCATTGCACATTTAAGGCCGTCGGCACCCTCTTTAATTGCGGCAACTGCTGATGCTGCCGCCATTCCAATTTTATCTGAAAGCTGTACATACACATCGGTATCTGCAGCTTCCTTTACTTTTTTAACAAGGTATGCAATCTCATCAGGAAGGCTTACTCCTGCATCATCACACAAAGTAATAATTCCTGCACCGTTTTCCTTGGCAACTGTAGCCGCCTTTATAAGAAAATCTTCGTCAGCACGTGTTGCATCAAGCGCACAAAATTCAACGTCACTGCAAAGCTTCTTAGCTTCACAAACAAGCTCTGCTATTTTTTCGAGCATCTTATCTGCCTTTATATGATATGTGTACTCCATCTGTACTGTTGAGGTGGGAACCTCAATCTGAAGTCTGGGATTTTGTGCATCCTTAACACTTTCCCACGCCTCATTTACGCTTTCCTTTGTAAAGCCGACGCCAATTACAACAGCTACCCCTAATACATTCTGAGAAATCGTCTTATTTATAATAGTATCCTCACGAACATTTTTCATAGGGGGTAGTTCTAGCGCATTAACACCTAAAGATGCCGCACAAGCCGCAATTGCAGTTTTTTCACGGAAAAGTAGTGACAAACTGCGGTCTTGTGACAGTTTTTTTAATGTAATGTCGGTAATCATAATTTTTCTCATAACTTACACCCCTAATAAATAATAAAATGCCTGCAGCACCATTTGCCGCAGGCATTGAAAAAACTATACTTTTCAATCCAGAGTTATACTCACATCGTAACACGACAAAAAGCGCTATTATCATCAAACTTTTCAGCAAGTAGAATAATTATAGCGTTAATTAGAATTATTACAGATGTGAATACTTTCAATGAATTCATAATTTACATCTCCAAACCTATACGCTATATTATAACTCTGCCAAAAGACGTTGTCAATATTTTTTTGTTGTTTTTTTATTTTGTTTTACAGAATCTCACCTATAAGGCGCATTTCCTCTTTCGCCTCAGTTATAAAGGCTATAAGCTGATCGTTTTTCTTTGTATGGCAGGGTGCAGAGTTTATTGCCGCAAGTGCGTTGTAGGTACACGCCGCAAAAAGCTCCTCGCACTCTTTCTCAACGCTGTGCTTTTCGTTAAGCTTTTCACGAAGATTCGAAAGCTTTGTAAGTGCAGAATTTTCACAAATAGAAAACTCTACAAGAATTTCTTCCGCAAGTGCCACATATTCATAAATCAGCGTTTTTGCATTCTCCATCATATCTTACCCTCAAGTTTTTTGATTTTGCGAATATCCTCACCCAAAAATTCAAGCATAGAAAATCCCCCTGCAATACGTGAGGCAATTCTCTCATTATAAGTTTTTGCCAGCATACTTCTGTTAAGATTTGTGGAAATTATCATTTTTTTGCCGTTTATAAGGCGGTTATTTATTATACGGAAAAGCTCTGCAGAGGTAAACTGTGTTACAAACTCACTTCCCAAATCATCAAGTATCAAAAGCTGACAGTCGTTTAGCTTTTTAACGATATACTGCGCCCTTTCTGAAACCTCTCTTCCAAAATGCATATCCTCTAAAATCGGGAAAAGTGCGTTACAGCTTACATAAAGCACGTCTGTGCCCTTCTGGAGAAGCCTGTTTGCAATGGCAGAGGATAAGAAGGTTTTTCCAAGCCCGCATCCACCGCAAAGGAGAAGATTTTCCTGCGTTTTTTCAAAATCATCTGCATATGCCATACATTCACGCAGTATAGAACGCATATTTTCACGGGGTGAACAACCGTACTCCGGGACAAATTCATCACTGTAATAATCAAGGCTGAATTTTTCAAACACCTGCCCTGCAAGTGCATCTGAAAGATTTGCCTCCTTAAGAGCTATTGACGTAATCTCACGGCGCAGACATTCACAGATTTTTTCACCGTCAAAGCCACTGTCACCGCACTTTGGGCACGCAGGCTTTATATCAAGGTAATCTTGTGGGAATCCGTGCACTAATAAAAGGCGCTCCCTTTCCTTTACATACTCTTTATTTTCAGCCATAATACCGCTCACCGCACGGTTTTCATCACACTCACCGCTTGCAAGCAGATTAAGCATCCTTATACCAAAGCGGTCAAGCTGTGTTTCTATTTCCAGAAGACGGGGGATTTTTGCAAAAACCTCACTTCTGCGTCTTCTAAGTTCAAAGCGACGTTCTTCCTTTCGCTCTGCAATTATTTTTGCTGCTTTTTCATATATTGTTTCAGCCAAGGCACGTCACTCCTTTACCTTTTTTGTTTTTCAAGTCTTATGCGCCGCTCTATCGCCGCCATATCGTCAAGCTGATATGAAGATGCGGTTGATTTCTCTTTACGGGGGGGATTTTCCTTTTCTGCAATCTGTGAAACGGTCTTTATCCCCTTTTCGTACCACGACTTTAAAATCGTGTTCATATACGGCATTGATATTTTTCCTGTATTATTAACTGTTCTTTCATAGGCGTTTCTTATCATTGCCTCGCTCATCGAAAGCTCGGACACCCATCTTCCTATATATCCTGCCTCCGTCTGCGAAAGCTCACGGTCAAGACCAAACATTTTTTTACATTTAGCCTGCATCTTGACCTCTTTAATGGCACGGTTAAGATGCTTTGTCGCCGCCTCAAGCGTTGTTACGCCCTGCTCGTTCCAGCTTGCCGCAACCTTTTCAATATAGCCAAAGCTTGTCTTATCTATGGTTACGCAGTATTCAAGAAGCACAAGCACCATTTCCTGGCTCATTGAATACCACTGCATAAAATTATACAGTGAACTTACCTCACGTGCGGAAAGCGTTTTCTTTAAAAGCTGTTCTGCCATACCTACCGTTTCTTTCATCTTGGGATTTATGTCCATTGCCTTTGCAATTTCCTTCATTGATGTGTTTTTCGGTTTTTCGGCAGTTTCATTTTCCTCACTGTGCACCGCTTCTGTCTTTGTACTTTGCGGTTTTTTCTGCACGTCTTCAATTGTATCGAAAACAAGGATTCCCTTGCCTTCACTATGTACAAGTCCTACTTTTTTCCAATAGCGCCACGCCTTGCTTACATCTGTTTCGAGAATATCAAGTGCCTCGGCTATAGCCGCATTTGATATGTCCTCCTCACCCTCATAGCATTTTGCAAGACCGTAAAGGTATACCTTCACATACGTCGCATTTGCGTTAATCATATATTTATTTATAAATTCTATGGGAAGAGGCACCGATTTATTTGCGTGAAAAAAGCTCGCCATCTGTTTTCCCTCCGTATAAGGTTATTCAATTTTTGCAATCAGAGACATTATAGCACACATTTTCCCAAATGTACAGTGTTTTTGAGCTTTTTCGGGGATTTTTTTTGCTTTTTGTGCACTTGAAATAAATTTAATAATATGATAAAATAGTTATATCGTATCTGAAAGGCAGTGAAAACCTTGAATTATAAAACTACGCTTTCAAAGCTGAGTGTACTTAATTTTATTGCATTAACTGTTGCAGGCATCATAAATGCTTTCGGTGTAACGGTATTTCTCTCCCCCGTTAAGCTTTATGACAGCGGTATTTCAGGCACCTCTATGCTGTTTTCACAGCTTACCCCGCCTTTCCTTTCACTGCCATTCTTTCTTATATTTCTCAATGTCCCCCTCTTTTTGTACGGACTTAAAAAGCAGGGCGGCGCATTTACCGTATATTCCATTTATGCAGTAGGAATATATTCGCTCGGGGCATATCTTATTACAGATGTTCTTCCGATTGATGTAAGTATGGCATCCCCTCTTGCAGGAGATGACCTTCTCCTGTGTGCAATATTCGGCGGTCTTATTTCAGGTATAGGAAGCGGTCTTACAATACGTTTTGGCGGTGCAATCGACGGTATTGAGGTTATGGCAGTAATTTTCGCAAAAAAGCTAGGCGTTACGGTAGGCACCTTCGTTATGGCATATAATGTGCTTTTATACGTTGCGTGCGGATTTGTAATGGAAAGCTGGATACTTCCGCTTTATTCAATCGTGACATATGCGGCGGCACTTAAAACAATAGACTTTATTGTAGAGGGTCTTGACCGTTCAAAGGCTGTAATGATAATTACTGAAAAGCCTTCTGAAATAACGAGTGCGCTTGTAGAAGAATTTGATTGCGGTACAACAAATATGCTTGCCAAGGGCGGCTATTCAAATAAAGACAAGGCGGTAATCTATTTTGTAGTAAACCGCTTCCAGATTTCAAGGATGAAAAGCATTGTTCACACCATAGACCCATCCGCATTTATGACTATTACAGAGGTTGCCGACGTGTTTACAAGTGACCACGCATAGCCGAAAGAAAGCAAATCGGAGGAGATTTATATGAAAATAAAGGAATCGGCTGAAAACTATCTTGAAACCATTCTTATGCTTACAAAAGAGAAAAAATATGTACGCAGTATTGACGTTGCAAACGAGCTTGGTTTTTCAAAGGCAAGTGTTTCCGTCGCTATGAAGGCCTTTCGTGAAGAGGGGTATATCGCTATTAATGATGACGGTGGTATTTGTCTTACCCAAAAGGGACTTTCCATTGCAGAAAAGATGTATGAAAGGCACACTATAATTGCACGTGCACTGATGGCGCTGGGAGTCAGTGAGGAAACGGCTTTCCTTGACAGTTGTAAAATAGAGCACGATATCAGCGAGGAAAGCTTTGATAAAATAAAAACTTTTTTAGAAAAAGGTTAACATTATATTAAAATTATGTTACTGCTATTGAAATATGTTTTTTTATGTTGTATTCTATAATTGTACTTAAAGTAATATAATTAAAAGAGGTGATGTGCTATGGCAAGTAATCAGACAACTCATATCGACATATGCAAAACACGTGACACGGAAATTGATGCTATAATCTGCCGTGTTCATTCGGCATTGGTTGAAAAGGGATATGACCCCATCAGTCAGCTTGTCGGCTATATTATGTCAGGTGACCCTACATATATCACAGGGCATAAAGGTGCACGAAGCCTCATTACAAAGGTAGAGCGTGACGAGATTTTAGAGGTAGTATTCAGAAAATACCTTGAAGATAAGTAAAAAGGGGATGTAAAAAAAACTCCAGACCGCAAAAAGGCGGTAAGAAAACAGAACGTACTGAGTTCAAAAATTTAAAAAATGCTTGTTTTTGTTGAAAAATCGTATTTTTATACGATTTTTCTTTTTTTTGAGCCTTTTTGCTACGAACAAACTCCGCCGCTCGACGTACCCACGTACGCCTTCGGGTAACCTGACAAAGCCTATTCATAGGCTTTGTCAGCTCAGTTTGTCCGTTCTAAAGCTTTTTTCCTATCCCTTTAATTGAATTTTTCGAGAGAAAAATGTCACGATTTGGGGACAGTCCCCAAATCGTGACATTTTTACTTTGTTATGAAATCAATATTATATATATCCTTAAATCCTATTTTATAGAGCAACTTTTCTGCCATTTCAAAGCCGTAATCAAGGTTTTTTGCATCGTGGCAGTCGCTTGTGAGAATTACCCTGCCGCCACGTTTTTTTATTTCCTCCAAAATCCATATATCGGGATAAGGCATATCCTTATAGCCACGTGCCATTGCACCCGTGTTCACTTCGAGAACACTATTTTTTTCAAGCAGTGCTTCCAGTGCGGAAAGGGCTGCTTTTTTATATCTTTCCTCTTTTGGAGAAAATACAGCATTATTTCTGTCAAATTTAGTGAGCAGATCAAAATGCCCTATTACATCACCCTCAAGCTTTGATACCAAGCGGTAATATTCCTCCGCATATGCATATGGGTCACCACCAAAATACTCTTTTATCACTCTGCTAAGGTCATCAGGACTTAAATCAACATCATAATACTTACCACCCGCGCAAACATAATGTACCGATGCTATTGTGTAATCATACCTTTTCGTGTCAATATTGGAAAAAAAATCCTTTTCCATACCGCACAGAATTTTGATTTTCCCCGCATACTTTTCTTTAAGAGCAGTAATTTCCTCAAAATACTTTTCTTCATTTTGTTCATTCATAGTGTAGTCGGTCTCAAAATCCATTCTGCTGTGCCCTGAAAAGCCTATATATGAAAAACCTTTTTCTATAGCCGTTTTTACAATTTCCTCTGGTGCATTTTTGCCGTCACAGTAAAATGTATGCGTATGAAGATTACCGTAACTCATTTTGTCATCTTCTCCTGCTTTACCTTTTTGTCGATTACGTGACGTGACGCAAGTTCACAAAGGACATCGTCAACATCAATTCCCATCTCAACCATCATAACCATAACGTGATAGTAAAGGTCGGCAATCTCGTATATTGTTTCCTTTTTGTCGTTATCCTTTGATGCGATAATTACTTCTGTACACTCCTCACCTACTTTTTTGAGGATTTTGTCAATTCCCTTTTCAAAAAGATAGGTTGTATAGCTGCCTTCCTTTTTTTCCGTCTTTCTGCCCTTTATCATTTCAAAAAGCGCCTCGGGAGAAAATACGCCCTCCTCCTCGCTTTCAAAAAGCACATCGTTAAAGCAGCTGTCACTTCCCGTATGGCAGGCAGGACCGTCCTTCTTTACGTATACACACAAAGCATCACTGTCACAATCAGCGACAATTTTTACTATGTGCTGATAGTTACCGCTCGTTTCTCCTTTAAGCCATAACTCCTGACGGCTGCGGCTGTAGAAACAGGTGAGCTTTTTCTCAAGCGATATTTTAAGGCTTTCCTCGTTCATATATGCAAGAGTTAAAACCTTGTTTGTCTGTGCATCTATTACTATAGCAGGGATAAGTCCCTTTTTATCAAATTTAAGCTTACTTACATCTATCATTTCATATTCTCCTTACAGGTATGTTATTTCTAAAAAGTTCGTCCTTTAAATCACCGATTGAAACCTCACCGAAATGGAAAATTGATGCGGCAAGTCCTGCAGACATTTTGGGAATTTCGTTAAAGAGTGTTACGAAATCCTCTATTTTTCCTGCGCCGCCTGATGCTATAACGGGTACATTTACCTGTGTTTGCACTGCCTTTAACATTTCAATGTCAAAGCCTTTTTTAACACCGTCAGTATCAATGGAATTTACCACGATTTCACCTGCGCCGCGCTCTACACCGCTTTTTATCCATTCTATTGCCTCAATTCCCGTATCCTCTCTGCCGCCTTTCGCAAACACGTGGAATTTTCCGTCAACACGCTTTATATCTACAGATAACACCACACACTGATTTCCGTAAATCTGCGCCGCCTCGTTTATAAGCCGGGGGTTTCTGATTGCACCTGAATTTACGCTTACCTTGTCGGCACCGCATTTTAAAACTCTGTCAAAATCCTCTACAGTATTTATTCCGCCGCCAACTGTAAGAGGAATAAATATTGTTGAGGCAACCTCTCTTAAAACATCTGTAAAAAGCTTTCTTCCCTCAAAGGAAGCCGTTATATCATAAAACACAAGCTCGTCTGCACCGTTTTCCCAGTACATACGTGCAAGTTCCACGGGCGAGGATACGTCGGAAAGCCCCTCAAAATTGACACCCTTTACCACTCTTCCGTTTTTTACGTCAAGGCAGGGTATTATTCTCTTTGTAATCATCGTGCCACCTCGATTGCTTCTTTAAGGTCTATATCACCCGTATAAATCGCCTTGCCAACTATTGCACCATAGAGGTTCATTTTGCGAAGTGCCGCAACATCATCAATCGTTGAGACACCGCCCGATGCGACAATATCCATTGTAAAACGCTCAGAAAGCTCCTTATAAAGCTCTCTGTTTGTTCCACGCATTGCTCCGTCACGGGAAATGTCAGTACAGATAATAGTTTTAACACCCATATCCTGCATCTTCTGACAAAAATCCATTCCTGAAACATTGCTTGTTTCGAGCCATCCCTTAACGGCTACCTGACCGTCCTTCAAATCGGCACCCACGGCAATTTTATTACCGTATTTTTCACACATCATGGCAAGAAATTCAGGGTCATCAAGTGCCGCCGTGCCTAATATCACACGCATAACACCTGCATCAATATAGCGTTTCACCGTTTCTTCGTTCCTGATGCCTCCGCCGATTTCCACTTTAAGACCGCTATATCTGCATACGCTTTCCACAACGTCAAAATTCGGGGTAGTGCCTTCCTTTGCACCCTCAAGGTCAACCATATGTATATACTGTGCACCTGATTGACTAAAGTTCTTTGCTACATCAAGCGGATTTTCACTGTACACCGTCATCTGAGTGTAATCGCCCTTATAAAGGCGGACAGCTTTTTTATCATATAAATCTATTGCGGGAAAAATAATCATAATTTCGTTTCCTTTCGATTAACAACTCCATATTCAGCTCTTTTTCCAAAACGGCATATACTTAAATTCGAAATTCGAAGTTCAAAGTTCGAAATGAATGAGGATTTTCGCTATGGCGAAAATCTACCATAATTTCGCACTTCGCATTTCACATTTCGCATTAAATTTAAATCATTTCTGAGAATGCTTTAAGTATATTAAGTCCTGTTTTTCCGCTTTTTTCAGGATGGAACTGACAGCCGCATACATTATCTTTACAAACTGCGGCAGTTAATTCACATCCGTACTCTGTAGTTGCAATAAGACTTTCATCACAGCCCTTTGCATAATACGAATGAACAAAGTACACACATTCACCGTTTTGTACATATTTAAGAAGGGGCGTTTCCCTTTTTATAATAAGAGGATTCCAGCCGATATGCGGGATACTCAGCCCCTCCCCTATAACATCGGCGATGGGACTTATTTCACCCTTTAAAAGACCAAGCCCCTCATATTCACCGTATTCATAGCTTTTCTCAAACAAAAGCTGCATACCAAGGCATATTCCCAAAACAGGTTTCCCGCATTTAGCCTCCTGGGTTATTACTTTATCAAGACCGCTCTCGGAAAGCTTTCTTTTTGCGTCACGAAAAGCCCCCACACCCGGAAGAATAATCTTATCTGCACTTTTAAGAATCTCTGCGTCACTTGTGACGATACTCTGTGCACCTATAGTATCGAGCGAGCTTTTAATGGAAAACAGATTTCCCACGCCGTAGTCTGTAATTGCTATCATAAAACACCTTTAGTAGACGGAATTTCGTCCTTTACCTCCGCATCAATTTTAACACTGCCTCTTACGCAACGTGCAACCGCCTTAAATGCACCCTCTATAATGTGATGCGAATTTTTACCTGCAAGTTTCCTTATGTGAAGTGTTATTCCTGCATTATTTGCAAATGCACGGAAAAATTCCTCTGCAAGCTCCGTATCAAAATCGCCTACCTTTTCGGCAGGAATGTCCACGTCAAAGCATAACATTCCCCTGCCGCTTATATCTATTGCCGCAAGGATTAATGCCTCATCCATAGGCAGGATTATATCGCTATAGCGTGAAATACCTCTTTTATCGCCGAGCGCATTTTTAAGTGCCTCCCCGAGTGCGATACCGATATCCTCTGTCGTGTGGTGATAATCCACATATGTATCACCCTGACAAAGCACGCTGAGAGTTATATTTGCATGCTTTGCAAAAAGCGTCAGCATATGGTCAAGGAAACCGCATCCGCTTTTTATAACGCCCTGCTCACACACGTCAAGGCAAATGTTAACCTTTATATCTGTTTCGCCTGTTTTTCTGTTTACGGTAGAATTTCTCATATTACTTTCCCTCCGTGATTTCCTTAAGAGTATTTATAAGAGTTTGCATATCGCTTAATGTACCGATTGTAATTCTGTTATAATCACAAATTTCCTTTTTATCAAAATGACGTACAAGAATACCCTTTTCACGTAATTTCTGATAAATATCACTTCCTGAAATTTTGTTATGCTTTGCAAAAAGGAAGTTAGTTGTAGACGGTGTAAGAGAAAAACCCATCTTTTCAAGCTCTGCAGCCGTATATTCTCTCGTCTTAATTATTTCAAGACAGTTTTTTTTTGTATATTCCTCATCCTCCATAGCGCCGACACCTGCTGCCATAGTCATTTTATTTATGTTGTAGGGGTTTGTGGAATATTTGATTGTATTCAAATCTGCTATGAGTTCCTTACATCCTACACCAAAGCCGAGGCGTGCCCCCGCCATAGAGCGTGACTTTGAAAAGGTCTGCGTTACAAGGAGATTATCGTATTTATTAACAAGGGAAACTGCACTCTCATTACCAAAGTCCACGTATGCCTCATCAATTACAACGAGATTGTCTTTGTTTGAGCTTACTATTCTTTCAATTTCTGAAAGTGTAAGTGCAATTCCCGTAGGTGCATTTGGATTAGCAATAAAAATATTTTTATTAATTCCTATATAATCCTCTACATTAATTGTGAAATCATCACGCAGCGGGATTTCTTCATAAGGAATAGAGTTAACCTCCGCAAAAACGCTGTAAAAGCCATAGGTTATATTCGGAAAAACACAAGGGTGTTCTTTATCACAAAACGCCATAAATGCAAAGTTCAATATTTCGTCAGAGCCGTTTGTCACAAGTACGTTTTCATACTCTACACCCAAATTCCGAGCTATTTTTTTTGTAAGCTCCATACACTGCGGGTCAGGGTAAAGCTGCAGAAGCGATGCCGCCCGGGAGGCATATTTCTGTGCCTTTTCACTTGGGGGATATGGCGATTCATTCGTATTAAGCTTGATATAGCGCATATCCTTTGGCTGTTCCCCTGGGGTATACGGGACTAAATTTTTATACTTATTGCTGAAAAATCTACTCATATTTTTTCCTTTCCGGAAAATTGAAAATTGAAAGTTGAAAATTGAAAGTTATTGGAGATTTTCGCTGAAGCAAGCGAAAATCCTCCTGAATTTTCCATTATCCATTTTCCATTTTTCATTTGCCTTCACCTCTTATGACGGCGCTCTTTGCGTGTGCCCCGAGCCCCTCCGCCATGGCAAATTTATATATATCGCCGCTCACCTTTTTAAGAGCGTCCTTTGTATAATATGTAAACTGCGTCTTTTTAATAAAATCGTCTACGGAAAGCGGACTTGAAAACCGTGCCGTTCCGCTTGTTGGCAGGGTATGATTTGGTCCTGCAAAATAATCGCCGAGTGCCTCAGGACAGTATCTTCCCATAAATACCGAGCCTGCGTTCTTAATCTTGTCAAGATAATCAAAAGGATTGTCAAGGCAAAGCTCAAGATGCTCGGGCGCAATTTCATTTGCGGCAATTACTGCCGTTTCTATATCATTTACAATTATTATTTTTCCGTTATTATCAATGCTTGTCCTTGCAATATCACTGCGCTCAAGAAGCGGGATTTGCACTTCAAGCTCCTCTGCCACTTTCTGGGCAAGCTCACGGCTCTCTGTTACAAGAACTGCACTTGCCATTTTATCATGTTCCGCCTGAGAAAGCAAGTCCGCCGCAACAAAAGATGGGTTGCTTTTTTCATCGGCAATTACAAGAATCTCACTCGGTCCTGCAATCATATCAATTGAAACCTTGCCGAAAACCTGCTTTTTCGCCTCTGCTACAAAGGCATTTCCCGGGCCTACAATTTTGTCAACCTTAGGTACACTCTCTGTTCCGTAAGCAAGCGCTGCTATCGCCTGTGCACCGCCTGTCTTGAAAATTCTTCCCACTCCCCCCAATTTTGCTGCTGCAAGAATTACAGGGTTAACCTTTCCGCCCTTGGCAGGTGTTGTAATTACTATTTCACTGCATCCTGCAAGCTTTGCGGGGATTGAGTTCATAAGTACACTCGAAGGATATGCCGCCGTACCGCCGGGAACGTAAAGACCCGCTTTTTCAATCGGGATAATCTTCTGTCCGCAGATTGCACCGTCTTCTTCGCTTATAATAAAGCTCTGACGGATTTGACGTTTGTGGAAATTTTCAATATTTTTTGCCGCCTTTTTCATTATTTCAATAAGCTCGGGCGAAACGGTTTTGAATGCGTCCTCAATTTCCTCCTCTGTTACCTCAAGGCACTGGGGGGCACCGCCGTCAAACTTATCAGCATATTCCCTTAGGGCAGCATCGCCGTTTTTCCGTACATTTTCAATTATCTGTGAAACGGTATTTTCAAGGCTAGAGGTATCCTCGTCCTCTCTTGCAAAAATATCATCAATGCTTAATTTATCGTAATCATATATCTTTATCATAGCTTACTCCTTTTAGCCGATATATTCGTCTATTGCATCTTTTATTTGACATATCATTTTGTTTTTAAACTTATAGCTGACCTTATTTGATATAAGGCGTGCGCTTATCGGTACTATCGTTTCAAATGGGCAGAGACTATTTTCTTTAAGGGTTGTCCCCGTTTCAACAATATCCACGATAACATCTGAAAGACCCAGTATCGGCGCAATTTCTATAGAGCCGTTAAGCTTTATAATATCAATCTCACGGCTTAAGGAACTATAGTATTTCTTCGTAATATTGGGGAATTTTGTCGCAACACGAAGTGTTCTTTCAGGATTGTCAAAAAAGCCCTCCATACCTGCTACCGCCATACGGCATTTTCCCATTTTAAGGTCGCTAAGCTCGTAAACATCGGGACTATATTCAAGCAGAATATCCTTTCCTGCAACGCCTATATCTGCCGCCCCTCTTTCAACATATATGGCAACGTCAGACGGCTTTACCCAGAAATATCTTACACCATTTTCCTCATTTTCAAAAATGAGCTTTCTGTTATTTTCATGTATAGCAGGGCATCCATAGCCTGCCTTTTCAAAAATATCATATACCTTTTCACCAAGTCTTCCCTTGGGAAGTGCAATGTTAAGAAGCTTATCCATTAATTACTTCGCCCCCTTTTATGACCTTGTACACCTTTTTTGCACGAATAAGTGACTGTGTGCTCTTTTGTATATTTACGGACATATTTTCCTCTTTTAGCGCCTCTGCTGCACGCAGAACGTCGCACACATCCGCCTCATCATTATAAATGAGGAGTGCGTCACAGTCAAACTCTTTTTTAGTTTCATCAATACGCTCAAGCATATCGGAATAAACGGCAAAACCAATTGCGCCGCCCTCTTTACCCATAGCTTTAAGAAGATTGTCATACCTTCCTCCCGAAAGGACACTTCCCGGGAGCTTATCAACGTAGCCTCTGAAAACTACTCCGTTATAATAGTTCGTATCATCTATAATAGAAAAATCAAGCTGCAGATTTTCTGCCTTGCCGTAGTGTGAAATTGATGAAACAAGTGCCTTTAAATCAGAAAGCGCATCCATCATTTCACGGTTAATACACAGCTTTTCAAGTGCCCCTATCGCAGTTTGTGCATCGCCTGAAATTTCGCAAAGCTTAATCATAATAGCACTTATTGCACTTCCCACACCGTTTTCTTCACAAAGAGCGCTTAGCGCAGCAGTATTCTTTGCGCAAAGAAGCTTTATAATACTCTTTTTAACACTTTCATTTACACCAGCGGCATTCAAAAGTCCCGTAACTATTCCCACAGAGGAAATGTCAAGGATGTATTTATCACTTATTGCCTCGAGGCTCTTTATCGCAAGAAGAAGCACCTCGCACTCCTCAACGGCACTTATATCACCCATACACTCGATACCCGACTGCATAATTTCCTTTATTTCGTGGGTTGCATTATCAGGGCGATAAACATTCTCGTTATAATAAACCTTGCTTACACCGCCGTTTTTCTTATAATTTTTTATTATGGAAAGGGTCACGTCAGGCTTTAATGCAAGAAGTCTGCCGCTTAGATCAGTAAAGGAAACAATCTTACTGCTCCCCATAAAATTTTTATTGCGCACATACATATCATACTCTTCAAAACGGCTCATTTTAAACGGTGCATATCCGCTCTTATGATACAGAGAGCGCAGTGTATACATAATTCTTTCTTCGGTTTTTAAAATGTTTTCATCAAGCATCATAACGCATATCATTCCTTATAATTTGTTTCGCTTTAGTATTTTACCACGGTAAAGCGATAAAGTCAAGTAAAATCTTAATTTTTTTGCAATATATATGGGCGGATGCCTGCATCCGCCCGCACATTATACTAAAATAGGTTGCATTTGTTTTCCTTCAAGCGCACTTTCAATCGCAGGAACAAGTAAATCCCACTTTGCCACAAGGGAATTTTGCTTTCCTACGGGGTCATCCTGACCAAACGGAACAAAAAATATATTTTTTGTATTAAGAAGTAAGCCTATATTTTTCGCACTTGCACCAAGGCCGTCATTGGTAGAAGGTGCAATAATTATCGGACAGTTGTTCCTAAGTGCCGCCTTTGTTGCAAGCGGTACGCATCCGTCATATATCCCCTGCGCTATTTTTCCGAGAGTATTTCCCGTACACGGGGCAATAACGAGGGCATCTATAAGCTTTTTAGGACCGATAGGCTCTGCCGCAGGAATTGTTGAAATAATTTTTCTGCCGCAGATGCCTTCTATTTCATTATTAAAATCTATGCATTTACCAAAGCGTGTATCTGTAGAATACACTGTTTCGCTCATAATAGGAAAAATATCATACCCCTTTTCCTTTACCTTGCGCAGTGTATCCGTAACAACTCTCATAGTACAAAAGGAGCCGGTAAATGCAAATCCCAATCTGACAGTACGTTCATCCATATCTATTCACCTAACTCACTAAAAATATTACATACTGTTTCCTTTATGATATTACCCGCACTTACGGGGGCGACTTTTCCCGGAAGACCGAGCGCCCATATTACCTTTACACCCAGATCGAGCGCCGCCTCCATATCAACTCCGCCAGGCTTTGATGCGAGGTCAATTATCAGCGTATTTTTTGCTGATAACAGATTTTCACGTCTGATTATTACGGCAGGAACAGTGTTATAAACTACATCTGCGCCCTCTATACATTCATTAAAATACGAAAAATCAGTTGCCGCAAGGCCGAGACTTCGTGCCTCGGCACGGGCAGAGCTTTTGCGCGCACATACAGTCACGTTTGCACCCATATTCTTAAGAAGAAGACAAAGCGGCTTTGCTACCTTGCCAAAGCCTGTCACAACGATATTTGCACCGTGGATTGTTATGGGCAGTTCCTCCATTGCTATCTGAATTGCGCCCTCTGCTGTAGGAATTGCGTTAAGAATTTCAAATTCATCCCTTTGAAAATAATCAACCCATCTTACTGAAAAGACATCAGCCACTGCCTTTACCGCCTGCGACATTTTTCCTGCTAAAAGGAGCTTTCCGCTTCCCATCATTTTACATAAATCTTTAATAAGAACCTCTTCACTAAGGTCAGGTGCATCAATGCTTTTGTCATCTCTGCTGCACGGAAGTCCCAATATGACTGCATCACTTTTGTCAATTGCCGTTTTAAGAGGCTCACTGCCATCAAAACGCACCGCATCATATCCTTCATCACAAAGCGCTTTTAAAAGATAATCTATTCTTGAATCTCCGCCTATAATAACAAGTCGTTTAATATTCATAATGAAAACACCTCTGTATATATTATTACAAAAGCTTTGGAAATGTTAATTATTTTAAAAGAAGCGTGCCGCTTCACCCTCGTCGCGACCAAACTAAATTTAAAGCTGACAAACATTGCTCGCGATAAACACACACAATTTTCCACACTGGAAAAAAACATTAAAAACCACTGGACAAATTTCTTGGGAAAGTGTATAATATGGGATAGGGAACAATCCCGACAACATAATTTGGAGAGTGATTTTAATGAAGCTTATAATCAAAGACAACTATGACGAAATGTGCGCATGGGCGGCTGGGCACATTGCCGATGCTATTAAAAACCATAAGGAAGATCGTCCCTTTATCCTTGGTCTTCCCACAGGATCATCACCGCTTGGCGTTTACAAAAGACTTATTGAAATGAATAAGGCGGGCAACATCACCTTTAAGAATGTTGTAACATTTAATATGGATGAATATGTAGGTCTTCCCAGAGAGCATGACCAGAGCTACTGGTATTTTATGCACGACAATTTCTTTAACCATATTGATATTCCTAAGGAAAATATTAATATTCTTAACGGTATGGCAGAGGACCTTGAGGCAGAGTGTCAGCGTTATGAAGATAAAATTGCTTCATACGGCGGCATTGACCTTTTCCTCGGTGGCAGCGGTGTAGACGGACATATCGCATTTAATGAGCCTTTTACATCTCTTACATCACGCACAGGTGTACGTGGTCTTACTCAGGATACACTTATCGCAAACTCACGTTTCTTTGATAATGACCCCAACAAGGTTCCCAAGACAGCTCTTTCCGTTGGTGTAGGAACTGTATGTGACTCTAAGAAGGTTCTTCTTCTTATAAGCGGACATAACAAGGCACGTGCTCTTCGCCACTGTGTTGAGGGCGGTGTAGACCACGCATGGACAATCAGCGCACTTCAGCTTCATCCGTGCGGAATTATCGCCTGCGATGAAGATGCCTGCGGCGAATTAAAGGTTGACACATATAAGTACTTTAAGGAAATTTACAAAGACGAAAAATAATGTTGGACTGTGATAAAATGCACAGGCTACAAAAAGGCGGCACTATAACAAATTCGAAATGCAGAATGCGAAGTTCGAAGTGATGGTGGATTTTTTGCTTTGCAAAAAATCTTCATCAATGGATGTATCCTGACTGCTTGTCATTTCTCAATGAACGAGATTATTAAAAGAGGCAGTTGAAAAACAATTGTTGTTTTTCAACTGCCTCTTATTAATTTTAAGCCTTAGTGCTTATCTCTTGCAACATAATGCGTATGAAGAAGCTCATGTGACTTATGTCCGCAAGGCTCACCAAGGAACTCCTCATAAAGTTTCTTGATATAAGGATTATCGTGGCTCTTACGAAGCTCAAGTGATTTATCCTCACTGTAGATAGCCTTAGCTCTCTCAGCACGGATATCCTTATCCATTCTGTCCTTAGCAGATACGACGGGCTGACCGCCGCCGTTTACACAACCGCCGGGACAAGCCATAATCTCGATAAAGTCAACCTCTACCTCACCGCTCTTAACCTTGTTAAGAAGCTCACGTGCGTTACCAAGACCGTGTGCAACTGCCGCACGGATTGTCTTGCCACCTGCCTGAACAGAAGCAATCTTGATACCCTCAAGACCACGTACAGCCTCGTACTCAACCTCGCTGTGGCTTGTGTTGTCAAGGATGTCTGCAACTGTTCTTATCGCAGCTTCCATAACACCGCCTGTTGCGCCGAAGATTACGCCTGCACCTGTAGCCTCTGCACCAAACGGATCATCGAATACTTCATCGGGAAGCTGTGTAAATCTGATACCTGCCTGCTTAATCATCTTAGCAAGTTCACGTGTTGTAAGAACACTGTCAACGTCCGCAAGACCTTTAACGCCAAGCTCTTCTCTCTGTGCCTCGTACTTCTTAGCAGTACAGGGCATTACAGATACTACGAATATATCCTTGGGATCAATTCCTGCTTTCTGGGCGTAATATGACTTAATTATTGCACCATACATCTCGTGAGGAGATTTGCAGGAAGAAAGATTGTCAATCATTTCAGGGAAGTTATGCTCACAGAACTTAACCCAGCCGGGTGAGCAGGATGTAATCATCGGAAGCTTACCGCCGTTCTGAAGTCTGTGAAGAAGCTCTGTTCCCTCTTCCATAATTGTAAGGTCAGCAGCAAAGTTTGTATCGAATACCTTGTCAAAGCCAAGTCTTCTGAGTGCTGCAGCCATTTTACCTGTAACGGGCGTACCCATTTCCATACCGAATTCTTCGCCGAGAGCCGCCCTTACTGCGGGAGCAGTCTGAACAACAACGTGCTTGTCAGGATTTGCAAGAGCTGCCCATACATCGTCTGTAGCATCCTTCTCACGAAGTGCACCAACGGGACATACTGCAATACACTGACCGCAGTTCACGCATGAAACCTCGCCGAGGCTCTTTTCAAATGCGCAGCCGATAGATGTCTTAAATCCACGCTCCATTGCATCGATTGCGCCAACTGTCTGAATGTTCTTACACATATTCACACAGCGGCGGCAAAGAATACATTTATTGTTATCTCTTACGATAGAAGGTGAAAGCTCATCAATATCGTATACGTTTCTTACACCCTCATAATGAATATCTGTGATACCAAGTTCATCAGCAAGTGTCTGAAGCTCACAGTTACGGTTTCTTTCGCAGGTAAGACACTTTCTGTCGTGGTTTGA
>JAEIGA010002539.1_pt1 | contig 29082 bp, 21 predicted proteins | sample 9270691 | NCBI WGS metagenome assembly JAEIGA01 (sample SAMN17057246, study PRJNA624740) | gut metagenome | biome: biome; isolation source: fecal sample | host: Bos grunniens | place: China: Xizang | collected 2019
CGACTATCTCTGGTCTGTCGCGCTGCAGCTGATCATGTACGGCTCCGCCATCTTTTACACGGTGGGGAACTTTACGCCGAAGCTTCAGTTCGTATTCTCGCTGAACCCCGTCTACCGCCACATCGCCTACATCCGCGAGATCGTGTTGGCTGGGTCGATTCCGTCGCTCGGAACGCATCTGACGCTCCTCGGCTTTGCCCTCGCCGCATTCCTGGCCGGCGCGTACATGTACAAGCACTACAACACGAAGTTTTTGTACTATGTATGAGGGAGGTACGAGGGAGAAGGTACGAGGGAGAAGGTACGAGGGAGAAGGTACGAGGGAGAAGGTACGAGGGAGAAGGTACGAGGGAGAAGGTACGAGGGAGAAGGTACAAGGGACAAGGGAGAAGGGAGGAATGAGTTATAAGGAATTGATTGTTTGGCAGAAGGCCATGATGCTGGTGGAGGCAATCTACCGGCACATGCGGTCTTTCCCTGCCGACGAGCGATTTCGCCTTTGTGATCAGTTGAGCCGAGCAGTTGTTTCTGTTCCGTCAAATATAGCAGAGGGATATGGTCGGGGCGCATCATTGGAATACGCTCGCTTCCTCGGCATAGCTAGAGGATCGCTTTATGAAGTTGAAACACAGCTAGAGATTGCTGTGCGATTGGGATTTGTCAAACAATCTCCTGAGACATGCGCATTAATAGATGAAATCCGTGCCATGCTCATTGCCATGATTTCCAAGTTGAGGGGAGGTGCTCAATGACTCCTCCCTCGTCCCTCGTCCCTCCTCCCTCGTCCCTCGTCCCTCCTCCCTCGTCCCTCGTCCCTATCCTCGCCTGCCACGATGTCTCCATCCGCTACCGGATCGGGGACTTCAAGAACATCGGCCTCAAGGAATGGTTTACGCGCAGGCTGACCGGTCGCTACAAGGTCGTAGACTTCTGGGCGGACAGGGATGTTCGCTTCACGATCAACAAGGGCGACATGCTTGGTATCATCGGTGCGAACGGGGCGGGGAAGTCCACGCTACTGAAGGCCGTGGCAGGAATCATGGAGCCGACCAGGGGGCGGATTGTTCGCAGGGGGAGGATTTCCGCGCTTCTGGAGCTTGGCAGTGGGTTCGACGGCGACCTGACCGTCAAGGAGAACGCCTACTTGCGCGGTGCCATGCTCGGCTATACCCGTGCGTTCATGGGCGAGACCTACAAGTACATCATCGACTTTTCGGAGCTGAAGGACTTCGAGGATCGTCCGTTCAAGCAGCTTTCGTCGGGCATGAAGTCGCGGCTTGCCTTTTCGATCGCCTCGCTGGTCAAGCCGGAGATACTGATTCTCGACGAGGTGCTTGCGGTTGGCGACGGCGCATTCGCGGAGAAGAGCGCGAAGAAGATGCGCGAGATCATCAAGGGTGGGGCAACGACGATTCTCGTCTCGCATTCAATTGGACAGATCCGCGCCCTCTGCAACAAGGTCCTGTGGCTGGACAAGGGCCGGCAGGTCGCCTTTACCGACGATGTGGCCGGCGCGTGCGACAGCTACGAGGCGTTTCTCCGCGCACCTGTCGGGACGGAGGCGAGGTTTGACCCCGAGGAAATCGCAGCGAAGCGTGCGGCGGCGAAGGCCGAGGCGGAGCGGCAGGCCGCCGAGCGCCGGTGCCAGGAGGAGGAACGCCGCCGCAAAGCGGCGGTGGCCGCCGCCGAACTAGAGCGGCTCCGCATGGAATCCGCAAAGCTCGCGGAAGTTCGCAGCATCCTGAAGGGAGACGCGAAGTGAAGGAAGCTGTCCAGTCCGCAAAGCGATGTACTCGTATGGCTACGAGTCAAAGTCCCGAGCTCAATGGCTTCGCCGGAATGCCTATGTTCGATATAAGTGATGGGTGAAATCGGTAGTATGCAAGCGACTTCTCCAAAAGAACTTTTTGTAGATTCGCCTCGGCGGGTCCTTAGAGTTGCGTATGCGGATATCCCGAATATGGGCGATCAATTGAACCCGTTGATTTTGAAGAAATGTTTTGGATACGGGTGTAAATGCGTTGGTGTTTCGTCTAATCGTGCTGAAATTTGCTGCATAGGAAGTCACTTGGGCGAAATGACGCGGGATGAAGATGTTGGCGCTCCGTTCGTCTGGGGTACGGGGTTTATCAAGGATGATGTGGTAGTTTCTTCAAGTGCATTACGATTGAAGCTATGTGCCGTTCGCGGTGCACTTTCCAAACAGAAACTTGAGAGTGTGTTTGGACATCAGCTTGATATACCAATGGCAGATCCTGGGCTTTTAGCGTCGATGTTGATTGATGAACCTGTTGAAAAGCGGTATAAACTCGGCATAATTCCGCATTTTAGGGAACAGGCGGACCCGCGTTTTAGGGAACTCGCCAAGATTTCAAATAATTCACTTATCATTGATGTTCTGAGTAATCCAATAGTTGTCATCAGCCAGATTGCATCCTGCGAAATTATAATCTCTAGTTCATTGCATGGATTGGTTATTGCTGATGCGTTTGGAGTGCCTAATTTGCAGATAAAAGTGACGGATAATCCTTTGGGGGGCGGCTTCAAATTCGATGACTATTATTCATCTTATGGCTTGCCTCCTCAAGTATGTGATTTGAATAAGGAAAGTATCCCAGATATTGACGAGATTGTCAGACGGTATGCTGTCTCCTATGATGCCGTCAAGAGAAAGCAACGGCAGCTTATCGAAAGTTTTCCGTTCCCTGCCCGAAAAGAGGCGATTGCCGACACTAAAGTTAATGCAGTGCAAGCGACTGTACGGCGCCATAGATCGAAGCATTGTTGTCTTTCGGTCATTATCCCATGCCATGATGTTGAAAAACATGTCAGAAGATGTCTGGAGTCCATCCTTGCCGCACTTTGCCGGTTGGATAGGCCGGCAGAGGTGATTTGTGTGGATGATGGATCCACAGACCGCACAGTTGACGAAATCAAAAAGAATTCAGTGGCTTTTCGCAAAAGAGGTTTTCGGATCGTTGTTTTGCATCAGGAAAGACAAGGTGCTGGGGTTGCTAGAAATGCGGGGCTTTCAGTAGCAAAGGGCAGCTTCCTTCATTTTTGCGATGCAGACGACTGGGTGGATCCAGACATCTATCTGCGACTGGTTGCATCTGCCGAAAAGACGGGTGCGGAGATCACAACGTGTACGCGAAGAATCGTGTGTGATGATAACAAGTCGAAGGTCTCCGGCTTTGTCGGACCGGTAAATGATTTGCTGAGGGGAGGGGGTAAAGTTGTTGCTCCAGAGGACATTGCGGACTCGGTTTTTAACTTTGCTACTCAGGTCCCATGGAATAAACTTTTCCAACATAGTTTTATCAAGGGGAACAATCTTCAATTTCAGGCATTGCCACGAGCGAATGACGTGTATTTTGTGTGTATGGCATTAGCTCATGCAAAAAGGATAGCATTGGTAGATATCCCGTTGTACAATTATCAAATCTCCGATCATTCTGTCACTAGAAATGATTCGCTGGCAGGGGCTTGCGGGGAGGCCTTTGTTGCAGTCAAGGATCGATTGATCTTGGATGGCCTATACAATCGGTTTTCTGATTCTTTTGCAGTCATGGTTTTTACCGGTTTTCGGTTTTACTTTAAAATGTTTTCGTCAGGTTCGGCTCTGAATCAATTGTATCCGTCTATGCGGAAAAAATTATTGGGACTGCTTTCTGACGGTTTAGGGAACAGCTGCCTGGTACATGAGTGCCATCGTGCGGAATATGATATCATACGAAAAGAGAGGTCAGTAACGGCACTCTTGTTGCAATATGTTAGAGAGGCTATGCATACGGAGTCGCTGATATCACATGCGAAAACACGCAAGCAGGTGCAAGTTCAAGAGTTGATAAGTGAGATTAACGCTAAGACTTTGGAATTGTTTGCGATGCGGGAGAATGGAGAGGTGCAAAAAGGCCTTTTGAAACGCAAGGACATTGCGATTGCGGCTAAAGATGCGGCGCTGGAGCAACTTCGTGGCAATGTCGCAAAGCAGCGCGAGGCGATTGCGGCGAAAGACGCCGCGCTGGAGCAGCTTCGTGGCAATGTTGCAAAGCAGCGCGAAGCGATCAAAGCCAAGGACGCTGCGCTGGGGCAGTTGCGTGGCGTGACGGCGCAGGTCAAGGGCAGCATCGAGAAGTTGCACAAGGCGATTGCCGAGAAAGACGCCGCGCTTGAGCGGTTGCGCGGTGCAACGGTGCAGCTCAAGGGCAGCGTCGAGAAGCAACGCGAAACGCTTGCGACGAAGGACACGGCGCTGGAGCAGCTGCGCGGTGTTGTGTTGCAGTTGAAGGGCAGCGTCGAGAAGCAACGCGAAACGCTTGCGACGAAAAACACGGCGCTGGAGCAACTGCGCGGCGTTGTGTCGCAGTTGAAGGGCGGCGTCGAAAAGCAACGCGAGGCGCTTGCGACGAAGGACGCGGCGCTTGAGCAGCTGCGCGATAATGTCGAGAAGCAGCGCAAGGCGCTGGCCGCCAAGGACGCGGCGCTTGAGCAGCTGCGCGGCAACGCCAAGAAACAACGCAAGGCACTTGTGGCGAAAGACGCGGCGCTTGAGAAACTACGTGGCAACGCCAAGAAACAGCGCAAGGCGCTTGCGGCGAAGGACGCGGCACTTGAGAAGCTGCGCGGCAACGTTGAGAAACAGCGCGAGGCGATTGCTGCCAAGGACGTGGCACTGGGGCAACTGCGTGATAACGTTGAGAAACAGCGCATGGCCTTGGCGCCTAAGGACTCTGCGCTTGAGCAGCTACGCGGCGTTGTGTCGCAGTTGAGGAGCAACGCCGAGAGGCAACGCAAGGCGCTTGCGGCGAAGGACGCGGCACTTGAGAAGCTGCGCGGCAACGTCGAGAAGCAACGCAAGGCGCTTGCGGCGAAGGATGCGGCGCTTGAGCAGCTGCGCGGCAATGCCAAGAAAGAGCGCAAGACACTTGCGGCGAAGGACACGGCGCTAGGGCAGCTACGTGGCAATGCCGAGAAGCAACGCGAGGCGCTGGCGGCGAAGGATGCGGCGCTTGTGCAGCTACGTGGCAATGCCGAGAAGCAACGCAAGGCGCTGGTAGCCAAGGACACGGCGTTGGAGAAGCTGCGTGGCAACGCCGAGAAGCAACGCAAAGTGCTGGCGGCGAAGGATGCGGCGCTTAAGCAGCTGCGCGGCAACGTTGAGAAGCAGCGTGAGGCACTGGTAGCCAAGGACACGGCGCTGGAGCAGCTGCGCGGTGTCGTGTTACAGTTGAAGGGCAGCGTCGAGAAGCAACGCGAAGCGCTTGCGACGAAGGACACGGCGTTGGAGAAGCTGCGTGGCAACGCCGAGAAGCAGCGCGAGGTGATCGAGGCGAAAGACACGGCGCTTGGGCAGCTTCGCAACGTTGTGGCACAATTGAAAAGGGATGCCGAGAAACGGCGCGAGGTAATTGTCGCAAAGAACAGATCTATTGCAGCACAGTCCGCCGCAATCACGTCGTTGCGCCGCGGAATAGACGGCAAGCAGCGTCTTCTGGACAAATATGAAAGGACAATCGGGAAACTGAAAGGAGCTATTGATTTATGAAACAACTGAAGAAGCCCATTAAGGGGAAAATGTACGATGGGGCGCCGGACGTTACGGTCATAACTGTAGTGTTCAACGCGCTTAAAGGCGCAGGGGAGGCTGCGCTGAAAGCGTGTCTTGATTCGGTGCAGGCGCAGACGGACGTCAAGATAGAGCATCTGATCGTCGATGGGGCGTCAAATGACGGGACGACGGAATATATTTCCAGATACGAGAACCTCAATCACCCTATTGCGTTCATTTCCGAGCCGGACAAGGGCATTTATGACGCGATGAACAAAGCCATCGACCAAGCGTCCGGCGAGTATGCGATTTTCCTCAATTCCGACGACTTTTTTCACAATCCTGTGGGGATGCGGGAGTCCGTCAAGCGTCTTCATGAAACTGGCTGTGATTTTTCGTATGCGCGTGTCGTAGTGATAAAGGACGGGACAGTAAGGGATGTACTTCATTCGCATGCCGACGGCCGTCTGATATTCTGCTCGATGCCATTTTCGCATCAATCGATGCTTTTCAGGGTAGACAGCTTGCGAAAAGTGCACGGCTACGATCTCTCGTATCGCAGTTCGGCTGACTATGACCTGATCCTCCGCCTGGTTCTGTCTGGCTGTACTGCCTGTTATGTGGATTGCGTCTTCGCTACCTTCCGCGTCGGCGGATTCTCCCTGCAGAACATCGACACCAGTCAGCGCGAATGCGCGCTTATCTATTCTCGTCTCTTCTCCGCGGCGACTGGATATCCGCTGTCGGTTGAAAAAGCGCAACAGATGTTCCGATGGAAGATCATTCCACGGGAATTGATGATGGCCTTAATCGGACGCTATACTCGTTCATTCCGGAAATGGCAGCCTCCTTTGTCGCCGATTGTCCCGCCGGAGAAGGCGGTGAAATTTACCCCCGAAACGCGTACGGTGCGCACTTCCGAGGATTTGTGGGTTGACAATTTGCTACCGGTCTGGGAGTACGACGAGTGCAAGAGAATCTTCCTGGAGGAACCGCCGCAGGACATTGTCTGGGCAAGTGACTTCTGGCATCGTTATTCGTCATATCTTTATGTCAAGCAGGGAGCGTGGTGCGGCAATTCGCTCGGAATACTTTTCCGCATACCAGATGAGATGAAAAGGCGGCGGACGCGATTGAAACTGGCGCTCACGTCGAGCGCGCGGCCGGACATGGGAAAACAGCGTTTTCGCTTCGCCGTAAACGGGAAACTGTTCTCAGGCCTGGTAGCGAAGCGAGGCTCGTCCTTCGTGTGCGAGATGCCGCTCCCGTCGGACATTGCCGCAGACGGGTTCCTTGGCATTGAGATAAACTGCGGCGACGCGATGTGCCCGGTGTACTTTGGCAAGTCTGCCGATCTGCGTCCGCTTGGTTTCATGTTTAGCTATGCAAAAGTGGAGTTGGCCCAATGAAGACACTACTAGACGTTTCTGCCGTAAAAAGCAATCCGCTGGTGCAGGCGGTTGTCGCTGCCTATGTTCGCAAAGGCGGGGATCTGCCGGAGTTGTATGCAAGCACTACTGAGGCGTCCCAGATCCGCGGATTCCTCTCCGAAAAGTTCCCGGGCGTGCGTTGGCGCTTCTTTGTTGAGCGCCCGAATCCTTATGCCGACATGATTGCCTGGCTGGATCGGGGGGTGGGCTTCAGGTCGGCGGTTGGCGGATCGGCGCTTAGATTATGCGCAAGGACAATCAGCATCGCATGTCGGATGTTTCTCGGAGTTGTCAAGATGCTTAGTCGCCGTTCTGCGAGGAAAAATTCCCTGCTGGCTCACTACGACGAGTTCCTGACGGTTTACCGCCCAATCCCTCCTGCTATCTCCCGGAGCGGACTGAAGGTGGTCTCTGTCTTGCCAAATCCCGCCGCGATGAAATTCCCGAGACAGTTCTTCAATGACGCTAAATACGACTGGATACGTGAGCGTTTTAAGAATCTGACTGACAAGGACATTGTGATCCCTGCGTTTGACACTTGCAAGGAGGATATGCTTGTCTACGGACCGAACCTCCGCGAGGAGAACGTCATTGAGGTCGCGGAGGCTGGGTCTGACATCGACATGTGGGCGGATGGCGTGGTGCAGAGACGCCCTGTTGCCGCTCGCAGCTATTATATCAACAACTGGCACAACAACGCTCCGCGTTCTGAACTGCCTCGCATTCTTTTTGTCGGCGACATGGCTGTCATGCGAGTGCGCTATCGTCTCGCGAAGGCGTACAATGTGCCAGTTGATGGATTTGGCACGTCCCTGAAGCTGGAGGACCCGAGGTTCTGGGCGCAGTTCAAGGCCTTCGTCTATTCGCATCCTTACAAATATTCCAAGGTCATATTCATGGTCGGCAATCAGCTCGCGCTAAAGCCGGCTGCGGATATGGCGATGTTGGAGAAGATCGCGGCGCATGTTGGATGCGAGGCGATGCTGGCTTCGCCGTTCCCTGCCCACATGCAGGAAAAGAAGTATGTGGGCGCGGTGACGGCGCAGGTGGTCGAGGCGCAGCGCGACTACATGGCGATACTGTCCACGCGTTTGGGCTGGAGATTCATCGACGTCTGCCAATACGTCATGGAGCCGGCACATACCGACGCAAGCATCGCCTTCTGCTCCGGTCGTTCGCATGTCGGGATGTCTCATGCGCTTCGGCCGCCAAACAAGACCGTGGCGCAGGAGATAGTGGACGAATCTACCGCTTTGTTCGGCATGGCGCTGGACATGAAGAAGGACGAGGGCCCCAGCCAGAAAGAGGTATACGAGCAGCTCCTCAAGGACGGCAAGATTGCGCCTGGCGAGGCGAAACTCGAGTTCGAGGAATGGGAGACCTTGACCATACACGAGAACAAGCACTGCCGATATTTCTTTGTCGGCGGATGTTTGCTGCGCGATTGCTGCGCGGCCAGCGCCAAACTGAAATGCAAGCCAACGGCCGAGGTGTATACGTCGAGCCATTCGATTGCCGATCCGGCTTATGTCGAAGGTCTCAAATGCATGATGGAGGGGAAGACGTACGATGCCGCCTACTTCAACTTCGGCGCCCACTTTTTCCTGCATTCGCGCGAGGAGTTCACCAGGGCGTTCAAGGAGATCCTTTCGATTCTGAAATCGCACGCCCCAAAGGTCGTGCTGCTGACCTTGCCAGAATTGGCTTCGACTGGCGAGGCCGACCGCGAAGAGTGCGACTTCAAGAACGAGAAGATCCGCTGGGCGAACGACCAGCTGTTGACGGTCTACTCACGGGAATATCCAGTTGTTCCCGTGCACCAGATGGCGCTCAAGTATGCCGCGCAGCGTTGCGACTACTTCCACTTCGAGCGCAGCGTGTATGACGCGCTCTTCAGGGAAATCCAGCAGCAGATCGGGGAGCCAGCTGAGTAGAGAGGCGGAGAGGAGGCAGGAAAATGAAAGGCGCGTTGAGATTGCTCTGGGTTGAGCTCGTTGTTTTCTTCGTGTTCTCAATCTTATATAAGGCAGATTTCATATTTGGTGATGAACATCTCTTTTTGAGTACGGTATGCCAGGGCATCCCGTGCCATATGGGTATGGGGATCAGGTCATCTGGGCGATTTTACCCGTTTCAGTTTTGGGATATAAATTTTGTCCTGCTCATTCCTGGTCTAACTCCTGATCATTATGCGTTGGCGTTTTATATTCGTAATGTGATTATTTTTGTCGTGATCATGGTTTTCGTTTTCCTGCTCGTGTCGCATTTGGCGCGAAAAATGGATGTTAATGGTTTTCGGGGCGACCTGATGGTGTTCTTTATTTCTCTCTCAGTCTTGACAATCCCCGATTTTTTACGTATCTTCTGGCATAACATCTTTGCCGAAAACCGTTTAGCGCTTTTGTTTGTCGTATTTGCGTGGTGTGTGGTAAAAGCTCGAACGGGGAAGAAGGGGTGGATAATCGGGGCGATTGCGTCGGCATTGCTGTCCATTGGATACAAAGAGACATCTTTCATCCTCTGTGTGGTCTTTCCCTTGACGATGCTTGTATTTAAATGGCGTGAACGACATGACGATGAATGGCGGAACTTCTGCCGCATGTGCTATGTCTTGCTGGCGCTGGGCGTGGCCTACATCGTATTTTATTTTGGATATTGGGCCAGGGGGGTTACGCATTCATATAATGTCGGACGGACGCTCCCGCTATGGGGGGCTGTAAAGTTCTATATGTCGATTCCGCTGGTGGCGATGTCGTTTGCGCTGGGCGTTTTGCGCGGCGTAAGAGTGCTCTTTTTCAAGGACAGGGATAGCTTGGTGTTTGATGCCCTGTTGTTCTCCTCCTTGGCGATAGTCTGCGCCTATATGGCAATCGGTCTTGTCGATAGATACTATGCCGTGCCGAGCCAGTGCCTTTTGCTGATCGTGTCGGCTTATTGGTTGTTTTGGCTGTTCCACCACAGGGGACATTGGGGAGTCGTGATATTCTTGCTGTGGGTTGTCGCATGCTGGTTGAATGTCGGGCATGTTTTTAGATGGTGGCAGATTATTTCTGACAAACGGAGTCGTGATATGCCCTTTATGCGTGAATTGGCAGGAGACAAATCTGTTTCCAAGATTTATTACTGTACGTCTGAAGGGGCGCTTGAAAGCTATCGTAAGTGTGTTTTCACAAAGTTTTTCAGACATGCTGGCGGTGACTTGAGGACTTGCGTTGATGGCGCGCGATTTAATGGTACTTTGTCGACAAACGAGGTGCTTGCCTACTGTGTGCGTGATCGTGTTTGGCAAGCGCGTGGCAATCGATTTAAAAAGCTGGGGTCGAAAGTCTTGAAAGCACCATGGTTTGAGGCTGTCTACGGCCCTGTCAAGGACACCCTTGCTGAATTAGGCTCGGATAAAACCATTTATGTGGGACATTTTGATGATGAAGATCATTTCCGTTCCTTTTATATGGATGGCGAAGAGGGCAGATGGGGTAATGGAGATGTACACATCGTGGTGCCGATTCCAGTCGTTCTAAGAGGCAAGAAATTGGACGTCAGTCTGGATGCGAATGCGATATTTGTCAAAGGTCGACCGCAGAACACGCTGACGGTTTCGGTTGCCGACAAAGTGGTTTTTTTGTCCTCGGACAAACGGAACGGACCTGTGTGCTTTACGGTCTCGGAATCGCTCACGAATGTTGAGAAAATTGATTTCAGGGTGCAGACATCGTACGTGGTGAACCCCAAGCGAGAGGGAATAAGCAGTGATTCAAGAGACTTTGGCGTATATTTCCGCTCGTTGCGTTTGACTTGTGCGGAGAAGACAAATTAGTGCCATGATTGATGTTTCGGTAGTTACGGTAGTCAAGAATGCTTTCCAGAGCGGGACGGCTACTTTTCTGCGTCAATGTCTGGAATCGGTTCAAGCACAGGCAGGCGTGACCGTAGAACATATTGTCGTAGATGGGGCATCCAGGGATGGCACGGTTGAAATCTTAAAGGATGCCAAAGCGGGTAATCATGCCTATCGCTGGCTGTCAGAACCAGATGAAGGCATTTACTCGGCAATGAACAAGGGACTTCAGCTCGCCAAGGGACGGTATATCACGTTTCTTAATGCGGATGACTTTTATCATAACAGCGACGGGTTGAAAATGTCGGTGCAGGCGCTGGATGCCGCAAACGCCGATTTCTCATATGCCCCGGTGATTGTCATTCGGCGCGACGGTACAAATTGCACGACAAGTCCGCATGTCCATCCCGATTTGCGGAACCTGCTGAAAGGCATGCCGTTTTCGCACCAGAGCGTCTTGGTCAGGACCGAATTGATGAAACAGATGGGTGGCTTCTGCCTGGATTATCTCCGAAGCGCCGATTATGCGTTTATCATGACGCTTGTTTTTGATGGGAGAAAGGCGATTCGGGTGGAAAGGGATTTTGTCACGTTTCGGACGGGAGGTTTTAGCGGACAGCGGCCTGAGATCAACCAGAAGGAGCACAAACTTGCATTCGACAGGCTTTCGAGGCGCTATCTTGGACGTAAATTGCCCGAAGAGGAATTCAAGGCGTATGTCTACGCATGCGTCTTGCGGACATTCGGCGCGTCGGCGCTTCGTGAGGGGTGGCATGGCACGGAGAATCTCTTGGCACCTTTGATTGCCGACAGATTCAGGGAGATTTGCGCAATTGAGCGGTCGCCGGCATATCGTGCGGGGAGGGCCCTGGTCTGGCCATTGAAAAAGGTCCGTGGCGGGATGAAATGCCTGATGGAGAAGAGAGGGTTTCGCACATGAAGAACGAAAAGACGCTTTCGATAATATTTCTGTCTTATTACAGCGGGGAGCGTGTTCGTCGTTGCTATGACAAGTTGGGGGCCATGCTGCAACGGGAGGGCATACCGTTTGAGTTCGTGGTGATGGACGATGGATCCAAGGACGATTCGTACGAACAGGCGACGGCCCTTGAAAGGCAGCATGACAATGTGCGCGCATTCCGCCTGAGCCGGAACTTCTCCAGCCACTATTCCATATTCGCGGGCTTGTCGGTGTGCCGAGGCGCATGTGCGATGCCCATGGTGGATGATGAACAGCAGCCTTACGAGACTGTGGTCGAGATGTACAGGCTTTGGGAGAAAGGGCACAAGATCGTCATCCCCTGTAGAGCCGATCGTGACGATTCGTGGATGAGCCGGATTCTCTCGAATGCCTTCTACTCGATCATGAATCGGCTTTCGGATGTGCAGTATCCGCCGGGAGGGGCCGACCTGTTCTTCATAGATCGGGAGGTAATTGACATCCTGAACAGGCGCATACACCCGATAAACACCTCCAGCATCGCCGAGGTCCTTCGCTTGGGGTTCGATCCGTATTTCCATCCGTATCACAGGTCGCTCGGTCTCAACAGGGGTAAGTCCCGCTGGACATTCAGGAAGAAGTGGCGCCTGGCGAAGGACAATTTCTTCTCCGCGTCCACGTTCCCCATCAGGCTCATTTCCTTCATGGGCGTGCTGTCGTGCGCGCTGTCGCTGCTTGCCGGGATGTTCTACGTCTATGTCGTGACGTTCGGCAACAGGGCCTTCTGGGGCATAACCGTCCCCGGCTGGACGTTTCTGGTGGTGCTGATACTTGCATTCGGCGGGCTGATTCTCCTGTCCCTCGGCATGATCGCGGAATATGTCTGGCGCATATACGACGAGGTCAAGGCCCGGCCCGGATACATCATCAGGGAAAAGGAGGGCCTGTGACCGGAAGGGACAGGCTCATTGCGCGGTTTGGCGGGTTCTCGCTTGTCGGAGTGGCGAACACGCTGCTGTCCATGGTCGCGATATTCGTGATGAACGAGTGGTGTGGGATGGATTGCCGGATTTCGTATGTGGTAGCCTATGTCCTTACGGTCTTGGTGGCATATGTTGCCAACGCTAGGCTTGTGTTTCGCGTGCGTCTGTCGGTGCGCGGGGCGGCGATGTTCTTCGCGGCGTATCTTTCCGGCATGATCCTGGGGACGCTTCTCCTTGCCGGCGGGCGCCGCCTTCTGCCGTCGATGAACGCGACGCTTTTGAGCTATATGGTAATTCTGGTCACGATGGTGTGGAATTTCTTTTTTGTGAACAAGTCGCTTTCGAGAGGAGGCGGCCCGCATTTGGAAGGAGATGGAGATGGCGAACGATAAGGTTTATGTCCACCCGAAGGGGATTGTAGAGCCGGAGGCCAAGGTGGGCGTGCGAACGCGCGTATGGGCTTGGGCGCATGTGCTGAACGGGGCGAGAGTCGGCGAAGACTGCAATCTCTGCGACCACACCTTCGTGGAAGGGCGCGCCGTCCTCGGCAATCGCGTTACGGTAAAGTGCGGCGTCTCGATTTGGGACGGCATCACCGTGGACGACGATGTTTTCATCGGGCCTTCGGCGGCGTTCACCAACGACAAGTTTCCAAGGAGCCGCCAATGGCCGGACGAATACGGGAAGACGCATATATGCAAAGGCGCGTCGATCGGTGCCAACGCCACCATCCTGCCGGTGCGGGTCGGCGAGCACGCCATGGTGGGCGCCGGCGCCGTCGTGACCAAGGATATCCCGCCATATGCCATTGTTGTCGGCAACCCCGCGCGCATTGTCGGATATGTGGGGGCCCAGAGCATGGGCGGCACTGCGATGAAGAAGGTGTCCGGATCGGCTGCCGGCGCCACGGGCGCGATGATTTACGAGATTCCATATTTCGGAGACGCTCGCGGAGATCTGAATGTGCTGGAATTCGAGAAGCTGTTGCCATTCCAGGTAAGGCGAATGTTCTATACGTACAATGTCGGGTCAACAGATGTGCGCGGCGAACATGCGCACAAGGTTTGCGAACAGTTTCTCGTGGCCGTGCATGGGTCCTTGAGCGTGATCGTGGACGACGGCGAACGCCGGGAGGAATTCGTGCTCGACTCTCCGTCGCGAGGCTTGCATCTGCCAGCAGGATGCTGGGGCATTGAATACAAGCATTCCGCCGATTGTGTTCTGCTGGTGCTGGCGTCGCGTCCCTATGAGAACGACGACTACATCCGCGACTACAATGAGTTCATCCGGTACAAGAAAGGGCTATGATCATGCAGTTTATTGACATGAAGGCTCCGTATCTGGAGTTGAAAGACGAACTGGACGCCGCCTATGCGCGGTTCATGAATTCAGGATGGTACGTCCTCGGACCAGAAGTTGAGCACTTCGAGAAACTTTGGGCCGTTTATTGCGGGACGAAGTATTGCGTGGGCGTGTCAAATGGACTGGATGCCCTTTGTCTTGGTTTGGAGGCCGGCGGTGTGAAGCCGGGCGATGAGGTGATCGTGCCGGCCAACACCTATATTGCCACTTGGTTGGCGATTTCGCAGGTTGGGGCTGTTCCAATTCCAGTGGAACCAGACTGGAAGACCTACAATCTCGATCCTTCGCGGATTGAGGCAGCCATTACGCCGAAGACGACGGCAATTGCGGTTGTCCATCTCTATGGCAAGCCTGCGGACATGGATCCAATTATGGAGATTGCCGAGCGCCACCATCTCTTCGTCCTGGAGGACAATGCCCAGTCACAAGGAGCTCTCTACAATGGCCGTCGTACAGGGCATCTTGGACATGCCGCCGCCTTTAGCTTCTATCCCGCCAAGAATATCGGTGCGTTTGGCGAGGCGGGAGGCGTGACAACCGACGACCCTGAAATTGCCGACCGCATATGCGTTCTTCGGAATTATGGCTCTCGTATAAAGTACCATAACGAGGTGAAGGGATACAATCGACGTATCGACGCCTTGCAGGCTGCATTTCTTGCAGTCAAGACGCCGCATTTGGATGAGTGGAACGCGCGTCGCCGGAAGATTGCAGAGATCTACAAGGAAGCGTTGTCTGGCATTGACGGAATTGTCCTGCCGCCATTTGAACTGGAGGAGAGCGTCTGGCATCAGTTCATAATCCGTGTGCAGAATCGCGACACTGTGCAGAAAGCGTTGAAAGAACGCGGCGTGCCCACGATGATACACTATCCGATACCTCCACATCTTTCGGATGCGTATGCGGGCATGGGGTTCAAGAGAGGGGATTTCCCGATTACAGAGGAAATGGCCGACACGTTCCTTAGCCTTCCCATCGGTCCGCACATGACGGAGGAGTGTGTTGCGGCTGTAGTCCGCACGCTCAAAGAGGTGATGCTTTGAATGCGAACGACGCGGCGAAGGCCTTGTCTTCCGGTGATATCGAGGCGCTCGCAAAATGCCTCAATGACTACTGGCGATACAAGAAGTTGCTGACTCTCGCTTGGTCAAGTGCGCTCGGCATAGGCGGCGGAAAAATGTTATAATACGTAACAAATGCCTAAGGGTCCGCCGAGCGTATCTGTCATAATCCCGGTCTACAATGTCGAAGCGTATCTTCGGCAGTGTCTTGACTCGGTCGTAAACCAGACGCTGCGCGACATCGAGATCGTCTGCGTGGACGATGGCTCGACGGACGGCAGCGCGGCGATTCTCCAGGAGTACGCCGCGAAGGATTGCAGGATCAAGGTGATTCCCCGTGCTCACACGAATGCCGGAGAGGCTCGCAACGCCGGCATGGCCGTAGGCTCTGGAGAATACCTTGGCTTTGTCGATTCTGACGATTGGTGCGAACCGACTCTTTTCGAGCAGGCATACGCAAGGGCAAAGGCTGATGATGCGGACCTGGTGTTCTGGCGGCACCGGGAATATGACGATTCAAGCAAAAAGGTCAAGCGCGAGGCTGCGTTTGGCTTGCCGACGAACATTGAGGTTCCATTTGACGGATCGGAGCTCGGGGAGAAGGTGTTTTCTATCTTTAACTTTGCACCGTGGAACCGTATCGCCAGGCGAGATTTCGTCCAGCACAACCAACTGTCGTTCCAGCAGATAGAGCGATCCAACGACGTAGGTTTCGGATGCCTTGCGCTAGCGACGGCCTCCCGCATCTCGGTTGTGGATGAGGTGCTGTACAACTACCGCGCGAGGACTGCCGGAAGCCTGCAGACGGAGAACGACAAAACCCCCCTGTCGATTGTCGAGGCATGGGAATTTCTGGTTGGGGAGTTGATGCGTCGTGGGGTCATTGAGCGATATCGCAGGGGTGTTGCGTTGGCTTCCATGTATTGCTTTGTCAGGACGTTGGATGTCTTGGCTGAGCGCAAGAATGAATATGTTGTGTTGTTTGACGCCCTGAAAACGCTCTTTGGGCAGGATCCTTTCTTCGCGACGGTCCAGCCGGATGAGATCAGCAACGACATCATGGCCAACGCGCTGCGGATGATTCGAGGCTCAGACTCCGCTTCTGCATTCTCAATGCGTTGGGCGTCGGACGTCTACAAGTGGATGACGAAGTTCTACCGTGAGCGCGAAGCGGCTCGAAGGGAATTGAACGGTGTGAAGAGGGATCTTTGGGATATGCAGGAGCAAAGACAGGAAGAGGCCGAGCGCAGACGGCTGCCCGGAGTGTCGCTGATTGTCGTTGCCTGCGACGACTGCGGCAGGGCGTCGTTTGCGAGTCACATTGAGAACGCGTCGATAGTGGATCGCGAGATTGTCTATGTTGACGACATTTCGGAATCCATGCTTGACGGCGTCACCAAAGACTATGTTGTGATTGTCGGCGGCAACGATCGGTACATCAACGACTATGCGCTGGAGCTGCTGGTCAACACCGCGAAATTCGAGAAGGCGGACGTTGTCGGGGGCATGATGTCGGATGCTTCCGTCCGGTCGGCGGACTTTGTATTCGATTCAGGGTGGTTGAGGGAGAACCGGGGCCTAGTTTCGATTCTGCGCAACGACGATCAGGCGTTCATCGCTGCCGCGCTCGCGCGGGCCCGGAAGCATGTCGTCGAGAAACGCGTCTACACGGAGTATGTCCGCTCGGCTTCGTCACCGCTCGTCTCCGTTGTGGTCCCTGCGCACAATGCCGGGCACAGCTTTGACCGGTGCATCGGGAGTCTGGTTTCGCAGGCGTATCGCAACCTTGAAATCATAATTGTTGACGACGGCTCAACGGATTCCACTGCGTCGATTTGCGATGCCTGGGCGGAAAAGGACAGTCGGATCAGGATTGTTCACAGGCAGAACGGAGGGCTAAGTTCCGCGCGCAACGCCGGCATGTCCGCGGCAAGGGGCAAATACATCGGTTTTGTGGATTCTTGCGACTATGTAGACGTAGAGATGTTTGGCAGCCTCGCCACGGCGCTCGAAAGCCACCGCCAGTGCGATGTCGCAAAGTGCGGCCTAGCCGAATGGGCAGGCAACGCTCTGCGCGCGGAGCCTGTGAAGGGCGAGACACGCTCTGGCTACGACATCGTCGATGCAACCGATGCCTTGCCTGGCGACAAGCTATATCGCGCCGATTTCCTTCGTGCAAACGGCATCAAGTTCCCGGAGGGCGAGATAGACGGGGCGGAGGCGTTCTTCTTCTCCGTGTTTAGCCGGGTCCGCAACTGCTTCTACTTGCCGCAGCGCCACTACCATCGCCTCGGCGTGGACGAGGCGACGGCCGAGCAGCGGCTGAAGTCGTATGAGTTCGCGGCAGAGCTTCTTGGGCGCGACAACCGCCGCGACCTGTTGGGGGTGCTGTACCGGCGCATGGCGGAGTACGTCCGTGGCTTTGCCGGCGCCGCGCTTGAGGACTTCGTGTGCGACGGGGTCTCTCGCATCCTCTGGCGGACGCATGCCTTCTACTACGCCGACTTGATATTCGGCAGTGACAGGCAGGAGGTGCAGCGGCAGGTCTACGAGTTGATGAACCGTCTGCAATCGGACGGCTGCGGTGCGGCGGATCTGTCCGTCGAGTGGATGCCGCGCTCGCTGGCGCAGGACGCGCCGTCCAAACAGCCGCTGGTCTCCTTTATTGTCCCCGTGTACAACGCCGAAAAGTACCTCGCAGGCTCACTCGAGACGCTGCGTCGGCAGACGTTGCCGGACTTCGAGGTCGTTTGCATCGACGATGGATCGATTGATGACAGTGGGAAGATTCTGGATTTCTACGCAAACGCCGATCCGCGCATAAGGGTGTGGCATGTCGAGAACGGCGGCGTCTCCAATGCGCGCAACCTCGGGCTCGGGTATGCGCGTGGAAGATACGTCGCCTTTTTCGACGGCGACGACCGGCTGCATCCGCGCATGGCCGCAAGGACGGTGCTGACGGCTGCGCTGGATGACTTGGATGCGGTGATGTTCGACTTCCGCTGTTTTGCCTACGACTCCTTGGCGCCCGTGGACCACAGCTGGCGGCTTGCGCGCCACATCGCCGACTTCCCGCAGGACAGGGTGTTTTCTCCGGCAGAGCTGGACCGGCTGTCCGTCTATGGGTCAAGCTGCACCTTCCTGTGGAATCTGGCGTTCCTGCGCGCGACGGGCGAGGCCTTCCCCGGCATAAAGCTCGGCGAAGATCTCGTCTGGGTGCTCTCGGTAATTTCCAGAGTGCAGAGGATGAGGGTCCTGAATGTTCCCTTCTACGGATACCGGCGCGGCAATCCATCCTCTGCGGTGTCGCGTCTGCAGACAGGAGAGGGCGATCCGCCAGTCCAGCTGCTCGGCGAGTTGTCCCGCGTCGTCTCAGGCGTCCGGGATCATGGACTGCAGACCCTTATGCTCGGGCGGATAGTGAGCGACATAGTCTTTCAGGGCGAGAAGAGCCCCAAGGTGCGCACCTGGCTTCGCGACGGTGGCTTCGGCGCCATTGGCATGGAGCGCTTGGCGAAGGCGGGGACGCCTCGTCAGTCGGCACGGCTCGCGGCGATGCTCGCCGACGGCGCGTCGGACGCCAAGCCCGACATCGAGCATTTTATCAGCCTGGCTCCGGGCAGGATCCAGAGGTTAATGCACGAAGCAATGGTCGCGCGCCAGGGCAAGCAAAAAGATCTCGTCATAGTGGCGGGGCAGCTGAATTCGACAACGAACGAGCCCATCGACTCTTGGACGTTCTTCCGATGGCTACAGGACCATGGAGTGCCATGCCGTTATGTTGTTTGGCGGAAGCACTGTATGGTTGAACGGATGCGTGCCGACAATGGCTTGAAGGATGTAATCCTGCTCTCGGGGAATGGGGTGGACAACTACGAGTTCATCGAGAGGTGCCGTGATCTGCTGCCGCGACTCCTGGCCGTCGTGATGGAGAACACAGTGCTCAACCAGCTGACCTGGCGCTTCTTCCACATGCTGGACGGCTGTCACTACGTATTCCTGCAGCACGGCGTAATGTTCTGGAAGATGGCGTCCAACATCGCGAAAACCTGTTCCGTTGCCAACTACATCAATGTGGCCTCAGAAGCCGAACAGAGGTTTTTGGAGGAGTACGTCCCAGAGCACTGGGATACCGGTCGGAAGCCGGGGTATCTCGTTGCTGGGCTGCCAAGATGGGACATCCTGCAGGACAGGAGCCAGTCGGAGCGCGAGAAGGTGGTGTTTTTCATGCCGACATGGCGCGCGGCGTTCAACAGCGGCATGGATGCGATTGCCAAGTCGGCGTACTTCTCGGGAGTACGGGCGCTGGTCAGTCGCGAGAACATCGACAGGCTGAAGAAGCGCGGCGTGAGGCTGATAATGGCCGCGCACCACCATCTGGTCAACCATGTGAGCAACCTGGACTTCGACCTGCCGATAGAACTGGTGCCGACCTCGAAGATATCGTACTGGATAAGCCATGCGTCGCTTTGCATAACCGACTATTCGAGCGTCTGCTTCGACTTCTTATTCCTGAACAAGCCGTGCATCTTCTGGACCCCGGATCGCTATGACGGCCTGCTCCAGGGCAATGGCTATGCCGAGGTGGTCTTCGCCGAACACCAGGGAAAGAACATGTTCAACCGAGTCCGTTCGGCGGCGGAGGTGGTGGCGATGGTCGAGAAGTACGCCGACTCCGGCTTTGTGCTGGAGCCGGAGAAGCGGGTCATTTCTGATCGGTACTTCTCTTGTCGCAAGGACATCTGCGAGCGGCTCTACAGCCAGATTCGCGCCATAGACGAAAAGGATGTAGTGGCATGAAAAGTGTACATAGGGTGCTGACGCTGCTGCTGCCGGCGTGTCTTGTGAGGGCATGGCTCTGGCGGCGCCATGCGGTCAAGGTTCCGCCGGTGCCTGGCAATTGGCTGACCAAGGCGGTCTTTGCTGTCTTGCCGTATGCGTTTACGGCGACGTTGAGCGTTCGCGTGGAGTCGGACTGTCGGTTGATAAAGTACTTCGTGCCCTATGGGAAGATGAAGAAGCACGTTTACCTCGCATACAGGATGGATGTTGGCGACAGGGAGCGTGATCGCGGCGTAGTTGGCGCCGTTCGCGCCGTCATGCCGTACGGGCTTGTCTTGTGGTGGGACGCAGAAGACCGTCGGAATCCACGGAACATTGCGGTGCGCAAGCCTCAGGATAGAAAGGCGGCGGGGGACTCTGATTTCAGAATTAACCATGGCTGGCGGATGCCAGAGCGTGAGCGCCTGGAGTTTCAGCGTGTTGACAAGGCGGCAGCCATGACGCTGCGGCTTTTGATCATGGGCTCCGGAAAGGTGCGGTGAGACTTGCCTGTCTCTGAATCAGTGCGGTGTTCCGTCATAGTGCCGGTTTACGACCCCGGTGAGCGCCTACGCACATGCCTTGATTCTGTGCTGGGGGATACGCTGTGCGGAGTCGAGGTTGTCTGTGTCGACGATGGGTCGACCGACGGCAGCGCGGCGGTTCTCGCCGAATACGCCGCATCCGACACTCGCGTGAAGGTCGTTACCCACGACCACGTCGGCCAGTCCGCGGCGCGCGCCTTGGGGATCCGGGCGGCAAAGGGCGCCTGGATCGCGTTCTGCGACGCTGACGACTGGATGGAGCCTAATGCCGTTGAAGAGATGCTGGGCGCCGCGGAGCGCGAAGGCGCGGACTGCGTGTGCTGCGGAATGATTCGCGATGCCGTAAACGGCAAATCTGTCTTCAGGCCGTTCGACCGCGTGGGGCCGAGCGACACCTACAATGCGTTGGTAAATAAACTCTTCAGGCGGGAGTTGCTGGAAAACCTGGTTGTTGATCCGTCCATAACATTGGGCGAGGACCTGATGGTGACGGCCCAGGCGCTGGCGAAGGCGAAGAAGGTTGCAGTCCTGGACAAGGCGTTTTACCACTACTGCGAGAACCAGAGTTCGGTGACGCATGTCCAGAACGGAAGCAAGCGCGTCGAGGACCTTGCCCGGGTGGGCGAGATCCTGCGCGAGGCGATGCCCGGCCCGGAGTTCGCTGACTTCCATGACCGCGTGACGCGTGATGCACTTTTGCTTTGGATAAGATACCGCCTGTTCAATCGGGAGTTGTGGCGAAGGCTGCGCTCGCGCATGTCGGGTGGGCTTCTCGCCGACCCGCGGCATGGAATCGTCAAGAAAGGGGCTCTGGCCTGTGCGGCGTGCTTATTTGATTGACCGGGATTCCGTCGGCGGAGGGATGGAGTACATCCGTCGCCAGATTGCCGCGCACCCAGCCGACGAGTCGAGGGTGTTCTTTTCTGATTGTGGCGAGTGCACTGCGGCAAAGATGAACGCCTGGGGCGCTGATGTTGTCCACGCCAACCACTTGAAGTCGCTCGTCCAGCTATTCCGCAATCCGCTTTCGAAGCCGCGGGGTCGGGTTGTCTTCACTGTCCACGGCATCCACCTTCGCAAGTACGACTTCCTGCCAAAGACCTTCGTCAATCGGATGAAGCGCCGGCTTAGGCTTTGGCTGGAGCGGTGGCTCTACCGCAAATGCGACGGTATAATCGCGCTTACCGAAACCGATGCGGCGGACATCCAGCGACTATATGGTCGCGGGCTTCCCGTGGTCGTCGAGCCGAATGTCGTGGATATGGCGGAGTTCGCCGACGTGCCGCGCGAGGAGCTCCGCTACAGACCGGACGAGTTTGCCTTCGCATGCATCGCACGGTTTGATTTCCAGAAGGGTCAGGACGTGCTGGTGCGTGCGATTGCCTTGGCGCAGGGCGCCTTGCGTAAGGCAGGCAAGAAGACGCTACTGGTTGGCGGCGGACAGACGCTTGACGAGATTATGCGGCTGGCGGAGAGCGAAGGAGTCGCCGACCTCATTGAGTTCGCGGGCGAGATTCCGCATGCTGGCGTCTACATGACGTGTGCGCGCGTCCTGGTGGCGCCGAGCCGCTGGGAGGGGATGCCCTACTTGCTGCTGGAAGCAGTCGCGCGGAGTAGACGCGTGATTGCCTCGGACTGTCCTGGCAACCGCGATGTACTGAAGGGATATCTGAGCGCTGTTATGTTCCCGGTTGAGGACGCGGTTTGCCTGGCGCGACTGTTGGTCGCCGCGAAAATATGATATAATTCATAACTATGAACGTAATTGACGTTGAGCTTGAAGGCCTGAAGATCATTGAACCGCAGGTGTTCGGCGACGAACGCGGGTGGTTCTGCGAACAGTACAACTGGGAGCGGTTCCGCGAGGCAGGCATCTGCACGGAGTTCGTGCAGGACAACGAGTCGTTCTCCCGGAAGGGGGTCGTGCGCGGGCTCCATTGGCAGGCCGCGCCGCACACGCAGGCGAAGCTGGTGCGCGTGATTCGCGGTGCGGTCTGGGATGTCGCCGTCGACATCCGGAAAGGCTCGCCGACTTTCGGGAAGCATGTTGCCGTTACGCTCACCGCCGAGAACCGAAAGCAGCTCTTCATTCCGCGCGGGTTTGCCCACGGCTTCATCGTCCTTGAGGACGACACGCTCTTCAGCTACAAGTGCGACAACTTATACTGCGCGGCGGCAGACCGCGGCATGCGCTTCGACGATCCGGCGCTCGGCATCGAATGGCCGAAGGTGGATGTCGAACTGGAACTTTCGCAAAAGGACCGCAAGCAGCCGCTGTTTTCTGACATAGAACCTTGGGAGGAGAAGTGACATGGCAAGGAAGGGAATAATTCTTGCCGGCGGTGCCGGCACGCGGCTACATCCGCTCACCAAAGTCGTCTCGAAGCAGCTGCTGCCGGTGTACGACAAGCCGATGGTGTTTTATCCGCTCTCGACGCTGATGCTCGCGGGCATCCGCGAGGTGCTCGTCATCTCGACGCCGCAGGACCTGCCTAACTTTGAGCGGCTCCTCGGCGACGGGGCCGACCTCGGCATGAAGTTCTCCTACAAGGTGCAGGAGGTCCCGAACGGCCTTGCCCAGGCTTTTGTGCTCGGTCGCGAGTTTATCGGCGGCGACGACGCGTGCCTCGTCCTCGGCGACAACATCTTCTATGGCGCCAATCTGCCGGTTTTGCTGAAGGCTGCCAATGCCCGCCGCGAACCGACGGTGTTTGGCTATCGCGTGAGCGACCCCGAACGCTACGGCGTCGTCGAGTTCGACGCGTCGGGGAAGGCCATCTCGCTGGAGGAGAAGCCCGCGAAGCCGAGGTCGAACTATGCCGTCGTCGGGCTTTACTTCTACCCAAACGACGTTGTGGAGAAGGCCGCCGCGCTGAAGCCTTCCGCGCGCGGTGAATATGAGATCACCGATCTCAACCGCGAGTACCTGAACGAGGGACGTCTTAACGTCGAGACGATGGGGCGTGGATTTGCCTGGCTCGACACCGGCACGCACCAGTCGCTTGCGGACGCCACCAACTTCGTGCGTGCGCTTATCGAGCGTCAGGGCCTCCAGATTTCCTGCGTCGAGGAGATCGCCTGGTGTCGCGGGTGGATTGATGACGCCCAGTTGAAGAAACTTGCCGACGGTTACGGCAAGTCCAGCTACGGTGCATACCTCAAGAACCTTGTGAAAGGACTCTGACAATGGCCTATTCCAAGCGCTGCATCGTAACGGGTGCCGCCGGCTTTATCGGTTCAGCCCTCGCGAGACTGCTTCTCAAGGAGACCGAGGCGTCGGTGCTCGTCGTCGACAAGCTTACCTACGCGGGCGTCCCAGAATCGCTCAAGGAGGTTGGACTCGATCCCGTGACGCTCGCTTCGTCCAGCCCTCGGCTCACCTTCCTCAAGGCCGACATCTGCGACCAGGAGGCGATGGACCGCGCATTCGCCGAATTCCGCCCCGACACGATCTTCCACCTCGCGGCGGAATCGCATGTTGACCGCTCGATCGACGGCCCCGGTGAGTTCATCCGCACCAATGTCGTTGGCACCGCGACGCTCCTCCAAGCTGCGCTTAAGTACTGGAAGACGCTCGACGACGCGGCGAGGGCGGCGTTTCGTTTCCAGCACATCTCGACCGACGAGGTGTACGGCACGCTTGGCGAGACTGGGTACTTCACCGAGAAGACCTCTTATTCGCCACACTCGCCGTACTCCGCCTCCAAGGCGTCGAGCGACCATCTCGTCCGCGCCTGGCGCGACACCTACGGCCTTCCGACGCTGATCACGAACTGCTCCAACAACTACGGCCCCTATCACTTCCCCGAGAAGCTCATCCCGCTCATCATCCTCAATTGCCTCGACGGCAAGCCGCTTCCGGTCTACGGCAAGGGGGCAAACGTGCGCGACTGGCTCTATGTCGATGACCACGCACGGGCGCTTCTCCTCGTGAACGAGAAGGGGGCGCCAGGCGAGACGTACAACGTGGGAGGGCACAACGAGCGCACCAACCTCGAAGTCGTGAAAACCGTTTGCGCGATCCTCGACGAGCTCAGGCCGCGCACGGACGGCGCGAAGTACGAATCGCTCATCACCTACGTCGCAGACCGCCCGGGACACGACCTCCGCTACGCTATTGACCCTAAGAAGCTGATGGACGAGCTCGGCTGGAAGCCCCGCGAAAACTTCGAGACCGGCATCCGCAAGACTGTCCAGTGGTATCTCGACAACGAGTGGTGGTGGAAACCCATCCACGAGAAGAAGTATTCGGGCCAGCGCCTCGGCACCGGCAAGTGACCTCTCCGTCAGTTTCATGAAGACCGCCCTGCTCCACTACTGGCTTACGAACATGCGCGGCGGCGAGAAGGTGCTTGCCGCGCTGGGGAAGATCTTCCCTGAGGCGGATGTCTTCACCCATGCGTTGGGAGTAGGGATGAGGGACGAGGGACGAGGGAGAAGGTGGATGGGGCATGTGGTGAGTGAAAGTTTCATCGCTCGCCTGCCGTTCGGGCGCAAGCATCCACAGGCGTATCTGCCGCTGATGCCAGCCGCGACGCGCGCGTTGAAACTGGATGGCTACGATTTGATAGTTTCCAGCGAGTCCGGCCCTATCAAGGGGATTCGCAAGCCAAAGGGGGCTCGGCACATCTGCTACTGCCACACGCCGATGCGCTACCTTTGGGACATGCACGACGAATACTTCCGCACGGCAGGAATTGGCGGCAAGCTTGCGATGAAGCTTTTCACGTCCTATCTTCGTCGCGAGGATCTGAAGAGCGTCGAGTCGGTGGACGAATTTGTTGCCAATTCCACTTTTGTCGCTGAACGCATCAAGCGCATCTACGGGCGGGAGTCGGTTGTCGTCCATCCTCCGGTTGACGTGGAATTCTTTGGCGACTGCACCAGGGGTTCCGGCGACTACTACCTGTTCGCCGGGGCGCCGGTAAAGTACAAGCGACTCGATCTTGCCCGCGCGGCCTGCGCGCGTCTCGGTAGGCGCCTGGTCGTGGTGGGCGGCGGCGGATTCACGCGCGAGGAGCTGCGCACTGCGTATGCCGGCGCGAGGGCGCTGCTCTTCCCGGGCGTGGAAGACTTCGGCATCGTCCCCGTCGAGGCCCAGGCCGCAGGTTGCCCAGTCATTGCGTACGGCGCGGGCGGTGCGCAGGAGACCGTCGTAGATGGGCGGACGGGAATCTTCTTCAAGGATCAGACGGTCGAGTCGCTTTGTACGGCAATTGAGGAGTTTGAGTCGCTCCAGCTTGACGCCGTCGTTTGTCGCGAAAACGCTCGGCGGTTTGCGGAGTCGGTTTTCATCGACAAGATGAAGGGCGTTTTCTCCAGCAGGGCCTGATCAAGGCCACGGCGGCGCGTGCCTAATCCGCGATATTTTGGTATAATACTCGCCAATGAACGTCTACAATAGCCTCACCAGGAGAGTCGAGGAGCTTAAGCCCCTCGATGGTAATGTCGTCCGCCTCTATACCTGCGGACCGACCGTCTACAACTTTGCCCACATCGGCAACTTCCGCGCCTATACGTTCGAGGACGTCCTTAGGCGCGTCATCCAGTTCTGCGGCATGGGCGTGAAGCAGGTGATGAACCTCACCGACGTGGACGACAAGACCATTCGCAACGCCAACGCGAACGGGGTCGCGCTCGGCGACTACACCCAGACCTACAAGGACGCGTTCTTCGCGGACCTGAAGACGCTCAACATCCAGCCGGCCGAGGTCTACCCGGCGGCGACGGACCACATCCCGGAGATGATCGCGCTCGTCGCGAAGCTGGTCGAGAAGGGCATCGCCTACCAGAGCGACGACGGCTCGGTCTACTTCAGCGTCCGCAAGTTCCCGGGCTACGGCAAGCTCGCGCACATCGACTTCGACCACCAGCAGACCGGCCTCAGGTGCGCGGCCGACGAGTACGACAAGGAGAACGTGGGCGACTTCGCGCTCTGGAAGGCGTGGGAGGAGTCGGACGGACCCGTCGGCTGGGACTCGCCCTGGGGACGCGGCCGCCCGGGCTGGCACATCGAGTGCTCGGCGATGTCGATGAAGTACCTTGGCGAGTCGTTCGACCTCCACACCGGCGGCATCGACAACCTCTTCCCGCACCACGAGAACGAGATCGCCCAGGCCGAAGCGGCGACGGGCAAGCCGTTCGTGCGCACCTGGATGCACTGCGCTCACCTCAAGGTGAACGGCGAGAAGATGTCCAAGTCGGCCGGCAACTTCTTCACCCTGCGAGATCTCGTCGAGAAGGGGTATACCGGGCGCGAGATCCGCTATGTGCTCGTGAACGCCCACTACCGCACCGGTCTCAACTTCGCCTTCAGCGCGCTCGAGGATGCGCGGCGCTCGCTCGCCCGCGTCGACGAATGTGTTGACAGGCTCGAGGCGGCCGCGGCCGGTGCCGCTGGCGACCTCGCCGCCGCGCCGGAGTTTGCGGCGAAGTGTCTCGCGGACTTCACCGCCGCCGTCGCCGACGACCTCAACCTGCCGCGCGGATTTGCCGCGCTCTTCGAGCTTGTGCGCGGCGCCAACGCCGCGATGCAGTCCGGTGGGCTCAAGCCGGCTGAGGCGGCCGCGGTGCTCGCGGTGTTCCGACGCATGGACGAAGTGCTGGGAGTGGTCTTCTTTGGCCGCACGAAGGCCGAGGCGGTTCCCGCCGAGATCCAGGCGCTCGCTGACCGCCGCGCCGCGGCGCGCGCGGCGAAGGACTGGGCTGAGTCCGACCGCCTGCGCGAAGAGTTCGCCGCCGTCGGCTGGGCGGTGAAGGACTCCAAGTCCGGCCAGCAGCTGAGCAGGATGTAGGGAAGGAAGACCCTGTGATCGAATATTGTCAGACGATGTCATTATATCTGTGCGCGGGCGTGTTTGGCTGCCTTGCGCTGGTGTCGCTGGCAATGTTCGTCAACGCGCAGTTGCGGCGCTTCGTGGCGTGTTTCCGCCGCGCTGGGCGTTTTAACGCTGCGTTGGCCTTGATTGCCGTCGGTGCGATGGTGGTGTATGGTGGATCGAAACCGACCCCGCCGACGCCTGATCAAGATCCTGACGTTTACACGGTCACGTTTGACGCGAACGGCGGGAGCGTCGGCGAGACAAGCCGGGAAGTGGAGGAGGATAACGCCGTCGGCGAGCTGCCGGAGCCGACGCGGGACGGATTCACGTTTGACGGATGGTGGACGACGAAGAGCGGCGGGAGCAAGGTGTCGGCGTCGACCAAGGTGACGGCGGATGTCACCTACTATGCTCACTGGACGGAGAGCCCGACCCCGGACCCCGATCCTATGCCAGATCCCGATCCTACGCCAGATCCAACACCCGACCCAGACCCAGATCCGACGCCTGACCCTGGCCCGACCCCTGACCCGACGCCCGATCCTGATCCAACGCCCGATCCCGACCCGACGCCGGATCCCGATCCAGATCCTGAAGTTGATCCAGTCGTGACGCAGCAGGTTTACACGGTCACGTTTGACGCGAACGGCGGAAGCGTGGGCGAGACAAGCCGGGAAGTGGAGGAGGACAACGCCGTCGGCGAGCTGCCGGAGCCTGCGTGGGACGGATTCACGTTTGACGGATGGTGGACGACGAAGATCGGCGGGAGCAAGGTGACGGCGTCGACCAAGGTGGCGGCTGACGTCACCTACTATGCTCACTGGACGGAGAGCTCTACTCCAGACCCGACTCCGGACCCTGATCCTGACCCTGACCCGACCCCAGACCCGGATCCCGATCCGATGCCCGATCCTGATCCTACGCCCGATCCCAACCCGGACCCCGATCCTATGCCAGATCCCGATCCTACGCCAGATCCCGATCCTACGCCAGATCCAACACCCGACCCAGACCCAGATCCGACGCCTGACCCTGGCCCGACCCCGGATCCGACGCCCGATCCAGCGCCAGATCCTGATCCGGACCCGACGCCTGATCCTGACCCCGATCCTACGCCTGATCCTGACCCCGATCCAATTCCTGATCCTGACCCGATGCCAGATCCCGATCCCACGCCATCGCCAGCTCCCGACCCCGAGCCGCAGCCTGAGCCGGAGGAAGTCTACGAGCTTAATGGAGGCGAGATTGACGGCGCGGCGCCTGCGACAGCGGCGAGCGAGTACAACGGGTGCCTTGTGGATGAGGATGGAGGTATGAAGGGCACGATCCAGGTGAAGGTCGGGAAGCCCGGGAAGAAGGACGGCAAGGCGTCGGTCAAGGCTACTGTCGTGGTCGGCACGAAGAAAGTCACGCTTAAGGCCAAGGACAAAGGCAAGGCAGTGATTGAGCAAGACGGCCCGACGGAAGTGGAGCTGGTCGGGAAGGGCGCGGAGGAGTGCGTCGTTGTGCTCGGTGCGGACGGCCTCGGCGGCAGCTACGGCGCCTACGCGATCGACGGCTCCCGCAACTTCTTCGCCTCGAAGGACAAGGCGGAGCTGAACGCGGCGAACGCGGTGCTCGGCAAGTGGCTCGGCGGCATCAGCATCCTCGCCGACGCCGGCAACTTCACGGTCACGATTTCCGCCAAGGGCAAGGCGAAGGTGTCCGGCACGCTCGCAAACGGCAAGAAG
>JAEIGA010002540.1_pt1 | contig 29077 bp, 30 predicted proteins | sample 9270691 | NCBI WGS metagenome assembly JAEIGA01 (sample SAMN17057246, study PRJNA624740) | gut metagenome | biome: biome; isolation source: fecal sample | host: Bos grunniens | place: China: Xizang | collected 2019
AAGACTTTACTTCTTCTCCATAAAGCACTATACCAGCAGTATATCTTTCAATCCATTCATAATCAAAGGATGCACGTTTATTTTGTATATTTATATTATGTTTCATATCTTTCATGTTTAACAATTAAAATATAGAAAAAATCTAGATTTTTTCAACAAATTGTATAACAATTTATAGAAACAACTTATAAAATTTCAAAATAAAAAGGAACTAATTTCTTAGTTCCTTAATTTAATTTTTTAATATATGTATTTTATTCACCTTCTACAGGATCTTCTTCTTTTTCTTCTTCCTTTTCTTCAGCTTCTTTCTTTGCTGTTTCTTCTTTTTCTTCTTCCTTTTCTTCCATATATTCTTCCATTTCTTCTATATACCCATTAAGACGTGCTACAGTATCTTGTGCCTTTTCGTCATCCATCTTAGAATTTATGAAATCCTGTAAAGCTTCAATAATAGCTGGAAGTTCTACTTCTTGACCTTCTTTAACTTTAATCTTAATACCCCCATCAATTGGTTCGTTATATAATTCGCGTCTATTGGCAATAGTTCTTAACATGTCAAACCCACCGTCAAAACCGGAAAGATTAAATCTAAACCATTTTTCTTTTGATTCATAAACTGGAGTAAAATCTATCTCCATTTTTTCATTAATATACTCATTTAAATGTTTCATATTCGTTATAAACATATTTATATAGTAATAATAAACTATTCATATTGAAGTATTAATTCTGTTAATGCATCTTCGTTCTCAATAAAGAAATCCCAAAACGCATCTGCATCAGACGTTTTATCATCTAATATAATACCTTCAATATCTTCAATCATACAATGGTATTCAATAGTGTCATATAAACCGAAGTTTCGAATAGCGTCAAAGCCCGTACAATAACTTCCACTGCTTGGACCATTCGAGAAATCATCATTATCGAACAAATCGTAAATTAGTTCAGCTATTCTACTTAATGTATTTCCATTAAATTCCGGTTCACCTGTATAATTTGGATTTATGGATAATTTCTCAAATAAATAATTCTTAATATATTTCATATTATTTTTTCTTTAAATAATTTTTAAAGTTAGCAAAACGAACTCGTTCGTTTTTATAATTCATATTTCTTTCATTTTGTTTTGCTTCGCGTTCAAATGATATATTACTATATGCATTCTTTGGACCATTTATAAATAATCTTAATAACCATTCAAGAACATATACTATATAGAATATAATACCTCCAAGTGGCAACCATTTGCAGAAGTCTCTCATCTGACAAGTATGGATCCCTTCATGGTTTACAACTTTATCTACATATGATTTATGATATTCATTAATAAGATATGTTTCATATTCTTCTCTCCAGAATATCATATTGAAGAACGCCATTGCGATATATCCTTTAAATGGAATAAGTTTGTTTACAAAAACCTTTGTGTCGTTAATTACATATTTCTTCATATTAAAATCTAAAAAGTTTATTTATAACAAATACTTCAAACCCATCAGGACACCCGTAATAAAAAATATTTTCATTACCTTTTATAGTTAATCCGTACGCTTCGTCGTCTTCATAATAGAAATCAAAATTTGGTGCATCTGTTTCCATTTCTATATATATATAGAATCAAGTTGTTTTCTAGATAAAACACGAACATCGTGGTGACTTCCACCACATTCTTTAGTATAAAACCAAATACCATTATCATCATTTACCCAAAAATCTACAGCAATAATATCCCAATCTTCTACCCATTGTGTAATAGCATTTAATGATGCATTCTTTTCTTTTTCATCATTTTCACATAAATAATCAATAAGAAGTCTTCGATAAATTTCGTTTATTAAATTAGATTTATCTTTAGTGGTTATATTATTTGTAATTTTTAGTTTTTCTGTAATGAATGAATGTATTGATTTCATATAAGTTGCGATTAATATATATAAAAATAAAAGGTGTTCTTTAAAGAACACCTTTATACTATTATTTATTAATGATTAAGCAATACCTTCAAGGATAGAAAGTTCCTTAGCTACATTATTAAGAAGTGCAATCTTAACTGGGTCGTTCTTAAACTGTTCAGCAAGCATTGAAATCTTCTTTCTTCTGTCACTCATCTGTGCATCTTTAGCAGCTGCAAGTTCTTCTTGAATCTTCTGGTAACCTTCAGGATCCTGATTCTTCATTTCCTCATTGATACGAGTTTCATAAAGAGACTTAATGTCATTACCAGTTACTTTTTCAACCTGTGCAAGAGCTTCAGTCATAAGTTCGAAGTTATTGCAAGATTTACCCGCATTAACAGAACGAGCAACATTTACGTTTACTGAATTATCAGCTTCAACGATTGAAAGAACTGTAGAATCTGCACATTCCATAACTTTAGCACAATCAACAAGAACTACATTTTCCATAGCTTCAAATACTTCAGCAATAGAATTACATGTATTGATGAAATTGAACTTTTCAGTCATATAAAGCTGACGAGAGAAAGCGTCTGCATACTGACGGAAATTAGCTGCTGAATCGAATGTTTCATTAATGTTTCCTTTAGAGAATTTAATTTCTGATTCACTGATTTCAAACTTGTAAGGTTCTGCAGTATAATTAGCTTTATATTCATAAGCAAGAGATTCATCAAGCTGTGTGAAATTAGGAAGTAATGCATTTACACGATTGAATGTTGCATCTTCAAGATTTGATACTTCAACATTACCTTCAGAAATCTTATAAGTAGTACCTAGTACGTTGAAATACTGTGCGTTTTCGTCGATAACTACATAAGAAAGAGGTGTTGAAACTTTATATGTTGTTGCGTGTGTTTCAGTAATTGTTGAATTAAATACTTCTTTACAAACGTTTCTAAACTCAGGAATATACTGTACATTCTTAAGGCAACCACCCTTAATATACTGAACTACTTCTGATTCATTCATTTCAAGAAGTTTTTCAACCTGCTTAACACCAAGTTTAGCGATGTAATTATATGAAGAATTATTGTTTGAAACACTCTCACATGCAGACGCAAGTTTCCAAGAGATATTATTTTCGTTAACGAATTTAAGAATTGACTCAAGAATAGTCATGATTCCAGTATCGTAACCATAATTCTGTGACTCCTGAATGAAGCCGTTAACAATACCGCAGCTAGAAGCATTCTGATACATATAACCGCGATAGTTCTTTAAAAATTCTTTACCTGACTCTGTTACAGCTTCTACTGAATTCAACTTTGCTGCAAAATCAAGGTTAGACAATAATTTAATGCTCATCTTTAATTATTTTGGTATAATTTTCTATATGGGCTTTAAAGATACCCGCCCTAACTATATATAATAATAATCAAATAAAAAATTATTTGATATACTATTCATTATCGTAATTTATAACAATATCTCGTAAAGTATCTTCAATTTTATCTAAACGAGTATTTATAGTTGTTAATGCCTGTTCAGTTGTTTCTACAATATTTAATAAAACTGATTGGAGTAAATCACCCGTAATATTACCGATACCGTTATCTCGGATGTTCGCTTGTATATATTGTTTTGTAGAATCAAATGTAGCCATAATATTCAAAATTAATTTTTATATCCTAAATATCCACCTAATGCTGTAAGAACTAATCTCGATGTCATAAGATTACCTAAAGCACCAGTTTCAGAAATTCCTAAAACTTTGCAAACTGATTTCATAATTGCTGGTCCTATTGTAACACCGGCAGCCGCTCCTAAAATCGCCTTGCCAATTCCTTCATCAAGTGGAATATTATTTTCTTTAGCCTCATTAAGGGCGTTTATTATATCGTTGTAAGCTTGTTGTTCTTCATTTATTGTAACAACCTTTTCTAACTTTAACATATATTAAAACATTAATTTAGGAAGTACTTCAGCAAATTGACCTCCATATAATTTTATCTTATTTACATTACTTGATATTTTGCAATCACGAACATAACTTAAAACATTCTTATACTTCTCAAGAACATTATAGTTATTTGAACTTACTTGAGATGTTTTATTGCATGAAGTATTACAACTATATTTAGAACCTTTAGAGAATGATAAATCTAAATTAAGTGAAATAAAACCATTCAATAAATACATTAATTGTTTTATAAGAACTGGATTTGGTTCTTTATTACCATCTTCATTTTCAATCATCATCCATTCCCAGTAGAATTCAGTATCGCTTAACAATTGTTTTAACCATGATTCCATCGCTGAAATATATAATGAAGAACAACTTTCAGGTTGCTCGTTCTGTTTACAACAATTAGATAATGTATTGATAACTTCAGTTGTAACAGTAGTGCCCATAATTAAATTAAGGTTTGCTAATGCTAAATCGAACTTATTATTTGCAAAGAATTCTAATGTTTTCTTATATATAGTATTTGTAATATCTGATACTGGAATTTCTTTTCCATTATTATGATCTAAAATAGTTTGACAGAATGATGTCATAAAATTTCTTATAGCGTTTTCATCATGTAATGTAGAAACCAAATTCTTATCAAAGTAATATTCTAAATCTGTATTAGTAGATTCTTCTTTAGTTAATTCAACCCAAGGATATTTAATTTGTGAACTAGATGTAAGATAATCAGGAAGTGTTATTGATCTTAATGTGTGAACAATAGTCTTTACCTCCGGATCTGTTATTAATTTATCATTATCAATCTCTAATTCTACTTCAATAAGATATGTAGCTAATGTCTCATTAATAAAATAGTCAACACCCGGTATAAGGGATGTATTATCATATTCATTACCTGTTGCAATATATCTAGCGATAGTTAAATCATCATCAGTATCACTTAATTGTAATAATGATATAATGAAACTATTAATAACATTAGGAGTTGTAAACTTATTATGTACTAAAAACTTATCTGATAATCTAAAATAAATACGAGGTAAGTCGAGAACAGTTTCTAAATTATCTCTATCTTTAACGCCGTCTTCCATTATATCCATTGCGTCATTATCTGAATCAGAATAAGGATTCAAATCATCAGCATCTTCAAGCACTAAAATACCAAAACCATCCTCAAGAACTATTGAATTATTTTTGAACCAATCAATCTGCACAACATTATAGTTCAATAAATATTCATCACTTATTTGGTAAGTTGAGTTTTTACCAAAATGTACAATTGTTGGTTGTAATAAATTCTTAAATAAATCCATAGTCAACTTATTAAATAAATTATAAATAATAATAAATGTATTGCGAATTATTATTATATAAGTACAAACAGAATAATAAACTATGGCAGTTGTAACTAATCCAAATACATATATAACCAGACGTGAACTGATTCAGTCTTTAGGAAACTATGTAGAGAAGTCTTATGTTTTAGATTATATGCATTCTGAACTTGAGGATTCTTTAGATAATCTTAATATATATACTAAAGATGAAATTGACAATACACTAAAAGATTATATAACTAAAAATGACATTCAAGATATTTTAAATAATAATGTAGAATATTATACTAAAGCAGATACTAAAGCTTTAATAAATTCTAGTATTAATGCATTTAAAAATATTGAATTACCTAATAGGTTAGGTGAATTTGTAAAGAAACAAGAATTAGTTGGGTCATTAAATGAATTATTTTATTCAAAATCTGACATTGACAACAAACTACGTAATTTTGATAATGCATCTGATGTTAGTAATAAAATAGAAGCATACATAAATAACGTATTAGTTGGATATTCATCTACTGCTGATGTACGTTCGCTGATATCTACAGCGTTAAATTCATCAGTAAAACAATTAGAAAGCAAAGTAAACACTATATTGAGCTCATATATTTCTAAAGAATCTATGAGTGAATTAGTTCAAAAACTTAATGAAAGTGCTAATGTTCTTGAAAATACATTTGCCGATTATTTCACTAAAGAACAAACTAATACAAGAATTAATTATTTGATAAAAAACTATTGTTATACTAGAGAAGAAACTCGTCAGTTAATCCAATTATCAATAGATTATTTTAGAAATAATTATTTAGCTAATAAATTAGATGACTATGTAACAAAAGAAGCATATTATGAACATAATAAAAATTATTATACAAAAACACAAGTTGATGAAAAACTTGATGCAGATAATTTATGTAATATAATGCATTTAACCGAAGCAAGTTATAATTTGTTAGTTAAACGTAATCAAATTCAAGAAAATTGTATTTATATACTATATAAATTTAATAGACCTGTATCAATTTATATAGGTTCATTACATTTAGCAAAACGAAATACAACAGGAAGTATTGGATTCCCTTATACATTCCCTATTACATTCTAAAATTGAAAATAAAAATAAATTTAAATATATATGGCTATTAATATTGTAGATTTAACCAATAAACAAGAAAACGGCGGAAAAGATGATTACGGCGTTTTAAGAGCGGAAGAGTTTAATAGACTTGTAGATGCTGTTATTGAAAATCAAGAAGGTCTAGTTGGTGTGGTTAGAGGTGTACGTTTTGGTATGGGAGCACAACCAGAATTTCCTGATTCAACAGGTATAGTTACAATTCAGTCAAATGTTACAGATACATATAAATTTAGTATGATTAGTCCAGATGGACAATATGCTACTTATAGTGAGTACATGAATAGTTTTCCATCATATATTCTTGCTGGAGAATCATTTAATGTACGTGTTAGAGTAAGTTTCACTGAAAAGATTGATGATATAGATACATCAATAAAGACTCCTTTAAAAGTCAATTTTAAAGTTGGTTCTAATATTGTTTATTCAACAAATATTTATGATTATAATCTTACAGATAGTTTGATTAAAGAATCTGAAAAAACTATATCATTTAACTTTGCTCCTTATTTATCTAAGAATGCTGTTAATGAAGTTTCATTTGAAATTGTTGATGCCGCTGTTGAATACCCACGTATTGCTACTCAGACTAGAATATTTAATAAAGTATTCGTTGTAAATACAGAAGTTTCTCTTAAACTTGAAGGTACTGTAAATAATCTTAATATTTATAACTACGATTCATTAGAAAATGAACATGCAAATATCGTAGTTACAACAACTAGTAGTTCAGGTAAACTTACATTATTTGAAGCTTCTATGCCTGATTCTCCTATATTTGAAATACCTTCAATTGATAATACTACTACAAATATTAGATTGAATAATGCGCGTCTTAATGATATTGTTAGACAACACGGTACTCATAATATTTATGCAGTATTAAAATATAGCATTCCTGGTACAGATGAAACTATTGATGTAAAATCTAATGAAGTTTCATATATCTTCTATAATAACAATGCTGCACAAACTGAACCATTAGTTTCAATTAATAAAGTTTCAGCTGGTATTGTATTTAAAGAATATGGACAAATTATTTTGAACTATTTAGTTTATCTTCCAGAAGTATATGAAGGTAGTAAAGATTTAGTTATCAAAACTTATCCTGTAGGAAAAGCATTTGATGACAGTAATCTTATCATTTCAAAGACTTATAATATTATTCCTGAAACTATTACTTCAAATATCGTAGAAGGTAATGTTTCATATCTTTTATCTCATGTTGATAAATCTACACAGATTGAATCTGGTAAGTATAATATGGTTATTCAATTTGAGAATTTTAGTCAAACTATTGAAATTGAAATTGAAAAATCTTCAGTAAACTTAGAGAATTATAATATTCTTGGTCAGATTTGTTACTTCAAATCATCTGATAAATCACCAGGAGATAAAGAATGGTCATATATTTATGAAGATACTAATAACGATATTACAGAAACTTATAATATTAAGTTTAATAACTTTGACTTCTCTGAATATGGTTCAGGATTTAAGTCTGATACAACAATTGATGGAGGTCAAACTGTTTTAACTATTAAACGCGGAAGCAGTATTGAGGTTCCTTATCCTATCTTCAACAAACCATTACAACTTGAATCTGCACAAGGTGGTTCTACAGGTAAGACTATTTCAATTGAATTCAAGACATATAACTGTATTTCACAAGTAACACCAATAATTACTTGTATGGACTTTGATGTTCCTGAAAATGATAGAGTAGGTTTTATCGTATATCCTAATAAGATTGAAGTTAAGACCGGTACGCAGAAATTTGAAGCCAAATTCAAAGAAGACGAACATATCAAACTTGATTTCGTTGTTGAAGGTAATTATACAGAATACTTAAACCCTACAGTATCTGGTGAAAAGGGAGAATTCGTTGATGATAAACCATCTTCTGAAGCATTGATGATTATTTATGTAAATGGTGTATATCAGAGATTACACTTAATTGGTTCAACTTCAGATACATTCTCAAGTTATATCAAGGATGGTGCATATACTGTAAATAATTCGCCTATAATTATTGGTTCTCAGGGTTGTGATATTGATATTTATAATATTAAATTATATGAAAAACCATTATCATCTAAAGAAATAGTATTTAACTATGCATTCGATACTCCACGTTTTGAAGATCGTATTGCTATAATTAATAGAAACGATATTTGGACAGATGCTATTAATGATATTTCAAAACTTTATGACATATCACGAGATAAACTTGAAAGCCATCTTCCAGATCTTCCAATTTTCAGTTTCACAATGCATGAATCAAATAAAGATGCTTTACCTGTTGATAAGAAAAACTGGAAATTCTTAACAAAATCTACTTACTATAATAAGAATATTATAGATGGTAATAAAGATACTGGTAATATTTCTTGGTCAGTTAACTCTTCAGCATTTAGAAACCAGGGTACATCTTCAATGAACTACCCTATGCCTTGGAGAAACTGGGACTGGAAAACAGATACAGACGTTGCTACTGAATCCGGTGCATTGAAGGAAAACGATCCAATTTTAGATACACTTTCTAAGAATTTCTTTAAATATGACGGTTTTACCGAATTAGGAAAAACTTGGAAACAGTATGACAATATGCCTGATGGTATCAAAAAGCTTACATTTAAGAAAGACTATGCATCTTCTGAAATGTGTAATAACGCTATTTGTTCTTCGTTATATACTGATATGGCAATAGTTGCAGGAGCTAAAGCTGACTTTAAGAATGTTTTAATGCCAACGGGTTCACTTGATAAATATGGATATAGACTTTCACTTATCGCTACACCATGTTTTATGTACCAAGAATTAACTGGTGAAAATACCGGTAAGACAAAAACTCTTGGTATGATGAACTTAATTCCTAATAAAAATGAAACAAGTTATTTAGGTTTAGGTGATGTAGATGAAAGAACTTGGAATATTCTCGATATCTTAAAAATTAATGATTTAGATTTATATACTGGTGAAAGTAACGTTCCAAGAGCTCAAGCATGGGAAGTTTCTGAAAACCACGTTATCTGGGATAAGAAATATGAATCTTATTCAGTTGCTGATGTTCTTAAGAATACTACAAAATATCCTAATATTAAGAATAATACACAAGGTTTAGTAGTTAAGATTGATTTCAGTAAATTAAATGATGAAGATAATACAGAACTTGCTGAACAAGAAAGACTTAATGCTATTGCGCAATTAAAAGCTGCTAACAGCGGTTTAACAGAATCTGAATTAGCTACTAAATATGACTACTACGTTATTAAAGATGGAAAAAATAATAATGTATTCTTAAAAGTAACCGATGATAATGCTGATAAAATTGGAACAGAAGGTTATACTCCTGCATTATCTTTTGAATCATTTGGTACATACATTAACTCTATCTTAAATAACTATGAAGCACGATATCCAAAGGATTCTTCGGGTGTAGAAATGGGTAGTGATGAAGTAAATATTTGGGGCGGTGATGAAGCTGACTTCGGTTTTGCTCCAGATAGCGACTGGATATTTAACGATGAAAAGATAACAGTTGGTGATTTAGAAGTAACTCAGGCAGCGGTTGTAAATGCTGAAACTAGAGATATTATACGTTTCCATAACTGGTTAGTAGATTGTCATCCAGGACTAGTAAAAGAAGGTGCAAAAATAACAATTGATGGAGTCCAGAAAGACGATACTGTTCAAAATAGATTAGATAAATTTAAAGCAGAAGCTAAAGATTATTTAATTATTGAACAATGGATTCTTTACTATATTTGGAGAGAATTATTCTGGATGTTCGACTCTGGTTCAAAGAACTTACAGATTTATACACTTGATGGTATACATTGGGGATGTATGGTTCGTGACGCCGATACAGCACTTGGTATCAACAACCTCGGTGTTGAAATGTTCCCAGCATATCTTGAAGATAATGACTATTTTGCTGAAGCTGATGGTAAGATTAATTTCTATTTTAACGACGCGAAAGCTAGATATTCTGTAAAACAAATTACAGATGAAGTTCATGCGGTAAATAATAGACTTGGTGCCGTTTCAACAGTTATGAACGGCCAAATGGGTTCTATATGGTTAAATCTTAGAGATAGTTATAAATCAGATATTAAGAAGATGGCACAGTACTTATTCTCTGAATCAACTAATAAGTTTACTGCTAACGCTCTTATTAGAGCATTTGACTCACACCAAGAAAAATGGTCTGAATCACTTTATAACTTTGGTATGAGACAGTACTTCGGTGGTCCATTATTTACTAAATGGATGACTTCTGGTAATGGTAATAAGAAACTTTCTAGAAAAGACTGGTTAACTAAAGCATTTGATTATAGATTAGGAAAATATCAATGTTATCCAGATGATCAAAGTTGTAATATCAACTGGCGTGCCACTTCAATTAATTTTTACGGTTTTGAAGGTGGTACTAAACCGGCAGATATTGAAACTACAAACCTTAAGTTTAAGTTCTATCAGCCATGTTATTTATGGTCAGGTGGATCTTCATCAGGTATTCATAATTCAACTATTAATCATCGTATTACTACTTATGGAGATGACGTTGTAAATATTCCTATGAATAACTTCGCTTATCCTGGAGACGGTAGTTCAGAATCTAATATGTATATTTATGGTATGCATAATGTTACAGATTTAGGTCCACTTTATAAATCACTTATGTTTGCCGACTTTAACCCATTCAATGCTCTTACTAAAGTTACTAAACTTGAACTTGGCCATAAAGAATGGAGTAAACAACATAAAGTAAAATATAGCGGTATTGGTGAAGGTAAATCATTAACTTTTAACGGTATGCCTAAATTACAATACTTAGACATTACTAACTATGATGCTGTTCCTACTATAAATGTTAACGAATGTTCACAGTTAGAAGAACTTTACATGGAAGGTACAGACGCTGTAAATGAAATTATTTTACCTAAGACAATTACTTTACATACAATTAGATTAGGTAAGAATATTAAGAATATTGATTTAAGTGACTTAACAGGTCTTACTTCGGTTAGATTTGAAAGTTTTAACCAATTAAACACATTCAAATGTTTAAAAGGTAGTGATTATATGAAGAAAGAATCATTCAATATTCTTAAGAATTCTCCAAATCTAATTACTGCTGAAGTTGATGTTAACTGGGGAGAAGATAATCCTATTGATGTTAACGACTTAATTAACTTTATCAATAAAGGATTTAAGATTAAGGGTAAAGTTAGAGTATCTAATCTTACATTTGAGCAGAAACTCGCTATTATGACATCACAGTCAGATAATAATGGTAATATTGATACTATTAGTCCAGAAATCGGTCTTAGAGTTGAAGTTGCATCATTTGTACAATTACAATCTATTACAGTATCACCTCAATTATCATATGCGGGTATTTTAAATAATGAATATACTTTATCATTTAACCCTAATAATGTTAATGCAAATAACTTCTATAAAATAGAATGGAATTTTGAAAGTAATGGTACGACAACTGGAAATCCTTCAGATTATGTTAAAATATTAAATGACGACGCTATTCTAAGATTTAGACGTATTGGAGAATATATTTCTGAACCAGCAGAAGGTATGTTAAAACCATCATTAAATGCTATGGTAACTATTCATTGTTATACATCTGCCGATAAAACAACAACATATCAGATTAACGCATCTGCAGAAGTTAGAATATATGATAGACAAGCAAAAATTGGTGATATCGTTTATAATGACGGAACAACTAGTTCGCCGTTAGAACCAGACAGAAGTAAAACCCCAATTGGAGTTTGTTTCTATATTGACGAGGAAGATCCTTCAGTAAGACTTATGGTTGCACTTAAAGAATATTCTGGTGAAAGTGTTCCAGATAAACTTAGTGGTAATACATACGATAGTGTATCTATATTAAACTGGGGACCAACTTCAGGTTCTAATATTACATTATTAAATGCTTCAGATAATTTTAACGCTAATGATATACCAAAACTTAAGAATTATGGATTATATGTTCCTAATAGTATTACAAATTGGATGCACTTGCGCAATCAGGATAATACAGATTGGGTTAAGGATAGCGGTATTTTATCAGGATTAGGTCCTTCAAATGCATTTGGTGAAATAGGAGTAAAAACTGTAGAAGCCGATAATGAAATCGTTGAATGCGGTATTAACGTTGGAGACAAATTACCATATGGAAAATATAATACAGCGGCAATTATAGAAAGACGTAATACATATATTTCTGACCCTAATTTTGCAGGCGTTTCAGTTATACGAATACCTACAATTAGTAAATCTGGAAATGATGAAGTAATGTCAGAATGCGACAATCTAATTGAGTTAATTAAAGCAACATATGAATATTTTGCTGATAAATCAAGACATGGTAAAATGCAAGTAATGTATCATCCACAAGCGTCATACTGCTATGGTTATACACCATACTTACAAACATCTAAAATGCCTGAACTAGACGCTAAATTTAAAACTCACAATTGGTGGTTACCTTCAGCAGGTGAAATGATAAGATTAGGTTTTTATATGAACGCATATATGCACCCAACAGTTGAAAATGCTGACTTTAATATTTTCAAACCAATATTTGATTTAGCGGCATCAGATAAAACTGACAAACAGTTAACAACTATTAATAGATTTACTTTCGATAGTTTTGCTGAATATTTAAATTATGCGACATCAACAGAATCCGGTGGTACAACTATAAATACATGGATTGTAAAACCTGTTGACGGACAGCTTAAAGGTGAAGAGAATCTCACAATTAGTAAAACAGCAAGAACAAAAGATGCGAATGTTAACTGTAGTGTAAGACCTATTTGTATGTTTTAAAAATATCGTTAAATATTATGTATCGTATTGAACAAATAACACAAAATATAAATAATTGCGTAAAGGTATTCACAGTCGTTATTAAATTCGACGACTGTGAAGATTATACCTTTTTGAATATTCCAATAAGTAATTTAAATTATGAAAATCTCGTTAGTATGTTAATTAGTAGAAAGTATAATGCTGACAAAATGCAAGCAGTCATAAATAATTACTTACTTGATAACGATGAACCATCTATAACGGAATTCAACGAAATGCAAGACTGGAGAAAAATATCTAAAACGATTGCTAAAGATATTTTATCCAGAATTGATTATATTTAAATTTATTTTATTTGAAAATGCGTTCTGATTAATAAGGAACGCATTTATTTTTATATAAGAGTACGTTTTATAATATATGGCAAATTTTAAATTATCACAATTACAGGAATTACGAAATATAACCGATGAACAGGCACAATCATCATATATTATGGTTGTTGCTAACGATGAAACGGGTAAACCAAAAAATTTTAGAATAAAAATTTCAGAATTATCAAAATTTGCTGAAACGGATAATTCTACAGAAGAAATATTAACTGCTGAGGAAATTGCACAAATGATTAATAACGCAATTCAACAGCATGAAACTGTTGTATCTGGAGGAGAAACTATAATTATACCAGAAAAAATCATAGAAGTAGATTCAACATTGAAAGAAGTTACAGAAACTTTTGATGAAACCAATAAAACAATTCAAACTGTAGTAGAAGAAACTTTACCACAAGTTGAACAGAAGATTCAAACTGTAGTAGAAGAAACATTACCACAAGTTGAACAGAAGATTCAAACTGTAGTAGAAGAAACATTACCACAAGTTGAGCAAAAGATTCAAACTGTAGTAGAAGAAACTTTACCACAAGTTGAACAAAATATTGTTAATATTACGAATGAAATTGAAATATTAAAAACAACTCAGCCGAATATCGATGCTGTAACACATGAACATGTTGATGAAATATTTTATGAATGTTTTGAATACATTAAATAAATCGATATAATATAAAATGTCAGAGATTATAAATAATATAGAAGATCAAAATCAAGATAAATTAGTAAGAGTATCGTTTATTAAAGGTATTCTTAATAAGTTATACAATTGGCTTCCGTTTAGACAAAATTCTGACGGAAGTATAGTTCAAACAGAAGCTGATGGTACAACGACAAATGAAGTAAATAATCCAAATGAAGTCGCATTAGGTAAGTATAATTTAAGCGACTTTGATACGGTTTTTAGTTTAGGTATTGGTGAGGAAGGCGCAAGAAAAAACGCAATATCTATAAAAAGAAATGGTGAAATTTTTATACTAACAGATTTAACCGTTTCTAGCGTAGAGTCGTTACAAAAACAGTTAGAAATGACTAAGGTTGTTTTCGTAAATACATATGGTGAAATGGAATTATATTTATCTACAGGAAAATATGTAGGTAGATTTTTTTATCTTTTAGAAGATGATATACAAAATGATATAGAATATAAATCAGGTTTATACATTATATCTAAAGACCGTGAAAATAATGGAATTATTAAAAAAATAGGATCATCATTAGAATCAAAACTTGAAAATTATTATACTAAAGAAGAAACACGAATTTTAATTGATAGTGTTGCTGCTGGTGATATTCAGTTAACAAACTATTATACAATATCTGAAATAGATATAAAATTTGAAGAATTAGATTCTCGTATTACATCTATTGAAAACTGGAAAGATGATCCAATAGATAATGATATATTATTTGAAATTTTAAAATAAATTAATTACATAAATAAATTATATGGCAAATAATCACAAATATTTAGATTATAGCGGAGTTCAAACCCTTTGGACAGCTATTAAAAATCGTGATGAAGCTATATCTGCTTCAAAGGCCGGTTATATTCATTACGATGAAAGTGCTAAAGTAATTCAACTTTGGTCATCAAAGGCAGATTGTGATGCATATAACGCTGCTCCAGCAAAAGATGCTGAAGGTGTTCCACAGCCAATAAGCAGTATGAATGCGTCATCATTTGTTAAGGACGGAATGTTGCAGGACGTTTCAATCGTTAAAGCACGTGATACTGAATCTGGTGTTGTTACTTATCTTGCTCCAGGCGCAGCAGAACCTACAGACTATAATGATGATACGTTATTCATTCAGTTTGTTTGGAATACTGACGCTGGTTCAAAAACAGATTATATCCGTTTAACTGACATTGCCCCAGTATATGAAGAAGGAACAGGTATTAGTATCGTTGATAATAAGATTTCATTTGATTCTGGTAAGGCAACCCAAATTACAACCTCAAGTAAAATTAAATTAGGTGGTACTTGGTTAGGAAATCAACTTAAAGCTCAGGGTGTAAAAGATATTGATAGTAATACTGACTTACAGAAATTACTTAAAGACCTTTTATCTGTGGAAAGCTGGCCATCAAAAGACGGTAGTTATGAAGCCGAAAGCAAATGTAAGACAACAGTTTCTGAAGCATCAATTACAAATCCTGGTCCAACTATTGTAGCTTATACAAGCGCTACAGGAACAGGAACTTCAACATCTGTCGAAGTTGGTACTAAACTTTATTTAATGGTTTCTGCTGGTACTGCAACTGCTGAGGCAACTCGTAGTTATTCAGGATTTGAATATGGATACTCCGAAAAACCTTCTACAGATCCAGCATTTAGTATTGTTGCGGGTAATCCTGCGTCTGATACAGAATACGGTTCAATTTCAAGCGGAACATATAGTATTTCAATTGATAGTGCATCAGATTCATTCGGTACATTACCATCTATTACAGCTTCTGCTACAGTTGGAGATGTTAAATTCGCTAGCAGACATGAATTCACTGTCGAGGATGGTACGCAAACTATTAAAGCAACTCAAAAAACTCCTAGTTTTACAGTAACAATGCCTACAACTGTTGCTTATTATGGTGTTTCTACTCTTGAAGCTACTGACGATAAATTCAAGGTTGCAGCAGAAGGTGAAGTAACTAAATCTGTATCAGCTGATGCTAATGGTAAGCAGAATTTATTATCAATCACTGGTGTTAGAAAGATGTTCTGGGGTTCTTGTGATAGTTCAGATATTTCTACTCTTACTGCTACTGTTATTAGAGCAGCCGCAGGTGGTTCAAATAAAACAGCTAACGAAGGACAAGTAGATATTTCAGCTAAAGGTAAGAAAATGTTCTGGGTTGCATATCCAGCAACTAACACTTCTTGGAAAATCACTAAAGCGTTAAACGACACTTCAACAATTGGCGAATATTCAGCAAGTTTCGTTAAAACTTCAGTTGACGTACCTGGAGCAAACAACCATAGTGAAATTCCATATACAGTATGGTATTATACATTAGCGGCCGGTAGTTCAGCAACAACAGCGCATGTAACAGTAGGATAAAAATATGAATCATTAATAAATTATGGCAAGTTATGAAATAAAATATAAATCATTACAACCTTGGGGAGCGGTATTCAGTCGTGATAATGCTATTCCGTTGGATATGTCATCGATCTTCGCTAGTAAAGCTGATGCTATCGCGTATGCTAAAGGTGATGGATCAGACTCTAGAGGTATTGGTGGTACTGCTTATGTCGGTCAGATTATTACTGTATATGAAAATAGTGAAGTAAACGTTTATAAAATTGAAGAAGATAGATCACTTGGTGCAGTAGGTGGAACCGATACAATTGTTAAAGAATACTATGAAGACTTAGAAGCACTTGCAGGTGCTGGTAAATTAAAGGTTGGTCAACTTGTACAAGTAACCAAGCAAAAGACTCCAGAATCTCCATTAGCAGGTTTCTATATCTATAATGGTGTAAGTTTTGATCACCTTTCAGTAAGTTCTGGACAGGTAAATGAAGTTGAAGCTATAAATGCAAAATTAACTTCTATCGAAAATTCAATTAAGAATATCGATGACGTATTGTATGTTGTTTCTGAAGATCCTGAAAGCGGTGAAAAAACATTAGCATTCTATACTAAAGAAGAAGTAGCTAGTGCAATCTCTACAGCATTAGAGTCATATGCTACTACAGAAGCATTAAATAGTGTAGCTGGTACATTTGCTGATTACACTACAACAGAAGATTTAAATGCATTATTAGCAGGTAAAGCTGATGATAGCGATTTAACTGATTTATCAGCTAATATTGCAGAGACTTATGCTACACAAGTCGCGTTAAGTACTGGATTAAATGGAAAAGCTGATAAAGACCATAACCATGATGATGTTTATGTAAAAACAGAAGCATTTAATGAGTTATCACAAACAGTAGAAGCATTACCAACAGCTTACGCTATTACTGATGCTGGTGATGGTGTTTACCAATTAAAGGAAACTAAAAACGGAGAAACAAGCGTTGTCGGAACTATTAATATTCCTAAAGATTTAGTAGTTTCAGGTGGTGAAGTTGTTGATCTTAAAGATGGTGATGTAGAAGATAAAGCAGCTGGTACATATATCAAGTTAACATTAGCTAATTCAACAGACGTTCTTTATATTCCAGTTAACCAATTAGTAGATGTATATACTGGAAGTGATTATATCGGCGTATCTAATTACCAAATCTCAGTAGATGTTGATGCATTAGCTGGTGCTTTAAAAGATAATAGCGCTCTTACTGGAAAATTCGCAACTATTGACGTAGTAAATCAAGCTAAAGCAGATATTAAAACTGCATATGAAGAATATGCTGATACTGCTGCCGGTACTGCTAAAAGTGAAGCTAATACTTATACTGATGATGCATTAAAGTCATATATTACAGCATCTGAAATCGCTAGTACATATGTTACTGATGACGAGTATTCAGCTAAGGTTCAAGAAATTGAAGGTAAAGTAGATGCAAATACATCATCTATTGCTGATATCAATACCATTATATTAGATGGAGCTAAAGGTAATGATGCATTATTAGAAAGAATTAATGTTACTGATGGTAATCTTTCAAATCTTTCTAAAGATGTAACTAAGAATGCTACAGATATTTTAGCTGTTAATAGTGCTATTGGTACTTTATCTGATGCCGCTGTTAAGCAAATTGTAATCGGCGGTTCTTCATACAATCCTACTGAAGGGGTTGTAACAATTCAACTTTCTAACGATTTAGCAACTGCTGCTGAAAATGCTATACCATCTGCTAAAGCTGTAAACGATGCTTTAATATTAGTAAATAATACTATTGATAGCCTTGCGAATATTAAAATCGTTGATGCACTTCCAGAAGTAGCTGAAGCTGAAGATAATATTATTTATATTGTAAACGCTGAAGGTTCTACAGTAACAGAGCAAATAGTTTTAGATGGTAAATTCTATCAGCTCGGTTCAGATACATACGCTAGAAAAGATGTAACAGCGATTGCGCATAGTTTAGATGCAAATGGCGAGAAGTTACAGGAGGGCCGCGACGGTTTAATGACTGCTGACGATAAGACACTCTTATATAATATCGGTGCTATTGATCTTAACGAATTAAATACGTTATTACAATAATTTTTATAAAACGGTTGGAACCCGTAAAGGGTTCCAACATTAAAACAAATTAAAGAAAAAATATATAATATATAATATCATGGGTGATTATTCTAAAAAATTTTTAGACATTGTAGGTTTAACGCAATTAGTTGCGGAAATTAAAACCAGAATTGAAGCGGCTAAAACTGCGTCTAAGATTGACAGTATGTCATATACTGCTGCTGATCGTAAGCTTTCAATATCACAAGGCGGTACGGCGGATGTTGCTACTACTATACTTCCTTTAGCTTCAACATCAGCTGCCGGTTTAATGTCTTCTGACCAAGTATCAGAACTTGCTCGTTTAAATACTGCAAAGTTAGATAAAGTTGCATTACGCATAGATGGAACAACACATGCAACATTATTTGAAACTACCACATCTAATGGTACAGTAGTTTCAGTTGTTGATTATACTACTAATGTAGGTCAAAACGCACCAACTAATCAAGCCCCAGTTGCTTCAGCAGTTGCAACAGCATTAGGTACTAAACTTGATTCTGCAACATTTACTGCATTCTATAATGGAAAAGATGGTGTTTACGACGCTAAAATGTCTAGTGTTGACAGTTTAATTAGTGGTTTATCAGATACTAAACTTGATAAAGAGACACATAATACCGATAAAGCAGCACTTGAAAAATCAATTACAGACGGTTTAGCAACAAAGGTTGATGATACAACTTATCAGAACCACCTAACAGCACAATCTACAAAGGATGCTGAACAAGATGCGGCAATACAGAAGCATGAAGCTTTCTTATTTGACGGCGAGAACACTAAGATTTATACTAAAACACAGGTTGATGACGCTATTGCCGATGTTAAAGCCGAAATTTTAGGTGGAGATATAGAGCAAGCATTAAAAGATTATGACACTATTAAAGAAATTGCTGAATGGATTACAAATGATGAAACTGGTGCAGCAAATTTAGCTAGTGAAGTAGCTACTCTTAAGTCAACAACAGCAGGTCACGCTACAGCTATTGAAGGTTTACAAGCTTCTGTAGAGACTATTATTGGTACAGATGGTAATGGTGGTAAAGTAGCCGCACTTGCATCTAGATTAACTACTGCTGAAGGTCAAATATCAACACTTGAAGGAAAGGTATCTACCGCTGAAGGTAAAATATCAACACTTGAAGGAAAGGTATCTACCGCTGAAGGTAAAATATCAACACTTGAAGGAAAGATGACTACCGCTGAAGGTAATATAACAACACTTCAAGGAGATGTAACTACATTAACCAATAATAAAGCAGCTAAATCTGAAGCATTCGGATCTGCAGAAGACCTTGTTTGGGATGCTACTACTAATTCATATAAGTTAGAATTCAAATCTGTTTCAGGAACAACTCTTGATACTGTAAATTTCCCTGTATTTACAGCTGCCGACATCACAGCATTATTTAATGCATAATAATATTTTTATTTTTTAAATAAATACATGTTGAGAGAGTTTAACTCTCTCAACATATTATATACATTATGGCAAATACAATTGAAAAATTTTTAACGTACAACGGTCTTGCAAAGGTTGTAGAACGTACAGCATCTGCTATAACTGGTGTAGCAGCTACAGATAATATTACTTTGTCATTACACGGTAAAGAAACTGTCAATAACAAAGTTGTTTTAACAAACGCTATTAGTGATGTTATTATTCCATTGGCAAATACAGAGACTGGACTCGCCGGTTTGATGTCTGCTGCACAGGCACAGAAATTAAATTCTGTTACAAACAACGCCGAAGAAAACCAAAACGCATATTCTAATTTTGATATTTGGAAAAAAGAGTCGTCGTCGACAAAGGATGTAACATTAAGCGCTGCATCAAAAACCGATACATTGATTATTAAAGCTGGAAAAAACATTGAACTTAGTACAGAAGGTACAAATATTTTAACAATAGCTAATACATATACATATACGCACCCACATGATTTTACTCCGTTTGGCCCGTTTGACTTTGATAACAATCCTATATTTGGTGGCTCGTTTAATATAATTGATAACATAACAACAAATGATAATGGGCATGTTACAAATGTTTCTACTGGAAGTATTACAATACCAGGATTACCTAACGTTACAGTAACAGACAAGGGTAATACAACGGCAGCAAATGCAGGCAATACAATTGTTGAAGTAGTTAAAGCTGTTTCAAATGGTACTCGTCCAGGCAATATATCAGACGAAACATACAACAATAATATATATTTAGATTTTACTACTGTTGAAGTTCCAACTAAAGGTTATGTAGATTCAGCGATTGAAGCTGGTATTGCAGCATCTGATGCAATGGTTCTTAAAGGTGCGTACTCTGGTAGAAGTACTGGTGAATGGGCTAATACAACTACATTTAGTCAAGGTGATACATTCGTTTCAACAGTATCTGTAGAAGATACAACATTAGGTAAGTTAGAAGCGGGTGATTTAATTATCGCTAAAAAGGATAGTGCATCTAAATCTACAGCAACAGATTGGATTGTTGTACAGAAGAATGTAGACGTATATAATGGAACTGTTACAGGATTGGTACCAGTTGGCGATGGCACTTCTAATGAGTCAAAATATCTAAATCAAAAGGGTAATTGGACTGTACCTGCGCATTTAGGTATTAAAGCAAATGGTACTGATATCTATGGTACAACTGCTACCGGTACAGTTAATCTTACAGCCGGTACTAATTTAACAATCACAAAGGGAGACGCAAATAATGGGGTAACACCTATTACATTTGCAGTTGATATGACTAATATAGCAGAAAAGGGCCATAAACATACAATTACAGCAAATGGTACGGGTGATAGTTGGATTAGCGTTACGCCAACATCAGGAGAACTTGGAGTAACATATGCTCTCTCGCACGGTAGCCCAGTCGCTGCAGGTGCATCTACTTATAAAGCATCAGAAGTCGAAGCAACGGATATATCAAATTTAGCAATGGGTACAGGTTTAGTAGTAACTGGTGTTAAATACGATGCTAAAGGTCACATTGTTGGTGTTACAAGTGGTAAATTGCCTGCAGATCAAAAGGGTGTAACTAGTGTAACAATAACTCAAGGTACAGGTATTACAGTTAGTGATTCAGGAAAACCTATTACGGAAAGCGGTACACGTACTATTTCATTAAATACTGCAGCACAAGGACAGCTTGGAGGTATTGCATTAGGATATGAAGAGAATGCTAATAATTTCGCTGTTAAGTTAGACGCAGATAAAAAGGCGTATGTTACAATCCCAGAAATCAGTGAAAGTGAAATCGATGCATTATTTAATATAACTGCATAATTGGATATACTATAATAAAATGAAAGAGGTCTTTAAAGACCTCTTTTTTCTTTTAGTTGTTTAAGTAGAATCTCTCTAACTTCTGTAAATGATATTGGTCGATAGTTGTTATTATCTACACCTACATCATACATTGTTTCTCTAAGGCATTCCATTACTTCTGGAGTCTCTCCACATTTTCCATCCTTTGTATGAAGATGCCCATAAAGCTGCCAAACTGGTTTATCTCTATTGATTCCTCCATAAGTAGCGAATGGGAAATGGTTAAGGTAGATATGCATTCCATCGCAAACAATCTGAAGTTGGTTACCAACCCAATAGAACATATCAAGATACTTCTCTTTAATGTTCTTCATATCATGGTTACCAAGAATCAAACAAATCTTTCCATTAAGTTTAGGAATCCATGTCTCCCAAGTATCGTCACCCCCAAAAGCAATATCTCCCATATGAAATACCCAGTCATCCGGTCCAACTACTGCATTCCAATTCTCAACAAGTTTCTCGTTCATCTCCTGAACATTTGCGAATGGACGATCACAATATTCTATAATCTTTGCATGACCAAAATGAGTATCTGATGTGAACCAAACATTCAATGCCTTTCCAAAATCATTAACTTTACCCTTAGTCAGGATCTCATAAATCACTCTATCTTCCATTTCTTATTCTGTTATAAGTGCAACTTCCTTAATCTCTATAATTCCTTCTTCCATAAGTTGTGGTAGCATTTCTCGTATAGATTCCATAATCTTACCTTGTGTTTTATAATCAAAATACCCATTAAGCTTCTCCATACAGAATCTATGAGCTAACCATTCTATCATTGAATTCTCTAGAGCACCTTTCTTAGTATATGTCTTCTTTCGTTCATATCCTGTATAAAGCTCTCCGTTAATATACCCAATATAAACTTTCTTATTTATCTTCTGGTTATTCTTCTTATCCCAATATTTATTAAGGGAAATCTGTGAAATGAATTCTTTAATCTGTTCCATCTGTCATGATATTTAATTACACCATTAAAATAGAAAAGTCTTGAAAAATTTCAAGACTTTATATAAATTATTTTCCAGACAATGTTTTAAACTTCAAATAATCGCCATATAACCTACCATATCTATCTACAAGCTTCTTATAAGTAGATAACATCATTGTTTCATAATCAGGATTTGATGCATATCGTTTGTTAGTAAGATCTACATAATTGTTCATCAAATCCATTTCTGTCTTAGAATCACCCATGTAGTATTTCTTTACAAGGATCATATACGGTTCTATAGATTCATCTGGATGATGATGTTTATCCATATACTTAGAACCCTTTCCGTCGTAAGCTTTGACATTAAATGCTGAATTCATCTTCTGTCCAAGACCTTTTGTTGCAAATGATGATTCGACTTGGGCCTGTGCGACTACGAAGAAAAGATCCATATTGTATTCATCACACTTATTCACAAATGCAAGACCATTCATTACTGACGATGGGGCAATCTCTCTAATATAAGAATCAACAGCATCTACTAGAGTATCTTTAGCCCCATAATAATCAAGCTCAAGATTATCTCTAAAAATCCTAAATACGTAATTATCTTTATAATGTTTACTTTCTTTTGCTGTACTAAATAGATGTACTCCTAAACTAATCAATCCAAAGAAAAGTCCAAGAACTACATACTTCAAAATTTTCTTAAAATTCTCTTTCATAAGTTTCAAATTAAATTATTAAACTGCGTCCATTTCAATGAAGTCTTCAGAGATTATTTCATTATCAAATAATATTCTCGTCACAATCCTCCATGAACCGAACTTCCAATAAGTTTCTGTTTCTACTTTTAAGTTTTCTTTCAAAAGCTTCTTTAATGTTTCTTTATCCATACAAATTACTTCTAAAACGTTCCTGTTAATATCTAGTTTTAATTCTAGGACACTTTAACCATAAAGATGATAAATTATATGTCTCAATATTTTAAGTGTCCCGGAACTTAATTATTTCATAAATCTCCGAATTTAAAATATCCTGAATTATATAATGATTCGATTTTGTTCGTGTTGATTTTATGTACTCCTTCTGTCATGAATTTATGAAGAACCCAAGAAATGAAATATTTAGTTTCTTCATGCATCATTATATCTTTATTATCGATATAATTTTTCCACCATTTGTATTCTGCTTCCGGAGTGAATGATTTCCCTTGGTATGACCTTCCGGCGCCAAGGTAATCTGCAATAAGTTCAAGAGCATATTTGAAAGGCATCTTAAGTGCTATAGTACCATCATCATATCTATCTGTCCAGTGTTCATAATGATGTGGGTTTCTGCCTTTATGATGTTGCCAAGCTAATGAATAACCTTGTGCTTTCTTAGCCGCAATAATAGGGCTTGATTTTCCTTCTTGGTAGAATTTGACAGATTCAGAAAATTCTGTCCATGAAAATTTAGATAGATCATGTATAAGACCTTGCCAAGGAATACCTATCTTTTTAGCATATTTAAATACCCAATACTTATGGATAATTACCGTCTTAAAATGACCAATTGTGTTTTTAATTAAATTCATCGTTTGCGTGACTGATTCCACATTAAATATAGTATAAATTTCTTAAATTTCAAAATAAAGTGTATAAAATTAATAATAAAAATTGAGTACTAATTACTTAGTACTCAAAAATTATTCGTTAGTATCTGTTTAATCAGCAAATGCAAATTCCCATTCTTCTGAAATTGTTTCAAATACAGCATCTAAAACATCCTGCAAAATTTCTTCGTTTTCAACAGATTTAAATTCTTCATTTTCAGGAGCAAGTTCCATAAAATATTTTCGCCATTCATTATGTTGTTCCTGTGTAATTTTATATGAATTCCAAAACTCTAATTGCTGTTCTGCACCCATATTAATAACTTCCTCTGTAGTCTTATTACAACCGACAAGTTCGAACTGTTTATTCAAGACAGCCTTTAAAAAATCAATGTTTGTCATCATATTAATCTAACCAAATATATTCGTTATGTTTTTGTTTCATTTCATTTAATACTTTATGATAAATCTCTAATTTATCTTTATTGATATGACATTCTCTTATGCATAAAGCTGCAAATTCTTTTCCAGGATATTGATTCAATTCTTCCTTCATTTGTTTTCCTTCATCAGAAGTACCTAAAGGCAAATATCCTTGTTCATTCTTATACTTATCATATATCACTGCGCGCGCTTCCTTTTCAATGGGATTATATTCTGTCCAGTGCATGAATCCTTGACCTTTAATGAATCTTACTAGATCAAAATCTTCCTTATTCTTATAGAATCCATAATCAATCACTCCTTCCCAATAACCATCGTCATGCACATGTTCTCCTTCGCATTCAGGAGCTTTCAACCATACACTAAAAGCTAGACCAAAGAAAACTATTGTGAACTGTGGAGGCCATTCGTAACGAGTATCTCCCCATTTAGTCTTCCAACCTACATCATGATTAAATATATAGAATGACAACCATATAGGAAGCTGATATCGCGGTTTAATCCATGAAAGACCCCATTTACGAAGTTTCTTTCTAGTATCTCTTTTCCAAACAATATCTCCAGGTTTCAATCCTCCAGGAAGTTTATGCGTTGCTGCCCAACCATAACATTTAGATTGATGTTCATTACCTGTTGAGTCTTTATAAGTAGTATACCCTGTAAATATCTGAACACAATTCTTTACCTCATAACAATTAGTATTTAATGCATATGGGGACTTACCCAATCTTAATATGGGACCTCTTCTCCAAACAGGAAGACACTGATTGTTTCTCCATAAACCAAAAGACCAATGTACAATAGGTTTCTTAAAAAACTCTTTTGCTTTCTTAAAAGTATCGTATAATCTAATTCCTAACATAAATAAAGTCATTTCTATAATTAATATAGAAATGACCCCATAAATATTTAATGTAAAATATTACTTTTTATCTTTAGTATCAGTATTTACAACTTTAGCTTGATATTCTTTAATCTTAGTCATGAAATCTTCCATTTCTTTAAGATGTTTTTCTTCATCTTTAAGAATGTCTTTCATCTTCTTATGAGTTTCTTTGCAAACGTCTTCGCTAAATACAACCAATTCATTGTATGTTTCAATCGCATTTCTTTCTGATTGCGCAACTTGTTCAATAACGTTCATAATGTTATTTGTATCTGTAGGACAAATATACTTATGCATAGCGAACTGATCTAACAATGACGGATTTTCAATTGATGTACAATCTGCACCAATTTTATTTAACTGACCTAAAATCCAATATCCATGATCTTCAAGTTCATCCTTAGCATTTGTCTTAAACTTAGTGACAATTGATTTTACAAGCTTAGCATAATCCTTATCCTGCTCTACTGGAAGCATACCTGTAAAATATTCAAGAATAAGATACTGATAATATGCTAACATTTCTTCTGCAAACGCATTCTTAAGCATAAGAATCAATTTAGCTGATTTACTTTCTGGAGTATCTTCTACCTGTGGCACTTTTAATACTAAGTTACCAGTTTTAGGATCAAACACTCTCTTTCCTTTCTTATTTGTGGCTTTATTGTTTTCGGCTTTCTTCTTATTTGCCTCAAAAACATCTTGTATACTCTTCATATTATATTAATATTCTATATTTTCATTATTCATACTACATGCGTGCGAGAAAATATTATCCTTTTGTTTGATAAGGAATTTTTCAAAATATTTTCTATTTTCTGCATCTATTATAATTGTAGCATCTATCGGTAATCCATCAGTGTCCGATGTTCCAATAAATTGCACTCTATAAGTTTCTTCTTGATTATTAAAACGTTCGGTAATACTCTTCATAATTATTTAGTATTTATTTCATACGCTTGCAATAAAGAACGATCATCATCTAATCTACCCAAATCTGCCGGCAATGCTTCTAAAACAGATTTCAAATCTTTATCACCTAAAATATTATAATACAACGAACCATCAATAAATGATTCAAAAATTATAGTACGAATTCCATTACCACCGTCATACCAATAAATATTCACATCATCACTATAATCTAAAGAACCAAACAACTCTTCAAAATCTTCAATTGCATAATCTACTTCTTTAAATTTTCTACCATCTGAAGTGCTTTGTAAACCTTTGAAATCCTCATATTCAAACGATAAAACATATTCTTCAACTTTATTGGTATAATTTGATAAGAACAAATCTACATCATTCGCATCATTAAAAAAGAACGATAACACACGTTCAAGATTTTCTATATCCCAATCAACTACAGTTGGTTCATATTCTATTGATTTATCAACAGTGATTTTTAATTTTTCATTCACTATAGATTCTTTAATAAATTCTAATATATTCTTCATATATAACTTATATATTTTATTTTAAAAAGTCTAATTTTACTGTCGTTTGTTCTTTTAAGGAATATGCATCTATATTATGTAAATCATCAGGTAAATAACCAATAATTTCATCAACTAAATATTTATCTAAAGAGAAAATATTATAAAAACATAAACCTTCATTATAAGCTTCTATAACAAAACATGATTTATTTGAAGTACTCGTATATATGAATGCATCAATATGTCCAGTAGCATCTATATCACCAAATACATCTTGGTATCTAGAATTATTAAAACGAACAGGTCGTAACGTTTTAATACTTTTAATTATATCGCCTAAACCATCAAACGTCGTATCATAGTCACCATCCTGTAGTACATCATATGCAAAACAATATTCTGTTATCCTAAAATCATCAGAGTTTCTAAATGCATATGAAGCAAAATTATCAGTAAAGTTAAAAAATCTATAAAATTCTTCGAAACCTGAAACATCCCAAACAAATTCTACAATATTACTGTTTATGTTATTTGAACTTATCTTTAATTTCTCATTGATTATATCCTTTAGATGTTTCATTCGTCTTTTACGTCTCCTTTTTCTCTTAAACGATATAGCAGGTATAGGATCAGTAACACATGGTTCTACTGTTCCCATTCCTAATGTATTCATTGGGGTTGCCGCTCCAGGTATGCATTCGGTAATATCTTTCATATATTAAAAATAAAACTAACTATTTAAGAATAGTTAGTTAAATACTTATACATTATGACCGTAATTGTATTCATCATTTGCATTATTCAACATTTCTTGTTTCAACAAGTCTTTAGCATGCTTAAGTTTTTCAATAACAACTTCTATACTTTCAAGATTATTGAAAATCAAGTATGTTTCTGGAGAAGCGTCTTTAGGATTTAGATGCTCACCGATTTCGCATGTTCTATTAAGATGTTCAAATGCTACGAAAACCGTACCATCGTTTCCTTTACCAGTAGATACACCTACTTTACCACCAAATCTATAGTATTCCATAATTATTAAGCTTCAAATTGTTTCTCTTTATGCATTCTTTCTATGCAAGCCATCGGCGTTTCATCTTTTAACATCTTATAACCCCAACCATATATTCCGCCTTTCCAAGTATCTTTACGATGACCAATACCTGTAGCATATGAAACATCAATTCCTCGTCTTACCTTAGCGAATAATGATGTCCATCCTAACCATTTAGGTCTCCATTCCTGTTCCTCAACATAAAATGTACAAGGAACTTCTGTACCATCATAATCTACCCAAACATAATCCCATCTAGTAGCATGTTTTTCTCCAGTATATCCATTATCGGTCTTATAATCGCACCAATCAGCATATGTCCAGAATTTTGGATGTAGTGTCTTAGGTCCAGTGTATACCTTCCATGAATAGCATGGTCCATATGAAACAAATGGCAATTCCCATGACCAATAACCCTTATTCCATACCCAAATGAGTGCTCTATCGGCATAATCAAATCCCCATTCAGGTCTATCAATATCTCCATCTGGATATTTCTTACTTTCCCAAGGTAATCTAAAAACTGAATACCAACCGAATAATGATATTTCTATACATGCTCTTGAATCAGTATAACCGCATGAGCAATACTTAAAACAAGGTCTCCATGAATGCC
>JAEIGA010002541.1_pt1 | contig 29076 bp, 25 predicted proteins | sample 9270691 | NCBI WGS metagenome assembly JAEIGA01 (sample SAMN17057246, study PRJNA624740) | gut metagenome | biome: biome; isolation source: fecal sample | host: Bos grunniens | place: China: Xizang | collected 2019
CAAATTCAATTTTGGAAGCAGCTATTCCCTATTTGTATAACTTTCGTCTAACCTACTCAAGCAAAGTTTTACAGAAGCACCTTTGCAAGAAGCTCCCATAGGCGGATTAACCTTGGTAAGGCAAATTTCTACCTGCTCCACTAAAGAAAACTCATCCAACAATCTTCGGGCGATGCGCATGACTACATGCTCTAACAACTTTGAGGGCACTTGCATTTCTGCTTTTACCACCTCATAAACGGCGGCATAATTCACTGTCCCCGAAAGTTCATCGTGGTTATAAGCTGCAGCGGTTACGTTCACATCAAGCGTCACATCTATGAGATAAGAACCTCCCACGATGCGCTCCTGTTCGAGCACACCGTGGAAGGCATAGAAGTCAAGGGTTGAGAGAGAGATTCTCATAAAAGGAGAAAGGAGAAAGGAGAAAGGAGAAAGGTTATGCGAAACATTTAAGCGCAAGCATATTTCTCATTTCTCCTTTCTCATTTCTGATTTTATATTCTATCCACATCTACTGCTTCCGCAACTCTTACAAATCAAGCAACCTTCCTGATAAACAAGGGTTTCGCATCCACAGTTAGGACATTTCTGACCCGTCGCTTCCGTGCCGTCAGAGATATATTTCTTCAACGCACGCGTCACACCATTCTTCCAAGTATTGATACTTTCAGAGTCGAGTTGCAACTGACCGACGAGTTTAATAACATTTGTCAAAGGCATGCGGTAACGGAGCACTCCTGAAATCAACTTGGCGTAGTTCCAATACTCCTTGTCGAATTTTTCAGAGAGACCTTCAACCGTCGTTTTATATCCACGCTTGTTCTTAAACTGGAAGTCGTAGCGCTTCGTGCCATCGGGATTTTGATTTTTGATAATAACCCCTGAAGTCACATGCTTGGGAAGCACAATACCTTCTTCGTCGTCCATCAAACCCGTAAAGATTTCGTAGGGATGACCGTCGAGAAGTCCAACGAATGCCACCCACTTTTCCTTCTTATTTTGGAAACGCACCACGTCACACTCCAATTCAACAGGACGAATCTCTGTAACCTGAGGTGGCTGACACACGGGAGTTTCTTCCTTTTTCTCCTTCTTTTCGGCACTCACAAGCACACCGCTTCTACTGCCATCACGGTAAATGGTACAGCCCTTACAACCACTCTTCCAAGCTTCAATGTAGAGTTTGTTTACCAACTCTTCATCCACATCGGCAGGAAGGTTTACGGTCACGGAGATGCTGTGGTCCACCCATTTCTGAATCGCCCCTTGCATCTTCACCTTCATGAGCCAGTCTACATCGTTTGCCGTAGCCTTATAATAAGGTGACTGCGCAACGAGTTCGTCAATTTCTTCCTGAGTGTAATTCTTGGTGGTATCCAAACCGTTGACCTTCATCCAAGTCATAAACTTGGGGTGGTAAACGATGTATTCTTCAAACGAGTCACCCGTTTCATCCACAAAGTCAACGCGCACTTCGGGGTCGTTAGGATTCACCTTACGACGGCGCTTATAAACGGGAAGGAATACGGGTTCGATACCACTCGTTGTCTGCGTCATCAAACTAGTAGTCCCTGTAGGTGCAATCGTCAAGCAGGCAATATTTCTTCTGCCATACTTTACCATATCTTCATAGAGGTTTGCATCAACCTCTTTCAAGCGCAGAATGAAAGGATTATTCACCTCGCGAGCGGCGTCAAAGATTTGGAACGCACCACGTTCGCGCGCCATTTCTACCGATGAACCATAGGCTGCCACAGCCAACGTGCGCTGCACATTAACAGCAAAATCTGTAGCCTCCTGTGTTCCATAACGCAAACCCAGCGCTGCAATCATATCACCTTCGGCAGTGATACCCACCCCTGTACGGCGACCTTCTATAGCCTTTTGGTAAATCTTCTTCCAGAGTTGGATTTCTGTATGCTTCACCTCTTCCACTTGGGGGTCGCTCTCAACCTTCTTCAAAATCTTCTCAATCATCTCCAACTCAAGGTCGATAATGTCGTCCATCAAACGTTGTGCCAAGCGCACGTGCTTGCGGAAGAGTTCAAAGTTAAATGAAGCCTCAGCGGTAAAGGGATTTTCAACATATCCATAGAGGTTAATTGCCAAAAGTCGGCAACTATCGTAGGGACAAAGAGGAATTTCGCCACAGGGATTAGTAGAGATAGTGCGGAATCCAAAATCAGCATAACAATCTGGGATACTTTCACGAATAATTGTGTCCCAGAAAAGGACTCCAGGTTCAGCACTCTTCCATGCATTATGCACAATTTTGCGCCACAATGCAGAAGCGTCAATGCGCTTGCTAAACTGTGGTTGTTCAGCATCAACAGGATACTGCTGCATATAGGGCTGTTGGTTGATTGCAGCATTCATAAAGGCGTCATCAATACGCACACTCACATTAGCACCAGTCACCTTACCCTGCGTCATTTTCGCGTCGATAAACGCTTCTGATTCGGGGTGCTTAATGCTTACGGAGAGCATCAAAGCACCGCGACGACCGTCTTGCGCCACTTCGCGCGTGGAGTTGCTGAAGCGTTCCATAAAGGGGACAATCCCCGTAGAAGTCAATGCTGAATTACGTACGGGAGAACCTTTGGGACGCAGTTTCGAAAGGTCGTGCCCTACTCCACCACGGCGCTTCATGAGCTGCACCTGCTCTTCATCCTCCTTCATAATAGCACCGTAAGAATCGGCATCACCTTCCACGCCAATCACAAAGCAATTGGAGAGTGAAGCCACTTGGTAGGGATTACCGATTCCCGTCATGGGACTACCTGCGGGGATAATGTAGCGAAAATGTGCAAGAAGGTCGTACACCTCCTGTGCCGAAACAGGATTTGGATATTTCTGCTCAATACGGGCAATCTCATTGGCCAAGCGCCAATGCATATCCACGGGCGACTGCTCATAGATATTGCCATGACTATCTTTCATGGCATACTTATTCACCCAAACACGAGCTGCGAGTTCGTCACCCTCAAAATAATTCAGCGCTGAATTATACGCCTCTTCATAGGTATAGATTTTCTGTTCCACAGTTGTTTTAGATTTATGATTTTACATTGCAAAAATAGGCAAATAAGTAAAACCTATTATCGTAAAAACATAAAAAAAATCCGTATATTTTCGTTTTATTTTCTTATAAGAAAAACTACATCTTAAGTTCGGAGCGAGGCGCTGAATCAAATGGTATAAACTATTGGATATTTTGTTACGTTATAAGCTGAAACGTACTCCACTGTATACACCCTTCATTTTTGACATCGACTTTTCAGTATTGTATTGCTTCTATGGAGGGGGATTTGTGAGATAAACAATAAAGCCAACGATTCATTGAGACTTCTTTATAGTAAAAAAATGACGAGCGCTACAATACAGCACTCGCCACTATATACTATTAGAAAATCAATGTCTGAATGTAATATACCAACAGACCTGCGAGGTAGCCTAAAAAGGATATGCCAGTAATCGTACGTAAGTACCACCCGAAACTGATCTTTTCAAGCCCCATCACAACGACACCAGCAGCACTACCGATAATCAACATCGACCCACCAATGCCTGCGCAATAAGCAAGGAGTTGCCAGAAAATGCCGTCGCAAGCAAAGTCGCCTCCCATACTGGGATCATACATCCCCATACAACCCGCAACAAGGGGCACGTTGTCTACAATACTTGACGCAACACCAATAATACCCGTGATGAGATACTGATTGCCTGCCGCAACTTCATTCAACCACGCACCGAAACTCGACAAAGCACCGATTTCTTGAAGCGTAGCTACCGTCATAAGGATACCTAAGAAGAACAAAATGGTAGGCATGTCAATACGCGAAAGTATGCTTGTCACACGTTGCTTAGAAGAGGTATGCTTATTGTGCGACTTACGGAAGAACAATTCTGTAGTCATCCACAATACGGAAAGCGCCAGAAGTGCTCCCATGTAAGGGGGCAAGCCTGTAAGCATCTTAAACACGGGGACAAATACAAGACCGCTCAGACCGACAATGAATACCGTCTTACGTTCCTTGGCACTAAACCCATCTTCTGATAACTGTTCAAGGGCAGCAGACGTAACAGGGAGTTCGCCTTTCAACGAATATTGCAGGAGGAAGGTGGGTACGATAATACTGATGATGCTGGGGATAAACAGGCTGAGGATAATGCCTTCCGTAGATACCAGATTACGTATCCAAAGCATAATTGTCGTGACATCTCCAATGGGCGAGAAAGCTCCACCTGCATTTGCCGCAAGGATAATCAAAGAGGCGTAAATCATGCGCTCCTTGGCGTCCGTCACAAGTTTGCGCAACACCATGACCATCACAATGCTCGTAGTGAGATTGTCCAATAAAGCAGAGAGGAAGAAGGTCATAAACGCTACACGCCAGAGCAACTTTCGCTTGCTTGAAGTAATGAGTGCATTACGAACAAAGTTAAACCCGCCATTGGCATCTATAATTTCTACGATGGTCATCGCTGCCATCAAGAAAAACAAAATCTCGCATGCCTCACTCAGATGATGCAGTAAACTTGAATGAGCAACTTCCATGGGATTTACACTTCCCGTAATAAAACCGTCCACCCCAAGGAAATAACAGGTCCAAGAAGCCACACACATAAACAAGGCTATAGGCGCCTTATTGATTTTCAAATTATGTTCTAATACAATGCACAAGTATCCCACGATGAAGATACCTATAATTAGACTTGTGTACATACTGTTTGAATTCAAAGATTATTTTACATTAAATTGTTAGAAGAAACGTATTCTTTCAAAATGAATAAAAACTAACTTGGAGATAATTTCAACGAACTCGGAGATAAATTAAATTAACTCGGAGTTTGTTTTTAGTAATTGGGATTCTTTTTTATCGTATAGAAATCCCCTACACCTACTCTCCCATTATTTTTTAAGCGTATGCAATAAAGCCTCAACTTCTGAAACATTCAACACGCGTACTTCTGTCTGAGGTTGATACATCAACTCAGCATATTGGTATAATTGAACTGCCCCAAAAGTATTGTCTGCAGCTATCAATGCGTCCATACGTACATTACCAATTTCTTTTGGTGAAGGCATGCCACTATCAAACTTTCCAGCAACAATAATTTGTTTCAAATTGCTGAGTTGCTCTGCATCAAAATGCCACGACTTAAATTCTACCTTTGACATCGTGGGCAAAAAATACAACGACTTTCCTCCTACAAAATAACACACGCCAGCAGCTATGATAGCCCCAACACCTAATCCCAACAGCGTTGCTGCAGAGTTTTCTCCTTGAAATTCAAAATTCAGTGCATAATATAAGAGCCCTATACCTAACGCCAACAACATCGCAGACAAAACCACATTTTTAATATCAAAACGGATTCCCAAATTTGGATGGGTAAATTCTTTTATAGTATTCATAATTTTAGTCAATAGATTTAGCGGAGGGATTTTACCATACTCCTTGCATGTATCCCTCCTTAATGAATGTAATAAACAAGTATTTGAGCACAAGCAAATAAGCGAAATAGTATTATTTCACTCATTTACTTGCACCTTATTCGTAGCATCTAAAAAAATTATGAATACCTAACGGATAATCTCCCTCAGTGCGTAGACATAGAAGAGTTTAGCTGTCGTGCAATAAAAGGGAGTCGACGCAGAAAATATGCGCCAAGAACAATGATTAGAAAAGGAAGTTAAGTTTCTTACTCTACGCCCCAATGATGTGGCAAACGAAGGTATGGAACGACATGAGCAAGTACGCACCGTTCGCTCGCAAACGGATTGTGGAACAGTTACATTCTGAACAACTTGTACGGCACAAACATCACTTCCTTTTGATATGTTTGAGAAATCGTAATAATCTTGTTGTTCACAAGTTTGCTTGTTGATACATTGCACATACACAGCTTGCTCATTGCTTTGTTCACCCCCCAAGCAAGCAGGGCCATTGAGCATAATGCTCAATAGCCCCAAAAGCAGTGTTATGTACAATTTCTTAATCATTTAATGCGTAGTCTCAATTAGCAGCAAAAGCGAGCATGTAATTCTTTACATTATAAATGTACGTTAATCACAACACTCTATTAGCTGTATTCAGTAACACTACTTAGCATAACTTACCGCACGTGTTTCACGAATAACGGTAATTTTAACTTGTCCAGGATAAGTCATTTCATCCTGAATACGCTTAGCGATATCTGCCGAAAGTTGATCAATCTGCTTATCGTCAATCTTATCAGCTCCAACAATCACGCGAAGTTCACGTCCAGCCTGAATTGCATAAGTTTTCACTACTCCAGGATAAGACATCGCAATATTTTCAAGATCATTCAGACGCTTGATATAGGCCTCCACGATTTCGCGACGTGCACCAGGACGTGCACCACTAATCGCGTCACATACCTGAACGATAGGAGCAATAAGACTAGTCATCTCCATTTCATCGTGGTGAGCACCAATGGCATTGCAAATCTCTGCCTTTTCCTTATACTTTTCAGCCAACTTGGCACCATAAAGTGCGTGAGGAAGTTCATTCTCTTCATCAGGCACCTTACCTATATCATGGAGCAAACCGGCACGTTTTGCCTTTTTAGGATTCAATCCCAATTCAGCCGCCATTACGGCGCAGAGGTTAGCTGTTTCACGAGCGTGCTGCAAGAGGTTCTGACCGTATGAAGAGCGATACTTCATCTTACCAACGATACGTATAAGTTCAGGATGGAGCCCATGAATACCGAGGTCAATAGCTGTACGCTTACCCGTTTCTATAACTTCTTCATCTACCTGTTTCTTCACCTTCTGTACCACTTCTTCAATGCGTGCAGGGTGAATACGACCATCTGAGATAAGTTGGTGGAGCGCCAAACGGCACACTTCACGACGTACGGGGTCAAATGCAGAAATTACGATAGCTTCAGGCGTATCGTCAACCACGATTTCAACTCCCGTTGCAGCTTCAAGTGCACGGATATTACGACCTTCACGACCAATGATGCGTCCCTTTACTTCATCGTTATCAATATGGAACACAGTTACGCTATTCTCAATAGCCGTTTCTGTTGCCGTGCGCTGAATCGTCTGGATGACAATCTTCTTTGCTTCCTTTGAAGCCGTCATCTTTGCATCATCAACGATTTCATTGATATAAGCCTGTGCGTTCGTGCGTGCTTCGTCCTTCATTGACTCAATGAGGCGCTCTTTTGCTTCTTCAGCAGTAAGCCCTGAGAGTTCTTCAAGTTTCTCACGCTCTTGAAGTTGCAACTTTTCAAGTTCCTCTTCCTTTTTCTGAATGAGTTGAAGTTGCGTATTTACCTTTGCCTGATTATTCTCAACCTCTTGCTTGCGACGATTGAGTTCATCCTGACGTTGGTTAAGGCTGATTTCGCGTTGCTTGAGTTTGTTTTCAGCCTGCGCGATTTTCTGGTTTCGCTGTTGGACCTCTTTCTCAAGCTCAGCCTTTTTGTTCAAAAACTTCTCCTTTACTTCAAGGAGCTTCTTCTCTTTAATTACCTCAGCTTCCTTATTCGCATCCTGAATCGCCTTCTTGTATGTCTTTTTCAGTACATAACGAAAGAACACGAATCCCAGAATGCATCCAGCTACGAGGCACACTGATGAAATTATGATTTCAGTCATTACGAAAAATTAGTGTTTATGATGAGAGTTAATCTTAACGAATAAAACTCTCAACGCGTTAAGGTTAAAATAGGTTTCTGTTCTGCTGATTCAAGCGACACATCATGACAATTTAGAGAAAGCACCAACAATCCACCTTCCCATACCAAAGAGAAGATGAATAATTGGTGCGTGTACTTATGAGATAAGTTTATGTATAGGAAATAAAAGCTTTGTAGACAAACGTATTCCAGGTATATGTAGCACTGTAACATTACAGCCTACCTACACAAACAATCAGTTTTTATATCTACTTTAATACGTCTTCAATTTCTTTGGTGAGTAAGTCAATTGACTTGCTATAAGGTTCAGTGTCTACATTATGCTCTAATTGCAAAGACTTTACAGCAAAGTCCAGCAATGCAATAGACATATATTTCGCATCCCCTTGATTAGGATACGCGGTCTTATATTTGTTCAATCTTTCGTTAATCAGCAATGCTGCTTTACGGAAAATTTCTTCTTGGTCACGACGCACTGTAATCTGTTGCATGTGACTACCGATGAGCAACTGAATAACTAATTTATCACTTACCGCCATATTGTTGCGCTGTTACAATTATGAATGCTCCACGGTAACGTGGAAAACATTGAATAGTTATACATTAAGCAGCGCGATACACTTATCAACATCGCGCACCAACTTTGCCAAGCGTTGCTTCGCATCTTTCAACTCGCTATCATTAAGTTCAATAATCTTAGCAAGTTTAAGGTTGGCGTAGTTCTGTTTGTGGAGTTGTACTTCAGCCCTCATTTCCTCTAATTCGCCTTCTTTTTTTGCCATCATATCCCAGAGCTCCGCATTTTCAGCCTTGAGCTCTTGATAAGCAAGAATAAGTTGACGAATTCTTGTTTCAAAGGTATGTAGTGCTTTTTCCTCCTCCGTTGTCATGTGAAACTCTTGTATCTATAGTTCCAAACTATTGCAAAGATAACAAATTTATCCTTTGCAACAAATAATGTTCTATATTTTCTTAAAGAATTACTTTACAAGAAAATGTTTATATGCTATTTATCAACGTAAAATTATGCTTCGCTTGCTGCCTTGGGTTCTTTCTTCGCAAGAATTAAAATATTATAGACATATTCTGAAAGCCATGCTTCTGAGTATCCCAGGTTTGCTTGATACTTGCGAATCCCCCAACAAGTTTTCATGACCGCATCATCCTTCCAAGTATTTTTGGTTAGAACGTCATGAACAGCCTTTTCGGTCATCTTACGGAATGCTTCTTTGAAGAAACTTGGAAGACGGAACTTCCACTTCATCAAATTGCCCATCAACATCATTGTATCCTGAGAAAATGCTTGGAACTGGATAAAGTATCCACGCACATCATTTAGAGAACGGCAATTTTTCTTAATACTACCATCTATTTCCTTAAAGAAAGCGTCTGAAACTCCATACATTTCCTGGAGCATCTTCTTACACTTGTTCTTCTCACCCAAACCAAGTTTGTTATTCACCGTTTGTACCTTCATCGTTTGCTTAAACACACGAAGATCTGGCAACATCGCAAGGTTTGAAATACCGAGATTGGCAGCCATAACAGCTTGATAATACACGCGGATAAGAGACATGAAGTCTTCCATTCCACCTACGCGCCATCCCAAGTCTGCCTCTGTTTGTTTCTTTTTGAAAATATCAAATAATCCCATGTCTTTGAATCGTTAAATTGAGGAAAGAACATCTATTCCCCTCATAAATATTCTAAAAATTTAACGCAAAATTAACACAACAGCACCGATTGGCAAAATTTGCAAGGTAGAAAGTACAAGTTTACCCTTTAATCGGGGCAAGTTTCCTATCAACAAACTCATTTTTTATAAAAATATAAGTATCTTCGCATAAGAAAGATAGAAGTCGTGTTTGTTCGGTCATCACTATTGGTCTATACAGCTGAACTATCTTACCTGCTAATAAATATCTATGTCTGAAAAGTTTCTTACCCGAATCATCGAATTGCTCAACCGTGCTCAACCGGATGGGCTAACGTTTGATGCTCTAACTTTTCACATTTACAATAGTGAACAAGACTTTTTTGGTGAGCAACTTGAAATGCGCCAGATTGCCACAAGATTACGAACAATCTTAGACTCTTATGGCACACATATTGTTTGTGACGAACAAGGTGCTTACCACCTCATTAAAGAAATTCCCCAACAATTATCCATTAACTTTGAACAACCACAAGAGACTTCGACTCGTGAAATTATTATCTCCGAGCCAACTCATGAATATTACGGGGAACAACTATTTTTAGACCTTTTCGAAGATACAGGAACAACCGAACAAATCAACGATTCAGAACAATTTCCCCCACCATACCCTTACCCTACTCTATTCGATAATGATCCCTATTTTGTTTAGTGTATTCAGATAGCTACGTCAAAAGATGCGTAAAATGCTGTCTGTATAGTGTCTATACTACTTGTTATTAGGAATGTAATTGTAAATCTTGATTATCAAAAGAATCACAAAACTAAACATTTTAACTGTTGTAGAAGCAACTTTTTATCTATTACTTCTGTAATATCTTACTAATGAATTACTTTTGCATAGCGATTTAGAGGAGAACTCAATATTGCAATTCATCCTACATTTATTATTTATATTTACACAAACACATTTATGGTACAGAAAGTTGGCGAAACTGCTGGTAAGATTTGGACTGCACTTAACGAAAACGGTCAGATGACAACAAAGGAACTTAAGAAGGCTACAAAGGCTAAGACAGAAAAGGACGTACTCCTCGCTCTTGGTTGGTTGCTCCGTGAAGACAATGTTGTTATTGAAGAAGTAGAGAAGGATGTAGTTGTTACACTTAAGTAATTTCACACATTTATTTTCTAAGCAGAATTAGGATATATCTCTATTTAGTCAAGCACGATAAAAATACTTCTCAAAATTACGTGTGTTCATTTAATTTCAATGAGACATCGTAATTTTGAGAAGTATTTTTTTATAACCATATTAAGACTGGATATATCATGGAGCTAATCCCAATCAACCCAAGCGCCTGCAATCTTAATAAGGAAGATCACCCAAGGGAGGAGGAGCAAAAGATAGAGATTCATCAGCTATTGCTGGTGATGCTTGACTAAAATTTGTGTTCATAGTAGAACTAATTTCCTCACCTGAAACAGGTATGTAACTATCGGCATCACGATCTTGAAAGCGCGTAAATTGTCCCTTAAATGACAGGAGCACATCACCGACAGCACCATTACGGTGCTTGGCTATAATGATTTCTGCCATACCACGAAGGTCACGACCGTTGGGATCTGTGTAGATTTTGTAATACTCGGGTCTATGAATGAAGCATACCATATCGGCATCCTGCTCAATGGCTCCAGATTCTCGAAGGTCAGAAAGTTGAGGACGCTTGTCTCCATCAGGACGATTTTCAACACCACGATTCAACTGGGATAGTGCAAGGATTGGTATATTCAATTCCTTGGCTAACCCTTTAAGTGCGCGCGAAATAGTTGACACTTCTTCTTGACGACTACCATAACTCATCCCAGAGGCGTTCATCAACTGAAGGTAGTCAATCATGATAATTTTCACATCGTGCTCACGTACCAATCGTCGAGCCTTGGTAAGAAGTTCAAACACGGAAAGCGAGGGGGTATCATCAAGAAAAAGGGGTTTACCGAAAAGTTGCTTCATGCGTCCATCAAGACGCTGCCATTCGTCAGGGCGCAACTGCCCAGTTTTGAGCTTCTCTGATTCAATCTCAGTAACGTTAGAAATGACACGGTTCATCAATTGAACGTTTGACATTTCAAGCGAGAAAAACGCAAGGGGGATACCCTGATCAATCGCAATATTTTTTGCCATACTAAGGGCAAACGCGGTTTTACCCATTGCGGGACGTGCCGCAAGAATTACAAGGTCTGAAGGTTGCCAACCAGACGTCATTTTGTCAAGTTCCCTAAAACCGGTTGAGATTCCAGAAAGACCATCACTTTTTGAGGCCGCCGTTTTAAGCATAGTATAAGCATCATTGATAACGGGGTCTATTTGAGTATAGTCCTTCTTCAGACTTTGTTGGCTCAAGCTAAAGAGTCCTCCTTCTGCCTCCTGCATTAATTCGTCAACATCTTGCGTGGGGTCGAATGCTTTGGTCTGAATATTGCTAGTGTAGGTTATGAGTTGACGTGCTAATGCCTTTTGCGCAATAATTCTTGCATGATAGACGATGTGAGCAGAAGACGACACCATACCCGAAAGTTGTGTAACATAGTAACGTCCGCCAGCCTCTTCCAACGCTCCCATACGCTCTAATTCATCAACAACAGTAAAGATATCTGAAGGTTTCTGATAAATATTCAATCGACTCACTGCCTCATAAATATGCTTATGGCGAGTATCGTAAAAGCTCTCAGGTTTCAAAATTTCTGACACCTGTGAATAAGCTTCCGACTCAATTAGAAGCGCACCGATGACGGCTTGTTCCAACTCAGGAGCCTGCGGTTGAAGATGTCCGAAGTTCTCAAGTTCAGCCTTTGGTTTTGCCTTTGTACGGCGGGGAGTATTTTGTTGCATTATTTGAATAACCTATTAATTATAAAGAGGGAGATTGGAAAAATTGAATCCGACTTAAATTAAAATAATCGGCGCTTAAATTAAAATAAGTCGGAGATAGTTTTATGTATTTTAGCTTCATTACTTTGACTAATACTTCAATGAAAGAAACAAAGCCATTAGGTCTCGCCCTATTCAGTCATCTGAACTTCATAACACCCCATACTGGGAGATGTTGAACGAGGGTACCCCAATCTATCATAGGGATAAGTCACCATAGTAATATTAGTATCCGCCGAACCTACAGCAACAGATTGTGAATCGAGAGTGAAAGTATAGATGAGTCGGTCTGTATCAAATGCTGGAGCGAAATTATCTGCTCTACATACTGGATTCTCATTAGAATCCCACAAACAATTGATAATCTCAGGACTTTCGTAAGCTGGTGTGTTTAGCAAGCAATTTGTAAACGAATAGTTGAAAGGAGTTTCGTCATCACCATTTACGCCCATGATTTCATCCGAAGAATAGCCTGTAATAATACTATTTGCAACAGAGAAACGCTTAAATGGATAATTGGTGTCACCTTCTTTGTTTGAGAAATAAAGCGCAACTCCCCTATTCGCCACAAACGGATAGAATTGTCCTATCGTCGAATGAACGATATCCACATCACCTCCCCAAACCGTCAAACAATTTCCGCCAGCGTTAGTCAACTGAGTATTGCCAATTAGAGCCTTTGAATTTACGAGCGTGAGCAGATTTGCACTCATATTGTGAATTACAGTATTTTCAATTCGTACCTTTTCAACGTCGCAATTACTACTATCACAAACAATACCAAAGTCCCCACTATGAATATCTACATAATTGAAGATATTTCCAAAACTTTGAGCGCAAATACGGATGCCTCCCCATTGTCCAGGAATACGATCGTATGACTGATTGGTAAACATATTTCCAAGTCGGTCACCACGGAATACTATATTGTCGGTCACACTTCCCTGAGCATTTACACTCCCATAAACAATAAGAGTGGCCTCGGGATGGAAAAGTAGTTGGGTCCCAGCTTCAATATTCAAGTGCGCCCCTTCATGCACTACAAGACTGTCGATGATTTGATAGGGTCGCTTGGCGGTCAGTGTGAAATCTTCGTACAAGTTACAGCCATCAAGTTTAATGACATCTAATCCATGAATCTCAAGGGGGAGTTCTTGTATGATACCACTTTCTAACTGAAACAATAATTTATCTGTGTATCCTATTGGAGTATCAGAATCAGCAGAAGGGGGTAAAGCATTTACAAAGATGCGCAGACTATCTCCCGAACGCACTTCAAAGTCACTTGCCACGCCTTGATGCAGCGCTGTACCATCAACGTTTGCACGAAAAATACTCTGCTCGCCATTCAAAAGTGATACAGACGCTATTCGTAGTGCCGACTTGTTTGTATTGTAAACCAGCAATGTTCGCGTATGTGCTAACTCTCCCGAAATAAGGGTGTCAAGATCTACCGTATCAACGGAAAAAGTAAGCACATCTGTGGGTGAAGAGGTGTATTCTTCATCACTCAAGCAAGAACTAAATGCTGCAAAGGTGATGATGAGAAATGGAATGAAGAAACGCATGAAGAAAATAAAGAAGGATGATAAATCTTTAAGGTACTTACAAATGTTGTAACGGCGCATTTCGGCGAATAGTGCTCTTTAATTCCGTACCCTTACGCTTGGGCCGCCATTCATAAATATCGTCTTTATGTTGAGGGCGCACGTAATCAAACCAAGTAAAGTTTTCCAACACGGTATGCTCCTTGGGCGCCATTCCTATTCCATAAAATTGACCAGTTGACGCAGGTGTCCAAATTCGCTGTAGCTTGCGCTCTTCGAGTGACATTTTCAACTTGGCGGTTTCCATATACAATTGGTAGAGCACCACACTATCCTTCTCCATAGGGAATTGAATCACACGCACATTTCCTTCTACAAAATTTTCGTGCATCTCACCATCTTTGAAATAGCTGCGCATCTCGTGACCACTCACTTGATTGTAGTGTACACTATCTACTTGTTCAACAAGCAATGCCTGACGACTTACATATACGCTATCAATTGTTTGCTCATTGAAGTTCACATCTATCTGCTCACCAAGGATTTGTCGATTATCACTCCAAACGATGGGGTCGCGGTGAAGCGTTAGGCAGCGCGTAGCACTATTAAAAGTAAGACTATCACACACTGCTTGAATATCCTTTCGATAAGCTCTTACATGGAAATAAGCATCAACCTTGCGCATCACGGAATCTGTGTTTAGATTGTATGTAGTGAGGCGAATGGTATCAGCATGCATATACAAAGTGTCTGAACCAGATGAATAGTCCATTACCAATGCTTTATCATAACACAAAGCATGCCCTGAAAGTTCATTATACCACACGTAATCTCCACGGAGGATATTTTTGTTTAATTGGTCGTGATAATCAATATTCTTGTAGGCAAACATGTCTCCCGACAACTTATCATAAACAATACTATCTCCCATCATCACTCGATTTTTTCCTGAAATCACAGAGCGCTGATAGAGTTTTGCCAATTCTCGTTCTGTATTGTAGTACCCTAATTCGGTATAGATATGGTTTTCACCATTGTGAATATTCGAAGGACCTATTACTTTTGCCCACTTCGTGTCTGTATTGTATTTTAGCGTGTCGCTGTAAATCGTAAACGCCTCCCCTTTCAAAGTGACATCATAAAAGAAGTGAGCATCCTTTGTTTCTGTAAAATATTCTCCGAAGTCAGACGTCAAATTATTAGTTGCGTCAACAAGTGTTCCCCCCTCAAAGAAATATCCAACAGAAAGAAGTCGATCATAGTTCAAACTATCAGTGTACAACTTCTGGGAATTGTGCGTCAACACCACGTTGTAGCGCATCTGTGCGAGCAAACTTTCACCATCATAATAGAGAGAGTCACCAACAAGCGTCAACGTATCCCCTTGGTTTATGCGCACATTACCTACAGCTTCAAATGAATTGGTATTGGTGTAATAAATCGCACTATCACAATACATATCAAATGTACCATGACTAAACTTCACATTACCACTCAAACGGTGCGCACCTGGAAACAAATAATCATTAAATTCCATGTTGTCCGCATGTTCAATATTCACACGTTCCTTACTTGGTTTGTGCGGATTGTTTGGTGTATGATGAGATGAAAAAGCAGAAGTTTGGACAAGACTCCATAAGAAGATTAGGAGTCCTGACCAAACTACATATTTTCTATTACCAAATTGATTCAAAACAATATGTATTAACTAATTATACAAATTTAGTACAAGCAAATATCACGCTTATTTTCCCCAATTAGGATATTCAAACTCGCAATTTCTCCACTCTGGATTGATACGCACAAATGTAGACTTTTGCTTTTCTTCAATCCATTTCTTGCGCATCTCTTCTCCACGCTTTGACTGTACTACATCTTTCAGTATCTGAAAATCTTCAGTCATATTTGCACGATGTGAGTTAATCCTGTTTTTCAACTTTACAATAGCACACACATCTTGACCTTGAGCGTTCTTATAGATAAAGGCGTTAGAAATATCTCCGACTTGCATTCCTTCTACCTTACGTGCAATTTCAGCCGGTAAATCCTTCATTTGAAAACGTGAGGTAACCTTACGCGACATCATATCAGAGTTCACCATAATACCATGGTTGTTACGTGTGTCTTTATCATCGGAAAGTTCTACAGCTCCAGCTTCAAATGTAAAAGTACCACGCTTGATGTCTGCCGCGATAGAATCTAAGCGCTCTAACTCAGCGGTATAAACACTATCTGAAATTTCAGGTTTCAACAAAATATGACGGAAATTAGCCTTATCCCCTTTTTTATCAATCAATTGTATAATATGATATCCAAATTCAGTGCGTACAATTTTTGATACTTTTTTAGGGTCATTAAGAGAGAACGCAACATTCGAAAACTCTGGTACAAACTGGTTTTTACCACTATAACCCAACTCACCTCCTAAACGCGCAGAACCTTGATCCTGAGAATAAATTTTGGCTAAAGTCGAAAATTCAGCTTCTCCATCATTCACACGTCGTGCAAATTCACGTAATTTTTCTTCTATTCTCTCCACCTCGTTGCGAGAAGGGAGAGGATGGGTTGTTATAATTTGCACCTCAACCTGAGTTGGGATCAATGGTAAACTATCTTCAGGAAGTCGACTAAAATGCGCACGCACTTCAGCAGGGGTTACTTTAATATTTCCGAAAAGCTTATGTTCTATCTGCTGAATCATACCCTTCTGGCGCATAGTCTTTTTAAGTTTTTCTCTTAATTGAGGTATGGTCAAATTAAACTGTTTCTCAACATTTTCACGACTACCTAAATTTTGAATAAAAAAGTTTATACGCTCATTAGCCTCTTTCAATACGTCAGCTTCACCAACTTCAATTGAATCTAATTCTGCCTGATGCAAGAACAATTTCTGGATTGCAAGTTGTTCTGGGATTTCACAATAAGGATTCTCATATGGAGAGCCTTCCATTTCTGCTTGTAAACGCGTCTCCTCTACATCAGATAAGAGAATGGGATCATCACCTACAATCCAAATCACCTCGTCAACCACATTGAGTTGGGCTATGCTTGACAAAGTGAAAACAGAATATAGCATTAACAATATGCGTTTCATTATCCTCTACTTATTTTAAGGTTTCAAGAACATCATTATAGATTACCACTCTATATTTTTTGCGCAATCCTTCTACCCATTGTTTCTCGGCATGTTGTGTGTAGTCATTTACCACCTGAGACTTCACATCAATGTATGACTTAGGCTGCTTTTTCATTTTACCAACAACGTCATACATTGAATACTTACGAAGTGGTTTTGCAAATTCTCCCTTAAATTTAAGTGCATCAATATATTTATTTTCACCTTTTTTGCAAAGGTAAGGTCCTTGCACTAAGCATACAACACTATCTTTGTTCAACTCTTCTTGAATAACCTTACGCCAATCTCCAGAAGCATTTTTCTTCACAAGACTCTTCGCTTTCTTCAAAATTTTCTTGTCATTAGCATGAATGACAAAACCTTCAAATCGAGGTTCAGTCCAAGAATACTCTTTCTTGTGGCTTTTGAAATAAGAATCCAGTGCTATCACATCGTTTGCCGCCTTGTCCCATACATTAGTTTTTGCAACTTCATACAAGAGAAGACCATCATAGTATTCATTAACTAAATACTGTAAATCCGGATTCTCAGCAACTCCCTGACTCAAGAGTTGAAGCATAACATCTTCACGAGTTAATTTTCCATTTGACGCCTCTATGGCTTTCTTGATTGCCGCTTCTGCAGAAATCTCCTCTATACCTTGTTGCTTTAAGGCTTTAACGATGATATCTTTAAGAGATTCATATGACTCCAAAGACTTACGTTCCTTCATAAGAATAATGTGATAACCCACTGGAGAAAGTATGGGAGTACCTATTTGCCCTGGTTGAAGTGCATAAGCTGCGTCCTCAAACTCCTTAATGGTATTACCAGGTCCGATCCAAGGTAGTTCACCTCCATTTGCACTTGTTCCCTTATCATCACTATACAATTTAGCCATTTCAGCAAAGTCTGCACCATTTACAATAGCATTATAAATAGAATCAGCACGTTTTGCAACAATCAAACGTTCATGTTCTGGTGCTTTCGGTTTAAGCATCAACAAGATGTGAGCAGGACGAATCAAGTCTGCGCCATTAACGTGCTTCTTAATATCTTCATACTGAAGTCGCGCAATAGAGTCAATAAATACAGTATCTACCATCAGAGGAGTCAACTGCATATCGCGATATTGCCTGAATTCTTTCACAAATGAACTGAGTGTATCAAAACGTAATGCTTCTGCTTCAGCAACCTTTAATTTATAATCAACATACATCTGAACATACTCCTCTACTGATTTCTGTTCAACAGCACCTTCAACACTATTATTTTTGTTATAGGAGTACTCAAATTCAGCCTTAGTAATCTTCTTACCGTTTACTTCCATAAGCACAGGGTTATCGGTCTGAGCAAATGCAGAAATTGCTAAGGCAAAAAAGGTTATAACGAATGTTATTTTTCTCATAAATTTGTTAATACAATCTTAATTATACACAAATGTGTAACTATGAAAATTGTAAAGTTAGAAATTAGGTTCCTCGCCTTATAATTTTCACACTTACACATTATGAATAATAGTCAATAATTTAAGTATGACTATTGTCTATTAGCACGAATTATGATTAGTTCTCGCTGCGCGAATAGTTCGGAGCTTCACTGGTAATCGTAATATCATGGGGGTGACTCTCAAGAACACCTGCATTAGTAATACGCGTGAATCGTGCCTTCCACAAGTCATTAATTGTAGCGGCACCACAATATCCCATACCAGAGCGCAAACCTCCTACGAGTTGGTAAATTACTTCTTGTACAGTACCCTTATAAGGAACACGTCCAGCAATACCTTCGGGAACGAGTTTCTTTGCTTCAGTTACACCACCTTGGAAATAACGGTCCTTAGAACCATTTTCCATTGCTTCCAAAGACCCCATACCACGATACGCCTTAAACTTTCTACCGTTGAAGATAATTGTATCACCAGGAGATTCTTCACAACCTGCAACCAAGGAACCAATCATGACGCAATAACCACCAGCTGCGATTGCCTTTACTATATCACCAGAATAGCGTAAACCACCATCTGCGATAAGAGGTACACCAGTGCCTTCAAGTGCCTTTGCAACGTCGTAAACAGCAGAAAGTTGGGGAACACCTACACCAGCCACCACACGAGTTGTACAAATTGAACCTGGACCAATACCTACTTTCACACCGTCTGCACCGGCTTCAACAAGAGCCTTAGCAGCTTCACCAGTAGCCACATTACCAACGATAATATCAACATTAGCAAAACGTTCCTTAGCCAATTTCAAGCGATCAATAACACCTTTTGAGTGACCATGAGCTGTGTCTATAATAATGGCATCAACACCTGCATTTACCAATGCTTCCATACGATCGAGTGTATCTGCTGTAACTCCAACCCCCGCAGCCACACGTAAGCGTCCCTTTGCGTCCTTACAAGCCATAGGCTTATCTTTCGCTTTCTGGATATCCTTATAAGTAATGAGACCAATAAGACGATTTTCCTTATCCACAACAGGAAGTTTTTCAATCTTATTTTCCTGAAGAATCTGGCTGGCAGCGATAAGGTCAGTCTGCTGAGTCGTTGTTACTAAATTCTCTGAGGTCATGACATCGTCTATCAACTTCGAAGAATCGCGTTCAAATCGCAAATCACGATTTGTCACAATACCAACCAAGTGCATCTCATCATCAACAACGGGAATACCACCGATGTGATATTCACTCATCAAAGCTAATGCATCCCCTACAGTAGAACCGCGTTTAATAGTTACGGGATCATAGATCATACCGTTTTCCGCACGCTTCACAATAGCAACTTGACGTGCCTGATCTTCAATCGACATATTCTTGTGGATAACCCCGATACCACCTTCTCGTGCAATAGCAATTGCCATTTTAGCCTCAGTAACCGTATCCATAGCTGCGGTTACAAAGGGGATTTTTAATTCAATATTACGAGAAAACTTAGTACCCAAATTTACCATGTAAGGTAAAACCTCTGAGTAAGCGGGAACCAAAAGGACATCGTCAAACGTGAGACCATCCATTACAATACGATCTGCGATAAAATTAGAAGCCATAACATTAATTTTTTGCTTACACAACGGATGCTTTTACAAGCACCTCTAATTGCTGTAGAATAATATTTTTGCAAAAATACAAAAATTATCTTTCAATAGAAATACTCATGCAGCATTTTTATGCTTTTTTATTATTCCCCCAATTATTAGAACCACGTTAGCCCCTTCATACTTTGTACCCAACACATACGTTGTTCCACATTATGCTTTATCAATCTAATCATCAAACCATGCTTTGTATACAACGTACGATTAACCCAGAACACCAAGCTAATAATTTTACTACCAGTTCTTCTCAAGGTTTTTAGGACGTCGATTTTTCATGGCCTTGTCAACCTTTTCCTTAGCACGCTTCTCAGCTTGCTTTGCAAGATTGAGCAATTGCTGAGTTTGCTTATCGTCTTTTTTCTGTTGCTCCTCAGCTTGTTGCTGTTGCTGGTCCTCGTTCTGCTGCTGGTTTTGCGATGTCTCTTGCTGCTGCTCGTCTTGTTGCTGACTTTGCTGCTGACTATCCTTTAATAGTTTTTGACACAGAGCGAGGTTGTAGCGCGTATTATTGTCGGCTGGATTAAGGCGCAATGCCTGCTTATAATGGTCTATAGCGGTGCGTAGATGTTGTTGACGCTCATCTTCCTTTGTGGACGACATGGCAGAGGCTTGGTAAACATATCCTTGATTGTGGAGTGCCATAGCGGTCAGCGTGGAATCAGCAGAACTTTGTTTGGCCTTCTCAAAATAGTCAAGTGCCGCCTGAGCGTTGTTTTTACCCAGTTGCGTATTGCCGAGATTAAATAGCGCTTCTGCTGAAGAGGGGTGCGCCTTCAACACATTAAGGTAATTGAGTTCGGCTTTTGAGTAATCTTTATTTTCAAAAGCGCGGTTTCCCTTTTGCATATTTTTCCACTCAGAGGTTTGAGCTATGGAGCACGTTGCCCACAAGAATGTTATAAGGCTAATGGAATATCGTATCATTTTTGAATTACGGAATGGGTGAAATTACAAGTTGTTATTCAAAGAAATGAAACCGCTTGTAAATAGGGAGTACAGAGTCAAGCAAGAGGAATTCAACAACCAAGAGTATCAAGAGGAGAATGCCGACAGCAATAAATTGCTCATTATATACGGAGTACGAGGTCTCGGTCTCGGCATGTTGGAGTTGCGAGAATTCCGCTTGCAATTGTTGGAGGGCACTATTGGTGTTGTCTATATGGAAGTATTTTCCTCCACCAGCCTGCGCTATTTCTCGCGCTGCAGTTTCGTTTAGACATGTTCTCACCACTTGCCCACTGTTATCTGTCATAGGACCATAAGGTGTTGGAATGGTTGCACCATTAGTAGTCCCTACGCCCAGCACATAAACCTTCATTCCCGCCTTTTGTGCCTCCTCTGCAGCTTCAATGGCGCCTTCCTCATGGTCTTCACCATCGGTAATAATCAGGATTACTTTTGCCACCTTTTCAGCATTGGTAAAACTATGCATTGACAATTTGATGGCGGCAGCAACACTTGTACCTTGGAGGGTGACCATCCCCGTAGAGATGTTGTCAAGAAACATTTTTACAGAGACCATATCTCCCGTAATTGGCATTTGCGGATAAGCCTCGCCAGCAAATACGTTTAACCCTACTTTGTCGTCGCGCATGTAATTGGAGAGGTTGCTTACGAGTGTCTTACTACGCTCCAGTCGATTGGGTTTCACATCTGTTGCAAGCATAGAGTTGGAGACATCCAACGATATGATGGCCTCAATACCTTGCTTCTTCCCCACTTCCTTTATCATCCCAAATTGGGGACGCGCAAGGGTGAGCACAAATAACACTAAAGCAAGCACCACCAAAAGGAACTTGAAGTGTAAACGCAACGAAGAGTGATGGGACACCAAAGTCCAAAATAATTTCGGATTACCATATTGCTTCACCCTGCGGCGTGCCTTCCATTCTGAATATACATAGAGAAGGACAACCACAAGGGGTAACACTAATAAATAGAGGTATTCGGGGGAAGCGAAACGCATGATGCTAATAGGAAGTAGTAAGTAGGAGTGAGGAGTGGGAGTGAGTAGAGAGTAGTTAGTAGTCCATGCGGGACGGCAATCGTTTATCTCGGAAACTATCTTGTCTACTTGTACCTTGTTTACTCGTCAACTATAAATCGTTTATCTCGGTAACCATCTTGTCTACTCGTACCTCGTTTACTTGTTAACTAAATAAAAAAAATCAAGGCAACCTTCTAAGCAGGGTCAAGCGCAAAAGGATTTCAAGAACGAAGCACAAGAGTGCCACCAAAGCAAAGGGTTGATAGGCCTCATAATACTTATCGTAGTTTGAAACCTTCATCTTCGTACGCTCAAGTTTGTCAATATCGTTATAAATTTCAGCCAATCGCGTTTTTGAAGCAGCATGATAGAAGATTCCTCCCGTAGCTGCAGCTATGGTTTGTAAGGTCTTCGTATCCATTTGGTTGTCTACTTCTTCCTCATAAGTTTCGCCATTAGAGAGTTGAGCCACCACCTGCTTTGACTTTCCAGCACTACCAAGGGCTATGGTGTAAACACGTATTCCCTGCTTCTTTGCCATTTCTGCAGCCATAAGGGGAGAAATGTCTCCGACATTGTTTTCACCGTCGGTGAGCAGAATCACCACCCTACTCCGTGACTTGCTATGCTCCAGGTGGGCAAGAGCGCTAGAGAGCCCCATGCCGATAGCCGTGCCAGGACTAATGATGCCGTATGCCTGAAGGTCACAACTCACACCCGAAAACATGGAGAGCAACTGGGCATGATTCATCGTGAGCGGACAATAGGTAAACGCCTCACCACCAAAGAGGGTCAGCCCGATATTGTCATTCGGACGATTGGAGACAAACTCCGTAGCTACTTGCTTCGCCGCCTCAATGCGATTAGGTTCCAAGTCCTCGGCAAGCATACTGGTAGAAATATCCATTGCCATCATGATGTCAATACCCTCACGCTCACTCTCAGTAAGCGACTCATGCGTTTGAGGACGCGCAAGCACAAGTATCACAAATACAAGTGTGAGCATACGCAACACAAAGGGAGCATGAATCAAAAACGTGAGAGGCGTACGAACCTTCATTTTTTTAAACACACTGGTGGTAGCGACGCTTAAAGTGGGTTGATGCTTCTGCTTCATCACATACCAGAGAATCAGCGGAATAATCAACAAGATTAAATAGAGATATATGGGATTTGCAAAAACCATAAATATGGATAATGAATAGACATGCTGGAATGTAGTGTCGTTGAAAATCCTAATGACGATTGGCAACAACTACCTCCTTCCACTTTTCAATGAAAAAGATTTCCTCAACTGACCTTCTGCTTGTCACAAGCTTACGCTATAAAGCATTCATAAATTTCTGCCAAGACATAACCCAGCAAGCCCAAAGCGGAGAGCCCTAAAATAACCATCAAGATAATGAGTGAGATTCGAATGTTGCGCTGCTTTGTTTCTCCGATGGTAACTATCTTTACTTCAGGTTGAGGGAGTTGCTCGTCAGAATGGCGCGTCGTGTTCACATAATCCAACGCCATAGCCACACTTCGGTTGGCTTCGGAAATGGACGCTTGATACTTTGCGAACTTCACGAGGTCGGCGGTGGTGAGGATTTCCTTGAGTTCGCGAAGCGCTGAGGCATTATTCATGTCGGTGAGTTTACGAATGATCTCATCAGACGTTAATTCTTTAGCATTTAACGAGAAACGGTCTTCGATATATTGACGCAAAACTTCTGTGAGTTGATCATAATACTGCTTGAAATCTTCGTCCGTCTCAGGTTGCTCCGCCTTAATTGTAGCAAACTGCGCCAAAGCTTGCTGATGGGCTGGCGTGGGAGGATTTATGACAATGCGCTTTGTAATGGGAGTATTCTTTCTGACCCGCTGATACAAACGAATAATCAAATAAACCAAAAGAGGAATGATTAGTAACAACACCCAAAAGCCGTAACTCCATTGAAAGGGTATACTTGTAACTGTGTACGGACCAGCAAATTCGTTAGCATTTGTAGTATCAACAGGTACGGAGGTTACCTTTAGTCCAATAGTAGACGCTGCCTTAAAGGTATCTCCCTCCACAACGACATAAAAGGGAGGCAAAGAGTAAAAGGCAGAGTCAAACGAAGTGAGGACGTAGGTACGGGTGAGTTGCATACGCTTACCCGAATTCAAGAGCGTCGTATCTACCTTTCCTTCACGAACCACCTCTACGCCATCCATATAATTCTGTTGGTGAAAAATGGGATAATTCACCTGCTGATTTGCATCAACGAGAACAGAAGTTTTCAATTCCGCTTGTTCTCCAATGAGCAAATCCACACGTGAAACCTCTTGTTCCACCATTACTTGAGAATATAATGTTATACTGCTCAGTATCAGCAGAAAACACACACATATTCTATTCATAGTTAACATCTAAAGTTTCAAAAAATAGGTTTATCGATGCCTACTCTTAAACAAGAATTGGAGCGGTTTTACATAGTCTTCGGCAGTGCCTACTGATACATAATCCACTTTGGTCTTTCGGAACAATTTATCCAATGCTTCAACCGAATCGTTCCACCATTTTGCATAAGCTGTGCGCATCGTTTTCGAGGAAGTATCTACAAAGGATGTGATACCAGTTTCTGCATCTTGTACCTTCATCAATCCCACATTGGGCAAATCTTTCATGCGCTGGTCATAGACCTTCACCGCCACAACATCGTGCTTATGTGAGGCAATAGACAACTGCTGTTCAAAGTCAGGAGCGTCTATAAAGTCAGAAAGCAAAAATCCGATGCAATGGCGACGTTGAACCTGCATGAGGAACTCAAGCCCTACACGAAGGTCCGTTTTGTGGCTGGTGGGTTCAAAGTTCAACAATTCGCGAATAAGGTATAGGATGTGCTTCCTTCCTTTCTTAGGAGGTATATATTTCTCTACCTTTTCGGAAAAGAGAATCATCCCTACTTTGTCATTATTCTGAAGCGCAGAAAAGGCTACTGTAGCAATAATTTCTGTAACCAGTTCACGCTGGGTGCGCACTTCAGAACCAAAATTTAGACTTCCAGAAACGTCAACAAGCATCATCACCGTAAGTTCGCGTTCCTCCTCATAAACCTTAATGTGAGGACGACTGGTACGAGCGGTTACATTCCAATCTATGTCGCGCACATCATCACCGACTTGGTATTCGCGAACCTCAGCAAACGACATCCCCCTACCCTTGAAGGCAGAGTGATATTCTCCCGCAAACACATTGTTCGACAGATTGCGAGTCTTTATTTCTATGCGCCTAACGCGCTTGATAATTTCGGAAACCTCCACGATAAAATTACCTACTGATTATACAATCAATATAAAAATGAATGGCACAAGGGAGATGGGTAAAACTAAAAGGCAGTTATTTCAAATTATCTCCCAATTAGTTTTATTTATCTCCCAATTAGTTTTTACCATTAAGGAACTGCTTTTGCGTCAGCCGTTGTAGGTTTAGGGCACCTCAATCTTATTTAAGATTTCATCAATAATCGCATCCGAAGTAATATTCTCTGCTTCAGCCTCATAGGTTAATCCTATACGATGGCGCAATACGTCGTGAGCAACATCTCTCACATCCTCAGGAACAACATAACCACGACGCTTAATGAAGGCACATGCACGTGCTGCCAAAGCCAAATTGATTGACGCACGAGGAGAACCACCAAATGAGATGTAATTCTTCAAGTTGCTCAATTTATATTGTTCGGGATAACGCGTTGCGAATACAATGTCAGCAATGTATTGCTCAATGCGTTCATCCAAATATACCTGCTTTACGAGTTCACGTGCTTCTACAATCTTGCGTAAATCTACCACAGGCGCAACTCGTGAGAAACTATCATTCAAATGAGCGCGAATGATTTTCTTTTCTTCTTCCAAAGTGGGGAAATCAATAAGCACCTTTAACATGAAGCGGTCTACCTGAGCTTCGGGAAGCGCATAGGTTCCTTCCTGCTCAATGGGGTTTTGAGTAGCCATCACGAGGAAGGGAGAAGGCAATGCCATCGTCTGTTCACCAATCGTTACTTGATGTTCTTGCATCGCTTCCAAAAGAGCACTTTGTACCTTCGCTGGCGCACGGTTAATTTCGTCTGCCAATACAAAATTAGCAAACACCGGACCATGCTTTACGGTAAATGATTCAGACTTTTGACTGTACACCTGCGTACCAATCACGTCAGCGGGCAATAAGTCGGGCGTAAACTGAATGCGGCTAAACTTAGCATCAATCAAACTTGAAAGGGTCTTAATCGCAAGCGTCTTTGCAAGTCCTGGAACCCCTTCCAATAAAATGTGACCATCACTCAAAAGACCTATCAACAGGGAGTTGATGAGATGCTTCTGACCTACGATCGTACGATTCATACCTACCATAAGGTCGGTAATAAAACCAGTGCGACTCTCTATTAGCGCATTTAATTCGCGTATATCAATTTGTTGAGACATGGTAAAGTATATTTTATGATTTTTGATAATCTAAACTATCGAACTTGAAGGATAAGCGCAGAACAAATGGTTCTCTTCATCAAACTTCTGTGATGTTTGTGGTTTAGAAGTAGAACGCATAAAAATGCGAGGCTGACAAACCCTACTTTGACATTCTTAATGCGTTATCTGTAACCACTCGACTTCACTAATTTGCAAAATTACAATATTCAAGTCATCTTCAATCTTAAAAAAATAAAAAATATTGCAAGTTTCATGATTTTGCTAATTTGAAATACTGCAAATACCTCTATTAACTTTAGTTAGATTTGAGAAGAGAGCATTAAAAAAATCATTACAGGAATCCTTACATTTAGGAAAAAAGGACTCGCACCCCGTTTTTTTTCAGATATTTTAACCTACCACAAAAATATATACTATCTTTGCACAACAAAATAAAGTTTTACAACATGAAACTGGCACTAATGTCCACTCCCCATTTCTTCGTTGAGGAGCACCACATATTGACTGCTTTATTCGACGAAGGATTGGAAATGGTTCATCTCAATAAACCTAATTCAGAACCCGTATTTTGCGAGCGCTTGCTTTCACTCTTACCTAACAACTACCGAAAGTTAATCGTCACTCATGATCATTTCTACTTGCAAAACGAATATGAGTTAAAAGGGATTCACCTTTCAGAGAGGAATCCTAACACTCCTGAACACTACAAAGGAAGTATAAGTTGCTCATGCGCCACCCTTGATGACGTTGCACAGGTGAAGAAGGAAATGGATCACGTACTTTTTGACTGCTCAACAATTGACGTGACAGCGATTCTCAAAGATAGTTCAAAGCGAAAAGTCATCAACAAGAAAGTGTTTGCTACTGGCAACTTTGATTTAGATGACATGGAGCAAATCGCTGATTGCGGTTTTGGTGGCATCATTCTTCAAAATGCGATATGGGATCGTTTTGACATCCACAACACACAGGATTTCAAGGAAATCATCAATCATTTCAGAAAAATCAAGCGCATTGTTGATTAGTGCAACATCAAACAGATTTTAAGTTACATACCTTATAACTTATATATCTTAACAAGTATTAAACCTCAACAACATACATTTCAGATTATGAATAACTTTTTGGTATTCTCTGGCACAAAGTCACGCTACCTTGCTGAAAAAATTTGTAAGGAGCTCGGCTGTCCTCTTGGCAATCTCGACATCACTTATTTTGCTGATGGAGAGTTTGAAGTATGTTACGAAGAATCTATCCGCGGTCGCGATGTATTCCTCGTACAGTCAACATTCCCCAATAGCGACAACCTCATGGAATTGTTGCTCATGATTGACGCAGCAAAGCGCGCATCTGCTAAGACCATCTGCGCTGTAGTTCCTTATTTTGGTTGGGCACGCCAAGACCGCAAGAGCAAGCCCCGTGTAAGCATCGGTGCAAAGTTGGTAGCTGACATCCTCAGCGTTGCAGGCATTGACCGCCTCATCACTATGGACCTTCATGCTGACCAGGAACAGGGATTCTTTGATGTACCCGTAGACCACCTCTATGGTTCATCGATTATCGCTCCATACCTCCAGAGCCTTAACCTTCCCAACTTGTGTATTGCGACTCCCGACATCGGTGGTTCTAAGCGTGCTGCTGCATACGCTAAATATTTCAACTGCCCCCTCGTACTTTGCAACAAGACACGTAAAAAGGCTAACGAAGTAGACACCATGCAGATTATTGGTGACGTTCAGGGCATGGACGTTGTGTTGATTGATGACATCGTTGACACAGCTGGCACTATCACCAAGGCTGCAAATATCATGATTGAAAATGGTGCTACAAGTGTGCGTGCAATTGCAAGCCACTGCATCATGTCAGGTCCTGCAGACCAGCGTGTGATGGATAGCGACCTCGAAGAAATGGTATTCACAGACACCATCCCCTACCGTGGCAACTGTCCTAAGGTAAAGCAAATCTCTTGTTCCGCACTCATCGCTGAAGCAATCCGTTGCGTACTTGGCAATAAGAGTATCAGTTCTCAATATCTCATGTAATTGGGGACACACAATATAAGTCTATAAAATTGAAGGATGTGTCCCAATGACACATCCTTTTCTTGTGATTTAGGGTGTAGAAAGGGTTGAAATAAAAAAATATTAACGAATCTTTACACACTATCATAAATTATTCGTAATTTCGCAGATAGATATTTAACCTAACCAAATACATTTATGAAAAAGACAATTTTGGTAACCGGTGGTACTGGTTTTATCGGTTCACACACAACTGTTGAACTTCAAGCAGCAGGTTACGATGTAGTTATCATCGACAACCTTTCAAACTCTAAGGCTGATGTTGTTGACGGCATCGAAAAGATTTCAGGCATCCGCCCTGCTTTCGAAGAAGTAGATTGTTGCGACTACGCTAACCTCGAAACTGTTTTCCAGAAGTATCCCGCTATCGAAGGTATCATTCACTTCGCGGCTTCTAAGGCCGTAGGCGAAAGTGTAGAAAAGCCCTTGAAGTACTACGAAAACAATATCGTTTCGCTCATCAACCTCCTCAAGTTGATGCCTAAGTACAACGTGAAGGGTATCATCTTCTCTTCAAGTTGCAC
>JAEIGA010002542.1_pt1 | contig 29074 bp, 42 predicted proteins | sample 9270691 | NCBI WGS metagenome assembly JAEIGA01 (sample SAMN17057246, study PRJNA624740) | gut metagenome | biome: biome; isolation source: fecal sample | host: Bos grunniens | place: China: Xizang | collected 2019
CGCCCAGCTGTAAGCACCCCTAGTCCTCGGGGCCAGAGGGGGGGCGGGTCTTGTTTTTCCAGGCAAGGCCCAGGGCTGTGAGCTTTCCGGTCTTCCGGTCGTGCATCTTGTCGTGCGCCTGGGCCGACAAGCTGGCCAGGTTCCACAGGCAGTAGGCAAATTCCGGGTAATCCTCAGCAGGCCAAATGTGATGCACCACCTGGGCTTCGACAGCTTTGCCGTACCGGGCCGCCTCCCGGCACTTGTAGCCGTCCCGCCTTAGGGCCCGCTCCCGAAGGCTCCGCCAGCGGCGATTAGCGTTGCTGTAGTCAAATCCTGCCATACGTAACCTCCAGGGCAAAACAAAAAGAGCCCGAACCAAGCATCGCGTTAGCGATACATGGCTCAGGCTCTAAGGCTCAGGCTCCGGGGTGATATTTACCAGGACTTCCCTGGAGCACCGTTTGCACCAGAGGGGAAGGTCCCGGGCCTCCGTCGAGGGAAGCAGGAAAGCGAGCGTCTGTTTTTTGCATACCGGGCAAATCAGCCGCCTTCGTTGTGCGTTTATTCTATCACGCGCGGGAAGTTTTTGCAATACCCCGGGAAAAGTTTTGTTGTGCTGGTCCAAAGGTTAGTACCTCCCTCCAGTCCATAAGAGAGGAAGCCCTCCCTTACAGTCGGTTATTCTCGTAATAAATGATAGTCTTATAGCCACCGTAACCGGGCAGCTGGACAGGATCGCTAAGGGGTGTGCAGCCAACAGGAACATTGATGTCAATGGCATCGTTGTCGATAGTTGTGTGCTCAAACTTGGGCCGGATCAGACCTCTGCTGGCTGTCCACATTTGCTCACCGGCAACGTAGACTCCCAATTCCCGAGGCTCCCGGCACATGTAATGGGCCTTGTCCAGAATTTCCTCATAACTCTTCAGCTTCCGGACATAGACAATCTCGCCCCAGGGCCACAGGCTTTTGATCCGTTCCTCGTCCGCTTCGTCCTCGAAACGCATCACCATGTGATGATGGAGCCGGATACCGCCGCCCCTGGTAGTGAGCTGGGTACAGTAGACATAAGCCAGTGGTTCCTTATTTGCCTTGCGGTACTTTCGGAACCAGCGCATGAATTTGCGGAAGTAAGGATGTGCAGCCTCCCGGTTTTCCGGGAGGTGCTCATCATCGTAAGTAAGGGTAACCCACCAGTCACCCGGCGAGAAATTGGCACACATCAGCATCAGGAGTTTTTCATAGCTGGTCTTGAGATTGGCCCGCTGTTTGTCTTCCTTGGAAATGCTGATGGCCCGGCGGCCTTTTTTCGGGCTGGGATCTCTGGGGCTGTAGAGGGCCTGCCGAACGACAGGCCCTGCCCTCATGGTACTCAGTATCTTCGCCATGGGCTCACCTCTCCAGTCGGCCTTTGTACGAACGATGCACTTCGAACCCGACACATTTGTGGCCAGTGGAAAGGAACCAGAGAACCACCTTCAGCCAGGAGTTCAAGCAAATCAGGAACTCGTCCGGATAACCCGGAAGCCGGTAAAGCACAAGATATTCTAGCATCATCTCACCTCATCCTTAGCGGCGGCGGCTCCACTTTCGGATAATATCCTGAGGAGAAACTTCCATGCCATAATAACTGGAGATAGGTTGCTCCTTGCTCTGGGCACCACAGCAGGTGCAAACTACAGCACCGGACTCATAGGAACATTCGCCGTCATAATTTGTAAACGTTCTAAACTCCGCCGCTGCACCGCAATGGGGGCAGTATTCGATATAGTACCCTGACTCTCTGCGGGCCTTTCGGAGTGCCGAAAGGGTCAGGATTGAGGATACCAAGGCTATCGCAAAGAGCACCAGGGTGGCCGGCCAGCAAGTATTGGCGAAAAACGCGCGGAAGGACATCTTAAGAAGATCAAGGAGCTCATTCATCATGACATTAAACCTCCTCCGGCATATCGATCCAGCGTATCACGGCCACGCCGGTCTCTGCAAGAGAATGACCGGAATGCAGCCATTCATGCCCGTCCCATTTCAATTTGTAAGGATGCAGCTTGGCGGAATCTCCGCAGCGCACAAGCGCAACATACTGACCCACGGCCTCCGGTTCGCCGGTACTCCATGCGTCCGATGATGCGGGCGGGTTTGGCTCGTCCGTCCGGCAAAGGAGGAAGTCAATGGTGCAGCCGAACAGATCGGCCAGGTTCCGAAGAGTCTTGACGTAGGTGAAATGATGGTTATAGCCATAGGGCACATCTGTCCGGACGCCGATATTGGCAACGCAGTCCTCCAGATCCTTCATCTTCTTTTCCGTGCCGCCGCCAAAGTAAATTCTTGCGGCTTGGCAGGTTTCTTCTACGGTAGCGCCGGAGCAGGATCTGGCATAGCCGAACCGCATCCAGAGGTTCTGGAGCAATTCGATATCGGGTCGTTCCTTTTCCTCCTGGGCTTTCTGTTCCTGACGGCGAGCCTCCCTTGCGGCTTCCTTCATTCGCTTTTGATTGTCTGCGAAGTTGGGGCAGACGTATTTACAGGAATCCAGATTCGAACAACCGCCGCAGCACCGGCCGCATGAGAAATTGCTCCAGCGCTCCAGGGAAGCGGCCTTCAGCTTCTTCTCATAGGTATTCTGACAGGGGCCTCCGCTGACAGAGCAGGTGGCGCTGCCGATTTCTTCAAACCGGGCAGCGATCTTCTTCACATCATCGGCATAGAGCCACCGTACATCCTTCTCTTCGCGCTTTGCCTTGACAGAATAGATCAGCTGCTGATCTTCAGGCAGGAGCTTGGACAGCTCGTAGGCGGTAGACTCAGGAAGGATGTTGCCTTTGTATGCCGACTGCCAGCAGGGGTCCAGGTGCTCCCGGATGCGCTTCAGGGTGGCGAGCTTGGTGTTGGTGGTCTGCATAACCTGAGCAACATGGTCCCGCATTCGTCCGGGGAATTCGTAGCCTTCCTGCTGAAGCTGATACAGCAGCTTCTCCACCTGGGAGGCCTGCTCGTTCAGATCGGAGCTGGACAGTTTCCGGGTGCCGGAGTTGGCGTAGATCAGCTGAAGCTGCTGCAATGCCGGCGAGACATCCTCCCGCTGGATGATGCAGGCAGCCTCCTTCCACTTCTCCGGATCCTCCTCCGCCAGCAGGCTAAGAGCCGCACGGCGGCGATGACCGGATACAATCAGGAACCGGCCTGCAGCCGTGGGATGCTTTCGCACCCGGATCGGCTGCTGGAGGCCTACCGTGGCGATGTTATCCGCCAGAGCGGGGACATCGCTGAGGGAATAGAAATTCTGTTCGTCGCTGTCGAGCAGATCCAACGGGATGTAGGTAATCTGCTCCCGTCCGGTGTCGGTTTTCGACACTGAGCCAAAGTAATCGTTCCAATCCATATTTTTGCACTCCTATGTCTATTTACTTGGTGAAGGGCACCGAGGTATTATCGGGTAGCATGGTCATCTGGCCGAAGGTCACACCCACCTGCGCGGGTGTTGCCATAGATTCGGGCTCAGCCTTACCGGGCAGCGGTGTTCCATCCACCCTGGCCTTAACGAACCTTTGATGGTTGCCATCGAAGGCAAGCATCATCATGAAGAGCTCGCCTTCCTTGTTCTTCGTCACATAAATTTCACGGGGCCCGGCGGGTGTCCGGTGATTCTTCAGCTTGAGCATCAGGATCACATCCGCATCCTGCTCCAGCTGGCCGGACTCTCGGAGATCCGAATTTCGGGGCTTCCGGTCGTCATCTGTCCGGGAGAGCTGAGAAAGGGCCAGCACCGTCACGCCCAGACTCTGGGCCATATTGTGAAGTTCGATGGAGATGTTAGTAACCTGCTCGTAGCGGCTGCCGCCTTTGGCGGATACCAGCTGAAGATAGTCGATCACGATCATCTGGTAACCGCCAGACAGAATCCGGGACCGTATATCTGCCGCGCTCATACCGGCAGCCTGGATCAGATCCAGCTTGCGGGAAATGATCTTTTCAGAAGCCCCGCAGACCCGCTGCCAATCTCTGTCGCTAAGGCTGTTATTCTTGATGTCCTTCATATCCAGACCGACCAGAGATGCCATAAGCCGGTCAAACAGCTTTTCCGAGCTGGTCTCGAAGGAGAAGAAGCCCACCTTCATTGTCCGGGCCCAGTGCCAGGCGCACTGCAGAGCCAATGCCGTTTTACCGACACTGGGCTCTGCGCCCAGGATAATAAAATCGCCAAGCTCGGAGAATATCCGCTCGTTGAATTCCGGGAAAGGCCAGGAAATATAATCCACCGTGCCGGAGTGCCGGTCCATGAAAGACCGGAGTGCCTCCTGCATATCGTGCTGCTTACGTCCGTGGTTCTCTGCCATGAGTCCGCTGGCCTGTTCCAGAAGACCCCGGACGTTTTTGGTGTCTTCCTCATGCAGCAGCTGTCCGGCGATATCGCGCACAGCCAGCAACCGGGCCTGCTCTTTGCAGAGCGGTATGTATCGGTCGATATTCGCCGCAGTGGGCGTGATTTCCATAACCTGAACCATAAAGTCCCGGTATTCAGAACCCAAAACAGCAGCAACGGAAACAGGATCCACCGCACTGCCGGACATAAACACCTGCCGGATCGCCCGGTAGACTGCCAGGCAAGGGCCGTTGAAATCTTGTTCGGAGGTTTCCGAGATGATTTTGGGGACCACCCTGCTGTCGATCAGAGCGGAACCGATCACACTGTACTGAGCTTTCAGCCATTCATCAGAGCTTATACGCACTGGTAGTCACGCTCCTCTCTGGGGGTGGGAATTCGGTACGCATATGCCGGTGCACCCATCTGAGCACGACCAGGAGGCTGCACACCCTGCCAACCGGCCTCGATAGCCGTACAGAGCATGAGGATCATAGCATTGGGGTCATGACCGCCGTAGCCCCTCAGTTTTCGGAACATGGCGTTTACACTGTTCTTGGATCTGACAGGCCGGGCCTTCTTCACAACCCGCTCGGGATCGTACATGGTCATAACCAGGGAGAAGATTTCATTTTTCACATCCTTGCACCAGTCAGGGTCAGCCAGATGTGTAATTGCTTCGACTACAAACTCCCGAAGCTCTTCATCCGTAAGTGGCTCGGAGTTCTTCTTCTCCGGCTTTTCTTTTTTTACTTTCTTTTTAACGGTATTACTAAGATTGGTATATCCATCATTTTTGATACCACCCTCCCCTTTTTTTTGAGGGGAGGTGGTATCAAAATTGATAGGTGGCTGTATCTCAGGGATGGACACTCCGAGGTAAATTTTTCGCCTGACCACCTGGCCGGACGTGTCTCGTTCAAGCTCTCGCTTGATGTATCCATGCTTCTCCAGCGAGGATATCAGCCGGGAGATCGTCGGATCCGAAAACCCGTAGATCTTCATGAAATAAGAATTTGTCGCGTAACAAAATCCCTCTGCACCGATCAGAGCAGATATCTCACCGTAAAGCAGTTTCGCGTTCGGCGGGATGTTCTCATCATATCGGACATCTGCAGGGATTACGGCATAATAGCCGGGACGTTCTACGTCCATTGCACTCCCTCCCTGTTATGTTGATGGTGTGACCGGCCGGGGTGTTACCCCGGCTCGGGGCTCCTCTCGGAGATGATCCCGCATGGACGGTCGCTGGGATGCCGCGATCAGACCTCACGGCTCAGGGGTCATTATCCGATCCGGTTCTCTCTTGCAATAATCTTCAGATTCCCCAGATGGATATTGTAAAAAATAATCTCGGAGAGGGACTCTCTCACATACAGGTAGTCATCAGGATTCAGGCCCCGCTTACGGAGCATCTGCCGCTGGTAGGGGGTGGGCTTTGTGCCAGGTGCTTTTTTCTTAGCATCAGCCATCGGTCAGATCTTCCTCCTCATCGGCGCGGAGCTTCATGCACTCCTCGCAATCCATGGCCCGGCAGTCAAACCCAAACGGGCACTCACCGGCGCACACTGCAGCAATGTCACGGTTGCTCATTGCAGATCCTCCTTTTCAGATATTTTGTGGCCACCAGCAGGGCCACCGTTTCAAGAATCAGCACCGCAGCGGTGCCGCAAAGAAACTCCATAATAATCCTCCTATCAAGTTCTCCGGAGGGATCCGCCGGGGGTTGCTCCCCGGCGGGCCGTCTTTCCGGCAGTCAGTCTGGCTAGAACAGTGAGAGCGGCCCCGCAAGCCGCTGGTGGCCCCGTTCGGAGTTGAACCGAAATATCCCCGGTTATGAGCCGGGCTCTCTGCCGATTGAGATACAGGGCCATGTATCCCGGGGCGGATTGGGCAGAGCCCCGGGATGAGTGAGAAAATAGGGGGATGCGTAGGACAAGGAGCCTAACCTCTGACCTTTACAGAGTGGCAACGGATGGTTCCGATGGTTACCCTCCCCTTTCCTTTGGGATTGCTAGCTATTAACCTTACCTTTCGGCTGGAGCCGGTGACGGGAATCGAACCCGCGTGGCCTGCTTGGAAGGCAGGTGCTCTGCCATTGAGCTACACCGACATATCTGCCCTGCCTGCATTCCAGCAGGAGCCCCGTGAGGGGAGCCGTTCCTGACGGGCTACGGCTTGTCATAGGGTAGGAGAGAAAAAGAAGCGAGTGGAGGGCGGGGCAGGATTCGAACCTGCAATCTCCCGGAGTGCTTAGGGTATGTTTACCGAAAACACCTCCCGCCCGTATGGAGCCGGTCTCCCGGCTCCCGTTTTGGCTGCGCCGCTTCCGCAAAGAACGGCGCGTATTAAATTAAGCGGTGAGAGCGGAATCGAACCGCCCTTCAGGTGGAGGGATTGTGATAGGACTCCAACGCCCCGGCCGAAATGAGGTTGAAAGGCACTCCAGGGCACCGCGCGATTGACTTAGTACAGGTTTTCCAGGATATCAGGATGCGTCCAGGTGCGGCTGTAAACCGTCATGGGCGTAAAGATGGTCTGGAGCCGGGCAATGAAGCTGTATTCAGGGCCCCGGTCTTCGACGGTCAGAATATCCTCCACATAGCCGTTGATCATGGGCCCGGCTCTGTGTCGGAAGTCCAGCCGGTCACCGATCTCAACTGTCGCAACGCTCGGATCGATGGCCACAAGGTACACCGTGCCGTCCGCGTTGATCTGGAGCAGGGACACCAGCTTGGGGGATGGTTCATGGGAACCATTGGGAATCTCAGACATAATCTTCCTCCTTATGCGTATTTTGCGGCCCGGATTTCTTCGGCTCGGGCCTTGATCTTGGCTCTCGTTTCCGGATCGCTCATCAGCTCACGGACGAAGAGAAAGGTCTTCCGCCCGATCTCTGCGCGGCTGTGGTCGCTCATGGCGGCAATGGTAGCTTCGCCCCCTTCACCAGGGCAGATAATTTCAATATCTTCGGGCATAAATGCACCTCTTTTCATCAATAGGACCTGTGGGTCCCTTATACGAACTTGCGTTTGCGAATGCGATCTGATAGAATGACCTCGAAAGGAGGTGAGATTATGGAACAAATTTGCTTTCCCCGGACTAAGGAGGAGGCCCTGGCTCTGATTTACGTACAAGCTCAGGACCTCTCCAACGCCACTCCGGAAGATATCCTTGCGATGTATAACGAAGCTGTCGCAAGGCTCTACGGAAAGACTGAGCCGGATTACGAGGTTGTCTGATTGATTTCGTTTGGTGAGCTCCTCCGGGAGTTCACCTCCCCTCGTTAGGCTGCGGGGACTTCTCGACCGAGAAGATAATCAATAGAACAGCCAAACATATCAGCCATGAGGATCAAAGAGGAGACAGGGATATTCCCCTTTTCCATCCAGCTGTACAGTGTCTTTCGAGTGACACCCAGCTTTTCAGCCATGGCTTCGTTGCTCATACCCTTTCGGGCGCGTTCCGCTTCGATATTCGGGTACTTCATCGGGTTACCTCCTCCCTCTTTGTGTTACTCATTTTGAGTACATCCATAGGATATACTCAATTCGGATATTTGTCAAGCAAAAAAGTATCCGAATCGAGTATATACATTTTGTGTATTCTACCCAATTCGGATTATAAGGGTTGACTAATTACCCATTTTGTGTAATACTGTAGTCATCCAGATATCTGGAGGTGATACAAATGTTCCGCATAAAAGAATTACGGGAATCCAAAGGAATCAGCATGAGAGAAGCTGCACGCCTTCTTGAAATGCCTTACACAACTTACGTCAATTACGAAAAAGGGCTCCGTGAGCCCACCTCTGAAGTGCTTATTCAAATTGCAGATTTCTTCGGAGTAAGCATTGACTTTCTCGTGGGCCGAAAGGCTTCCGGGAGCAACGATAATCCTGCGCAGTACGAGAGCAATAACATCATTTCTCTGTGTGCCGAGAAAAAGAATGTTCTTCAAATCACAGCTCGTGATGGTTCCTATTTGGAACGCACCCTCTCGGATCAGCAGCTGGCCGCCCTGAAAGCCATCCTGGATCAGATGCCGGATATTCCGGACGATCAATAAAATCAGAAAAAGGAAAGAAGGAAACATAATGGGCTTTCGATTCCGCAAGAGCGTAAAGCTCGGCCCCGTCCGTGTCAACCTCAGCAAGTCCGGCATCGGCTACAGTGTGGGCAGTAAGGGCCTGAGGTTCACCAAGAAAGCCGGCGGCGGCACCCGGACAACCGCCAGTATCCCCGGCACCGGCATTTCCTACGTTAAAGATTCCAGCAGCGCAAAAACCAAATCTACGGCATCGACCGGAGCAGCTTCCCCCGTCACTAAACCCAAGAAGAATAAGGCCGCGGTTTGGGCGGCTGTTATAGCCTGTCTGGCCCTTCTGGGGGCTTGCAATGACATCGTTTCCAATGATCCGATAACCACCGAACCATCCATTGTCGAAACCACTGCAGCTCCCACAGATCCCGTGGATGCCGTGACCGAAGCCACCAGCCAAACCGCCGATGAAATGGCCGCGCAGGAGTCTCAGCCCGCCTCTGAACCTGCCATCCAGGAAACCACCCAGCCCCAGACGGATCCCACCGAGCCGCCCACGGAAAAGCCCACCGAGGCTCCTACAGAACCGAAAAAGGAAACCCGCACTTACGTTCTGAACACCAACACCAAGAAGTTCCACCATGAAGGCTGCAGCAGCGTCAAGGATATCAAGGAATCCAACAAAAAGATCCTGGAAACCACCCGGGATGATGTTCTTGCCCGGGGCTATGAACCCTGCGGTCGTTGCAAACCTTAAAACGGTGTCAGAATCCGACACATAAACAAAAACCGCCCCGGTGCTACCAACACCGAAGCGGTAAGCCGCAATTAAAAAAACCACGTCTTTTTTTTACTTAAATAATGCACTCCGTGTGTTAATTAAAGCACGCGTGCGTTAAATAAAAAAGTCCGTCCCAGGCTCCTACCCCTGGAACGGACCATGTGCAGAAAACCTTCCCACCCATCACGATAGGGACATTCTGCCCTTTTATACTAGCAGATTAGCCCCGGAAAGGCAAGCAAATTATGTCTCCCCCTCCCAATAAATCCAAAAAACGCAATACAACCCCCTCCCCCCGTTTCCCACAGACGGCCCCGGCTCCGGATGGGGATTTTCGTGCTGTGATCTACGTCCGCTATTCCAGCCACTCCCAGCGGGACGTGTCTATCGAGCAGCAGGTCCGCCATTGTCAGATTTTTGCCCAGCGGCAGGGCATCCAGGTCGTAAATATCTACGAAGACCGGGCCCTCACCGGTACCAATGACAATCGCCCCGGCTTCCAGAAGATGATCCACGATGCCGAGCGAAGCAACTGGGACTACGTTATCGTCTACACCCTGGATCGCTTCGCCCGGAACCGCTACGACAGCGCGGTCTACAAGCGGCAGCTGAAGAATCTTGGCATCAAAGTTCTTTCTGCCATGGAGAATATCTCCGACGACCCCAGCGGTGTCCTGATGGAGTCCCTGCTGGAGGGTTTGGCGGAGTATTACTCTGCAGAGCTCTCCCAAAAGATCAAGCGCGGCAACTATGACAACGCCAGAAAGTGCAAAGTAAACGGCTCCCTCCCCCTGGGCTACGTCCGGGGCGCCGATGGCTGTTTCGCCATCGACGAAAAAGAAGCCGCCATTGTCCGGGAGGTGTTTGAAAGGGTTGCGGAAGGCGATGCCTTTTTGGATATCGTGGATGATATGAACGCCCGGGGGATCCGGACAAAGAAAGGAAAGCCCTGGAGCAAGTCCACCTTCAACACCATGCTCTCCAACGAGCGATATATTGGCATCTATATCTACGGAGATGTGAAAATCCCCGGCGGTGTGCCCCCTATCATCCCCCAACAGCTTTTTGACTCCGTCCAGCTGCGACTCCACACCAAAGGGAATCCCCGCACAGCAGGGACTCCGCAGCGTCGCAGGCGGGAAGGAAGCACCTACCTGTTAACCGGCAAACTCTTCTGCGGCCTATGCAAGGAGCCTATGGTTGGCATCTCAGGCAAGAGCCAGGGCGCAAGTCCTTATTACTACTACACCTGCAAAGGAAAGCGCGAGAACCACGACTGCAACAAGAAGAACGTGCCCCGCCAGTACATCGAAGAGGTCATCGCAACAGCTCTGAAGGACACCATGCTGACAGATGCTGCCATCCAAGCCCTGGCCGATGCTGCGGTTGAATATCAGAGCAGAAATACCACCAACCTGGAAATGGCAACCCTGGAGAACAGGCTGTCAGATGTCAAGAAATCTCTCGGAAACCTCCTGAAGGCCGTAGAAGCCGGTATTTTCTCCGAAACCACACAGGCCCGCATGGCGGAGCTTGAGGCCGAGCAACGCCAGCTGGCGGCCCAGCTGGCCCTGATTAAAGAACAAGCTGAGGAATGCATGACAAAAGAGGACGTGATCGCCGCGCTTGAGCTCTACCAAGCTGGTGACGTAACCCAAAAGAGCTTCCAGGAAGCGCTTTTCGATACTTTCCTCGTGGCCGCCTACGTCTACGACGACCTTGTGAAGATCGTCTTCAACCTGGGTGGAAAGAAAAAACAAGCAAAAGTCCCATTCAACATCGACGACGTTGTCCTTTCGGACACTTGTACAACAGACTGTAGGCTCCACCAAACTTTCTTATACGAACAATTCGGCACCCCCGTAGTGGTGATCGGAGACCTGTTCATCTTTGAGAAAGTCATATAAAAACAGCACCGGATTCCGGTGCTGTTTTTGCTATTCCCCCTCCCCGGTTATTCCCGGAGAGGGGATTTTTCATTTACCACGCCTTGTTCGCCTGAATCCAGGCTTCGGCGGCATCCTGGATCATGGCAGCGATATCCTTACCGGCGGCCTTCAGCAGCTGGATGGCGGTCTGGGAGAGCTTTGCCTGGGTGGTTTCCAGCAAAGCAACCTTCAGATCGGCGATCTCTTCCTCAGTCAGCTTACCGTCTTCGTGAGCGGCCTTCAGCTTCTCCACAGTGGTCTGCTGGAGGGCGGCGGCAGTCTCTTTGGCGGCGTGGATCAGCTCTTCCGTAGCCGCCTGGATGTGCTTCAGTTTCTGGGTCTTGCCCAGCAGGGCCAGCACCCAGGCACCGGCAATGCCCAGCAGGGCCTTGACCACGATCTCCAGGATCAGGCTGAACTCGTACATGAATACTTCAAAAATTGCGCTCATTGTATGTACCTCCTGTTATTTGGTATGCTCAGCGAGCATGGTCATATAGTATTTCTTGGCATCTCCGTTTCCGCCCTTCTTCAAGTAGCGGTCCCCGGCGATGATCCGTTCGGCAATCGGCAGATTTTCCTCATACAGGGTCAGGCGAAGGATATCCCGGTGCTGTTCCTCGTTGTCCGCCCGGAGTCCGTCCACCTTTTTGTCGAGCTTCTCCACCTTCTCCTCAAGGGCCTTGTTTCCCTTCTTTGCACCCTGCCGGGTGGTGAAGTACACGCCCAGCAGGGTGCAGACGGACTGAATCAGCGTGATCCAGATGCTTTCCACTCCAATGCCCTCCTTACCGGCTATCCCACCGACGGTTGGGACCGAAGTCCACGTGGATGCCCCAGGAGTAGATGCCCAGGCCGCCCTGATGCTCAGCATCAAACAGCTCGTACAGTTCCTCGGGAGTGGCCTCCTCGGTGGGGATATCCACGGCATAGCCCAGCATGTGCTGGCTGGAGGTGGCACCGTCCACGGAGCTGTTATGTGCAGGCGTGCGGTAGGAGCTGGAGGGGCTGAACGCACCGTTGATGGTCCGGGCCAGCTCGCAGGCATCGGGAATCTTTGCGTGGATAAACACCGGGTCGCTGCCATCGCGGCAGGCGAACTCCCGCACCTGGAAATGCTCAGACACATACTTGTCGCCGTCCTTGCTCAGGAAGAAGGCCAGCACCGCATTATCGGGCATGTCCTGGTGGTGGTCGGATTCCGACACAGTCTCCTTTTCGGGCACCAGGCTCTCCAGCAGCCGCCGGGCGGCGGACTCGGAGAGAGGGCCCCACTTACCGTCGATCTGGCCGGTGTAGTGAGGGATGCCGTCGGCATCCTGTGTCATGGCCAGGATCAGCTGGGCCGCCATGACCTGGCCCTCAGTTGCTACTTTCAGCATTGTGTTGTCTCCTTTCGATATTCCTCAGAATGGCTCCCAGCAGTCATGACATTGGATCACGCCGCCGGTGATGTGCTTAGGCCGGGTGGGCTTGCGGGTAGCCTCCGGCCGCCGATGCTTAAGCAGTCTCATTAGCCATCCATGCTCAGGCCGAAGCCGGCCACCTCGACCATGGGCATGGCACCGGAAACTACGTTGATAATGCCGCCTGCGGTGGTCACATTGCCCCAGGCAAAGGGGGAAGCGGTTTTGGAGGGACACAGGGCGATGGCGTTAGCGGAATAATCGCCGGTGGCCTTGTCGAATTTGACCTGCTTCTCATTGTCGATTGCCCGGTTGGCAGCGTCACCGATAAGGCCGGGATAGTCCTGGCCAACGATATTGATCAGCTCCCGGGCGTAGCCGTTGCCGCTGCATTCGGTAAACACGCCGTCTGTAATGTTGCCCAGGGCCAGCCAAACCTCTTTGGCGGTGGGAAGATTGGCAGAGTTGCCCATCAGGTAATCCAGATAGGCGTTTGCATAGTCTTTGGATAAAATAAGGCTCATGATAATTCCTCCTTAAAGTGATTAGGTCAGGCCGCCAATGGCGAACCAATGGTAAGTTAAATCTGTTGCCAGTTGTCCGCTATTGTTACCGATAGTAAAACTTTCTGTGGTTGCCTTTCGGATAATGCCGGCATTGCTGTCAATTGCATTGGTGTCATAAGCGGTACTTGCCGTTTGCCCGTAAGTAACTCCTGTTTGCTTCATTGCCGGATGTGCTTTAAGTTTTTCGAACATGGCAGTTGAGATGCCGGTGAAATGTGCAATCGTTCTACCGCTATTCGCCGTATGCACATATACGCCAATGACACAAATCACCAGGATATCAGGGATAACACCCATGTTGTGTGCTACAGTTTGTGCGGCTCCCGTTCCCGTAATAGAGCCGTATGCTGTTATCACATTTGCCCCACCCGCCAGTGCGCCCACCAAACCAGCCACGACCTCGCCTTCTTTTATGTTGGCTTCCGTCAAGTTTTCCGGTTTTGGAATCATGATTTTGGAAAATATCTTTCCTGCATCAGGCGTAATCTCCATATCACCGCCGGAAAAATCCAGCTCCACGGTCTTTTCCACCGCTTCGCCCCGGGTGAATGCTACCGTACCGCCGTCAGCGGTGGGAAAGCGGATAACTGTGTTGGTATATTCCGATGCTTCGTTGGAACGATCTTGCAGGATAAAGCCAGCACCTTCCACCACCTGGTAGATGGCTACCTTGACGGTGTCAATCTCGGAATAAGTCATGAAATAGACAAGATCCGAAGTTGGAACATGCACAATCACAAAACCATCGTCCGTTGCCTCGCCGCCCAGGCCAGAGTTGTCGCCAATGGATACGGTTGCCGTTCCAAGTGCGTTTGTGCTATAACCGACACGGGTGCATACTGCATCACCCCAAACGATACGATACGATACGCCATCTTCGATTGACATTTGAGCGGGGCTTTGCGTAGCGACATAGCAGGAGTAGTTGCTGCTCCATACGAACCCGCTGATCTCTTGTTCCGCCAGAATAACCTTTTCCGCCATCATGTCACCTCCAGTATATTTCCGTTCTCCGTAGCGGTCAGCACCTGCCGGATCAGCAAGGAGCCGTCTTCCAGCTCCACCGGGTAAATCCAGTAGGTCAAATCCGCCTTAAGATGGATGTTAAGTGTGTTATTACTTACCATGGTCACGGGCTCAACTGCAGATACCTCAGCCTTGTGGTTGACAGCCATGGTTATATCCGCTCCCAGAGGGGTAGCCTGTGCCGCTTTAAGCTCCGCTTCCAGCCCCAGTGAGATATCATTCTCCGCCTGCATGACCTCCCCGGGAGCTGCCTGCACATTGGCTTCCAGCTCAAGGGGGATGTCATGGTTTGCACCCAGGGCCTGGCCCGGGGCCGTGGTCAGGTTTGCTATCAGACCGATGCTCAGCTTTCGTACAAATTCTACAGCCGCCACCAGATAGGCCACCAGCTCAGCCCGGAGCCCCATCCAAAAGCTGTTTTTTGCTCCCACCGTGGAAGCCGGGGCCGTGGTCAGCTCTGCCGTTTGGCTCACCGCCACGGTATCGTTGTACTCCAGCGTAGCAGTCGGCCTGGATTTCAGATCCGCCGCAAGCTCAATGGGGACATCGTGCTCAGCTGCAACCTCCACCGCCCGGACTGCTTCCAGATCGGCCTTGTGGCCGATAATCAACTTCAGTTTAGCCCGGATGTACCGGGTGCCTCCCTGGGCTGCCATCATCAGCAGCCGGAACAGTCTAGCCACAGGCCGTCACCGCCAGTCCCATGCACACGGACACCATGCAGGTCTTTCCCACCGGGAACTGGGGATCACCCAGCCAGACCACCTCCGGGGTAATCACAGGCTTCTCAAAGCCATCCAGGGGGATAAATTCAAACACGTATTCATTGGCACTCCCGGCAAAACCGGGGGCCAGCTCCACAGCCAGCTCGGAAACCTCACCGAACTGGTAGTAAATGCCGGGCTTCAGTACGGCTTCGCCGGCCTGCACCGCCATGGCCACGTGCTGAGCCTTGGCCACCGGGAAGTTGCCGCCGGGGGCCGCCGTATCATCAAGGATCAAAGGACACATATCCGCACCTCCTTAAGAAACCACAATTTTCCGGGTACCAACGACCACCTGGTATGCTCTCCAGACGATGTAGGTTTCGGTATACCCGGATGCGTTGGTGAATTCGATAGTTGCGGCCTTTTCCCACTCATAGTCAAAGCCGCCCACGTTGAATTTGGGAGTGCCGTACCGGGCGGGCAGCGCATAGGCAAACCGCTCCCCTTCCTTCGCCGTCGCAGTGAAGGTATAGGCTTTCCCGCTCTGGAGCTTCCTGTTCATGGTCAGGATCGCCGCAGAATCGATGGCCACGCCATCCGGCAGAACTCCGTAGTATACGCCGTTCAGGAACTTGATGGAGGTACCGTCCTTGGCGGTGTGGCCCCGCTCGTCCGTGGCTGTGACGGTAAACGTCTTGTCAGAGGTAAAGGGCCCAGACACCACAGCAGACCGGGCAGAGGCTTCCACAGCCTCACCTGCCACCGTCTGGCTCACAGGCTCCTTGTTCACATTCCAGGAAACCGTCACAGAATCAAAGCTCCGGCCCAGCTCCTGTGTACCAACGTTGTTGGTAACACCGCTGACCTCAATGGGGAAGTATTTCAGATCCGCAATGTCGGCCAGCACGTCTTCCAGCACCTCGGCCGTCTCCTGGTCAGTCTTCTGAATTTTCTCCACGGCGGTCTTCAGGGTCTCCACGGTGGTGGAGAGGGTATTAACCGTTTCCGTAACCTTTGTAGCATCCCCCACCAGAGTCTTGATCTCATTGATGGCCCCCACCAGGGTCTGCTTGTTCTCGGTGCTCAGACCGTCCATATCACCGATCTTGCCGACAATCTCATTGATCGCCGCCACGGCACTGGACTTGTCCTCCGTGGCCAGATTCAGCAGGGAGCCAATCATGGCCTCCAGCTGAGCCCAGATGGGCGCAATACCCGGCTCGTCATCACCGGTATGCTCCGGATCAACAGGGGCCGCAGGATTCACCGTGCCCAGATCCGCCCAGATGGTGGGGATTACCACATCTCCGTTAGCAGATATGCCGGTAACGCCCACCTGGAGGAGTACATTGGGCGCGGCTACCGTTTCCTTGGGGATCCGTACCGTTTCGCCGATGTCCAGCAGCGTCTTTTCCGTCCCGCCCCTGAAGGTGATGTTTTTAATCAACCCGGACCAGGCCGGGTCAGTAAACACCACATCTACGGCAGCACCGGTCAGACCCGCTGTGATCTTGTGGAAGGCCACAGCCGCCGCACAGGTGCCGGACACGGTCACAATTGCGATTTTCATGTTATTTCACCTCGCTATTCTCCGGGGCCCAGCAGATGCAGCTGTCCGCCCCGGCAGACATAAGGGGCACACAACCACAGCTTTCCGCCCCGGACTACGCAAAGAAGATGGGGCACCAGTGCTTCGGCCTTTACCACCGACACCCCGCAGGCCGCGCCGGTGGCCTCCAGGGTGGAAGTGTAGTTGGTGCGGCCCCAGGAATAGAAGCCGAAAGAATCCTCCCCGGGGAATACCCACAGGTAGTAAGTTTTTCCGGGCATCAGCAGCTTCGCAGCCTCGCCGCTGAAGCTCATCCAATCGCCTGCCAGGGTAAGTTCCCCGGTGTACCCACTTTCCGGACCTGCGTTGATATGGCTGTCCGGTTCCGTGCCGATAAAGAACCGGATAGGAATATGGCTGCCGTCGCTTAAGCCCGCAATGTGGAAGGTCAGCGTTTCCTCACTTGCTCCTGTTGCAGGAGCCTGGAACGTATACCTGGCAACCCGCCGTCCGGTGCTGTCGCCCATATCATTGCCCACGATCCGGCTCGCACCGCTCACACCGTTCCGGTAGAACAGCCCATCATTCAGTTCCAGAATCATAGGCCATCACTCCAGTGCCGCCATGGGAATCAGTACCAGCGCACCTTCCGGCAGCGTAGCCGGGTCAGGGGCTTCATCAAACAGCTGATACCCGCTCAGCTGCATATGCCCAACCCCCAGCAGGTTCTTCAGGAACTCCGCAGAGGGCCGCAGGCACGCCCCGTGAAGCTGTCGGACAATGCCGGTGATGCCGCCGGAGCCCAGGGACACAACGCAGATCTCCGCCTGGTATCTGGTGCCGGACACGTTGATCTGGGACTGCTCCAATGCGGCAAAGCCGTCCGCAGTTGCTGCATAGTCGATGAACGCTTCCACAAGATCAAAGGTATCTACGGTGGAAGTCTTGGAAAGGTCGATGGTGAGAACCAGTCGGGCGAATTTGGAGCCGGAGGACACCGCCCAGCTCTCAGAAGAAGGGTGGGATATCTGCCGGCCGCCGACCAGTAAATTACCGGCGGACATAGTCAGCGTAAAACCGGCATAGTCCAGGCTGCAGCCGTTCAGGATTCCGTCAGCCAGAATTGCCTGCATCAGCCGTCCATCAGCGGCAGGCCCCACCTTCTGATTGGGGAAGGTAATACCAGCGAAGCTCATGCTATCACTCCTCTCAGTTTTTCCGTGGCCGTAGTGGCAAGCTCTCCGGCCTTGTAGTAGAATCGGGAATCGTTATAACGTTTGCGTTTACAGGAAATATGGGACCGCAGCAGTTCGCCATAAATCATGAACGTACAGTCGGACAGAACCGCCAGATCCAGCTTGCTCATAAATTCCACCTTACTTCCGGAGCGGCCTTTGGCGAAGGTTTCTGTAACCTTTTCTGCCACATCAGCATTGGCCGGAACGGTGATGGTCTGCCAGGAGCCTGCGGCCCGGACTGCGGGGACATCCTGGGATATCTCGCCGCTGTCAGACAAGTACCAGGTGGTCTCCACGCCCTCCTGGATGGCCGTTATTTTGGCGGTGGTGGCCGTGGAGTAGTCCACCCGCTTCAGCTGGCTACGGCCGTCTGAGAAGCTCACCTGATGAGCCACGGCGGGGGATTGGGCAATCCGGCAATGGAGATTTTTCCCTGCAAGCTCAAAGGAAACCTTCACCCGGTGAGTCCGTCGCATAAGACGACAATAGGCCGGAATATCCACTAGGCCATTGTTGCCCAGTTCCGGAGGAACCAGCGGTACGGTGTCGGAATTGGACACCGTCAGATACGGAATAGCATACACAGGATCGGTACAGTAGACCCAGTGTTTCTGAAGCATTGCTGCCACAAAGCCGCCCACAGTCTGCCCCTCCGGCTGTTCCTCGTAAGGGATCAGCCGAGAGAAAGCATCCAGAGGGCTCAGGAGTGTAAGCTCTGCTTGGTGCTCCTGGGGCTTTACCTGGGAGATCATATACACGGAGCCGGACATGATCAGCCAGTTACCTGCATCGCTGCGACTGATGCTGCGGCTGGGGACAGTAACGGAAGAAAGCTCCTTTTCCAGGCTGTCTATCACCAGATCATAGTCCAGAATAGGGACCGGGCCGGGGCGTGTTTCCCAAGTACGAAAGTCCTTAATGAAAGCAACCATGGCTACACGCTCCTGAAGTAGTAATAAACCCGCACGGAGGCGGCCCCGGTAATTTCGCTGTCGGACTCAATGGAAAGGGTGCAGGGCTCATCCACAGGGATGTGAAAGAAGGGCTCCGTGCTCAGGTCCAGGAAGTCCAGCAGATCAGTAACAGCACCACCGGCGGTGATTTTCCGGACAAAAGATTCCTCGTACCTGGTGCAGAAAACCAGGGTATCCGATGCCTCCAGCGCAACGGAGACGGAACAGGTGCCGTAGGTCTTGCCGCTGACACTTCCGGTGAGCCGGATAGTGGGGTTGGTGATGGAGCCGGTATAGGCGATCTCCAGGGCCGCAGGGATATGGCCGGAGGGAAAGATGGTACCGGACAGGGCCGCGGCACTGTCAGAGCTGTAGCGCAGGTCTTCGGTATAGGCGTAGGGATACCGCTTGATATTCTCCGAGCCCTCGCTTTCCAGGGTCAGGCTGGTAGGCGTAGGCAGATACCAGGGGGTCAGGGCAAGGAAGGTGCAAGGGCATTCCAGCCACCGGACGGCGTTCAGCTCGCCCTTCTGGAGGGATTCCACAAAGATATCCCGGTAATACTCAACACTGCCAAAAGGCTTGTACACCAGCTTCAGGGAGCCCGCAGAAGCCAGCCAGTCCACGAAACGCTGGTAGGTCTGGTAAGCGGCCCGGGTAAATGTAATGGTCACAGGGACAGGCTGCTGGGGCTCAAATTCAGAGCCCACGTCCTGGAAGAATCCCCGGCCCAAATCGGCGAAGCCCGGCTCCCGGGTAAACCCGAGGCCGGAAAGGTTAGAGCAGTACACGCCGTCCGTGCCGTTCAGAGGGAACCGCTGACCGGAGGCGTTCTCAAGGGCGAGATATCGGATAGTGCTCACATGGCATCACCCAGCTTTCTGTCAATGGTGTCAAGAATCCGCTCCATCTCTTCAGGGGTCAGATGCTGTGTATGGATGGTGATATTGGAATAGACGGTTCGTCCGGGGCCCCGACCGGAGCGGTACAAGGCGGCTTCGCCTGCAGTCAGAACCATTTCGTCCTTATGCAGCCGGGCCAGGTAATCATCATAAGGAACCCGGTACAGGCCGCTTTCATATCCGGGGATATTCATGGGCTGGAATGTGCCGGTCGTCTGGAAGTGCATGTTGGTGCTCAGCAGGGAGAACACACCGCTGAGCTTCTCGTGAAGAGCCGCCACAGCACCGCCGATAGCTTCAGCGATTGCCTCCATAAAGGCAACGCCCAGCTTCAGGCCCGCCGCAGCGATTTCGTCCAGATTATCCAGCAGATAAGTGGTCAACTTATATACCATATCTCCCGCCAGCTCTCCCAACTTCGGAAGAGCATCAGTGATACCGGTGACCAGCTTACTGACAACCTCTGGCCCCTTAGCTTCCAGATTGTTAAGGAAATCCTGGAGCAAAGGCCCAGCAGCAGCCCACAACTCCGGGGCCATTTCTTTGAGGCCGTCTTTTACACCGCCCAGGAGAATCTTGCCGGTCTGGACATATTCGGGGAGCTTCTCCCGGAGAAGCCTTGCGCCCTCGACAGCATATTCACTGATGACTTCAGCCTGCTTTTCACTGTCACCGGCGGCCTCCTCCATGCTCTGTGCGAAGTTCCGCAGGTAGTCTGCGCCATCAGTGGACAGTTCGCTGAGCTGAGGGAGCAGGATACCGCCAATGGCCCGTTTTGCTTTGGCTGCGGCACTGTCCAGGCCCTCCAGCTTGTCGGAATAGGCCAGCCATGCCTGCTGGGTTTCGCTCAGGGTTTCACCGGCATCAGCAGCAGCCTTAGCAGCTTCGGCGGACTCTCTGGCAAAGCTGACCATGGTAGTAACGGCTGCGGTACCCAGACCGGCAGCCACGGCCAGGACAGCGGCACCGGCCTGAGCGGCACCGGCGGCCACATTGCCGAAGCCCGCAGCCACCCGGGGGAGGATGCCGTCGGCCTTATCGGCGGTGTCGGACATCTCTTCCAGGGAGTCGGAGGCTTTTCCGGCAGATCTTGCCACCTCATCGGCGGCATCGGCCATATCCTCAACCGCATTTTCAGCAGAATCTGCGGCCCGGCGGGCTTCATCCAGAGCAGCGTTGTTTTTTCGCAGTTCTTTTTCCTGCTTGGCCAGCTCCACCGTGGCGAAGTTCAGCTGCTGCTTCCACTTGTCAGCGGCGGCACTGTTTTCGCCGGAGGCTTTGGCGGTCTTCTCATACATCTGCCGCAGAGCGTCCACCTTGACTCGCTGCTGTTCCACACTGTCCTGCAGAATCTTATTTTTTGCAGTAAGTGCATCAACAGAATTGGCGTTTTCATCAAATTCAGCAGACACAGCCGCCATATCAGACCGGAGGGTCTTCAGGTTGCTGTTCACTGCCTTCATGGCATCGTTAAATGCCTTCTCGCCGGTCAATGCCAGCTCGGTTTCTATTTTTCTAACTGCCATTTCCGGCCTCCTTCCTGGGGGTAATCAGTTCCAGCATGTCAAAGAACATGCCGGGGGTAAGACTCAAGGCATCTTCGGGGCGGAGGTGGAGTCGAACAGTTGCAGCAGTAAGGAACTGAATACGCGCCCTGCCGCCCCTAAGGCTTTTTTTGCCTCTTCCTCCCGGGATTGCAGAACCAGATCCACCTCTTCCTCTTCCGTCATGGGAGGTACATCCCGTTCAAAGCCCTGTTCCAGAGCCTGGCGCACAGCCTGACGAAGGCGGGCACTGTCAGCAGCCATAAAGCCGGAGCGAAGTTCCTCCATCTTCAGCATGGGCTGGGGGTCTTCGCCCCGTCGTCTGCGAAGGAGCTCGCCCTCAGATGCCATCAGAGCCGCCAGCCAACAGCAGTTGGCCCAGCCCTCGGCGGTGGGCTTCAGGACTTTAGTGCTCTCCAGGATATCGGAGCCGCAGCCGAACTTGTCATAAACGTCAAAGAGTGCCTTGGCCGTGAAGCAGAAGGCATAGGTATTTCCGTTAAAGTCAAAGGTGGTAAATTTCATCTAAAGTCCTTTCTTATCCAGGAGCTTCTGGAATTCGTCATCGATTATCCCCTGAACTTCCCCACCAACAGCATCGTTGGTGTTTTCCATCCAGTGCGTTGCTGGAATCCGGGGAGTGCCGACCTCGAGCAAATAACCCAGTTCTGCATTGGAAAGCTGTGTGGCCTTTGCGGTGCGGTTATGCTTTGCATACTTGGCGGTGGGCGATCCTTTACGGCTCCGGGCGGACCGCTTGCTTCCCTTGCGCCGACCGTAAGGTGCAACTTTGATCCAGGCATAATTCTTGGACCCGGAGCCTTTACCGCTGAGATAATCATCATCCAGCATGATGGACTCCGCCAGCTGGCCTGAGCGACGGGCAAAAAGTCTATCAAGCGTATCAACGTAGGCATCGCGCAGCCTGACAGCCGCCGGTCGGAGAACCTCCAGCAGCTCATCAACGGAGAGGGCCTCGTCGTTGCCATCGAACACCGTATTATTGCCTGCGGAAAGATCGAAGCCGAACTTGGCCATCAGCACACCTCCGTCTGGAGGACTGTTCGAAAACCATTGTATTCCGGATCGTAACCCTCGGAGATAACGGTGTAAGGCAAATCCAGGGCCCACAGCACTGCACAGACATCATCCACAAGAAAATCGCTCTTCCGGTTGGTAACAATGTCCAGCTGCACCTTAGGCACATCCAGCACATTGCGGTTATCGCCGTGGAGGTGCTGTCTGCCATACTGATGCCAGACTACATAACGACGTTCCTTCTCAGGAGCGGCCAGCTCATAGACATTATCGCAGACCTCTTTCAGCCGACGCTCAAATTCCTGCAGTGTCATACTGTACACCCGTCCTTTCCAACGACAGGATGGTAACCGGGAGCCCATTTTCGTCGCTCTCGAACTGGGCCTGAACGATCAGGTAAGTGTGCCCCTTGAATGTGGCATACATATTGGCCGTCACATCCCGGTGCAGGGGAAGCTCCACCAGCCGGTCCACCCGGTGCCCGGCCTGGACACTTTCCCAGTACCGGGCGTGGTACACGGATTTCTCGCCGCAGTAGGCGGTTTCCACCAGCTCCAGATCACCCTGGATAGGCGTGCCCACCGTGTCGGGGAGTTTCTTGATATCAATGGGGGTATCGTAGATCACAGGATCACATCCTTTCAGGCGTTGCCGGAGGTAGCATTGTGAACCTGCCGGTTCCGGATTGCGGACTTAAGCATTTCCGGCATACCATTGCCGTTAACCCGGTTCCGGTAGAGCCAGGCCGCATACATAGCCTGCAGCTGGTCATCATCGGAGGTACCAGCACTGAGCTTAACGCCCATGCGCTGAAGATCTTCCCGGGCTGTGAAGAGCAGACCCTGAAGGTAACTCTCCTGCTCAGAGGGAATGTTGGTGCCAAAGAAACCCAGATCAGCTTTCAGGAAAGTCAGGGCACTAGCAGGCGGGGTAGCGTTAGCCATAGCATCGGCCTCCTTTCATAGGTAAAAAGGCTGGCGAAGAGCCAGCCTTAAGTAGCAGAGGCTGCTGCCGCAGCATAGAAAGAAGTGATAAACGCAACTGCGTCCTTCTTGTCGGTGAAATCCTGCCGGGTGCGCCATGCACCGGCGTTGTCCGCCATGATCTTGAAGGAAACCGTGTTGTTTGCAAAGCTCAGGGAGCCGGGGGTCTTGGTGGTGGCCGTCTGCTTTTCGCTGCTGGCCATGGCACTAACCTTGTGCAGGCAGGTGACCCGGTACGTCTTGGACTTATCCTTCTTCAGGATGTGCTGGATGAAGGCAAAGCCGCCATTGGGGGCACTGTCGCCGGCTTTGCTGACTTCGCCTCCGTCGGCGGAATAGGTATGACCATAGAGCTTGGAGTTGATCTCCAGATCATCCATGGTGGTCTCCGCGTCCAGCTGACCGGAAACGAATTCCTCAACTTCCACCTGAGTCAGATTATCGCCAACGATGGAACCAGAAGCGGTGGTAACGCTCAGAACAGCCTTAACAGCATGGCCCATGTCCAGCTTATCGCCGTAGACAGGCTTAGCACCGGCGGGCTCCTCGGTGATGGGGATGAAGTAGCTGCTCTCCATACCGATGGAAACCTGCACAGTGGAGGGAGTGACGCTAGCCATAAGTATCTCCTTTCATGGATTGTCCGGAGGCGGAAACCCGCCCCCGGGTGTTGGTAGATTAGGCGGACTTGGCGGTGACGACAACGAAGCCGTTCTTCACGGTAACTTCGGCATCGGCGGTAACCTCGCCCTTGATGGTCAGCAGACCCTCGGCAAACTTGTAACCCTCATTGACCAGAACATCGACGCCGCCCCACAGGCCCATCTCGGCGCACTTGGGATTGCCGTAGAACATGCCCTTGATGCCGGAGGTATTCAGGGTTGCGGTGGACAGAGCGGGAACGTCCTTGCTCAGGCAGTAGCGGCAGCTCAGACCGTTGTTATCCTTGATGACACCCATGGAGGGATTGGATGCGTCGGGGACGATGGAGTAAACGGGCAGATACTCGTTTTTACCACGGACGGCGGCAAAAGCCTTCAGGTCAGCCTTGGGCAGAACCAGGCAGCCGGCACCATCGACACCCTCGTCACCGCCATAGGCCAGGATAATGTCACTCAGCAGAGTGGGAGTGAACAGAGCCGCACCGGTGGCTGCCTTGACCTCCATGGTGGAATTCTGCTCGGATGCCAGGATCTTGGTGATAACCATCTTGGACAGCACCGCACGCAGAGCCTTGCGGACCATCTCCTGGATCTTTGCCTCGTAGTTCAGAGGGCTCCACTTCCGAATCTGGGAGGAAACGTAGTCGATCAGGTTGTACAGCTTGCCCGTCAGCTCTACGGAATCAAAGGTGGTAGAGGACTGGGCAGGGGCAGTGCCATCGGTACCGGCAGCAGCGGCAGGATCACCGGTGACCAGAGCGACCTTGTAGGAAGCCATGCCGGTGCAGTCGGTGATGGTAATCATGTCGATGAAGCCGGAAACATTGGAACCGGCAGCATCATTGATGCCGCCCACACCGGTGGGGCCGATCACACCGGTAGTAGCGGTGGTGGTAGCAGCCCGGGTAATCAGGGAGCGGACATTCTCGTAGACCATCCGGCCGGTCTGCAGGAAATTCAGGCAGCGACGCTGGAAGTCACCGGAGCTCCGGCGGCTGCGCTCGTCGCTTGCGGGCTCGGCAGCGGCAGCCGCAGCAGCAGCCTCGGCGGCCTCAATGTCAGCCAGAGCGGCGGCAGCCTCATCGGCGATGGTGTTCAGGCGATCCCGAACAGTCTGCTGGTCCCGCTGGAACTCAGCAGCGGCAGCCGTAGCAGCTGCCAGATCGGCATCATTGGCGGCTGCCTGGATCTGAGCGGTCAGCTCAGCCTCACGGGTAGCGAAGCCCGCCTCGCGGGTGCGCAGAGCGGATTCCTCCTGCTGCAGGAGGGACAGACGCTGGCGAAGAAGAATAACTCTCATGTTTTTCTGATCCTTTCTATCAGTTCTTTTTTCCGTCTTTCCAGACGGCGCAGGGACAGGGTGCCGCCGTTATCCAGGCCCCGGGCTTCAACGCTGGTCGCTTCGTAGGCGGGGAAGGTGACGACGCTCACCTCATAGAGGAAAACTTTCCGTATCGTCCAGGTGCACGTCTGCCCGTCAGGACTCACCTCGTATTCCTCAGAAATTATGTCAAAACCAAAGGAGCACTGGGTAACGTCACCCCGCTGGACGCGGGCATAGAGGTTCATGGCATCACTGTCGTGCTCGTTGATTCTGATCTCACCGTAAAGGCCGTGTTCGTCTTCCCTGAGGGTCAGGGTACCGGCAATGGTACGGCCCAGCACCAGCCGGGTATCATGGTCGATCAGAGCCCGGACATCCTGTTCCAGGCATTCCGCAAAGGCTCCGGGGGCTACCTTTTCAATGCAGCCGCAGAAAAGCTCGTAGGGGCTGTTAAACACAGCAAAATAACCGGCAATCACCGGGCCCTTATCATCGGTGCGGGTCGTAAAGTTGGCAGAAACAGACCGGATCTGTCTGCCGGGAGTTCTTTCAGGCATTGGTGGTTTCCTCCTCGGATTCTTTCAGCTTTGCCTGGTCACCCAGGCGATTAGCAGGGATATAGTTTTCCAGCATGACCAGGTCATCCAGCCCAGCCTTAGGCGGCAGACCCACCCAATTCCGGGACTCATTGCCGGTCATCAGGCCCGCACCACGCCATTCCTTTGCCACGGCGGCCAGTTCGGTCAGCGTGTAGGAGTAGAGGGCCCGGGCATTGAAGCGGAAATACCGCTCAGTGGACAGCAGGATTTTCTTCGTAAGTTCCTGCTCGATACCCCGGCAGATAGGCAGCACCGTCCGGGAAATAAAGGTGTTGTACTCTTCCTTGTTGAAGTTGCCAACACCAAGAAGGAACGGGGGCACACCAATGATGGAGGCGACGGTCTTCTTGTCCAGCTCCACGCCGTCCTTGATGGCAAGGTCGGTCAGGCTCAGGGGTTTCACTTGGGAGATGTTCATCAGGTCCGCCGGGATAATCAGCGGGGCCGACTTGTCAGACCGTTTCAGATAGTTCTCTATGAACTTGTTCCGCTTCGTTTCGTCGGAAAGATCGCTGTCGGAGTTGACAGCCACCACCACCGGAGGCTTGTACTCACTGGACATGTACGCGGTCTTTGTCGCAGCAGTCTGGATAATGGAATCCACCACCTGCCCCAGCTGAACCTGAACACCAACGCCCCGCCAGGGCGTATCCGGGTCAGGGCGAAGCCGGAAGTGAAGGATGTCACCGGACTCCAGCCTGTGGCCGTTGTATACCGCATAGTAGCCAGTAGCCCCAGGGTCCCGGTGCAGTGCCGCATTCGGTGCGGGGATCAGATCCTCGATAAGGGAACCGGCAGTCTTCGGGATAACCACCGCATTGCCGGAAGCGATCATATTCTCCACGATCCATTGCATCCACAGCTGACGGGTTCCCAGGCTCCAGGGGTTCACGTCGATTTTTCTGGACAGCTGGTCCCGGACCCGAACATCGCCATTACTGCGGTTTTCCATCAGGTGGATGGGCATGGAACTTATCAGGTCGGCGATGGTCCAGATGGCTGCGGCCACCTCCGGCGCGTCCAGGAGCCGGTGGTATCCGGTGCTGATCAGAACTCCGGGGGAATTCAGGTTAAGGAAAGTTACGCCCACGGTGCTGGCCTGGGGCGATACAGCCGGATCGGATGCCCGGCGTTTTCGGATTCTAACGGGTACAGTCCCCATGGGGAGCTCCTTTCAGTGTCGGATTCCGACACATTATGCTTCACCGAACCAGGCGGCGGCCTTGGTGGTCTTCTCGGTGTCGATCAGATAACGGATGGTGGCGAACACTGAACCGTCGAACACGTCGATTCGCTTGTTATCCTCGATCTTTTCGTAAATGACGATTTCATCGTCCTTGGTGGCTTTCACGTTTCCCACGCAGTACAGGAAGGGCTCTGCGTGGCAGTAGTAAAGGCATCCTACCTTAGCCTTGTGCTCGATATAGCGGAAACCCTCGGACTTGACCACGGCCAGCTGGGGCTGATCCACCACCGTGAAACCGGCCTTCTTCATAGCGGCTACATAGGGCCGTGCGAACTTCCGGTCGTGGCCCACCTTTTTGATGGCGAAGCCTGCATCCCGCCATTTCCGGAACTGCTTCACAGGCTCCTCCGGATTCATGGACGGGGTGTTCGGCATATCCAGCCAGCCATCATCCTGCCAGCCGAACAGGGGGATCTCGTCCTCCTGGGCTTTGGTAATGGCAGCGGTCACCGGGAACCAGCAGTGCGGGATAATCACCAGCACGTCCTCAGGCGGGGTCCAGTCCGGTGTTGCAGCCTTAGCGGCGGGGATTTCACCCACGATCACGCCTGCGGTCAGGTCGTGCAGCTTCGACAGGTCCGCGCCGCCGTACCAGTTTTTCACCAGCTTTGCAAGCTGTTCCAGGGTAAAGTCATAGCGCATATCCGAAGCAATGAACTCCTCCGTGGAGAAGTAGGCATTCAGACTGTTGACGAACACATTCAGCGACCGGGTCAGGAATTCCGTCCTTGTCTGGGGGTTATTTTTTGCCTTTAGAGCGGCAGCCTCCATATCCTCCGGAGAGATGGTCACGCCCCAGCTGGGATTGGCCTGCCGCCAGGCTACCGGCGAGAGGTAATCCACCTTACCGGTCTCCGGGTCAGGATCCGCCCGGGCGATGAATGCGAAGATACGATCTGCATCCGGGCCGGTGATCTCGCCCCGGGCGATCCGGGAGCAGTATGTCATGTGCTGAGCGCAAAAGCCGCTGCCTTTGTCACCGGCGGTGGTGGTCATGCAGATCAGCTTATTGCGGTAGGCTTTCGTGGCATCGCTCAGGCGGGTGTAGGGCGTTGCGTTCCGGTAAAGCTCAAGCTCGTCCAGGTGGATGATGTTGGCATTGAAGGCATCGAACAGATCCGGCTTGTAAGCCAGGGCATCATAGGATATTTGGCCATTCCAGATAGCACCGGAGAAGCTGCGGCCCAGGGAGCTGTCCAGAACCCGCAGGCCATGGACAGGATCCTCGTGGGCGGTCAGGCCCAAGCGGTGAAGGTTATAACTCAGGAAACCGAAGCCTTCCAGGTTCTGTTTCATGGAGCCGGCAACGGTCTTAAGGTTGGAATAGGATTCCGCATACTTCAGTCCTGCGCTCCAGCACATGGACGTGGCGTAGGGGGTTTTTCCGGACTTCCGGGGGAGCATGTGGAAGGCTTCCAGAAATCGCCGGATCATGGTGCCTGGCAGGTAGAAGCCAAAGATGTTGTAGATGCAGAACTTCTCCCAGTCCTGCAGGAGGAAGGGCGCGCCCCGCAGAGGGCGGCCCTGGATGTCCTCACCCTTCATGTGGCAGAACAGAGTCTCGATGGTCATGATGATGAACTCCGCCTCTTCGGGCCGCCAGTCCCACCGCCCGGAATCCAGGTCGTTCAGGAACCGCCGGGCCGCTGCCTGGATATCCAGACAAGCGTAGGGATCATCCACGGTCCGGAGCGCGTAGTCCATGACCAGCTGCTCATTTGCTGCCATTGGTAGCCTCCTGAATCTGGTTCATCAGAGCGGCAAAGCCCTGGTGGGCCGTACCGGCGATGAGCGGTGCGTCCGATGAGGGAGGAGCTGCGCTCTTCCGCAGCCGGAGAAGGGCTTTGGGGGTCAGACCCAGCGCATCCTGGCGGGCCAGGATGTCCCGGCGCAGCCTGGCGATCTCCGCATACAGCGGATGATCGATGGAGGGGAACTTTTCGTCAGACCCCTTGGTCGCGGCCCAGGCTTTCATTGCCCGGCTCAACTCCCGCTCCTGGATGCAGAGCATGTGGATCACCGGATCGAAGGCCGGATCGTAAACGCCCAGGGCTTCCAGCTGCTGCTTGTATGTGTCCTCCTTCGACATCGCTTCACCTCCGTGCGTTGTGTCCGTGCTACCCGTCCGTGTCCCGCGTCCGCGTCCCGGGCGGGTATGTGCGTGGGATATCTTGTTGCGCGGGCGGCCTGGCCCGGCTTTTCCGCCCCGGAAAAATTTCCCGCCGTGTGTGTAAAGACC
>JAEIGA010002543.1_pt1 | contig 29074 bp, 18 predicted proteins | sample 9270691 | NCBI WGS metagenome assembly JAEIGA01 (sample SAMN17057246, study PRJNA624740) | gut metagenome | biome: biome; isolation source: fecal sample | host: Bos grunniens | place: China: Xizang | collected 2019
GAGGTATCCGCCTGATGGACAACATCATGGCAAAATCTGCCGATACAAAGGTGATTTCAGGCGAGGATGCATTCGTACTCTACGATACCTTCGGATTCCCTATCGACCTTTCTGAACTCATCGCATCCGAGAAGGGCTACAAGATCGACCTCGAGGGCTTCCAGGCAGAACTCCAGAAGCAGAAGGACAGAGCACGTAACGCTACAGCGATCGAGTCAGGAGACTGGGTAGAGTTCGCACACTGCGACAACATCGAGTTCTGCGGATACGACCAGACAGAGCTTGAGGGCGTGCAGCTTACACGTCACCGCACAGTCAAGGCTAAGAACAAGACAATGTATCAGCTCGTATTCGAGCGCACTCCGTTCTACGCGGAGATGGGAGGTCAGGTAGGTGATACCGGATACATCCTCTCTGAGAGCGGCGAGAAGATCAGCATCATCAACACAATCAAGGAGAACAACCTTACAATCCACGTTGCTGAGCGCATCCCTGCGGACTGCACTGAAAGCTTCAGCCTCCACGTAGATGCAGAAAGAAGAATCCAGATCGAGAACAACCATACAGCTACTCACCTTCTCCACCAGGCACTCCGAGAGATTCTTGGAACTCACGTGGAGCAGAAGGGTTCATTCGTGAGCGACAAATCGTTCCGTTTTGACTTCTCGCACTTCGAGAAGCTCAGCGACGAGCAGATCAAGCTTGTGGAGAGCCGCGTGAACGCTCTCATCAGAGCGGACCACCACCTTGACGAGAACCGCAATGCCACAATGGAGCAGGCCCAGGAGATGGGCGCCATGGCACTCTTCGGAGAGAAGTATGGCGACACAGTACGAGTAGTGAAGTTCGGCGAGTCTTGCGAGCTTTGCGGAGGTACGCACGCATCGGCAACAGGCCGCATCGGTTACTTCAGACTCGTTTCAGAGTCGGCTATCGCTGCGGGTGTACGCCGTATCGAGGCTGTGACAGGTGTTCACGCCGAGGAACTTGTAGACGAGATGGCTGCGACTATCCGTACTGCCAAGGCCTTCTTCAACAATGTACCTGACCTTGCGGGAGCAATCAGAAAGATGGTTGAGGAGAACGAGGCATTCAAGAAGCAGATGGAAGAGATCGCCAAGGAGAAGACACTCGCTCTCAAGGGCACACTCAAGGAGAAGGCAGTAGAGATGAACGGCAAGAATGTCGTTGTAATCGACACACCTATGGATCCGGTGATGCTCAAGAACGCCGCATTCATGCTCCAGAAGGAGGCTCAGAACCTTGTGATTGCCGCTGCATTCGAGGCCGCTGGCAAACCACAGCTTCTCCTCATGTACAGCGATGACCTCGTGAAGGCAGGACACAACGCCGGCAACGACGTGCGTTCGGCCGCGAAGAACATCATGGGTGGCGGTGGCGGTCAGCCTGGCCTTGCGACTGCAGGCGGAAAGAACATCGATGGCCTTGCCGCTGCACTTAAGGAAATGATTGAAGCTGCAACCAGATAATGAAGAAACTGGACCAGTTCATATTGAAGTCATTCGTAGGACCGTTCTTTGCGATCCTGCTTGTGGTCGTGTTCATCCTTGTGATGCAGTTCCTCTGGCTCTACATCGATGAACTCGTCGGCAAGGGATTGAGCCTCAAGGTCATACTTGAATTCCTCGGCTGGGGAAGCGTCACAATGCTCCCACTGTCCCTTCCGCTTGCGACTCTCCTTGCTTCAATGATGACACTGGGAACCTTGGGTGAAAACAACGAGCTCCTTGCCATCAAGGCTGCCGGAATTTCGCTTACAAGAGTACTTATACCTTTAGGAATCACCTGCGCGATCATCAGCGTAGGTGCATTCTTTGTCTCCAACGACCTCATCCCCGTGGCCTATAACAAGATCTATACGCTCAGGGACGATATCGGAAGGACAAAGGAAGAGATCAAGATCCCTACAGGCACATTCTACGACGGAATCGAAGGTTACATCCTCCGCGTCAACGACAGGAACGACGAGACCGGAATCATGCACGGCGTGATGGTATACAACCACACCGGCAACAAGGGCAACACAAGCCTCACCCTCGCGGACTCCGCTCTCATGATGATGTCGAAGGACAAGAGTTACCTCAGTTTCATTCTCTACAACGGAGCCAACTATGAGGAGACGAATGACAGGAAGTACAGGGACACCACCCTGCAGTTCCAGAAGATCGACTTCAGCAAGCAGGAAATGATCATCCCGCTTGAGAACTACGCCTTCCAGAAGTCTGACTCCAGCCGCTTCGACGATCAGGTCAAGTCCATGAACCTCAAGCAATTGTATCACGGACAGGACTCTATCGGCAACCTCAACGGTCTGGCCAAGCAGGAGAACTACAACACCATCAAGAACTCGAGAAACCTTATCCACAATGTCCAGCTGGACACATCGATAAGACAGGTATACACCTCCAGGTTCAAGCCGGACAGCAGTTTCTATTGGACAGACATCAACAAGGAGATCGCCGCTCTGGAAAGAGCGAAACGCGAGGCGGAAGACATGGACATGACCTTGACCACATTCTCGAGAGAGCGATTCCAGTACACGTTCACCCTACGCAACATCGACATCGAGATCCTGAAGAAGTTCGCACTTGCCATCGCCTGCTTCGTGTTCTTCTTCATCGGCGCGCCTATCGGAGCCCTCATCAGAAAGGGAGGACTCGGTACTCCGGCGATCATCTCCGTACTGTTCTTTGTGGCATATTGGGTAATCGACATCTCGGGAACGAAACTGGCAAGGGATGGAGCCGTCGGACCGTTCCACGGAGTGTTCTTCTCCAGCTACATTCTCCTCCCTACAGGACTCTATCTTACCTGGAAGGCCATAAACGACTCGTCCATCTTCAATATGGACGCGATAAAGAATGGCTTCCGAAAATTAAAATCAAAGATAATGGGACTTTTCAAGAAGACACGCATCGTCTACATGGGTACGCCTGAGTTTGCGGTTGCTCCGCTTGACGAACTCATCAAGACAGGACATAATATAGTAGGTATCGTCACCGTTGCCGACAAGGCGAGCGGACGTGGCCTCAAGATAAACGAAAGCGCAGTGAAAAAGTATGCCGTAGAGCATAATATCCCTGTGCTCCAGCCTGTATCGCTCAAGGACCCTGAGTTCCTCGAGGCGCTCAAGGCTTGGAAGGCCGACCTCTTCGTCGTAGTGGCCTTCCGTATGCTCCCTAAGGTTGTATGGGAGATGCCGAAACTCGGAACATTCAACCTCCACGCAGCCCTTCTTCCTCAGTACAGAGGAGCAGCCCCTATCAACTGGGCTGTGATCAACGGCGACAAGGCTACCGGAGTGACCACATTCATGATCGACGAAGGAATGGACACCGGTGGCATCATGTTCAGAGAGCAGTGCCTTATCGGACCTGACGACAACGTAGGACAGGTTCATGACAAACTTATGGAAATCGGTTCCAGCCTTGTAGTCCAGACAGTTGACGCTATCCTCGAGAACAATGTCGAGACACGAGTGCAGAAGAGTTTCGTACAGGGATCGGAGATTCTCAGACCGGCACCGAAACTTACACGTGAACTCCTCCATATCGACTGGGCAGTCAAGACAAAATACGTCTACAACCTTATCAGAGGTCTCAGCCCTTACCCTGCAGCATTCACAGAACTGACAAAGGGTGACAAGGTTCTCCAGATGAAGATATACGGAGCAAGCAAGGTTCTTGGAGAGGACTATGCCGCCATGCTCAAGGAGAACGGACTCGAGTCTGCTGTACCGGGCACAGTGCTTTCTGACGGCAAGAACTACCTTGCGATCACGACATCGGACGGAGCGATCAACATCACAGAACTCCAGCTTGCCGGAAAGAAGAGACTCCCGGTCAAGGAATTCCTTATCGGTTTCCGTGAGCCTCAGACATACGGCACCACACCAGGTACATCATCAAAGATAACAGGACATCATGCCTAAACGAGTGGTCATAATCGCGGACGGACAGTTCCCAAAGAGCGAGTATCCCCGCTATCTGATCAGCACAGCAGACTTTATAATCTGCTGCGACGGAGCATTGAGAAAATTCATCCGCAACAGCGAAGCTATCTTCGGATGCAGAAGACTCCCCGACCTTGTGATCGGAGACATGGACTCACTTTCGGAATCGATGAAGAAGCAATATGCCGACATCATCGTGAAGGTGGATGAGCAGGAGCATAACGATCAGACCAAAGCCTTCACCTGGGCAATCGAGAACATACAGGACATAAGCGAGATACAGATTCTCGGCGCCACAGGCGAGCGTGAAGACCACAGCATAGGAAACATCTCCCTGCTTATGGAATATGCCCGCAGATATGACCTTGAGGGAATGGGCATCAACGTGGAGATGATCTCCGACCATGCTACCATGTTTGCAGTATGCGACTCCTTCGAGATGGACTGCGGAATAGGCAGGAAGGTATCCATCTTCAGCCCGGACAACAGCCTGACGATAAAATCAGAAGGCCTGAGATGGCCTCTGGACAACGTGGTGTTCGACAATTGGTGGAAAGCCACTCTCAACATCGCGGATCAGGACAGCGTGAAACTGAAGTTCAGTCATCGTTCTCTTGCTCTGATCATGTTGAATTAAGGCAAAAGAGAGATTATTTATTAGGAATTCCGTAATTTTAATTATAATTTTGACGGATAAACCGCAATATGATTTAAATTCATAAGACAATGTGCGAGACTAAGTTCATTCCCACAACCGAAGACATCGAGAAAGCGGCTGTAGTATTGTCGGAGATCCTGGAACCGACACCTTTTACAAAGAACAATTATCTTTCTGATCTCTACAACGCAGAGGTCTACCTCAAGAGAGAGGACCTTCAGATGGTGCGTTCATACAAGATCAGAGGCGCATACAACAAGATCCGATCGATAGAGCCTGAGACCCTGAAATATGGAATCGTTTGTGCGAGCGCAGGAAACCACGCCCAGGGAGTTGCATTCTCCTGCAACAAACTCCAGATCATGGGATCCATCTTCATGCCGACAACAACACCTAAGCAGAAGATCGAACAGGTAAGGATGTTCGGCAAGGAATATATAGACATCGTCCTCACAGGCGATACATTTGACGCAGCCAACACCGCTGCCATCGAATTCGCTCAGAAGAGCGGCCGCACCTTCATCCCGCCATTCGATGATCCGAAGGTAATGGAAGGCCAGGGAACCATCGGACGAGAGATTCTGGCCCAGACCGACGAGAAACTCGACTACATCTTCGTTCCTATCGGAGGAGGCGGACTCGCATCAGGCCTCGGCTCATACATCAAGGCCATGTCGCCTGAGACAAAGGTAATCGGAGTAGAACCGGGCGGAGCACCTTGCATGAAGGCAGCCATAGAGAACGGAAAGCCTATCAAGCTTGAGAAGATAGACAAGTTCGTCGACGGCGCTGCAGTCCAGCTTGCAGGATCACTTACATACGAAGTCTGCAAAGAAGTCCTTGACGACATCGTCGTTGTACCTGAGGGTGCCGTATGTACAGCCATCATCCAGATGTACAACAAGAGCGCAATCGTCGTGGAGCCTGCCGGAGCCCTCTCTTCTGCAGCCCTGCGTTTCTATGCCGACAAGATCAAGGGCAAGAGAGTTGCCTGCGTAGTGAGCGGAAGCAACAACGACATCACAAGAATGGAGGAGATCCGCGAGAAATCACTTCTCTATGAAGGCCTCAAGCACTATTTCATCATCAACTTCCCGCAGAAGTCAGGTGCCGTGCTTTCATTCATCCGCGACGTCATCGGCCCTACAGACGACCTCGTGTACATTCAGTACATCAGAAAGACCAACAAGGAGTCCGGTCCGGCACTCATCGGTATCGAGGTCGGAGCAAAGGAGGATTTCGACGCACTCATCAGAAGGATGGACGCACACGGAATTTCCTATGAATACATCAACGAGAACAACAAGTTATTTGAAATACTAATCTGATAAAATCATGACAAAGATCGACTGGAGCAAACTGACATTTTCTTACACTAAGACAAACACGATCCTCCGCACCTCTTACAAGGACGGAGCGTGGACGCCTGTGGAAAGCCTTACAGATGACAACGTTTCACTCACAACATTTGCCGGCGCACTCCACTATGCCATCGAGTGCTTCGAGGGCCTCAAGGCATTCCGTGGAAAGGACGGCAAAGTAAGACTCTTCAGACCTGAAGAAAACGCCAAACGACTCCAAAGATCAGCTAAATATCTTGGCATCGAGGCTCCGTCGACAGAAATGTTCGTGGAGATGTGCAAGCAGGCGGTAAGAGAGAATCTGGACTTCCTCCCTCCATATGAGGCTACAGGAGCATCCCTCTATCTCCGCCCTACCCTCATCGGTTCAAATCCTCAGTTAGGTGTACAGTCGTCGAAGGAAAGCACATTCCTCATGCTCTGCTCACCTGTAGGCGCATACACCGGAGGTGCACTCGAGGCCATCGACGTCGTGATTGCAAGAAACTACGACAGAGCCGCCCCTAACGGTTCAGGTTCATTCAAGGTAGGCGGCAACTATGCCTGCTCGCTCTACTCCCTCAACATTGCCCATGAACTCGGATACAAGGCAGTCCTCTATCTTGACCCTGCAACAAAGACATACATCGATGAGTTCAACTCTTCGAACTTCTTTGCAATCAAGGGCAACTCGTACATCACACCGAAGTCGGATTCAATCCTTCCTTCAATCACCAACATGTCTCTCGAGACTGTCGCTGCCCACCTTGGAATGGACGTTGAGAGAAGACCGGTACACACAGAGGAACTCGCTACATTCGATGAGGTCGGAGAGTGCGGCACAGCAGTGGTGATCACTCCAGTGCACAAGGTGGCAGACAAGCCATTCCTCGAGTCCGAGGAGGAGACCATCTACACCTACGGTGAAGGTCTATGCGGTCCTAAGTCACTCCGTCTCTACAACTTCATCACCCAGCTCCAGCGTGGAGAGATCGAGGACATATTCGGATGGAATGTGGAGGTAGAACTTTAAGATTTTCGAATAAAAACAAGCGCCGACAGATCACAATATCTGTCGGCGCTTTCTTTTTGTCTGGTATATTCCGCCACTTGACTACTTCGGCGCAATCCTGTACAGGAATCCCGCGATGATTGCAAATACCACATTCGGCAGCCAAAGCGCAATGACAGGAGGCAGGGCTCCCGCATGGACAAACATCTGGCTGAATCGCAGGAATAGAATGTAAGTGAAGGCAAGAGCGATTCCTATACCGATGTTCCAGCCGATTCCGCCCCTTCGCTTCTTGGACGACAGGGCAACTCCCATTATGGTAAGGATGAAGGCGGAGAAAGGCAGGGCGAAGCGCGTGTTCTTCTCGATGAGCGCGAACTTCACATTTGCGTCACCTCGCATCTTCTGCGTAGCGATGAGGTCATTAAGTTCCGAATACGTCAGGGATTCCACGGACTTGTCCGTCATATAGAAGTCCTTTACAGAGAGGTCTATGACCGTATCTATCTGCTTTCCGCTTCGGATTCTATCCGTAAGGTCCTCGTTATATTCTCTTACGAAGTACTTCTTCAGAGTCCACACTCCCCTTACTGTATCATATACCGCCGTTTCAGCTGAGATCTTTGAGACAAGTTTATTGTCCTCTACCTTCTCGAGAGTGAACCTGTATGCCGTATTGTTCCACTTGCTGAATGACTCCGCATATACGAACTCGCCCGGCGCTAACTGGTAATGGACATTTCGACCTACGGACTTGTACCTGTTCTTGATGTATTTCGTCTCGAAGTCCAGACGGGTCTTGTTGGCATCCGGGATGATGAACAGATTGAGACAGAGGGAGAAGACTGCAATGAGTGCGGCGGAAAATATATATGGCCGCATCATCCTATGGAAACTGATTCCACAGGAAAGTATGGCGATTATCTCCGAGTCCGCCGCCATCTTCGATGTGAAGAAGATCACCGTAATGAACACGAACAGAGGGCTGAACATGTTCATGAAGTACGGCACGAAGTTCACATAATAATCGAAGATCACATCCTTGAGAGGCGCCTGCTTGCTGACAAAGTCATCGATCTTCTCGCTGATGTCGAAGATGATGACGATGCCGATGATAAGAAGCAGGGCCACAAAGAATGTGGTTATGAACTTCTTGACTATATAGACATCAAGTTTCTTTGGTCTGAGGTCAAAATCCATATCAGATTAAAGTCTGGTGGTTATTCTACGCACTGTCTCATCCTTCCACGCCTTGAAGTCACCCGCCTTGATGTGCTTGCGTGCCTCGCGTACGAGGTCAAGATAGAAGGCAAGATTGTGCTCGCTTGCGATCTGTCCGGCAAAGATTTCTCCTGCCACGAAGAGATGGCGCACGTAGGCCTTTGTATATGTGTGGTCCACAAATGATGTTCCCTTCGGATCAAGCGGAGAGAAATCATCTGCCCATTTCTTGTTCTTCATGTTCATGATGCCGTCCCAGGTGAAGAGCATTCCGTTACGGCCGTTTCTTGTAGGCATCACACAGTCGAACATATCCACTCCCCTTGCGATTCCCTCGAGGATGTTCGCAGGAGTTCCGACGCCCATAAGGTAGCGAGGCTTGTCCTCCGGAAGAAGAGGGCAGGTCACCTCGAGCATCTCGTACATCTTCTCTGTAGGCTCGCCCACTGCAAGACCTCCGATAGCATAACCTTCCCTGTCGAGAGAAGCGGCGTGCTCTACGGCCTCACGACGGAGTTCAGGATAGACACAGCCTTGGATAATAGGGAAAAGAGCCTGAGAATAGCCATAGAGTGGTTCGGTCTCGTTGAAATGCTTATGGCATCTCTCCAGCCAGCGCTGTGTGAGTTTAAGAGACTTCTTTGCGTACTCGAAAGTCGCGTCACCAGGACAGCACTCGTCAAAGGCCATCACGATGTCGGCTCCGATTATACGCTGGGTATCCATATTGTTCTCAGGAGTGAAGACATGCTTCGAGCCGTCGATATGAGAACGGAAGATACAGCCATCCTCCGTGAGTTTACGGATAGGGCTGAGTGAGAAGACCTGGAATCCGCCGCTGTCTGTGAGGATAGGCCTGTCCCAAGATTCGAACTTATGAAGTCCGCCTGCAGCCTTGATTACATCCAGACCCGGACGGAGATACAGATGATAGGTATTTCCGAGGATGATCTCAGCCTTGATATCATCCTTGAGGTCCTTGTGATATATGCCTTTTACAGATCCTACGGTGCCGACAGGCATGAAGATAGGAGTCTCTATCTGTCCGTGATCTGTAGTGATGACTCCACATCTTGCAGCGGAGTTCGGATCATTATGTGTCTTGACGAATTTCATTCAAATCTTTTTAACCCTCAAAGATAGCAACTTTTACTCAAATTCTATTATCTTTGTCTGATACATTAACATTCTTGTGCCTCAGCACAGAACTATCCCACAGGAAATAACAATAAAAAAATAACCATGAACAGATCAATCAAATCCAGGCTGATCGCGATGAACCTCATCCAATGGGCCGTATGGGGTTCTTACCTCACTTCTATGGGAAGTTATCTCGCATCCGTAGGACTGGCTACGCGCATCGGCATATTCTATTCAATGCAGGGCATCGTGTCCATCTTCATGCCGACCCTCATGGGTATCGTCGCAGACAAGTTCATCCCTGCCCAAAGACTCCTCGGACTCTGCCACGGTATCGCCGGAGCGGCAATGGCGGGAGCAGGTCTCTACGGAATGACAGCAGGAGCAGACATCTCATTCGGAATCCTCTTCGGGCTCTATGCAGTCAGCGTGGCATTCTACATGCCTACAATCGCACTTTCGAATTCGGTTGCCTTCGGTATCCTTGAAAGGAACGGCTATGACACAGTGAAAGACTTCCCACCTATACGAGTATTCGGTACAGTCGGCTTCATCATCGCCATGCTCTTCGTGAACTTCATGACAAACGGCGAAGGTGTCCAGTACCAGCACTCATATAACCAGTTCATCGTATCGGGTATCCTCGGAATCGTGATGCTCGCATACTGCTTCACTCTTCCTGCATGCCCTTGCAACAAGAATGCAAGTGAAGGTCAGACTCTTTCAGAGCGTTTCGGCCTGAACGCCTTCTCATTGTTCAAGGACAAGCAGATGGCGATCTTCTTCATCTTCTCCATGCTTCTTGGAGTAGCCCTTCAGATCACAAACGGCTTTGCAAATCCGTTCATCTCTCATTTCCAGGAAGTTCCAGAATTTGCGAACACTTGGGGAGCACGTAACGCTAATGCCCTCATTTCCATCTCACAGGTATCCGAGACTCTCGGCATCCTCCTCATCCCTGTAGCAATGAGATTCTTCGGAATCAAGAGAGTGATGCTCATCGCGATGTTCGCATGGGTTCTCCGCTTCGGTCTCTTCGGAGCCGGCGACCCTGGTTCAGGCGTATGGATGCTCATCCTCTCGATGCTCGTCTATGGTGTGGCATTCGACTTCTTCAACATCTCGGGCGCCCTCTACACCAACATGAGAACCAGCGAGAAACTCCAGAACAGCGCACAGGGTCTCTTCATGCTCATGACCAACGGTATCGGAGCAACAGTCGGCACCCTCGCGGCACAGGCAGTCGTAAACCATTTCGTATACAATGCCGCAGAGCCTAACTGGAGCGCAGCATGGTACACATTCGCAGCATATGCATTTGTGGTGGCCATCCTCTTCATGATCCTCTTCAAGCAGCCTGCAGACTCTTCCAAGAAGGTTGCGTAAGCAACTGCTGACGAACAATAATTTACACGAAGGCCTGCTGGAATCCAGTAGGCTTTCGCTTTTTCTGAACGCAGGACTTGGATTGTTTTTTGAAAGACGCACTATTCAAATTGTTGGGATACAAACTTTTACACGTGAACGTGCAGGACGACCGATTTATATCTGGTGTCTAACAACCTGAATACCAATGACTTCCTGAATTTAGGGTGTGCTTTGAGATGCACCCTAAATCTAGGAAGTCGCTATCTATCAGGAGGTTACGCTCCAGGAATCTGTCCCGTCCTGAAAAAAGTTTACCACAAAACGGCAACTCTTATGCAATCTAAAGTCTATCGAGCAGCTTAACGAACTCTGGAAAGACTACTGGAAGACACCTCACGACCAGCAACAGCCAGTCGGCGAGGAGAGCCGATCGGGCGAGTTCCCCACATCCGATCTGAGCCGCAGCTGCCGGAAACCGTATACTCCGGCAGCGGTGATGGCATAAAAAATCCCACGAAGCATAAGCCTCGCAGGATCATTTAAAAGCAGTTTCCGGGCTAGGGTCTCGACTTCACCGTCAGAAACCGTTCCCGACTAAGCGTGACAATTATTTGAGTCCAAGTTTCTCCATAAGTGCCTCAGGCTTAGGATCGTGTCCACGGAAGTTTCTGTAGATCACAGCCTCGTCAATTGCACCGCCCATCTCAAGGATGTTCTTTCTGAATGATGTCGCAGTCTCCTTGTCGAAGATACCCTTCTCCTTGAAGAGGGAGAAAGCATCTGCCTCAAGCACCTCTGCCCACTTGTACGAATAGTATCCGGCAGAATATCCACCTGAGAAGATGTGTGAGAATGATGTCGAGAACGCGGCACCCTCTACAGAAGGCATCACAGAATATGGAGAGAGAGTCTTGCTCTCGAATGCAACAGCATTGTCTGAAGGATGTTCAGTAAGCGAATGCCAAGCCATGTCGAGGTAACCGAAATGGAGCTGACGTACCTGACCATAACCTGCAAGGTAGTTCTTCGCCGCAACGATCTTCTCGATGAGTTCAACAGGGATAACCTCACCTGTCTGATAATGTTTCGCGAAAGAGTTGAGATACTCAGGCTCGAACGCCCAGTTCTCCATGATCTGAGATGGAAGCTCAACGAAATCACGGCTCACACCTGTACCTGTGAGCGAAGGATAACGTCCCTGAGCGAGAATGCCGTGGAGAGCGTGTCCGAACTCATGAAGGAAGGTAACGAACTCGTCGTGAGTGATGAGTGACGGAGCATCAGCCGTAGGCTTTGTGAAGTTACATACGATGCTGATGAATGGTCTGTACTCGACACCGTCCTCGATTCTCTGGCCGCGGAACTCTGTCATCCATGCACCGCCTCTCTTGCTTGCTCTTGGGAAGAAGTCAGCATAGAAGAGCGCGAGATGGCTTCCGTCTGCATCAAGCACCTCGTAAACCTTCACCTCATCGTGATATACAGGAACGTTGTCAAGTTCCTTGAATGTGATGCCGTACAGACGTGTTGCAAGGCCGAATACCGCGTCAATGCAGCTCTCAAGCTGGAAGTATGGCTTAAGTTCCTCAGCATTAAGAGAATACTCCGCCTCCTGATAACGCTCAGACCAGAATGTGAAATCCCAAGGCATAAGTTCATTGCCCTCAAAACCATTCTTCTTGGCATACGCAAGCACATCAGCGACATCCTTCTTCGCATACTTCATAGATGGCTCGAGAAGGCTCTTTATGAACTCATTCACAGTAGCCTTGTTCTTTGCCATTCTCTCCTCGAGAGCATAGTCCGCATAAGTCTCATAACCGAGGATGTTGGCGATCTTGATTCTGAGGTCGACAATGTTCTTCACGATCTCGGAGTTGTCATTGTCACCGCCGGCAGCCCTTGTATTGTATGCTGTCCAGATGTCCTTTCTGAGTTCACGTACTGTGCTGTATTTGAGGAATGGTCCATAACTTGGGTAATCAAGAGTGTAAGCCCAACCCTCAAGACCCTTCTCGGCTGCAGTCTCTGCACCCATGGTCTTCACATAGGCAGGAAGACCTGCAAGCTGTGTAGAGTCTGTGATGTGGAGAGTATACGCGTTAGTTGCCGCAAGTACATTCTTGCCGAATGCGAGAGTTGCGAGCGAAAGTTCCTCCGACCACTTGCTGTAGAGAGCCTTGTCCTCAGCAGAGAGGTTTGCTCCACCGCGCACGAAACCCTTGTAGTTATCCTCTAGGAGAGTCATCTGGTCAGGTGCAAGTCCGAGCTCGTCCTTCTTCTCATATACTGCCTTGACTCTCTGGAAGAGTGCCTCATTAAGTGATACATACATAGAGAACTCGGTCATCTTAGGAGCGATTTCCTCAGCGATGGCCTGCATCTCGTCGTTTGTATGAGCCTCCATGAGATTATAGAATATTCCTGCCACCGTGTTGAGTGTCTTTCCTGAATACTCCATAGCCTCGATTGTGTTCTCGAATGTAGGCTCTTCCTGATTTGCCACTATAGCGTCAATCTCAGCCTTTGCCTCTGCGATGGCAGCTTCAAAAGCAGGAAGATAATGCTCAGTCTTGATCTTGTCAAACTGCGGAGCACCGAAAGGGGCGGTAGACTCCGTCAAAAGCGGATTTTCCATATTGCTGCAAGATGTGATTAATGCAAGCGCAGCGCCTGCGATAAGTGATTTTCCTTTCATACTTTATTTTTGATTGTTCATTACCATGCCGGGCGGCAAAGATACGGAAACATTTTGTATTTTAGATATGAAGGACACTTTACTAGGTGACATCCTGTACTTTATATCAAAGCACCTGTACTCACAATGATTGCGGCTTCGGCTGAACGAAGTGACTACTCCCGGAGAAAAGCCCCAGGACTGAAGGTCAGCAAGGTCGGCACCGGTCCGCCCTGCCTGCAGCATGGACTCCAATATCTCGTAATTCTTATCAAGAAGACGCAGGATCTTCCTCTTGTATGCGCGACTGTCGCTCGCCTCTCTGTTATGATGCCTGACGCGGCACTCATCACAGCAGAACTTCTTGTCCGTACGTCCATATCTGATCTTGTCCCCACACTCCAGACACACGGGCGTTCTCCTCACAATACTTTTATATTCCATAGCACGCTTATAATGAAATGAGGCGCAAAAATGGCCTTGGAGCACGGTTTTTCAAAGCCGCGAAATGAAGTTTTTCCATTTCTTTAAATAAGTTTTCCATTTCTTGTCATAGGGTCTCGAAACGCCTCATTTAAAGAAACGGAAAAAGAATAAAAAAACAGAAAAACATGGCCATGAAAAGCCTCGGAGGCTGGTTTTGCCTGATATTTATGCTTTACTTTGCCTCAACCTACTGAGCGCGCATAAGATGTGGGGAAGGAATTTAAAATGAAAGAAAATCTTATGGAACACATTAACAGAATCGAACTGCAGGGCCGCGTCGGAACAATCAGGACAAACGTCGTGGGCAATGCAAAGGTCGCCAATTTCTCATTGGCCACAGACTATCTTTACAAAGGAAGGGACGGCGCCGCAATCTCCGAAACCACCTGGCACAACATCGTCGCATGGGCCGGCAAGGACATGCCTGATCTGGACACTATCACCAAGGGAATGCCCCTTCATGTCACCGGCCGTCTGAGGACAAACAGATACACGTCGGCTGACGGTACGGAAAAGCTGTTCTATGAAGTCCTTGCGTATAAAATAAAGAAAGTGGAAGAATCTGAAGAAGAGGGCGAATAAGGACGGCAAAATGATTGGAATTTTTCAATTTTGAAATTATCTTTGCATCGCTTAAATCAGAGATAATATATGACAGAGAAATTCAAAGACGGCAGATGGAGCCGTAGAATCGATGTTGCTGATTTCGTTTACAACAACATCACCCCTTACGAGGGAGACGCATCTTTCCTCACAGGCGCGACAGAGCGTACAAAGAAGCTCTGGGGCAAGTGCCTTGAGGCTATCGAAGAGGAGAGACAGAACGGTGGCGTACGTTCTATCGACGCATCGACAATCTCTACCATCACTTCACACGCAGCTGGATACATTGACAAGGATAACGAGCTCATCGTTGGTCTTCAGACAGACGAACTCCTCAGAAGGGCTATCAAGCCTTTCGGTGGATGGAAGGTTGTCGAGAAGGCTTGTTCTGAGAACGGCGTAGAGCTTGACCCTAAGGTAAAGGAGATCTTCACTCATTACCGCAAGACACATAATGACGGCGTATTCGACGCTTATACAGAAGAGATCCGTAAGTACAGGTCACTCGGTTTCCTCACTGGTCTTCCTGACAATTATTCAAGAGGACGTATCATCGGTGACTACAGAAGACTTGCTCTTTATGGTATCGACAAACTTGTAGAGGCCAAGAAGCAGGACCTCCAGAAGATCCTCGGCCCTATGACAGAGGACAAGGTAAGACTCCGCGAGGAGGTAGCTGACCAGATCAGAGCCCTCAACGAGATCAAGATCATGGGTTCATACTATGGACTCGACCTCAGCAGACCGGCGACAAACGCCCAGGAGGCAGTTCAGTGGGTATACATGGCTTACCTCGCATCTGTAAAGGAGCAGGACGGCGCCGCGATGTCACTCGGTAATGTATCTTCATTCCTTGATATCTTCATCCAGTACGACCTCGACAACAACCTCATCGACGAGACTTTCGCACAGGAGCTTATCGACCAGTTCGTAATGAAGCTCAGAATGGTGCGTCACCTCAGAATGAACTCATACAACGACCTCTTCGCGGGAGACCCTACATGGATCACCGAGTCTATCGGAGGACGTTTCACAGGTGGAAAGAGCAAGGTTACAAAGACTTCGTTCCGTTTCCTTCAGACTCTCTACAACCTCGGACCGGCACCGGAGCCAAACATGACAGTGCTCTGGCATCCTGGCCTTCCTGCAGGTTTCAAGGAGTTCTGCGCAAAGGTTTCCATCGACACCAGCTCAGTTCAGTATGAGAACGACTCACTCATGCGTAAGGTAAGAGGTTGCGACGACTACGGTATCGCATGCTGCGTTTCATACCAGGCTATCGGTAAGTCTATCCAGTTCTTCGGAGCTCGCGCCAACCTTGCCAAGGCTCTCCTTCTCGCCCTCAACGGCGGTCGTTGCGAGAACACAGGTACACTCATCGTAGAGGGCATCAATCCTCTCAAGAGCGACGTTCTCGATTACGAGGAGGTAATGGACAACTACAAGAAGGTGCTTCACGATGTTGCTCGTGTATACAACGAGACCATGAACATCATCCACTATATGCACGACAAGTATGACTATGAGAAGTCACAGATGGCATTCATCGACACAAACCCTACAATCAACCTCGCTTATGGTCTTGCAGGTCTCTCGATCGCTGCCGACTCACTCTCAGCCATCAAGTTTGCTAAGGTAACCGCTCACCGTAACGCTGACGGACTTACTGACGGATTCGAGATCGAGGGAGATTTCCCTAAGTTCGGTAATGACAATGATCAGGTAGATACACTCGCAAGAGAGCTTGTTCATTTCTTCAGCACCGAGCTCAACAGCCTCCCTGTCTACAAGAACGCTCAGCCTACTCTCTCACTCCTCACCATCACATCTAACGTGATGTACGGAAAGAAGACCGGTGCAACTCCAGACGGTAGAGCAAAGGGTGTTGCTTTCGCTCCAGGTGCGAACCCAATGCACGGTCGTGACACTCACGGTGCCATCGCGTCACTTTCATCTGTTGCAAAGCTTGACTACTACGATTCACAGGACGGTATCTCAAATACATTCTCTATTGTACCTAAGTCACTCGGTCCGACTGACGACGACAGAATCGACAACCTCGTGACCATGATGGACGGTTACTTCACAAAGGGTGCACACCACCTCAATGTGAACGTTCTCAACAGAGAAATGCTCGAGGATGCAATGGAGCACCCTGAGAAGTATCCGCAGCTCACTATCCGCGTTTCAGGATATGCTGTGAACTTCACTAAGCTCAGCCGCGAGCATCAGATTGAAGTTATCGCCAGAACATTCCACGAAAGTCTTTAATATGATTAAAGTACATTCATACGAATCAATGGGAACATACGACGGGCCTGGACTTAGGCTCGTCGTTTTTCTACAGGGCTGTCCTTTCCGCTGCCTTTATTGCGCGAACCCGGATACAATAGCCTTTGACGGCGGTAAAGACACAGAAATAGAAGAGATTGTGTCTATGGCCGTGAACCAGAAACCCTTCTTCGGCAAAAGAGGCGGAGTGACATTCTCCGGCGGAGAACCTACCGCTCAGGCCGCACAGCTGATTCCTCTTGTCAAGAGACTGAAGGAGGAGGGCATCAACATCTGCATCGACACGAACGGAGGCATATGGAACAGCGCTGTGGAGGAACTTTTCGGACTTACAGACCTTGTGTTGCTCGACTGCAAGCAGATCAACCTTGAGAGACACGAGGCCCTTACCGGACGCAGCAACAGCCAGACTCTCAAGACCGCACAGTGGCTCGAGGATAACGGACGTCCTTTCTGGCTCAGATATGTGCTCGTACCTGGCGTCAGCGACTTCGAGGAGGACATCCGCGCGCTCGGAGAACACTTCAGGGACTTCAAGATGCTGCAAAGGGTAGAGATTCTCCCCTACCATACTCTCGGAATCCATAAATATGAATCCATGGGCCAGGAGTATAAGTTGAAAGACACAAAACTCAACACTCCGGAGCAGTTGGACAGGGCGATGAATATATTCAATGAGTATTTTGACTGCGCTGTAATGAATTAGCAATCATCTTCATACTATAACCATCATGAGAAAAAGTATTCTTCTTCTGTTTGCTTGTCTGGCAGCAGCCTGCTGTCCTAAGAATGACAATCTTACACAATTTGTAGACACCAGCATCGGAACCGGCGGACATGGACATGTGTTCGTAGGTGCCAATGTTCCATTCGGCTTCGTACAGTTGGGACCGACAAGCATCCCGCAGTCCTGGGACTGGTGTTCAGGATATCACGTAAGCGATTCTACCGTTATCGGCTTCTCGCACACCCACCTCAGCGGAACGGGAATAGGAGACCTCTTCGACATCACAGTCATGCCTGTTGTCGGCGATGTCACCTATGCAAGAGGAACCGAGGAGGATCAGGCTTCAGGACTTTGGTCATACGCGGACAGAAGCAAGGAGATCTGTGTCCCAGGTTACTACAGCGTACCTTTGACACGTTACGGCATCACCGCAGAAATGACTGCGACCTGCCGCACAGGTATGCACAGATATACTTTCCCTGCATCAGAGGAATCAGCACTTGTGTTCGACATGATGAACGGAGGTTGCTGGGATACCCCGGTCAACACCCACCTCACAGTCGTTGACGCAAAGGAGGACGGAAGCGCGAGCGCGATCCAGGGCTACAGATGGTCAAAGGGTTGGGCTGACAACCAGAAGATCTATTTCTACGCAGAGTTCTCCAAGCCAGCCGAGAAGATCGAGATCATCAAGATGGCCTATGAACTTAAGAACGGCGGCACCATCGAATTCGATGCATATGCTCGTGCAGACTTCAAGACTGCCGAAGGCGAGCAGATCATGCTCAAGGTCGGACTTTCTCCTGTAAGTGAGGCGAATGCGAAGGAGAATCTCCTCGCCGAGAATGCAGGATGGGATTTCGAGAACATCGTCGATGCTGCTGACAAGGCCTGGGAGGAGGAACTCTCAAAGATAAGGATCGAGACTGCAGACGAGACAGTTCGCAAGGTATTCTACACCGCGATGTACCACAGCATGATCGCACCTTCTGTCTATAACGACGTGAACGGTGACTACAGAGGCTCTGACGATGTTGTAAGAAACGACAAGAGCTTTGTAAACTATACGACTTTCTCACTTTGGGACACATACAGAGCGGCGATGCCTTTGTTCACCATCATCCACCCGGAGAAGGAGGACGATATGATCAACGCCATGCTCCATATCTTCGAGCAGCAGGGCAAACTCCCTGTATGGCATCTTATGAGCTGCGAGACCAACTGCATGGTCGGAAATCCAGGCATTCCGGTAGTTGCCGACGCCATTCTCAAGGGATTCGACGGCTTTGATAAGGAACTCGCATTCAAGGCTATGAAGGAGTCCGCACTCAGACAGGACAGAGGCCAGGACTACCGTATGCAGTACGGATACATCCCAAGCGACCTTCATAAGGAAGCGGTAGCATATGATATGGAGTATGCTCTCGCCGACGGAGCACTGGCAGAGGCAGCAAAGATGCTTGGCAAGACAGAGGACTATGAATACTTCCTTGAAAGGAGCCATTCATATAGACATTTCTTCGATCCGGAGACCCGTTTCATGAGAGGAAAGGACAGCAAGGGCAACTTTGATACGCCTTTCAACCCTATCCACTCTGCACACAGGGCGAATGTATATTGCGAGGGCAACGCATGGCAGTACGTATGGCTCACTCCACACGACTACGAAGGACTGGAGGAGTGCTTCGGCGGACGCGAGGAGCTCCTCACCAAGCTTGACTCGCTCTTCATCGTACCTTCATACCTCGGTGAGGATGCATCACCTGACATTTCAGGCCTGATCGGACAGTATGCACACGGCAATGAGCCAAGCCATCATATCCTTTATTTCTACACCATGGCCCAGCAGCCATGGAAGGCGGCAGACAGGGTAAGACAGACTCTCGCAGAACTCTATCATGCTGACCCGGACGGACTTTCTGGCAACGAGGACGTAGGACAGATGTCTGCATGGTACATCCTTTCCGCACTCGGCTTCTATCAGGTGGAGCCTGCAGGCGGAGAATACTGGTTCGGAAGCCCTATCGTGGACAAGGCTGAGATCAAGGTCAAAGGCGGAGTCTTCACCATCAATGTCAACGGAAACTCTGACAGCAACAGATACATCCAGAGCATAAGTCTCAACGGCGCTCCATATACCAAGGGCTACATCTGCCATGACGATATCGCAGCTGGCGGAGAAATGACTATCGAAATGGGTTCAGAGCCTTGCCTCTGGTACTAATGAAAATACACTGACCATATAAACAAACGATACACTATGGCAAATTTCAAGACAGACCCGCGCATCGTCCTCACTTTGGACGCTGGCGGAACAAACATGGTTTTCGGCGCGATGCGTGGTGGAGAATTCATCATTGAGCCAATCACCTTCCCATCCAACGCAGACAACCTTGACCTCTGCCTCAACACAATGGTGACCGGTTTCCAGGCCGTCATCGAGAAACTTGAGGAGAAGCCTGTTGCGATCAGTTTCGCATTCCCCGGCCCTGCCGACTATCCTAACGGCATCATCGGAGGTTTCCTTCCTAACTTCCCGTCGTTCAGAGACGGTGTGGCCCTCGGACCATTCCTTAAGAACAAGTTCGGCATTCCTGTGTACATCAACAACGACGGCGACCTCTTCGCATACGGCGAGGCTCTCGGAGGCGCTCTCCCTGAGGTGAACGAGAAACTTGCCGCGGCAGGCAGTGCAAAGCAGTACAAGAACATGCTCGGCTATACTTTCGGTACCGGCTTCGGCGTAGGTATGATCGTAAACGGCGAACTCAACCGCGGCGACAACTCTTGCGTGGAGACATTCTGTCTTCCACATAAGAAACTTGCAGGCGTATTCGTTGAGGAAGGCGTTGCAGTAAGAGCCGTGAAGAGAGTTTACGGAGAGGTTTCGGGAGACGTGAACCACAATTTCGAGCCTAAGGACATCTTCGACATCGCTGAAGGAAAGAAGGAAGGCGATGCAGAGGCAGCCAAGAAGGCCTTTGCAGAAATGGGAGAGATCGCGGGAGACGCAATGGCGACAGCAGTAACTCTCACAGACGGTCTTATCGTGATCGGCGGCGGCATCACTGCAGCACGCAAGTACATTATGCCGGCCCTCTTCGAAGCGCTCCGCGGAAAGATTCATTCCATCAGCGGAGTGGAACTCAACAGAGTGCAGATGAAGGTGTATGACCTTGACAATGAGCAGGAATTCGCGGAGTTCGCACGTGGTGAGCAGCGTAAGCTCAAGGTCTATGGCTGTGATGAGGAGGTAAACTACGACCCTCAGAAGCGCATCGGCGTAGCGATCTCAAAGATGGGCGCAAGCAAGGCCATATCTGTCGGTGCGTATACATTCGCACTGGACCAGCTGGATAAATAATCACCATAAACATTAAGGAAATGTATCCATTAAAATTCAAGAACATATTCAAGAGCGTCGTTTGGGGCGGCGAGAAGATCGCTCCATTCAAAGGCGTCGAGACAGATCAGCACAATATCGGAGAGAGCTGGGAACTCTCCGGAGTAAAGGGCGACGAATCTGTAGTAGCCGAAGGTCCTCTCGCAGGCAGGACGATCTCTGAACTCACCCAGGAGTACAAGGGCCAGCTTCTCGGCGAGAAGGTCTACGCAAGGACAGGCACTGAATTCCCTCTCCTGATCAAGTTCATTGACGCGCGCGACGACCTCTCCATCCAGGTTCATCCCGATGACGCCCTCGCAGGTGAAAGACACAATGGCTCGAAGGGCAAGACTGAGATGTGGTATGTGGTCCAGGCTGATGAAAAGGCTCATCTCATGTCGGGACTCACAAAGGAGATCACTCCTGAGGAGTATGCCGCAAAGGTAGAGGACAACACCATCACCGAGGTTCTCCACGATTACGATGTGAAGGCAGGAGACGTGTTCTTCCTCCCTGCAGGCCGTATCCACAGCATCGGAACAGGCTGCTTCATCGCTGAGATCCAGCAGACCTCAAATATTACCTACCGCATCTACGACTTCGGTCGAGTAGGTCTCGACGGTCAGCCACGTGAACTTCATACAGAACTTTCAAAGGCAGCCATTGACTATACGGTTCTCCCTGACTACAAGACAGCATACGAGCAGAAGGTCAACCAGGAGAATGAAATCGTGGACTGCGAGTACTTCACGACTTCACTCTATGAACTCAATCAGCCTGTAACAAAGGAGATGGCTGGACTCGACTCATTCATGATCGTGATCTGCGTTGAAGGCCAGGGCAGCCTCACCGACAACGACGGCAACACCGTCAGTCTCCGTCAGGGCGAGACAGTCCTTCTCCCGGCAGACACCAAGACCTTCACCCTAGCGCCGAATGGCAGCATGAAGGCCCTTACAAGCTACATCCGCTAATCTCGGACATATATAAAAATAGTGAGTGACCCAACGGTCACTCACTATTTTCATATTAAGACCCGATTAGTTCAAACCGCGTGCGCGGAGAAGGGCGCCTGCATCTGGATCTGCTCCTCTGAAGCGTCTGTAAAGGTCCATAGGCTCGTCGCTGCCACCCATTTCAAGGACATTGCGACGGAATGACATTGATGTCTCCTTGTCGAAGATGCCCTTTTCCTTGAAGAGTTCGAAGGCATCCTTATCAAGTACCTCAGCCCAAAGGTAGCTGTAATATCCTGCGCTGTATCCGCCGCTGAAGATATGAGCGAAATATGTGCTGCGGTAACGTGGGATGATCTCGTCGATAAGACCCATTTCCTTGCAAGCCTGTGCCTCGAATGCCTCTGGATCAAGACCCTCAGCAGACTCGAGCATATGCCACTTGAGGTCGAGGATAGATGCTGCCGCGAGCTCTGTAGTCATGAAACCCTGATTGAAGGTCTCCGCAGCGATGATCTTCTGTACGAGTTCGTCAGGAATCACCTCGCCTGTCTCGTAATGACGAGCATAGTTTGCAAGAACCTCCTTCTGGAATGCCCAGTTCTCCATGATCTGAGATGGAAGCTCGACGAAGTCACGTGCTACAGATGTACCGCTTACGCTCTTGTATGTACACTGAGTAAGGAGGCCGTGGAGAGCATGTCCGTACTCATGGAAGAGAGTCTCCACATTGTCAAGGCTGAGAAGTGAAGGCTTGTCCTCAGTAGGCTTCGCGAAGTTACCTACGTTTACGATTACCGGACGAGTCTCGACACCGTCAACAATCTCCTGGTTAACGAAGTTTGTCATCCATGCTCCACCTCTCTTTGTCTCGCGTGGGAAGTAGTCTGTAAGGATGATACCGATGAACGAGCCGTCAGCGTCAGTCACCTTGAAGCCCTCGACGTCCTTATGGTATGTAGGGATATTGTCAAGTTTCTCATACTGAAGGTCAAAGAGCTGTGTTGTAAGGTCGAACACACCCTGACGAACGTTCTCCATCTTGAAATATGGCTTGGTCTGCTCCTCATCGAGTGCATATTTTGCCATACGTACCTTCTCTGTATAATATGCCCAGTCCCATGGCTCGATGACGCTGCCCTCAGGAAGAAGACCAGCCTTTATATCCTCGTTCATGATAAGCTGCATGTCTGCAATCTCCTCCTTAGCCTTCTCCACAGCCGGAGCAAGGATACCTGCGAGGAATGCATCTACAGCCTCAGGAGTACCTGCCATCTTATCGGCAAGAATCATCTGGGCAGGATTCTTATAGCCAAGGAGCTTAGCCTTCTCGATACGAAGTTCCATCATTCTCACGATAAGAGCCTTATTGTCATTCTCGTTGCCGTTGTTGCCACGTGAAGCATAAGCCTTGAACATCTTCTCGCGAAGCGCTCTGTCCTGAGTTGAAGCCATTGCTCCGCCGTACTCGGAGATAGTCACTCCGAACTCCTTGGCGAAAGCATTGTTCTCGGCAAGAAGCTGGTTGCCGAATGTATTCGAGAGGGAAGAAAGTTCCATATTGATCTCACGCATGCGAGCCTGCTCTGCCTCACCGAGAGCGATACCGTTCTTCACGAAAGCATTGTAGAGCTTCTTGAGAACCATCTTCTGCTCCTGGTTAAGACCAAGATTCTCCATATCCTTGTAAAGAACCTCGACCTTAGCGAAGAAGCCAGGGTTCATATAGATGTTGTCGCTATGAACAGAGATAAGAGGAAGTGCCTCCTCAACGATCTTCTGGAGTGAAGGAGTCGCATCTGACTCAGACACATTGAAGAGCACGTTCACAACTCTGTCAAGGAGGGCGCCTGAACGCTCATAAGCCTCAACCACGTTAGCGAAAGTCGGAGCCTCGGTGTTAGCGATGATTGCGTCGATCTCGCTCTGCTGCTGCTCGATACCTGCCTTGATCGCAGGGATATAATGTTTCTCCTGAATCTTTGTGAAATCAGGAATGCCGAACGGCGTGTCCCACTCAGCGAAGAATGGGTTGCTGTTGCATGATACTGCAGTCATGATGATTGCGATTGCTGAAATTATTCGTTTCATATATGTATATAGTTAATTATTTCCACCACGAGTCTTTGGTCTGCTCGACGTTCTTTGCTTTCTCCGCATCGATCACAGACGGTAGATTCACAAAGAAGTTCACACCGACCTTCTCCTCAAGTTCGGAGATAGAAATGGCCTTTTTCATGAAATCACCTGAATATGGTTCATGGTCAAACCAGAATGCACAGCCGATATAGCCGCCGTTCTGTGATGAATTTCCGACTGATCCCGACTTCTTGTAACCCAGGAGTGCCTTGTAATAGCCTGTAGGCACTGTCACCTGCTTTCCATCGTTGTCGATAGCGTATAATGTGCTGCCCTTGATGCTGCAGCCGGTAACCACATAGAGGGTATCGAAAGAGTTCGACCACTCTCTCACCCTTGTCTCAAGGTCAGCCCAGCTTGCCTGATTGAGGTCAGGATGCTGAGGAGTCATGTTCGTGAAATAGAAGGTCTTGACATTTGCGTCATAGTCAAGTCTGTCTGCTGAAGGGATCCGATGACCACGGTCATACTTCTTTCCATCATTGGTCTTGAAAGTAGTATATAGCACAGGCTGCTTGCTTGCCGGAACCTTAGGGTCAAGGGCCCACTGATCAGTACGCTTTCCGCTTCCGATGAGAGCCTTGTTAAGAGGGTATGCAACCCAATGTGAGAGATATGCCTTGGCATCGTAGTCATATGACCAGCTGCGGATGGACTTGCCGGCAGTAATCTGTGTCTGGTAATAGAAATCCAGACCGTCATTCTCCTTTGTCTCAGGAAGTTCGAGCCACTTCGGAGTGCCGTTGATGGCAGGACCCTCCGGAGATACAGTCTCGCTCACGCATTCGTAAAGTACAGGATACGCTCCCCTTACATCAGGATAAGCTGCAAAAGTACCGTATTCTGTGTCAAACTGGATGGTCTTGTTCTTCTCCTTGTTTGTAAACACGAACTCTCCGGCTGCATTCACCTTGACATCCCACACGTGACCGCTTGCAGGCGCATTTGCATCTACCTGGAAACTGTTGTGGTCGTCTTTCAGGAAGAGAACCCTGTTGTCTGCAATCTGACGGATGACATAACCGCCACCCTCTTCTGTCATAAGGAAGGCATTGCGACCCTGAGTGGTGATATGATCCTTGTCATCCACAACACCGGTAGCCTTCACATATCCATATGAAATTGTAGATGCATGCGGTACAGCGACCTTATTTTTAGCGAAAATGAGATACGACTTGCCGTCCTGGATGGTCTTCGCCTTGCGGAAGATATACCACTTTTCAGGATCCGGAGTGATGATCTCGTCAGTCGATGAGCCGGCACCTGCCTGATATACCTTCACAGAAGCCGTCTTTGTTCCACACTTGAAGGACATTTCACCTTCACGCTCGTATCCCGTATTCACTGAAGCCACAAGAGTAAGTGTGACTCCGTCAGTTGAAGCACCTCCTGAGATCTGAGACAGGGTAACCCAACTTACACCCTTTGAAAAGGACCAAGAATCATTGGCCTTCAGAGTTATCGTCTGCGAGCCACCTGCCGACTCGAAACGCACTTCGTTCTCAAGTATCGAAAGCTCAGGTAACTGCTCCTTTGAGCCACCGTCAGCACACGAAGCAAAAGCCAATAGCATCACCATAAGGCATGCCGCTGATTTCCATATTTTCATAATATTCTACTGGTTTATTGAACCTACAAATATAATCGGCATTAAGCAATTTTGCAAGATGACAGGGCTAGGCAAGGAACAAAATAAGCGGCCGTCAAAGACGACCGCTTATTGTCATATCTGGAGCTGAGATTACTCAGTGTAAGCGTTAACTCCGAAGAGGATAGCACGGAAACCGCCTGTAGTCTTTACTGTAACCTCTGTTGCAGATGCAAGTGCAGTAGGGAATGTTACAGTATAGAGATCAGAATCTGTCACTGTGATAGTGTAAGGCGACTGGTTTGACGCACCGTCATTAGCAGCAAGTGCCTGAGTATTCACTACTGAACCACCGATAGAGAACTCGAGTGAAGCAGAAGTGTTCTTCCAAGCAACAGCATAATACTTCACAGTCTTTGTTCCAGCAGGAAGAGTGATCTTAGCCTCACCGTAAAGCTTGCTTGTTCCGAGCTTGAGAGTCGCAACATCAGCAGTACCGTTTACAGTAGCGACGCCATCAGTGTAAGCTGAAGATACTGTAGTGAAAGTCACGTTGCTTGAGAATGGAGAAGTAACTGCATTACCGCCGTCATCGTTGCCATTGTCATCACCGGACTCATCAGCCTTGTGTGAAATGTAGTAAGCAGGACCGCCTACCTGAACCTGACCGTTGTACTCATCTCTGATACCGATAAGAGTAACGATGTCGCCCTCCTTAACTCCGAGAGTAGGGAAAGACTGGTCGTTCTTAGCAACCGGTGCCTTAGTGAGACCATATACATAAACTGATCCTGTCTCGTCAACGAGGTCGAAGTTACCATAGTTACCTGTCTTAAGGTTTGTAACCTTACCTGTAAGCTTGTACCAGTTATCCTTGCTCTTTGGCTTAGCAACAAACTCTGCTACTGTAAGTTCAGTGTGACCGATGTGGCTTACATAGTAAGCAGGGCCACCTACCTGTACAGTACCGTTGTAAGATGTTCTTGTTCCGACAAGAGTAACGACATCACCCTCCTTGACTCCGAGAGTAGGGAACGACTGGTCGTTCTTTGATACCGGAGTTGCAGTAAGACCATATACATAAACAGATCCTGTTGCATCAACGAGGTCGAAGTTACCATAGTTACCTGGCTTGAGGTTAGCCACCTTACCTGTAAGCTTGTAAAGTGCAGTTCCCTCCGGCTTAGCGATGAAGTCTGCTACTGAAACCTCAGAGATAGCGCCGAGCTGCTCGATGTCAGCCATTGCGATGTAATCCTTGCCGTCAACGTTAACCTTGAAGGTAACTGTAGAAGTACGTGCGCCAGCAGTATTCTCGGCAGCAGTAAGCTCTACGCTTGTGAGACCACCGATAGTCGAAGGCTCACCTGCTGAAAGCCAAGCCTGATCAGCCTCTGGGATAATAACCTCAAGGTCACCTGACTTAACTGTAAGAAGGGCTGTTGCAACGCCACCCTCGAGTGGAAGCGGCTCAGCTGGGAATACCTTCTCGAGCTTGATGAGCGACTTCTCAAGTGAGAGGATAGTCACGTCATCGAAGTTGCCATATGAAGTCCAAGGACCCTCGAATGAAATGATGTCACCAACCTCAGGGCTGAACTGTGTAGGGTTCATAGAACCATATACATATACCTCAGCAGTACCATCATTTACATAGAAGCAACCGTACTTGTCATAGTTAGTGAGATCTGTCACAGTACCCTTCACCTTGTAGACCTTACCTACGTTGTTCTCATCGAGAACGGTCTTACAGTCTGTGAAAGGAAGCTCAACCTTCTCTGCCATCTGGATGACATTGAGAACCTGCTGTACCTCACGGATATTTACATAAAGAAGAGCCTCACGGGTCTCCTTACCCTCGCCTGCAGAGAAAACTACCTGAGTCTTGCCTGCTGCACCTGTAGCAGGAGATACTGTCAACCACTCTGGAACGTCAGTGATCTCCCAATTGTCAACTGCAGTCACGTCTACTACAACCTGACCACCCTCGATAGGAAGGGCGATGATCGACTGAGACACCTGCAATTCATCAAGGAATCGCTCCTCCTCCTGGCAACCCACAAATGCGAGAGCCGCGGCTACAAGAGCTGAGAAAATATATCTAAGTTTCATATATTCCTGGGATTGAATTAGTTAAACATATACTTGATACCCACTGAAGCGTACCAGCACTGACCGATACCGATGCTGTCATTCCATACGTTAACAGTACCGTTAACAGCAGCTGGAGTAGAGAATGTAGCGTAACCATCCTGGTCAACACCCTCATACTTAAGGATTCTACCCTCGCCGAGAGCTGGGTTCATGTACTTAGACACACCCCAGTTAGAGTTGAAGAGGTTGAGTACGTTCTTGATATCTACGTTAAGCTGGAGAGTGTTTGTAGAGTTTCCGGTCTTAACCTTGAAATCGTGCTTGTAGCTGAAGTCAACTCTGTGAGTCCAAGGAGCATATACGCTGTAAGCCTCTGCGTACTGACCCTTGTGCTTGCTGAGATACTTGTCGTTGGCAACGTAATCCATGAAACGCTGAGCGTCATCCTGTGATACGAAACGGAAGAGACCGTCCTGGATATCACACTTGGTAGGGATGTAGATGAGGTCATAGTTATAACCGTCACCATTCATGTCATTAGCAGTCATATAAGTGTAGTTAGAACCACCTCTCCATGACTCATAGATGAGGCTGAAGTGGTTACCGCACTTGTCGTGGTGTGATACGGAAGCAACGAAACGATCTGGAGTCACGTACTGTGAGTTGTGGAGACCTGGATCGTTAGGACCGTATATAGTACCCATATAGTTCAATACTGAAGAAGCGTTTGAACCAGGCATACCTGTAATCTCCTTAGATGCAGTATGAGTATACGCAGCCATGAGAGAAAGACCGTCGATAGGACGCATGTTCATTGTGAGGGTAGCAGAGTAACCATAACCCTTGTTAGTGTTCTCGAGAACATACGCTGCAGGCATGTTAGTGAGCTTACCGTCCTTATTAAGATACTGCTGCTGGAAGTCCTGATAGAGCGGACGGTTGTCAACACCGTTGAGTCTTGCGAATCCGTCTGTGCTCTTTACGCTCCAGTCGCGGAGGATAACGCCATTCACTGTCTTGTTGAAGATACCCTCAGCGCTGATAGAGAATGGGAATGATGTAGGGAAGTTGTAATCAATTGCAAATGAAGTCTTCCATACCTGTGGCATCTTGAACTTAGGATCCACTGCTGAAATCTCTGATGGAAGAGTACCGTCCTTAGGAGAGATCTGGTTTGGATAACCAAGAGCAAGGAGCTTTTTGAGGAGTGCCTCACGCTTGAGGATATCACCTGCGAACTGGTTCATATCAGTCTTGATACCACCGTTCTTACCGTCGCTGTTAAGCTTCGCCTGATACTGAACCATACCTGAGTTAGTAGGCATGTTAGTGAAGAACACGAGTGGGAGACGGCCTGAGAAGAGACCTGTACCACCACGGAACTTGAGGCTGTTGTCACCAAGCACATCCCATGA
>JAEIGA010002544.1_pt1 | contig 29072 bp, 49 predicted proteins | sample 9270691 | NCBI WGS metagenome assembly JAEIGA01 (sample SAMN17057246, study PRJNA624740) | gut metagenome | biome: biome; isolation source: fecal sample | host: Bos grunniens | place: China: Xizang | collected 2019
CGACTATTGGGGACGCTGCGTTTCAATACTGTACCTCTCTCGAATCTGTATCTTTGCCGGAAGTGACGAGTATTGGTGACAATGCATTTCAATACTGCACCTCTCTCCAATCTATATCTTTGCCGGTGGCGACGAGTATTGGTGACAATGCATTTCAATATTGCACCTCTCTCCAATCTATATCTTTTCCGGCAGCGACGAACATTGGGATTAATGCGTTTCAATACTGTACCTCTCTCCAATCTGTATCTTTGCCGGAAGCGACGAGTATTGGGAAATTTGCGTTTCAAAGATGTACCTCGCTTCAATCTGTATATTTGCCGGTGGTGAAGAGTATTTGGAGTTATGCATTTCAAAGCTGCACCTCTCTCCAATCTATATCTTTTCCGTCAGCGACGAGTATTGGGAGTTACGCGTTTCAATACTGTACCTCTCTCGAATCTGTATCTTTGCCGGAAGTGACGAGTATTGGGAATTTTGCGTTTGAAAGCTGCACCTCTCTCCAATCTATATCTTTGCCGGTGGCGACGAGTATTGGGAATTTTGCGTTTGAAAGCTGCACCTCTCTCCAATCTATATCTTTGCCGGTGGCGACGAGTATTGGGAGTTACGCGTTTCAAAGATGCACTTCGCTCCAATCTGCATCTTTGCCGGAAGTGACGAGTATTGGAGGTTATGCGTTTTATTCTTGTACCTCTCTCGAATCTGTATCTTTGCCGATGGTGACGAATATTGGGAGTTATGCATTTTTTTATTGTAGCTCGCTCCAATCTGTATCTTTGCCGGAAGTGACGAGTATTGAGAATGCTGCGTTTTATTATTGTAGCGATCTCCAATCGGTATCTTTGCCGGTGGCGACGAGTATTGGTGACAATGCATTTCATTATTGCGTCTCTCTCCAATCTATATCTTTGCCGGCAGCGACGAGAATTGGGGTTAATACGTTTTCTCATTGTACCTCGCTCAAATCTGTATATTTATTGTGCTCAGAAATATGCTCGCTAATTTCGTATAATGCTTTTTATTATACTCCTATTTCAAATAGCACATATTTTGGTCATTTCGGGTCAATATACGTTCCACAAAGTCTTGTTTCGTCATATAAAAGTGCGAAGAATTGGTCTGTTTATTCTGAAAGAATTATAGGGTTTGATCAGTAAAGGAGAAGAGCTATGAAAATTCAAATATTGGTTCCACAGTATAATGAAACAGAAGAAATTATATCGCCGTTATTAAAATCCATTGAACTTCAACAACATATAGACGTCAAAAACGATGTCGGCGTTATTATCGTCAATGACGGGTCAGATGTGCATTTGCCAAAAGATTTTCTCAATTCGTTTCCGTTCAGAATACAATATTTCATGCAGAAAGAACACAAAGGCGTTTCAGCAGCGCGAAACCGGGCATTGGACGAAGCTACAGCGGATTATGTCATGTTCTGCGACGCTGACGATATGTTCTTCAACATGTGCGGACTTTACGTGATATTCCGAGAGATGAAGGGCGCTGGATTTAACGCGCTGTCATCGGTATTCGTGGAGGAGACAAAGGATCAGGAGAGTGGAGAGCTTGTATACATCAACCGCCAAGGCGATTCAACGTTTGTACACGGTAAGGTATACAGGCGCAGTTTCCTGAAGGAGAATAGCATACGATGGAACGATGAACTTACGATTCACGAGGACAGCTATTTCAATTGCCTTGCCCAAAAGGTTGCTGAAGAAATTAAGTATTGCCAGCAGCCGTTTTACCTGTGGAAATGGCGGGACGCATCTGTATGTCGACACGATCCTAAGTATATATTGAAGACTTACAACAATATGCTGGAATCAAATACAGCATTGGTCAAGGAGCTGAACCGGCGCGGGAAGCAGAAGGACGGGCAATTCTATGCTACGGCAATGATTTATGATGCTTACTTCACAATGAACAAGGACGAATGGCTTAATCAGGAGAATCAAGAATACCGTGAATCTACAGAGCTGCGGTTCAGGGATTATTGGTTTGAGTTTAAAGATTTATTCGAGGCCGTTCCGAAGCAGCAGCGAGCTCATATCGTCATGGGGATCAAGAACCGATTCTACGCGGAGGGTTTGTTGATGGAATCAATAACATTTGATGATTGGATAAAGCATATTGTTGAACTGAGGAAGTGACAGTATGGCAAAAAATGTATCAATTACAGAAGACGGAAACAGTAAGATAATTAAAAATGCTGCTAAAATAAGGACCGCACTTTCCGGTGGAGGAACATGCGACTGGATACCAAAGGACGATGTTCCTCTGCAAACGCTGTCTGTCACTGAGGACGGAACATACAGTCCTGAGCAAAACTATTATGGCTTTTCACAAGTCACTGCAAGAGGAATCGGCAATGTTATTGAAGGCGAGCTTATAGAGAAGACGATTACGAAAAATGGAACATATAATATTAAAGACGAGAGCGGAAATCCTTACGGATATTCCAAAATTGTAGTTAATATCGATACAAGTGGAGATGATAGCGGAGGAGACAGTGGCGGCGGAAACCCTCCTGTTGTCGGAAAAGATGAGGATGGAAATGATCTAATGGCTGAGGCTGACGATGACGGAAATATCGTCATGACAGCGCTTCCGACAGAGATCAAGGTTATTATACCGCCTACAAAATTGGAGTACAATCGTTACGAGGAAATCGATTATAGTGGCATCAGCGTGTATGCTTATATTTCAAAAGCGATACACTGGCTTGGGACCACAACAACTGCAATAAGTGTAAATTCTATAAATCCCACAATACAGATTGGAAATACGAGCGTCACGGCAAGTACAGGGGACGGAGTTCTTTATGCACCAGATGAAACTGGAATGCATGATATCCAATTAGTGTGGGACGGGAACAAATGGATAAATCCAAAGGGCTATAGCGCTGACAAGGCGATATGGAAATCGGATAATTATACCAGTGGGAAAATTCCATTTGACGAATTAATATTTCCTATTAAGAGAATGAATTCACAATCTGAAGAGCCAAGTTCCGCTGAAGTAAAAACTTATAATGGTAATATGGCTATACTAAACAAAAGCGTGACGTTGACTCACAAACATGTTATGGATCCGCCAGGCTATGCCGAAGCGACAATAACAGTCAATAACGGTTATTTACTATGTAATGCGGCTTCAATATATGTTTTTCCGGAAGGGAGTAATACAACGGCAACGATTAACATGAATAACGTTAATTCAGTTACTCGCGTTGATTACACCACAAAAGACGTTGGTGTTACATCATATACAACCATAACCGGAATATCACAGATACATCATCATAGCGGTCCTGGAACAAGCGATTATGGTTTGACTTGTTCTTTTTCAGTGAGAAACGGGACATATGGCGTGTATGAGGATTCCGTTAGCTTACCAATATATTCGTTGACAACAGATGAGTTAAAAGATTTAGCAGTTATGTTAGCGAACGGAGATTATTCAAAAACATACGCCGTAGACATCCCTGTCCAATGGAAACGCCCCGGCGATGGTAAGATTCTCGAAACCACTTTCACTGCCTGGATGAAGGATGACGGTGGACGCGCACCGGGTCCGCAGGGTGGATCTGGCAATTACGATGTTCCACAGTAATGGAGGCGACGCTTAATGTCAAAAAATATAGTTTATCAAACTAAGAAGAAGGGTAAGAGCGTTGCCGGAGAAGCCAAGGGCATAAAACTTCTGAGGACAAACCTTCAGGGCGGAGGAACGTGTGATTGGGTTCCGGAGGATGAAACACAACTGATTCCGAAGGTTATTACGCAGGACGGTGTATACAAAGCTTCTGACGAGATCGGAGACATATATGGATATTCAGAGGTGACCGTGCAAGGAATAGGGGACAAGATCATGGGTGATCTTGGGACGATAACTATAAGCAAGAACGGCACGTACTACGCTAAAACTGCCTATACGCCAAGTGAATTAGGCGAATCTAATTCAGGGGACTCGTCTACGAAAGTTGGGCCTTTTTATGGTTACCGTACCGTAATTGTCAACGTGAGCGGAGGATCGTCAAGCGGATCATCCAGCAATTCTGTAAGCGGAAACAAGAACGGGCAGCCAGTCACCATAACAATTGATGAGCGTGGACGATTGCGCGAGACCAAGCTGGCTTCACGAATCGTCATTACGACGATGCCAAAGTTTCTTACCTATCATAGTGGTGATAAGTTAAGTTTTAAAAATATTAAAGTTACCGCTTATGTTGGTGACAATGTTTATAGGTCTGAGAAATACCCAACCGGTGTTATTTCTGAATCCGATTTGATATTTCCTATGATTCGTGCGGAAGGCAGTGGGAGAATTACTGTTCCTGTCAAGTGGAAAAGGCCTGAAGACAAAAAAATGCTCGAAACCTCATACGAGATTACGGTAAATGGCTCCTAAGAGGTGATGAAGAATGGACATTGAATACAAAGGGCTTCATTCTATCGTTTTCTTTAAAGATACCGGAAAGGGGTATTCCAAAAGGCATTCTTGGAACGACTTTCATATGATACCGACAAGCAGACCATATGTAGCGCTTGGGTCTGCAAACTATTCTCAGGTGGTCATCCCAGGAACAAGCAATCGTATCGACATTACCGACGTCAAGCCTGGCGGATTGACTTTCGGGCCAAGAACAGGAACATGGGAATTCTACATAGACCATACAAAATGGCCGAACTGGGCTGACGCCCATAATACAATCAAAGATTATATTCATGGCGGAACGTTTTTGGTAAATCTTACAGACGATCCGCTTGTATTGTATCAGGGAATTCTCACTATAAGCGGATATGTAGCTGGAGAAAACTATTCTAAGATCACAATACAGTATGATCTTATGTACGACACGGTCACATTAGACGAACCAATAGACTTCGGGGATTTTGGAAAACTCCCGGATCCAAAGATACGTAAAGACGGTGACGATTATATACTCGATCTTGGTGACGGAGATGAGGTTCCACTTAAAGAAGGCGTTGGGTTTGACACCAATTGTGATGGAAAACCTGACGTGTTTTTGCCTAAAGTTAAGACCAACTGGCCAAATTCAAAATGGATATTGGAAGGGACGACGGTTGTTGGACTTGATATCAATGATGACGATACTGCTGACTATTATGTTATAACAGATAGCAGAGGTATCACCGGTATTGACAAAAATTGTGACGGAAAGGTTGATATCGTTATTCCAGGAGAGGTATCCGACCCAGACGATTTACCAGACCCAGATGATGTGCGAGAAGACATACCTCAAGAGGATGTTGTCGGGTATGATACGGATTGTGACGATGTGATTGATATTACGATAGATAAATCGCATCCGTTTAATCCTGTCTATGTTTACGATGATGGCGGTAATATTGTCGGTTTTGACTGTGATGGAGACGGAATCCCGGATTATTATGTTATTGAGGTCAACGGAAAACGAGGTCTTGATCTTGACTGTGATGGAGCATTGGACAAGGTTATCCCGGATTCGCCAGGAGACCCTACTGTCGTCATAGGCGCTTATTACCCGCTTACGTTTGTCTATTCAGATGGGACATTGTCAAGCTCTTATGGCTTTGCATCCGTAAGCAAATCGACCAGACTTCTCGGTGTCTACAACCTTTATACCATTTATGAGGATGACAAGGTGACGACAAACTTATAAACCATGTACAAACACGCAAATCCGAATCCGAACGGATTATATGTCGAGGATTGCGTTATACGAGCCATAGCAATAGCAACAAACCGATCATGGGATGATATTTACATCCATATCTGTATAGAGGGCTACTTGATGAAAAACATGCCCTCTGTAAACAAGGTATGGGGTAATTACTTGGCCTCGATCGGCTTTGTTTCCTATCCGGTTCTGGATCGCTGTCCCAACTGTTATACTGTTCGGGATTTTTGTTTCGACAATCCAGTCGGAACTTTTATTTTGGCCACCGGCTCCCATGTCATCTGCGTGATCGATGGGGATTACTACGACGCGTGGGATAGCGGCGATGAATTACCGATAGCGGTTTGGAGGAGAGACGACTATGCCTTATAACAATTACAACGCTTATGGCAATTCCGGTGTTGTGAATCCGAGAGTGGTTCCGACAGCCGGAGTTAATGTAAATGCTGGATGGAACGGGTATAACCAAGCTCCGCAGCAGTCTTCTGACGGAAAAGTTTACGTGAGTGGCCGGGCTGGAGCAGACGCATATCCGCTTCCGATGGGGGTCAACTACATGATCCTGTGGGATACAGAGTCTCACCGGTTCTATGAAAAGGGATACGACAATAATGGTATTCCGCGTGTCCTTGGCGATTATGACTACGGTCCGCATTCAGAACCGGAGACTGCTTCACAGCAGAATGTCGACCTGTCTGCGTTTGCAACAAAAGACGACATCCAAAAGATGCGCAACGACTTTGACAGAATCCTATCCGAGCTTGCGGTAGGAAATGGTGGAAGGATCGTGAGAATGAATGAATCCAATGGGTAATTTCTTCGACATGATGCAGAAGTTCAACCAGTTCCGCCAGAATCCGATCGGGGCGCTCATGGGGATGGGGTACAATGTTCCGCAGCATTTACAGAATAATCCCGAGGGGACTGTGAACTATCTTAGGAATTCCGGCCAAATGACAGATGCGCAGTTTCAGCAATTTAGTCAAATGGCTCAGCAATTTCAGTCACAGCAAAACAATCAGGCAAAAGGCTTCTGATCTTCCGGAGGATCGGGAGTTTTTTTTAGCCGTTTTGGATCGTCAAGTGCGCATAGACGAAAAATGTCATCCTTCTTCGAAGATCTGACAACAAATTCAAAATGGCAGTAACAACCAATCTATAACTCTATCAACCGACAAAATACAAAGAAAAAGGAGACCTCTAATATGCTTATTGATTCTTCCAATATGCAGCCTTCGGTAAATGTGTATCCCAATGGCGGTTTCATGGGCGGCAATGGCGGCTTTGGTGACGCTTGGGGCGGAAATGGATTTTTCTGGATTCTGATTCTGTTCTTCTTCGCGATGTTCGGCGGCTGGGGTGGATACGGCGCCAATGCTGGTGGAAATGCTGCTATGGGCTATATTCCGTATATGAATACCGGTAACGAAGTGCAGCGCGGCTTTGATCAGTCTGCCATCATGGGCGGCCTGAACAATATCGGCGACGCTATTTGCAGCAACCAGGCTGTGCTTATGGCTACCCTGAACGCGAACCAGAACGCCAGTACCGCTGCGATGAACGGGCTTGCGATGGGCCTGCAGAATTGTTGTTGCGAAAACAGGGCCGCTACCGCCGATCTCAAGTACACCGTTGCGACGGAAGCCTGCAACGATCGTGCCGCTGTGAATGACGCTCTGCAGGCTGTGACTGCTCAGAACAACGCCAATACTCAGCGGATTCTGGACATGATGTGCCAGGATAAGATCGACGCGAAGAACGAGCGTATCGCCGAGCTGCAGAATCAGCTGACTATGGCTCAGTTGGCGGCTTCTCAGAACGCTCAGACTGCGCAGATTCTGACCGACAATCTGGCTCAGACTCAGGCGCTTGAGCAGTATCTGGCCCCTGTTCCGAGGCCGGCTTACGTTGTTCAGAACCCCAACTGCTGCGCTCCCAACTTCAACACTGGCTGTGGTTGCGGTCGATAAAGCAGGAGGTGGGATGAATGGCTGAATACAGCGCAATTGCTGTTCAGACTGTAAATCCCGGCGAGTCCATCGTATTCACCGAAACAACCTCTCCTTGTCGGAGGGGTTTTGTTCGGCACAATGATGGCTCCGGCAATTTCCTTCTGAGCGGCAGCATGGTCAATAACAATTATTGCCCTTGCTCTCGTCTTTACAACGATAACGCCACTTATCTGGTGGATTTTGGCGCTAATATTGCGATTCCCACCGGTGGAACCGTCGGTGAGATCAGCGTCGCTTTCGCGGTGGACGGCGGCACGGATCAGGCTTCGGTTATGAGGATTACTCCAGCGGCTGCTGAGGAATATGGCAACGTGAGTCGATCCAAGGAAGTAGATATCTTTAGCAACTGTTGCCAGACCGTGACCATTCGTAACACTTCGGATCAGCCGATTCTGGTTCAGAATGCGTCGTTACGCATAACCAGACCTGATCTACTTTATACCAGGTAAGGAGGAAATCAAAATGGGAGATTCTGATAAGAAGCTTATAGAGAAGTTCGAGGCTGATTTCCAGACGCTTTCCTCCAAGAATGGATGGGCCCCGGAAGACCTCGAAAAGATGAAGAACCTTCAGAAACTGATGTACTATCTGGAGGTTCGGTGTGCAATGAAGGAAGGCGCGGACTATCCCGGCGAGCAGTATATGGACGAACGGAGCTATGATTCCAGGTCCTATCGTGGCATGCCGAACCGTAGTCCTTCTACCGGTCGGTTTACTTCCGGCCATTATCCGATGAACGACTATTCCTACAACAACGTGGGGATGTCTGGCCGCCGTTATTACGACAGCGAGCACGACAGCCTGAGGAACGATCTTCAGCGGATGATGATGACTGAGAAGGACCCGATGATTCGCCAGCATATGGAAAACCTGGCTGGTATCCTGTGATGACGTAAATAATTAAAAGTAAGAGGAGACTGGCAATTTTGTTCAGCCTCCTCTTGCCTTCAGGAGATGGTAACTGTGAACGAAAATATTTTAGTAGCTGTGCTTCTCACACTTCTCGCGTCATCTGGATTCTGGGCTTTCGTCATAGCGATAATAGAAAAGAAGAGTGCAAGGAACCGAATGCTGGTTGGGCTTGGACACGACCGAATTGTTTTTCTTTGCATGAAGTATGTGGAGAAGGGTGAAATAACCCAGGGCGAATACGAGAATTTGAACAAATACCTCTACGAGCCCTATAAAAAGATGGGCGGGAACGGTACGGCTGAGCGGCTTATGCAGGAGGTCTGCAAGCTTAAGATTGTCCCGGACACATATCCGCGTCGAAACGGAGGTTGATTGAATATGAGAGATTGGAAGGCTTGGATTAAGGCTGCTGGTATCAGGGCCATTAAGACTCTGGCACAGACAGCCGTTGCGACTATAGGCACGAGCGCAGCGATGGGCGACGTAAATTGGATGATGGTGTTGTCTGCTTCGTTGCTGGCAGCGATATTGAGTCTACTGACGAGCGTTGCCGGATTGCCCGAGGTTGACAAAGATTCTGACGGAACGATCGTTGTAAACAACGACGATCCGACCAAGGACGTATACACGCTCGAATACAATGGTGACATTAACGAAATTGCTGGCAAGGATAGTGTTACTTTCAAGGTAAAGAAGTGATTTGGCTATGATTTGTGATCTTAGTTTTAATCAGGGAAATGTTGACTTCAAAAAGCTTTCGAAAAAAGTCGACTTTGTTATTCTTCGTGCCAGCATCGAGACGAGGAAGGATAGCAAATACGACGAATACGCCAGCAATTGTGAACAGTATGGTATTCCGTATCACGCGTATCACTATTTGAAAGCACCGAATGACGCAAAAGCCAGGATGGAGGCCAAGATCTTCGCCAATGCGACGAAGGAACACCGGCCTCTTTTTTATGTCATCGATTGCGAGTACAAGTCAATCAAAATGGGAGTAGCGAAGAAGATCGTTGACACTTTTGAAAAAGCTTTGAGACATTACATCTCGGACGACATAAAAGTTGCGGTATACATCGCGCACGAATTGTACAGGCAGTGGAACTTGGATTATGAGCATTATGCTTACGTCTGGATTCCGCGTTACGGAAAGAATAACGGTACACTTTCTGCTTCTATTAAACCGAATTACCCGTGCGATTTGTGGCAATACACTGATAAGGGACGAATCGACGGCGTAAAAGGCGACGTGGATCTGGATATTTTGAATGGCAAAAAGCCGCTGGAGTTCTTTACTGGAAAGAGCGGAGGTATGGATATGGAAGAAACGGATCTGATTCTTGAGAAGGAAGGCGACATTCCAGAAAATTGGGTAAGCAATGTCGTCTATGTACGAAACGCCGAAGGAAAACTGGTCGAGGTAGAGGTTCCCGACGACACTGAGGAGTTGACTAAAGATGAAAACGATTAGGCTGAATTCCTCTGGCGACGCCGTAAAAGTTGCTAAATATTTGACCGAGTATTCTTCAAAGAATACTGCGACTGAGATATTTGATGAGGCCTTTGAAACTCACGTAAAAGAATGGCAGACTAAGAACAATCTTGAAGCTGACGGTGTGATTGGAAAAAAGACTTGGACCGCAATGGCAAACTCTGCCAAGACATGCTCGACGAGTAAAAGCTCAAAAAGCAGATACGTTTGCGCTATTCAGATTCTTATTGGCGGCATTGACGTTGACGGGATATTTGGACAGGATACGAAACGCGCTGTTTCGGCGTATCAGAGCGCAAACAAGCTTGACGCAGATGGTGTGTGTGGACCGAAAACATGGAAAGCGCTTCTCGACGTTGCTGATGATTCCAGTGATTCCAAGACTACTCCTGCAGAGAAGCATATTAACAAATGTATTCATTATCTGCAGTGGGACAAGAAATGGAAGAACGTCAAATATTCAACGCATACCAGCAAGCAGACGATCGGCAACTCCGGATGCGGACCTTCCAGTATGGCGCAGATCATGGCCACGTTCATCGACAAGAATATTACGCCAGTTGAAATGTGCGATCTTGCTGTGAAGAACGGTTTCAGGACGTACGACAATGGAACCGATTGGAATTTCTTTAAGTTTGTTGCCAATAAGTATACAGGCTTTTCAAAGTTTGCAAAGACGAGTAGTGTCAACACCTTAAAAGCGGCATTGAAGGAAGGCGCTTTGGCTGTAACCAGTATGAATAATAATGACGATAATTTCTGGACGACTGGTGGCCATTTCGTAACGGCGATCGGTTATGACAGCAACGGCTACATTTATGCCAACGATCCGAACAAGAGTTCTGCGCCCAGGAAACAAAAGCAGGATAAGTTCAAGTCTTGCATGAAGCAGGCGTTCATTTTCTGGCCGTAAGCTTTTTATTGCGGGGAAATCAAAATGGCAGTAACGGATAGACTTTTAATTGCCATTTCAAATTTGGACAGATTTTGTTCCGAATATTGGCAGTTAATATTTTGCTCAACGTTCAGCATAATCATTATTTTAATAATGCTGATCGTTACTATTGAAGACAATAAGCGTTTGAAATAGGTTGAAAAATATGGCAGGATCGTGGTATAATATTACTGCGATCTTGTCTTTCTTCGATAAGGAGGAGGGCAGTTATGGATAAGGATTGTTTGTATAAAGAAATAGAGAGGTGGATAGCGAAGTATAAGAAGAATTCAGTAAAACCTTCGAGTTACAACAGATTACTAAATTCGTTGCAATTGATAGGGCGGTATCCGATTTCCGAGAAGCGTGTTCAAGATCTGACATCCGACGATTTACAGATATTTCTTAATTCGCTGGTTGATGACGAGTACGCACGGGAAACGATCAAAAAGCCGTTCAAGCTCATTTGCGAGTTTTTAGATCATAGCTTGTATCTTGGCACGATTCATAAGCAGATTCATAAAGGTGTGAAGATGCCGTCTGAGTCCGCCGTTTTGAAGAAGAAACGCAATATTGTTGCCTACGATGAACGAGAGCAGGCGAAGCTTTGCAGGGTTTTTGAACGTGGTGACAATCCTTGTTGGCTCGCGGGTTTACTCATGTTCGATACTGGCATGCGAATAGGAGAAGTCATGGCGCTTGATTGGGACGATATCGATTGGCGAAGACGGTGCGTCTATATTAGCAAAACCGTTATTGTCGGCGAAAAGCGCAGAGATCGATACATTCAGTCCGAGCCTAAGACTATTTCCAGCATTCGACATATCGCGTTGAGCACGAGGGCGCAAAACGTTTTGAGAAGGTTGCTTGAGAAAAACGACAGCGGGTTCATCTTTCAAGACGAAGACGGAGGACCGATGACGTATCCGTGTATGAAATACTGGATTCGGAAAGCTTGCGAAGAAGCAGGCGTTAAGTATTGTGGATTACACGTTTTCAGGCATACGTTCGCGACAAATTGCTATTATAGGGGATGTGACGTGAAGCTTCTATCCAAGATGCTCGGTCACGCCAATGTCGCAACCACGTATAATATGTACATTCATCTCTATGGCGACGCCTTGGAAGAGATGAGAAGCATTATCGAATAGCATACAATATATAGTGTTCAGACAATCAAAATGGCACTATATATAGTGAAATAAAGACCTGGGCGGTCTTTGGCAGACGACATATTGTGGGGAAAGACAAGATCGCATACCATATGTTGTGGGTAGTACATTACGTTCGATTAACTCAGTTGGTAGAGTATCTGACTTTTAATCAGAGAGCCCCGGGTTCAAATCCCGGATCGAGCACCACTTAGCCCAGGACGCCTCTCAACGATGCGAACCACCCTGGGATTTTTATATCAAAATCAAAGAAAGTTGGTATTTTACAATGCTCAATGATCTTGATCTTATTTCACACAACTTTCCTAAAGACATTAAAATTTACCCCATTGCAGACGTGCATCTTGGAGCAATGGAGCATGCTGAAGAAGAGTGGAGCGCGTTTTTAAAGAAGGTTAAGGCCGAAGATTCATATTTAATTCTTGCTGGAGATCTTCTTAACAACGGAATACGAAGTCGCAAGTTTGTAAATCCGTTTGATGAGCAGATCAGACCAAGAGACGCTAAACAGAGGATGGTTAAGTATCTGGAACCGATTAGAGATAGGATATTGTGCGTTGTATCTGGTAATCACGAGCGGCGAACGTACAAAGATGATGACCAGGATTTGACTTATGATATTTGCAGCAAGCTCGATATCGAAGAACTATACAGAGAGAACATAGGCTACATGCGGATTGGCGTGGGCGAGAGAAACGACAGTCGAAGAAAGACGAAAAAAGCTATAAATGTATATACTTTTGCGGTAACACATGGTTCTGGCGGCGGGATTTACACAGGCGCTGCGGTTAACAGAGATGAGCGATTTGGAAACGTTATTGACGGATTAGATTGTTTGGTGACTGGCCACGTTCATAAGGGTTTTGTGACGAAGCCGTCAAAGATAATTATCGATACAAGAAACAACGTTGTAAAGATGGACCATTACACAGTCGTTTCCGCCGTCTCCTGGCTTAATTACGGAGGATATGCAGCGAGAGGCATGCTGCTTCCGGCCCATGTTTGTGACCCGCAGGTTATTCATTTGTCCGATACGTATGATAATAAGAAAATTACTACATGGTGGTGATTTGCATATGATTTTTATAGATAAGGGGTCGGATGGTAACAAGGTTATTAATCTGACAATTGGAGATGATGCCGTTTTGGAGATTCCGCTTAAGACTGACGACGGCGAAGACTATGAAATGGGCGAAAACGAGTATCTGATTTTTACGGTAAGAGAAAAAGCCAATGAAGAAAGCCCGGTTATGTTTGAATTAGAATCTGAAAAAAGCAGTAATGAAATTGTAATCTCGCATGATGACACAAAAGATTTTAGTCCAGGCTATTATTCTGCTGAAGTTCAGTTCATGACTGAAGATGGAAAGCGTATCACCGTTTGGCCGAAGCTGGCTGGAAATGGCAAGATCAGCCAAGGAAACAGAAAGAATCTCTGTCTTATGGCAGAGGTGGTTTACAAATGATCGGAGAGCCTAAAAGCAGAGCAAACATTGAAGGTGAAATCAAAGCAAAGGCATCGCTTGTCGGTGATATTTCTTCGAGATGCATTATGGGCGACGTTGAAGTTGGAAAAGTCGTAATAAAGCACGACGAAGCTGACGACTACGAAGGCGAGTACACAATTACTCCGTCCGGTGAAAGTCAAATTCTTGAAACCGCTAATAAGAAGTTAGCAGATGACGTTGAAATTAAAGCGATTCCATATTATGACATAGCCAATGAATACGGACGAACCATTTATATTGGAGGGGAAATTTAATGCCAGAATACATTAACAAGGTTGTATACAACGGTACAACGCTCATCGACTTGACTAGCGATACCGTTACACCGGACAAGATACTGAGCGGATATACAGCTCATGACAAATCCGGCGCGCCTGTCGTTGGAACAAATACCTATGATAGCGACACAAGCGAGGATACCGTGGCCGTTGCCGAGATGCTGAGTGGCAAGACCGCACATGCGAGGGGAACACAGCTGACTGGTACGATGCCGAATAACGGTGCTGTAACTGGCGCTATCAGTGACATTGACCAGGAATATACCGTTGCGCTGGGTTATCATGACGGCAGCGGCAAGGTTGGCATCGCTGCTACAGAAAAGGCGAAGCTCGTCGCAGGTAACATTCGCCAGGGCGTTGAAATTCTCGGCGTTACGGGAACGATGTCTGGTGAGGAAGGGGTAAACGCGCAGACTAAGACTGTAACACCTACCGCTACGTCTCAGACTGTAACCCCGGATGCCAGTCACAATTATTTGACCCAAGTTACTGTCAACGCCATACCTTACGAGACGACATCTAACTCGGCTGGCGGGGTGACTGTAACTATCGCAGGTAGCGGTTCCTGATTGACTGGAGGAATTCAAAATGGCAGTCAACAAGGTCGTTTACAACGGAACAACGCTTATCGACATCACGGATACCAGCATTGACGCAAATAAAGTGCCCAATGGCAGTGTCGTGTATCTTGCGTCGGGAGAACGTTTGATCGGAAGCGCTACGGTGTATACAAACGACGATGTTGCCACTGTAGCCGAGACCAGGGCGTATCTTGGACTTGAATAATTTGAAAAGGATGAACGGCCCATGGGAAATAGTAGAAATGAAGATATTTTACAGGCGATGATCGACGGAACGGATTCGTCTTCGCTTCCTAAGCCACAGTCTCGCGAGGAAAAACTCCTGCATGCGATACTCGACAAGATAAACGCAGGTGGTGGAGATGGATCTGGCAGTGGTTTGTCGATGCATTTCTGTACGGCAAATGAGTATAACCAGATCACCGGCGTTCCGACGATTGAAAAACCGTCAGAGACGACATTCTATCTCGTTCCAACCGGAACCGGTGAAAACGACCTGTACGACGAATGGGTTTACGTCGATGGAAATTGGGAGCGGTTTGGAAGCGGATCCCATGTGGCGGCTTCCCTTGCTTCACTGAGCGACGTCGTTGCGCTCGCTCCTCAAGACGGACAGACAATTGTATATGACTCTGAGCTTGGCAAGTGGAAGAATGTCAAGCTCCAATCTTTTTGTCTGGTTGATCCCGACGACAGCGATAATGATATTATCTTCGATTCCGGATCGATTGACGATTAGGAAAGGAGGTGGTGAACCGTGGCAACCGTTGTTGGAGGAACCAGATTCTTTCTTAAAAACGGCAAAGAAGAGAACTGGGACAAGGTAGATGATTTTATTCCCGGAAAAGGTGAACCGATTGTATACAACGTGGATGAAAGTCATACGTATACTCGGCTCAAGTTCGGGGATGGAATTCATTTACCAAGAGACCTGCCGTTTACAAATGGAAACATCGACGGGATCGACCTTGACAACATTGTCGCAAAGAGGGTTGAGCATAAGCTGACCTTCGGTGCCGGGCAAACTTATCAATACGATGGCTCGGCAGATGTAACTGTGCCCGTCTATACTGGCGCGTATAACCAGAACGGCGTGGCTGGATACCAGGAGGACGAATTCCTGGACGACTAAACAATTATTAGGAGGAAATCAAAATGGCAGATTTGACCGTTAAGACTGTTGACGAAGAGCAGAAGTTTGTTTATGAGAAAACAATCGAAGCTGCTGGCCTACATCAGGTAAACTTTGAGACCGAGAACTCGTTCCTGGACAAGGACATTAACATCCAGATCACTACTCCCGCCGCTGCTGCGCCCTCTCTGGATATTACGGACATCACCGCTAATATTGTCATGGGCGAGGCGTCCAACGGCGTTTACGAACCCACCGCGACGATTGAAGGTAATGTAAGCGTTAGCACCGCAGGCTGGATCACCACCGGCAACAAGGCGGTTTCCGAGTCCGGTGTTAAGATCGGCAAGGTCAATCAGTCCGTGCTGAAGAACGGCTCTGTCGCGATCAGCAGCGGCGATGAGATTGTTCCCGACGTATCCGCCGACCAGACGATCAACATCACCGAGGGTTACAACGTCGCTCGCACTGTGGTCGTGGCTCCCATGGAGGATGGCCAGGCTGCTACCGTATCTTCCGGCAATGTTTCCATTTCTTCGCTGACCTATACTGCCGATGACACGAACCATACCTTTGATATTTCCGCTACCGAGACCATTCCTGCTCCCGGCGTAAACACGGCTGGCTTCATCAGCTCTACCAAGGGTACGAAGAACACCGGTACCGCTACGGTTGCCGCTACTGTCGACCAGGTGACGGTTGGTGTTGACGTGTCTGGTACTGCGAAGGTAACGCCTGTTATTGCCCGCACCGCCAAGGCCTCCGGTGACAGCTGGATCGACGCTGCTTCCGGTTCCGCTACGACCTCCAAGCCCTCCGCTGGCGTTTATGTACAGGTGGATGCCGCTGCCGTGAGCTCTACTGTGACCGCGACTGGTAAGGTAAGCGCGGCTGGCTATGGTACGACTTCCGATTACCAGGCCGATACCGCTTCCACCATCAACGCCGGCTCCAATGCTGCAGCTTCGACTTATGTACCGATCGCCGAGGGTAGTGTCGCTTCCGGCACTGCCGAGATCAGCAGCGTTTCTGTGGCTTACAACGCTGACGGTGGCAACTTCGATGTGACTGGCGCTGCGAACATTCCCGCCCCGACGGCCTCTGCTGCTGGTTATGTGGGCAATGGCGCTGGCACCCTGACTGGTGCGACCAATGGCGCTACGGTTGACGCTTCCATCGCCAAGATCGGCATTGCCGCGAGCCTGAGTGGCACCGGTACTGCCAAGCCCGTGATTGCCAAGAATGCCGCGAGCAACGTTGACGCCAGTGCTGCGACTACGACTCAGCCTGCTGCCGGATTCTATGTTGCGGTGAATTCTCCCGCCAACACCAGCTCCGTGACGGCGACTGCTGCGGTTACCAGTGCGGGTTACGGCACCACGACCTCCGGGCAGTATAATACCACCAACAGCAGCGCCCTGACGGTTGGTGCTGAGGCTTCTGATGTTACCTATGTGCCGATCACTGCTGCTACCTTCGACAACAGTGCGTCCAGCGGCCATACCTACACCGACATTTCGTCCACCGCGCCGATCCTGATTTCCGACGACTATCTGTACATCAACAAGGGCTACACCAATGATGTCAAGATCAGTCTGGCGAAGTTGGTACCCGACGATGCGACGATTACTGCTTCCACCGGTGCTGCTTACATGTTGAACGGCCAGAGCGCTTATGATAGCGCAGGCAAGCTGGTTGTGGGCAGCATTCCGACCTATACTGGTGCCTATACCGTAGCCTAAACCATCTTCTTTGGCGGTTTGGGCTGGAACTTAATAATTCAAAATGGCAGTCCTGACCGCCAATATTTAATGAAAGGAGATGGCTTTGTTGGCTGATATCATATTGAATAACGGTATTAAGACTTATTCAGGCAGCATAGCTTCGTTTGAATTACCATCCAGTGTGTACGCTGATGGTATTACGATAGACATAAATCCGGTGCAATCCGGCAGCGGCGACCCCAGCCCGACGAACGTGCGGCCCATCAGCGGGTGGACGGGAGCGAATGTGACGCGGACGGGGAAAAACATGTTTGGAGGAACATACAATGAATTTTTCCCGTTGCATTTTGAGTCAGACAAAACGGTTATTGCCAGCGCTGATGTAGTCGATAGAGGTACATCTCAGATAGCGTTCTATGACGAAAACAAATATCGAATTGATTATTGGGGAATGAGCTCCAGTTATTCTTCTGTTAGCGGAAGAATAGCAAAGATTTTTGAACTTCCAAAAGAATCGTATTATGTAAGGTTTGTTGCTGCTGAATCAACACGATACATGATCGAGCTTGGCGATACAAATACTATATTCGAACCCTACGTCGGCGACACCTACTCCATCACCTTCCCCACCGAAGCCGGGACGGTCTACGGCGGGACGCTGGACGTGACTACGGGGCTGCTGACGGTGACGATGGCAGAAGTGGATTTGGGGACGTTGAATTGGAGTTATACCTCAAGGGATGGGCAACCATGCTTTCAAACATTTGGGCTTAGCGGGTTAGCGAAAGGCTCGTCAGGCACAAACGATATAGCGATGGCAATTTGTTCTGTCTATATGCCTGCATCATGGAATAATAATAGGTCACATGAAGGGTATGACAAAACTTTTGCTATATATCCGAATGGAGCCAATTTTTCAATAAGAAATTCAGCTTACACCGATGCTGCCGCTTTCAAATCCGCCATGTCCGGCGTCCAACTCGTCTACGAACTCGCCACCCCGCAGACCTACCAACTCTCACCCACCGACGTGGCCCTGCTGCTGGGCGTCAACAACGTTTGGGCGGATACCGGGGATTCTACCGTAAAACTTGGTTTTTCAAATAATATGAATGGTAAGCTTTTAATTGACAATAACGATTTAGTATATACGTTTAAAACAGAAAAAACATACGTTGATAAAGATGTAGATTTAAAAATACATTTGCAAGTTGCTACGATGGACGAAACAAAAGCTTATCTAGGCATTGCATGAAGGAGGGATAATTTTAATGGCGAACGATAATAAACTGGTAAATTTAGCTGATCTAAAAGAAGCGTTTGATAACTTAAACACAAACAAAAAAAATATTCAAACCGCAGTATCTGACCCTACTGCTTCTGGAACCGATGTTTCCTTTATAGCCAGCATTAGTCAAGATGCTCAGGGCGTCATCACAGCTACCAAGAAAACTGTCTCTGAAGCCACAACTTCTGATGCGGGCTTGATGTCTTCTGCTGATAAAACGAAACTTAATGGCATTGAAGCTGGTGCTGCTGTAGCAAGCGTAAATGGCGCAACCGGAGCTGTTGTATTGGATGCTGAAGATGTTGGTGCGCTGCCATCTGATACAGTACTTGTTACCGGCGTCAAGGGCAACGCTGAGGCGAATTACCGCCATGGCGACGTCAATATCACCGCGGCGAATATTGGGGCGATGCCTGTTAATCCTGCGAGCATTGAATTGACTCCGGCTTCCGGCGCGAGCAACGGTGGATTCATCGATTTTCATTATGGCGGTTCAAGTACGGATACAAGCAGGCTAATCGAAGATACTCCTGGAAATTTACGCGTTACAGGGAGCATGAGTTTTGGTTTGCCGATAGCTACGTGCGAGGCTCTTGCGTCGGGGATTCCGACGAGTAGTTACAGTCTGATATCGTCATACGGATCGGGAGTTGCAAAGTATAATTCCAATGGCGATGCCAATAATTTACGCTGCATCAAATTTGGCAATGGCCTAAAGCGACTCACTGGGCTATTTCGAGTGACATCGGCTCTATCCAGTAATGCCCAAATATGCGCGTTTCCGTCCGGCTTTTCGCTGGACACTACTAAAAATGGCAGCATACAGGCATTCCCGCTGATGATTAGCACGGACGGGGCAACTGTGCGCACAGGGCAGATGAGTGGGGGGCAAATACTCTTGTTCAGCGGTAATATGCCAATCGGCACATACATAATTGATCAATTCTATTTCTAAGGAGGAATTGCAATGAAACGTGAAATCTATCAGGTGGACGCCTACATTGTAGACGCTAACGGAACCTTCAACCGTTTGGACGGACACCCAAAGCTGTTCGACAGTAAGAACTATAGCGACGATCTCGCCAAAACCTACCAGCGGGCGAACGGCGCGTACTGTGAGGCCGTCGCGGCAATGAGCAAAGTTGACACTCGCCAACTCCAGATTGCCACGCTGACGATCATCAACAACGGTACTCAGTTGGCAACGACCAAGATCGGCGAGCTGGCTGACCTGCCCGACCCGGAACCTGAGCCGGAGCAGACAACTTAACAAAATTCAAAATGGCAGGAAATCTCGCGTTGAGAACCTGCCATTTTTTTTTTGACTTGTTAACGTATATGTGCTATGATTAATTTATGACTGTATATGGAGGAAGTACAATGAAAACCATGCCGTCTGGAGAGAGAATCGTTGCTGAACATGATCTCTTTAATTATATGGAAGAGAACCGCATGTTTAACGACTTTGTGGGACAATGCATTACACATTTCGTTCACTTCGTTGTACCGAGGCGGGACCAAACCAAGGAGATTGCACAGGATTACCCGGTTCCGATCGATATAGAAGACGTTGGCGGAGACAGGATACTGCTTACGAGAAAGGACGGCGGGAATGTGATATTTATTGACTGGTGGAGGTAGGAGACGTCGCGGTTGGAACAGATTACTTAGTGGAGGTGAGAAAGATGTTCCCAAATATTTCAAAGGAACTGGTCGACGATTTTGAGAAACGCCATGGGTACAAACCGTTTCAGCCAGCCCCAAGGCACAGCGGACGGTATCCATGGTACGACGGAAAGGGTTGGCATCAGCTTGACGAAGAAACGAAGAGGAAGGAAGTATCACGACTAAAAGAGAAAGGAATGCCGGTTTGGAAAATGGCTGACCGAATAGGAACGACTGTCGAAGAGATAGAAGGACTATTGGGTGAGTATTGAGACGGACATCCCGTCTCTTTTTTCAAATTCAAAATGGCAGTAAAATCGCGTTTCAAACAGGCTTCTTTATAGAATAATAAGGAGGCGAAACATAATGAATTTGACTTTTAACGAATGCGCTAAATTGCTCTGGATCTACTTTGGTATTAGGACAGGACTTATTGTTGTAGGTGTAATCCTTCAGACGATTCCCAGGTTGCTTGACCTGATAACGACTGAAGCGAAGACACAGCGCATAGAAGAGGAGGAGATTAATACTGGTGCAATAATAGAGACAGAGCAGACAAACCGCAGAACTGAGAAAAGAAGAGTGATTGGTTTTGTTTCCAACAAAATGGAGGACACCTGAAACATGGTGTTCTTTTTTTTATCGCGTTTCAAACAGTCTTCTTTATAGAATAATAAGGAGGTATGATTATGGGCATTCAAGTTACTAATGTGACAATTGTCAATGGAAGGCCTATGGGGTATTGTACCGCTGAAGAATTCGCGAACATCTGTGGCGTAAGTAAAAACACAATTCGCGTGTGGATTAAGCGGGGCAAACTAAAATGGGTTCTGAAGATCGGCAATGACTGGTGGATTGATAGCGCAAATCTGAAACCTGAAAGAAAACCAAGAACTAAAAAGGGCGTTTAAAACACGTCCTTTGTTTTTTTTTCGCACACAGTTCGCTTCGTTGCACAAGGAAAGACCACGGCAGCTACTACGTATTTACCGATTCGCACAATAAACATACCCTATTATAGAGCCGGTTTGGCTTCGCGTCCTGTGGGGCGGAAAGGAATATGTGATATTTATGGCGAAGACTTTTGAAATCGGAAAGGTTGTGGCTACCCGCCGAGTGTGGGATTTAATGGATGAAAATCCGCAGTTTCACGACTTTGTGTCGGGCTGCCTGAGCCGTTATATACTGTATGACTGGGGCGATACCTGCCCGGAGGACTGGAGGGCGAACAACGAGGCCGCGCTGCATGGCGAAAGGGTGATGGCTGTGTATAACATCCCGGAAGACATGGAGAGCGAATTCAAGGAGCATCTCTGGATCATTACCGAGAGGGATCGTTCCGCAACGACGTTGCTGTTCCCGAGTGATTATTAAACCGTGATTAACTGAAGGACAGCCCTGCGGGGCGCGAGCTGGACAGGCTCTTTTATTTTTTCGGTTTGAACATAGTGAGGAGGGACTGAGCGCAGCAGAATTCGCATTTCAAGCATATTTCTATATGGATTATTAAGAAAGGAGAATTATTATGGGAGCAATTAAGAACGTGATGCTGGACGGACAATATCAACTTGATGAAGCTTATAACAAGATTCAAAAGGCAAGAGAAGAAGGATTCGGCTTTTCAGAGGCGTTTTCTTATTATCAAGGCTGCCGAGACATGTTTGAAATATTTACATCGAGTTTCGAGGTTGAAATTGTGGACGGTCATCATGAGCTTAAAGGGGTCTGAACGACTCCTTTCTTTTTTTTTTCAAAATGGCAGTAAAAACTCGCATTTTAAACAAGCCACTTTATGTAGAAAAACAAAGGAGGTGCCAATTATGGCAAGATGGAATGCTTTGACGGAAGAGAACAAGAAGGATATCTTCGAAATGATGGATTCGGGGATGACCTCGAGGGAGATCGCTGATTTGATCGGCGTCAAGCAGGGTACCATCTACAACTACAGGAAAGCTTGGAAGAAGCAGCGGGCAAAGACAAAGCCCGAGGTTATCGAAGAGCCTGAAACCAAGAAGGAGGAAGTTTCGACCGGCTTGGCCGATAGCGATTATGCTAAGGCCTATCTGGCAAACGACTCCCGATGGGCTAACGGCTCATTGGATATCTCGAGGACTGTCAAGATCCGCAGCCGCAAGACCGAGATCTTGTATGAGATGGATGGTTCCGATGACGAGAAGATCGTGAAGATCACCCTGAACGATGGTCAGGAGATCCGAATCAATCTGAAGATGTTCGAGAAGTTTATCGACGAAGGCGTCGATGTATTCCTCGAGTTTAAGAGGACCGCTTAGGTTTAGGCAATATAAGGTGAGCATACGCTCACCTTATATTTTTTTCTCTCCGAAGGAACTGAGGAGGGATTCGCATCTGAAACAAGTCGCTTTATAGAGCCGAAAGGCTTAATATTATTAAGGAGGACATATCTATGAATTCTAAGTTGGAAGAAAAGAAACTGAAGGAGTACAAGAAGATGAAGAAAAAGAAGCTCGCGGAACTCTGCGAGAATCTGGCAGTCGAGTACGAATCCGTAACAATGAAGATCGGCGAGATGGAAGCGGCCAAAGGCAGGTTGCAGACGTCGTGGAGCAAAGCTATAGACGCCGAAGACAGCAAAACCGCGGAGGTTTGCCAGTCAAAGATCAATATGCTCGATAAGGAGCTCGATTGTTTGGTGAAGCGGCAGAAGACGCTTGCCGAAGAATACGAGCTTATTCGTCGGGCTGAGAAGAATAACTTTGACGGCAAGACCGGCGTTTGGAAAACTGTCGGCGCGTTCTTAATTGGCGTTGGAACGACGGCTATCAGCGGCTGGGGGATCGCCAAATCCCATCAGGCCTTCAACGACGGGTCAATGGTTGACAAGGCTACCAAGAGCCTTGCAGAGCGGGCTTCTGGACTCATGAACTTCTTCAGCTTCCTGAGAAAGGACTGAAGACTTGGAAGGCTGTGGAAACATGGCCTTCTTTTTTTCACTTTGAAGGAACTGAGAAGTGGTGAGCGAAGCGAACAGAGCTACGCGAATGCGTGGCGAAAACTGTTCTCTTTTTTTTCAGTTTGAATAGAATGAAAACTGGTGGAGCGAAGCGGAACTTCAAAATGGCAGTAAAATTTCCTCCTCGCGGCATCAACAAGGACTATCATGACAAGAAAACTAATAAGGAGGAATTTATAATGAAGAAACTTATCAAGAAGATCGACCTATTAGCGATAATCGAGATAGGGCTGATTCTATTGGCCGGCATTTGGTATTCGCTTGGAATACATGAATTTATACCGAAGTCTTCGATGGAATGGACGCTCGAAATACTGCTTGGAGTATTGGTAATCGAAATGATAAGGAAAGGGATCTTATAGGTCCCCCCTTATTTTTTTTTTCCTTCTCGCGGCATCAACAAGCCTCTTTATGAGATAAATAACTAAAAGGAGGATACTGCAATGAAGTTGAATAAGTATGATATTGCTGCGTTTGTTATCGCAATGGTTACGATTATTGCACTATTGTGCACCATGTACATAACCACAATAAAGACTGGCATGTACATCACTTGTGACAATGGAGTTGAGACCCATCACTATCTCAAAGTCGATGTGTTCGGAAACGAATGGGAAACTGGAAGCAGAAGTTGGATACTTCCTTCTAGGTAACTCATGAGCGAGCACATCGCTCTTTTTTTTTTGTCTTCGCGGCATCAACAAGCCTCTTTATGAGATAAATAATCTATAAGGAGGTATCATTATGGGAATCTTCGGGATGAAAATTGGTAAGAACAAGAAGGAAATTGCGGTCAACGATGCGCTGCTCAAGATTGAGAAAATGGCAGCGCAGATGGCTGCGGTTGCAGGAAACACTGTTACGACCGACATTTGCAAGGAAAGGATCAAGGAATTGAATACCCAGAATAGGAATCTCAAGAGAGGACTTGCTTAGCAGGTCCTTTTCTTTTTTTCGCGTCATTAACAAGGACTATAATGAAGAACAAGGCCTCGAGAAGGAGGCAAAAAATGTTGAATTATATTTGGGCTGAATCATGGAGCTTGAGGCAGGCTGTTAGATTCGCATTAAACGGATACGATTATAGTATGATTGCGACAATGGCTGTAATGGCGATTAAAGAAATTAGATATAAGAAAACACATTAAAAACGAGGCCTTTATTTTTTTCAGTTCGAACGAGGTGAGAACTGGCGGAGCGAAGTTCGCGGCATAAACAAACCCTATTATGACAGGAGAAATCCTAATTACAACATGAAATGGAGGAAACAACAATGAAGAAGTTTACTGCAATGATGGTAATGGTGATCCTGGCCCTGAGCCTGGGTATGGCTCAAGCTGAAATTGGAGAGATGCATTTCAGAACACTGAAGAGTGTTGAGAATGCCAATTACGAGATCGACGAGAACGGCGTGGAACATTACTACGTTTCCATGACCGCGGATAGCCGCGGATATTCCGTGAAGCGTGAAGTCAGCAGAACAGTTTATTACGAACTGCTTGCTGAGGAGAAGGCGGATCAGGAATATCACGACAATCTGTGGTATGTGAAGGCGTTAAACTGGACCACAGCTGCCGCTCGAAATGTCGCCGACTTTGTGGTGTTCTGGGACTGACGCAGGAGAGACATGCTCTCTCCTTTTTTCGCGTTGGAAGTGATGAAGCATGGCGGAACTTCGCGGAATAAACAGGCGGTAATATGAAAAGGAGGCGAGTAGTTTAAATAAAAACAGCAAAGTGACGACTTTTGAAAACGATAACGGATATTTGTAAAAGTATCTGGTTGCCCTCGCAGACAGAATGGAAACGACGGACTATTTGTTGAGTAACGTGCTTGTAAATGGAAACAATAGTTGACCGAGAGGTTTACGCGTAACATGAATGTGGAAGGACACTGATCCAACAGTGAGCTATGCTGAAATCGAAGGCCGGCGACATTCATTATTATTTTTTTTTTCAGAAAGGACTGATATTCATGAGACTCTGGCACAAGGATCTGATTCCCTATCTTCCCAGGCAGCAGCTGGTTGCTCAGTGGCGAGAGTGTTGCTGTATCGCGCGCAACATTTACCACGACGGGACTCCGAATCATTTGCTCGTTAACAAGATATTGGACTATCCCGACGAGGACTTTAATACTTACACAAGCTACGTCATCGCCGAGATGCAGAAGCGCGGATATTCTGTGCGGTCAGATCGGTTTTGGCAGTGGCGAAGGAATAAGGAGATGAGCAATGGACGGATATTTGAGGGCTGGCATAATGTCAGGTATATGAAGCAATGCTATAGCAACCTGATGGAGAAGTATGACTGCGGAGGAATACCTGAGGATGAGTGGAAAGTTTTGAGCGGATTTGTTCAAAGGATGTATTTTTAGATATTTCGCGGTTCAAACAGTTCCTCTTATAGGAGGTGGTAGAATTGCCAGAGAGATTCAAGAAGAAAAAGTTAAACTTAAGGAGGAGCTATTGGGCCGAATCGGTTGTGCTTGTTGTGCTTAGATTAGCAGTAAAGATATTAGTCGCAGCCGGGTACACTGCGCTATTCTATAACTTAGGTGTCTGCACGGGTATCTGGACAAAGATATTATGCTGGATTACGAGTTATTGGATTAGCAACAGATTTGTATCCTGGGTGCTATGCAATGGAATATTTATGCTGTTATTCCCAGAAGAGCATGACAGCGAATTGGCTGATTCAGTTAACTATTCAAACGATTTGAGGGAACTCTATTTGGATTTGAAGCAACTGATATTCTACACGAAAGATGAGTAAGCGGTCATAGCGATCGCTTATTTTTTCGCATTTCCTACAAGCCTTATCTTGAAAGGAGGGAGGCGTATGCTAATTCGTATTGCTGCGGTTGTTACGGCATACTACCTGGGTCGATGTGGCATCTCGATTGACGAGTTGTTCAAAGTCCTGCAGGTAATGCTGGAGCGACATGACCGGCAAAAGAAGTAGTTGCCTATTCCGCCCTTTCGAGAGCGGGGCTGCTCATGACTGACGTTGTGGGCGGCTCCGTTGATTTTTCTTAGTCTGAGCATAGCGAATGAAATATCGCGTTATAAACATTCTATATTATAGAGGAGGTGTAACGAAATGTACACGAAAATGGACAAACTGGAAAGGAATTGCTTGGATGGCTATCTTACTCAGGGATGTCGATTCTGCGTATTTTGGTATGACGGCAACCAGCCAGTGAAAAATGAGCTGCTGCGCCGTGTATATGCAAAACTGCCAGAGTATATTGACACACCCGGAATAGGATGCAATGCATGCTTTCCGATAGGTGACTGCCCGTTTTTCAAGGCTATGGAACGTGGCATCGACTTGAATAAGGATTCGTAACGGGTCCTTACTTTTTTTTCGCGCTTGAAACAGACTGCTTATTGAAATCAATTAGAGGAGGTCAAGAATATGGTTACTGTGTTGGTTGCACCGCTTGGACTTTGGGTAAACGTAAAGTCGATGAAGAAACTTGGAAAGATTGTGATGAGACTTCAGAGCAGAATGAACGACGTTGATTTCGTTTCAGTAAAGGATATGGAACGTGAATTTGGGCTTCATTCCAGTGAATGGTACGAAGTACTCAGACTTTCAAAGAAATCTAATCATGTCTTTACGATATACCCAAATGCTGAGGACGAGCTACTTGGTTATGACATTAAGGCATATTCCGGATCATGGATATTTGATTACATGAAAGTGGAGTCCTAACAAGGGCTCTCTTTTTTTCGCGCTTGAAACATGCTGCCTATTGAGGGATGAAGGTCAGACAGCCTAAGTACATTTGTATATGGCTGAGCGTGTAGCGCGGTTCTGAAGACTAACAGGGAACGGACACCACGATCTGGAAACGGGTCTAAGAAATAAATCAGGTAAAGTTTAGCACAAGATATTGTAGGTGACTAATCCTACCATCCCTTTTCTTTTTTTTTCGCGTTCTGAACACATACTCTAATGGAGGTGTTTCATATGATTGAATTGTATGATAAAAACGAAATCAAGGCTGCATTGGCCGATATGAACATGCGTTTCTGGAAAGATATATTTGACAAGCAAGCTATGCTGCTAAAAGTGTATGCGAGCGACGAATATATTGACAGATTCGGTGAGCATGACGCTGTTGACAGTTTGGAGAGAATTAGGTATGCACAATCAATGATGCATCACTACGAGGAAAAGAAAGAGCGATGGAGCTAACAAGCTCTTTCTTTTTTTCGCGGTGTAAACAGATTATATTCTGAAGGAGGTGAGAAAGATGAATAACAGGCATCGGCTTTTGCATAAGCTAAAACAAAGGCGATTTATGAACGACGTGAAAAAGCTGTCTCTATGTGTTCCATCACCAACATTTGGTGTAATCGCAGAAACACTAAGAGATAGGCAGAAGATATTGATGGCGACGTACATTGCTGTGCAAGATGCTATGAAGAAGTTCGAGCAGAGGGTTATAAAAGAATTCTCAGAAAGATAAGGGCTCAAAACGAGTCCTTATATTCTTTTTTCGCATCTGAAACAGCCTTCTTATTGAAAAGGAGGTATCGCTATGAAATTTCAAACCTGTGATGAATGTCAAAAGTGGATGATTGAGATGCTGTCAAAGTGTGAAGTTGACGAATCCGAGTTTGAGGGCTATGAACCAACGGAAGAGGAGATTGCGGAGATGAATGCCTTCGAGGAAGTTATGGGAAAGATATTCTATAACTACGGAAGGCTTCGAGGCATTGCTGAATCTGTTGAGCGGTTCGGTGGGCTCGGATACGGTTTCGCAAAACAGGAGTGTCTGAAGATCCAAGAAGAGATCGACCTTGGTGTTGAGGTTTTGGAGAGATATTTCGATAGGATCGGCTTAAGCTGATCCTTAATTTTTCGCATTCAGCTCACTCCGTTACGCCAGAAATGAATGCGGCAGCTACTGCGTATCTACCGACTCGCATCTGAAACATACCACTCTATAGACTGAAGAAAAAGGAGGTAGAGAACTATGTTGGCGTTAAAGATAGCAGGGATTATATGTGCTGTGCCACTCGGAATATACATTGGAATCCGTTTGGCCGGAATATGTATTGCCTGGATTAAGTACGGCCTTAAAGGGTTAAAGCCGCCAAAGGACTGAAGTCTGTGGATATTTAGGGAGTTTGTAATCAGCTCCCTAAAATTCTTGCATAATGTAGACCAAAGTCTGTTGAAAGGAGGAAATTATGCAGTGGATATCCTGAGGGTCACGGTAATTGGCAAGGATTTATGCAAAATCGTCGAGGGTTATATGGAGTTAGCTGGCATTAACACGGTTAACACGGTTAGGACAGGTATGTTAGGCAACCTAACCACCCATACGTATGAAGTCGCGATTCGAGAGGACGAGGTGATTAAGAAGCGCGGGATATTTATGGAGAAGATGGCGGAGGACAGCATGCGCCTGATGCCAATGTATGTTCACGGCGACTGGATGCGTATATTTGTGATGAAGCCGATTCGCGTTTGAAACAAGGCTCTTTATAGAGCCGAGAGCTCGAATATTATATTTGGAGGTAACTACTATGGAACGCAACGAACAGTGGAATCAGGAAATGGAGAAGAGGATTCAGACCTACTTCGGCTATCTCGACGAGCAGTACATGACGCGTGAAATCTACGAGTGGAACGTCAAGTTCATGGATGAGTATCATCGCTTGAACGACTGGA
>JAEIGA010002545.1_pt1 | contig 29068 bp, 47 predicted proteins | sample 9270691 | NCBI WGS metagenome assembly JAEIGA01 (sample SAMN17057246, study PRJNA624740) | gut metagenome | biome: biome; isolation source: fecal sample | host: Bos grunniens | place: China: Xizang | collected 2019
ATCGGTGACACCAAAAGCAACCTCCGTGTATTAAGAGCCGCTACCTCTTGATATGCGGAGGTTTTGTTATACCAAAAAGGAGGCGAATATGGCAAAACCGAGAATGATTGGTATGATTAAAAAGCCGATCAAAAACACAGAAAGAAAGCAAAATCCCTTTGGGAAGAAAAAGAAATCTAAATAAACAAACTACGGAGGTTATTATGGAAGAAACTATGTCAATCTTTGACTTTCTACCAACCGAGGAAGCGGAAAAGTACAAGCCAAAGGAATCAACCGATTGGAAATGGACGATGGCAGAAGACTATCCCACACAAAATAATGGGTTAAAAGTGTTCTCTTGCTTTGCTTGCGGCGGTGGTAGCACAATGGGTTACAAGCTGGCAGGCTGCGAGGTTTTGGGTTGCTGCGAGATTGACCCCAAAATGAACGAGGTTTATGTCAAAAACCACCACCCAAAGCACAATTTCTTGATGGACATTCGAGAGTTCAATGCTCTTCCAAATGAAGAAATCCCGGCAGAGTTGTTTAACCTTGACATTTTGGACGGTTCACCTCCCTGCACTACCTTTTCTATGGCTGGACAGCGTGAGGAAAGCTGGGGCAAGAAAAAGAAATTCCGTGAGGGTCAGAAAGAACAGACCCTTGATGACTTGTCTTTTGTGTTTATCGACACCGTGCGGAAATTGAAACCAAAAACCGTCATTATGGAAAATGTGGAAGGTCTGCTATTGGGTGAAGCGTTTGAGTATGTGCGGAACATCTATGCTCAAATGAAGCAAACAGGCTATCGTATGCACCATTGGCTGTTAAAGGGTGAGGATATGGGTGTACCGCAAAAGCGGCACCGTGTTTTCTTTGTTGCGGTCAGAAACGATTTGAACATTGACCCACGGGAACTTGATATGACCTTTAATTATGAAACAGTTACCTATGGTCAGACAAAGGACGGAAAAGGCAAAGAATTGACAGAAAAGGTTAAAACCGTTCTTTTAAATGTTCGCCCCAAAGAAAAAGATATGGTAGCCGCCTGGAACAGAATTTATAATCCTGGTCAGCCAGAAAAGAGAATGTGGTTTAATTCTATTGTTTGTTATGATGATGAACCGTTACAGACAGTTGCTGGCGACCACGGACAACTTTTTGATTTTGAATTAAAAGAAAAGGTCAGCGACAAGTCCGTTGCAAATGTTTCTACATTTCCACAAGATTATGATTTTTGTGGTCAGAGAATACCATACATTTGCGGAATGTCCGTCCCTCCCATTATGATTAAACGCATCGTTACAAGGCTAATTGAACAGGGGGTTTATGATTATGCAAAATCCGTGTGATCGCTGCAAGAAAAAGGAAACCTGCACCGGCACTTGTTTCCCCAAAAAGGACTATCTGCGAGCCTTGAAAAAGAGGAATAAAAAATGGACTACGCAAGCGAAATAAAAAGCAGATTGACCACGAAAGAGGGTTGACTTTTGGGCGCAAATAGCTTATAATATCTGTGTTGGTAGTTGTGACGGCGGCTATCAGCCTTTAACTGAATAACTATCAACACTATGCTCTGCGTGGAGGGTACCGTCATACCCAAAGCGCAGGGCATTTTTAATTACAAGGAGATTGCCTATGAAAATTATCTGCAACAAGTCCGAATTTGCAATGCTGATCCGAAACTGCCAATATGACAAGTGTTTTGAGGAATGCAAAAAATGTTGGTTTCAGCAAATCTGCTCTGAAATGAACGCAATCAAAGAGCCGGAAATTATGTCCAGCATCGAAGATATTTGTACCATCGAGGATGGCGAGTAAGCATGGCAAGTCCGCAAAAAGAAAACGGATACACATCCATAGCCAATGAATTATTGGAACAAATATACCGCAGGCGGTTTTCTGCATCTCAACTAAAAATTTTACTCTTAGTCATTCGGTTTACCTATGGCTTTAATCGAAGAACTGCCACGCTATCAAACACCTTTATTGCAGCTGGAACTGGTATGCACGAAATTACAGTTTCAAAGGAAGTTGGAACTTTATTGCGTGATAATGTGCTAAAATCGCACAAAAAGCCGTCTTTTCATAACGCAAGAGTGATTGGCATTAACAAAGACTATGAGGGTTGGCGAAATCACTTAGAGTTAGCGGAGGCACTAAGGGTTAGCGAAAATTGCGATAGGGTTAGCGAAATTGGTGAAACAGAGTTAGCCGACACACTAACCAAGAAAGAAAACTTAACAAAGACAACAGTTAAGAAAGAAAAAGATGGCGCCCTGCCGGGCGATGATTGCACCGAATTTTTGGTGCATCCAAATTCCGGTGAGCTGTACAAGATCGTAGACGGTGTTATGTACAACAAGCGAGGGAAGCGGTTGAATGAAGCTGGATATGTAGATATAGATTTTGGACTTAGCAAAGGGGGTAACTGGTGATGTATTATTTCAAGTCAAAAGATGTGTTCGATTTTGCATCGTTCGTCGGTGCAGAAACAAGGCAAAAGGGCAACGAATTGTTTTTCAAATACTGCCCACAATGCCACGGTGGAGGGGATGACAAAGACACCTTTTCTGTAAACCTCCAAACGGGTGCTTTTAAGTGTTTTCGTGCATCCTGCGACTACCACGGGCATTTTGTGGAGTTGGCACGGGATTTTGGGTACAAGTTGGATGACGAGCAGGAAAGAAAATACCGCCGTCTGCCACAACCGAAAATAGAAAGCAAGCCGAAAGCCATTGAATATTTGGAAAGCCGTGGTATCTCTGCGGAGGTTGCAAGGCGGTACAAAATCACCACACAGACACACAATGAGAATGTTTTGGTTTTTCCGTTCTATGATGACCAAAATGTGCTGCAATTTGTCAAATACCGAAAGACCAATTTTGACAAGCGGTTTGACAAAAACAAAGAATGGTGCGAAGCGGAAACAATGCCGATTTTGTTCGGTATGGCTCAATGCGAAGATTTCACGCGGCTGGTCATTACAGAAGGTCAACTTGATAGCCTTTCCTTGGCTACCTGTGGCATTAAAAACGCTGTGAGCGTTCCAACGGGTGCTTTAGGTTTTACATGGCTTGCAAACTGCTGGGATTGGATCAATAAGTTTCAAGAGATTGTTGTTTTTGGAGATTATGAAAAAGGCAAAATCACGCTGATTGAAACGCTTGAAAAGCGGTTGCAGATGAAGGTCAAGTGTGTCCGTCCGCAAGACTATCTTTGCGAAAAGGATGCAAATGACATCTTACGGAAATATGGCAAAGAGGCGATTATCCGTGCGGTGGAAGGTTCGGAACTGCGAGATGTCAAGTATGTCAAGCGATTAGCAACGGTTGAAGCGGTCAATCTGCGTGACCTTCCCAAAATCAGAACCGGCATCCGTCCGCTGGATCGTGTTTGCGGTGGTTTGCTGCGTGGTCATGTGGTTTTGCTGTCCGGCAAGCGTGGCGAAGGTAAATCCACTTTTATGTCACAGATTGTAGCTGAAGCAATCGAGCAGGACAATGCTGTTTTCGTGTATTCAGGTGAGTTGCCTAACTACCATTTCAAGAATTGGCTTGATTTGCAGATTGCAGGTGGAAACCATATCTGCGATGTTAGAAATGAATATGGCGATGAAGAATTTTATTTGACAGATGGTTGCGTCAAGAAAATCAACGCATGGTACTATGACAAGGCTTTTATCTTTGACAATTCCGCTGTTTCCGATGATGAATACGAAGGTTTGATAAAGGTCATGGTGGATGCGATTTGCCGGTATGATATTAAACTGGTCTGCATTGATAACCTTATGACCGCTATGGACGGCGATCCTAACACGGATATTTACCGCCAGCAATCTGCATTTGTAAAGAAACTGGAAAAACTGGCTCAACAGTACGATGTGGCAATTATCCTTGTGGCACATCCAAAAAAGACAAATGCAGCATTCGACAATGATACCGTTTCCGGCTCGTCTGATATTACCAACGCTGTTTCTTTCGTTTTTAACTATCAAAGAGCAGACGAGGGTGACGAGTGCAACAGCTATTTGATGGTCACAAAAAACAGAATGAATGGCAAATTGATGACTGGTGATAATGCGATCCCGTTGTATTACAGCGAAAAGTCAAAGCGGATTTCTGCAAATCCTAACGAGGTCAAGGAATATGGCTGTTTCAAGTCAGCTGAAAAATACGATGATTTGGAGTGGGATATTCTTTAATATCCCCACCCTAAAAAATGAAATGGAGGCAAAGGAAAATGGTAGACCGAAAATACACGGCTCACGAAGTTGCTGTGATCCTGACAGATGCTTTTGGTGATGATTGCGCTTGCAATTTCAATGGCAACGATGAATGGCTACCCTATCTGTGCGAATTGCAAGAAGCTTGTCCGCATCCGTGTGGAGTTGCCTGTTGGGAGCAATATTTGAAATACAAGCATCGCAAGGAAGAAATTTTGAAAAAATATGGCTTCACATTGGAAGCGAAATATAAGGAGGCATAACAATGGATGTTAGGGAAAAGTTGGTGGAGTTGATGACCGATAAAGTTCCAGGGATTGATAATGAGTTACGATATGTTGATGATGAGCGAGTAGAACGACTTGCTGGTTACCTTATTGCCAACGGCGTAACGGTGCAGGAGTGGATCTCGGTCAAGGATAGGTTGCCGGAGAACAGAGATGATGTCCTTGTGTGCCGTACTTGGTGGAATGAAACACGAAATCCCCATATTGGATGGTACAACGATGTTGCACAGGAATGGCAAATCCTTGACAGCGATGGTTATTATCCGTGCGGAAAAGTCACCTACTGGATGCCCCTTCCTGAGCCGCCGAAAGGAGAATGATTATGCGAAAAGAATGCGATAATTGTGCGAACGGTAGATGGGTAAACGGCAAGGACGCAATTCAAGAAATCTGTTTAGAATGCAGATATATTTGCGGAGAACCGACTAAGTGGAGCGAAAAGCCCCACACCAACGCAGACCGCATCCGTGCGATGAGCGATGAGGAGTTGGCTGATTTCATTACCGACAAAGAAAAAGGGTGGTGTACGGACATCGGTAGAGAAATGTACTATCAACACAATCTGGAATGGCTCAAACAGCCTGCGAAATAAAAAGTTATAAAAAATTATAAAAAAGTTGTTGACAAATAAGCAGGGGTGTGGTAATATATACTCACAGGGGGTAAACACCTGATATTGATTAGGAGGCAACTGAAAATGACTATGATTTGTGCAGCAACTGGAAAGCCTTGTCCTTACAAGTGCAACGAGTGTGGAGAATATCCTTGCAAGGATTGTTCTATTGGTAAAGAATGGCAAAATCAACCGATTTTACACGATGATAAATAAGGGCGGCTAACAACCGCCCACAGATAAAGGAAAATTATTTAGGAGGCAATTATTATGGAAAAGTTTTTTTGTAGAGTTTTTGGCGCGCTTCTTGTTTTAACCAATCTTGTGGCTGTAACAATCTTGGTTATAACAAAAAACGGTTTTTTTGCCGCCTTAGTTATTGGGTTGGCAGTTATCGATTGGATTTACAAAGAAAAATGTCCTGTGTGGTTGGAGGTGTAAAGATTGGCGGAAGAAAGATTGCCGGAACTGCCATATGAGAGGATCGCAATGGCTGGTGGTGAAATGCCGGACGACCTTGAATGGTATGACAGACAGATGTTTTTACAGCTGCGAATGCTTTACCACCAATTCAAGCAGGGTGTTGTTGACCGAGAAACAGCTTCGAGAGAGAAAAGAAAACTACTGAAAGACCGAGATTTTCAGTTGTTCCAGGATAACTTCACAAAGGACATTGCAAAGAAGATTATGGACACAGATGCAGCAAGGTCTGAATACAGAAAGAACAGAACCCTCGAAAATGCAGATGCAATCATTTTTGCCTTTGAGGGTGTGCCGGTCACATTTAACGAGGAGGCTTTGTGATGGGTAAAAACGCATTTCTTGAAAAGCAAAGAATTGAAAGACAAGCATTTTTGACCGCAGGGTTGCAAATGGGAAGACAGCAAATTTTGGACATGATGCTGATCGTGTTAAATGACCCAGAAATCATGGGCAAAGACACATTTGGTCGGGATAGGCTGTTGAAGATTGTAAAGGGAATTGGTGACTATATAGATGTGTTTCAAAAAGCATGGGAGCGTGATGACGAAACGGATTATTATAGATCCAAACTTGATAGTATGTTAGAAAAAATTTGCGGAAAAGAGTTGCACGAAACATTTGATAAAAGATATGATTATTGCAGCGACTTTGATTATGTGAAAGGAAAATGGACAAAGTGAAAACGGAAATTTTGAAAATTAAAGGCGATTGGCAGGAAGTCGTGGACGATTGCCGTGCGACCGTAAAAAAGTCACCGCTTGGCAAAGAACCCAGCACGGCGTTCAAAAAAGCAATCTTAATTTCTGAGCATTCGCCTATCCGTGACATTTCCGTGAAGTTCTCATGGAAGAACATCAAATACTGGGTTGCTATGCACTGGAAAACGCATCACTGGGAAAGCCGGGTGGACAGCCAGCGGAATGACAGACAGAGTCGGTATGACCGAGAAAAAGCACCGCAGGATGCGCTGATTGACTTTTATGGCGATCCCAACATCCAACACACTATCGACACATGGAGAAAGCGGCTTTGCAGAATGGCAAGCCACGAAACAAGAGAATATGCGGAAGATTTTAAGAGAGCCTTGCACGAGGTCGAACCGGAATGGGCGGATGTGCTTGTTCCAAATTGCGTTTACCGTTGCGGTTGCCCTGAGCCTAACGGATGCAAATGGTTTGATTGTACGGCCGCAAAACATTTAAATTTAACAAGCACAGATATTCAGCAGAGATACGATACTTACAATGAGGTGTTTTATGGAAAAGAATAAAGAAAACATTGGCAAAGGCGTGAAGTTTGAGCGCATCCGCCGAATTACCGGCTATCTTGTCGGCACAATGGACAAGTGGAACGATGCAAAGAAAGCGGAAGAAAAAGACCGTGTAAAACATGGGGTGAAAAAGAATGATTAAAGACAGCGGACAGCGCACGGAATTTCCGAGCGGTGCAAAAAGGGATATGCACGATGGTAAGGGAAGAATGGATTTGCTCCCTTGGGCGGCTATTATGGAAGTTTCCAAACACTGCGAAGCCGGTGCGAAGAAGTATGGCGAACACAATGTTGATCGTGGCATCCCCACATCCTCCCTCTGTGACAGCGGTATGCGTCACCTTGCGAAGTATCTTGATGGTTGGACGGATGAACCACACCTTTTGGCGGCTTGCTGGAACTTGCTGTGGGCGTTAGAAATGGTGCAGAAGCATCCTGAATGCGTAAATACACCGTGGAGACAAAACGATGGCAAATCCGAAAAGTAAGATTGACAGCGGAATAAGGGACAAAAACCCTTGTAATGGTTGTAATCGCCCGTGGAAGAAACCGGGCTGTCACGACACCTGCCCAGATCGTAAACCATGGCTGGAAGAATTGCAGAGGGTAAATGCTTCACGAAGGGAATATGACCGCACCCATTACAGCAAATACCGCAGAGATTGACAAACCACAAAATAATTGATAAAATAGTGTATGCAGGAAACTGTATGCACTATTTTTCTGTTTGGAGGTGAGGTTTTTGGCAAATACCGAAAATTTGGTATCTTTGGCTGACCGAACAACGGAAGAACAACGAGCCATAGCCTCTGCCGGTGGAAAAGCAAGTGGCGAGGCAAGACGGAAAAGAAAGACGCTCAAAGAAGAATTGCTTTTGATGCTTTCGGAGGGTGAAACACAGCAGTCTGTTACCCTCGCATTGATTGAAAAGGCAATGAGTGGCGACACAAAGGCCTTTGAGGTCATTCGTGACACGATTGGCGAAAAGCCTGTTGATAAGGTTATGATCGCAGATGTTGAGCCGTCTGTGATTGCGGAAGTGGAAGCGATGGTGCTGACCGATGATGACACGGCAACAAGCGGTTGACTTTCTGCTGACTAACCCTTACAAGCTGGGGCATTTGTTAGGCTTTACACGGCTCACAGAACTGCATAACAGCTGGATAAGGGAAATGATAAGGGGCAAGGAAGATAAGACCTTACAGGCTCACCGTGGCTCTTATAAGACAACTTGCGTTTCCATCGCTCTGTCGCTGATTGTGGTGTTGCTTCCGAATTGCAAAACCTTGTTTATGCGAAAAACCGATAATGACATAAAAGAGGTCATTTCACAGGTTAAGAAGATTTTGCAGAGTCAGCAGATGCGGTATTTTGTGCAATGTATTTATGGCTGTGATTTGAAGCTGACAACGGCAACGGCAAATGAAATCAGCACCAACCTATCCACGGATATTCGTGGCACGGCGCAGCTTGTCGGCTTGGGTATGGGCGGCTCGTTGACAGGTAAGCACTTTGACCGCATATTCACGGACGATATTGTCAATGTGCAGGATCGCATTTCAAAGGCAGAGCGTGACCGCACGAAGCTGATCTATCAAGAGTTGCGGAACATTATCAACCGAGGTGGAAGGATATTCAACACCGGCACACCCTGGCACCGGGACGATGCTTTTTCACTTATGCCAAATCCAGAAGTGTTTGATTGCTACGCCACCGGCTTGATGAGCGATGCGGAAATAGCGGAAATCCGTGAGAAAATGACCGCTTCCCTGTTTGCCGCCAACTATGAGATGCGGCACATTGCGGCTGAAGATGTGATTTTTGATAGTCCGCAAACAGGCGCAGACCCGTCTTTGGTCGAGCAAGGCGAATGCCACATTGATGCGGCTTATGGTGGCGAGGACTACACAGCTTTTACCATTTGCCGAAAGAAAGACGGAAAGTATTATGTCTATGGTCGATGCTGGCGAAAGCACATTGACGATGTGCAGGACGATATAATCAAACTGCGGCAATCGTTTAATGCTGGTCGTATTCATTGCGAGAATAATGGCGATAAGGGATATTTGGGCAAGGCTCTCCGGCAAAAAGGGGAGCGTGTTGCTATTTACCACGAAAGTATGAACAAGTTTTTGAAGATAACAAGCTATCTCAAGGCTGAATGGCGTAATGTGGTTTTTGTTAATGGCACGGACAAGGAATACATCGACCAAATCTGCGATTATAACGAAAACGCAGAACACGATGATTGCCCAGATAGTTTGGCATCGCTGATCCGCAAATTGTGGAACAGAAACGACACGGCAACAAGCAATTACACACCGATTTTTATGTAGGGAGTGATAAACCATCAAAACATATCAAGATTTGTTAGAAGTTGGAGAAATCGAAAAAGACCGAATGGAGTTTGTGCTATCGGCAATTCGTGAGCATAAGGCAAGCAAGGATTATGCGATTGCTGCCGATGCGGAATTGTACTACAAGCACCAAAACCCCACAATTATGCGCTTTCAGAAATTCGTGCATAATCAGTTCGGTCAGAAAGTACCCGACATTTGGAGCGCAAACAACAAGATCGCATCGAACTGGTACAACTACTTTACCACGCAGGCGGTGTCTTACCTGCTGGGCAATGGTGTGACCTTCAAGAACGAGACGAACAAGAAGAAGCTGGGCAAGGACTTTGACAAGCGTGTTCAAGATTGTGCCACGGCTGCAAAGAATGGCGGTATTGGCTTCGGCTTTTGGAACTACGACCATTTGGAAGTGTTCAAGCTGACCGAGTTCGTGCCTCTGTATGATGAGGATGACGGCGGATTAAAGGCCGGTATCCGTTTTTGGCAGATTGATGACCACAAGCCTCTGCGTGCCACTCTGTACGAATTGGACGGTTACACCGACTACATCAAGCGGAAAGACAAAGAAATTGAAACGCTGATTGAGAAACGGGCATACACCCAGGTCAAGACCAGCAACGCCGTGGAGGGTGACATCATCCTTGATGGCGAAAACTACCCTGGTTTCCCCATTGTTCCGCTGTGGAATGTAAACCGACAGAGCGACCTTGTGGGAAACCGTGGCACTATCGACGCATACGATTTGATGGTTTCCGGTCTGGTGAACAATGTCAGCGATGGCGAGTTCATCTATTGGATTTTGAAAAACTGCGGTGGTATGAACGATGCAGACGATGCAAAGTTCTTTGAGCAGTTGAAGCTGACCCACATCGCCCACGCTGACGGTGACGATGGTGCATCTGTTGAGGCTCACAATGTTTCTGTGGAGTTCGATGCAACGGCAGAAGCACTTGACAGGCTCACGGCGCAGTTGTACACGGACTTTATGGCGCTCAAAGTACAAGATGTATCCGCAGGTTCTGTGACCGCTACGCAGATTGTAGCGGCTTACGAGCCTATCAATCAAAAGACAGATCAGTTTGAGTATCAAGTGACCGAGTTTATCAACGGAATTTTGGAACTGGCTGGCATTGAGGACGAGCCGACTTACACCCGTTCGCAGATGTCCAACCAAGGCGAACTGCTGGAAATGGTTCTGCAATGTGCCGAGTATTTGGACGATGAATATGTAACCACAAAGATTTTGACCCTACTGGGCGATGCTGACAAGACAAAGGAAGTGCTGAAACGCAAGGATGCTGAAGCGTCTGACCGATACAAACAGCAGGAAGCGGAACTGGAAGAATTGGGAAATCAGCAGAACAATGAACCCGTGGAGGAATAACAACAGATGGCAGACAAAGCGCACCGTTTAACAGATGAAAAACTGGAAGAAATGGAAAAGCGGCTGTCTGCCATTTATTCCAGAGCGGAAAAGGAAATTCAAAAGACGGCTGACGAATACTTTTCCAAATTTGCCAAACAGGACGAAGCCAAGCGGAAACTTCTGGAGCAAGGCAAAATCACCGAGGACGAATATAATAAATGGCGCAAGGGCAAGGTGATGTACGGCAAACGGTTCACCGAAATGAAAGAACAATTCGCCAAGCAACTTCTGAATGTGAACCAAACCGCCCTTGCCTATGTCAACGGCGAACTGCCGGAAGTGTATGCCATTAACTACAATGCCCTTGCAGGGGCTGTGGATGGCGTTGGTGGCTATTCTTTCAACTTGGTGGATGCTGACACTGTCCGCAATTTGGCGGTCACAGACACGAGCCTATTGCCCTACAAGGAACTTGATCCAAAAAAGGACATTCCGTGGAATATGAAGAAAATCAACGCTGAAACCTTGCAAGGCATCTTGCAGGGCGAAAGTATGGATAAGATTGCCAAGCGGTTGCGGAATGTGCAGGAAATGAACAAAACGCAGGCGATTAGATCGGCACGGACTATTGTAACGGGCGCAGAAAACAAGGGTCGGCAGGATAGTTATGCACGGGCAGAGGCTGACGGCATAATTCTGCAAAAGGAATGGCTTGCCACGAATGACGGACGAACACGCCACTCCCACGCTATTCTTGATGGGGCGATTGTTGACCAAGATAAAAAGTTTGACAATGGCTTGATGTACCCCGGCGACCCAAGTGGCAGACCAGAAGAGGTTTATAATTGCCGTTGTACCCTTGTCGCCAAAGTCAACGGCTTCAAAAAGGTGCAAGTGCAAAAGGCTATGGCTGAAAAGCAAGTGGAAGAACCGCAGAAAAACGCATTTACCCCCGCAAAAACGATTGAAGAAGCCGAAGAATACGGAAAGCGATTTGTCACCAAAAAAACTTGGTCTGGAAACGGAGAAATAAGCTACAAGGGGCTGTCTGTTGAAAACGCAAACAAAATGAACGAAACACTTACGGATTTGTTTGCAACCTATGATATGCCCCTATTCGAGAATATAAAACCGATGAACTTCAGACAAAACATTTGGAAGGGATCTGAAAACGCGCCGTTTGCATATCGTTCTTCGTTCAATGGAGAACTTTATTTCAACCCCAAAATCGCAAAAAACACTAAGGCTTTTGACGATTATTTCAAAAAAGGCGAAGAAGCGTTTGAAATTTGCAAGAAAAATATTGATAGATTTTCCGGTTCGCAAAGGAAAATGGTGGAGAGATATGTTAATGCAGGCAGACAGTTGGTGGCTGATGATGCAAAAGACAAATTTGTTGCAAGCATTCAACACGAATTTGGACACCATATTCAAAACCAAGCACTTTGGAAAAATAAAGATGCTGTCGAGCGGATGAACAAACGCATTGACGAATTTGGTGCAAAACTTTCTGGGTATGCGTCGAGTTCAAAGGGAGAATATGTTGCAGAAAGTTTTTGTGCATTTATGAACGGAGAAACTGAAAGAATTGATCCGTTTATGAAACAATATTTTGAGGGGTTGAAAAAGCGATGAAAAACACTATCATTGATGATTTTTTCGGTGAAGCAATAAAAATGGCTGAGAGTTTGAAAAAATCGCAAAAGGATGCAGAAAAGAAATGAGTTACACATACAAAGATAACACGGATGAGGTGCTTTCCGCTTTGGAAAAGGCGAAAAAGCGTGGTTTGGAGGCTATTGGTTTGGTAGCGGAAGGACACGCAAAGAAGTACGAAACCGCCGTTGATACTGGACGGCTACGCAATTCCATTTCACACGCAACCGATGATGAAGCCGCCTATATTGGCACGAATGTGGAATATGCTCCATATATCGAATTGGGATCGCAAGGCAGAAAAGGATTGCATTTCTTGCAAAAAGCATCAACACAGCATGGTGACGAATACAAGCAGCTGATGGAAGATAGCATGAAAAACGCCTAACCTATGAGGGGCATTGACAAACCGAAAAATTGTTGTATAATATTTGTATATAATGCAAGGACAGAGGGTAGCTACCTTTTCAATGCCTAACCATTGATTACTTGCTTTATATTAAAAATATCTGTTAGGAGATAAAAATATGGAAATTTGGAAAAACATTAGGGAAACTGGCGATTTATATTCTGTAAGCAACACCGGAATTGTAAAAAGAAACAAAGACGGAAAGATAATGAAGCAGAATGTTCACCCGAATAGGTATATGAATGTTTTGCTTACATGTGACGGCAAACAGAGAAATTACAAAGTCCACAGACTGGTTGCAAAAGCATTTATCCCAAACCCAGAAAACCTACCGCAAGTAAACCATAAAGATGAGGACAGAACGAACAATTGCGTTGAAAATCTTGAATGGTGTACATCTTCCTATAATTGTTCATACGGAACAAGAACAGAAAGAATAAAAGAGCAAATAAGCCTCCCCGTTATTCAGTACGATTTGAACGGAAATCAGTTGAATAAATATCCAAGCATTATTGAGGCATCAAGACAAATTGGTTGTAGTGATAGCGGTATTTCAAAGGCTTGCAGAGGCATTTACGAAAAATACAAAGGATATAAATGGCGATATGCCAATTTATAATAAAAATTACAAAGTGGAATGAAGCCCACCCGATGAAAAGGAGTAATTTATATGGCACTTACTCGTGAATTTATCCGCAAACTCGCAAAGGAAAGCGATGTTGAACTGCCCAAGGAATTTCTTGACGGCATTATTGCGGAACACACAGCGGCAAGAGATGCTTATGCCGAAGAACAGGTAAAGGCAGAACTTGCAAAACAGCCTACCGAAAAGGCTGGCAATGTCAAGGACAGCGAGGAATACAAGACCCTCAAGAAGTCTTTTGACGATTACAAGGCAGAGGTAGCCGCAAAGGAAACCAAAGCCGCAAAGGAAGCCGCATACAGAGCAATTCTGAAAGATGCAAACTTGAGCGAAAAGGGCATTGAGAAAGCTATCAAGTATGCCGAATGGGACAAGATCGAACTTGAAGCAGATGGCAAGTTGAAGGGCGCAAGTGACCATATCAAGTCTGTCAAGGAAGAATGGGCAGAGTATGTGACTACAACCACCACCACCGGGGCAAAGACTTCTAATCCCCCGGCAAACACAGGCAGCGGCACGGGCAAGACAAGAGATGAAATCATTGCTATTCGTGATGGCGCAACCCGCCGTGCAGAAATGGCAAAGAATGCACACTTGTTCCCTGAATTGGCTGCCACAAACAAATAAAAATCAATTTTAAGGAGATTATTTACTATGGCTGCTGAAACCAATACCATTATGCAGGCTGATGTCAGCACTCGTGTTGTTGACTTTAACATCCAGTTCGCTGGCAACCTGAACAAGCTGATTGAGGCTCTGGGCGTTACCCGCAAGATTGCCGTTCAGGAGGGCGCAACCCTGAAGATGCTGAAGGTGACCGGCACTCTGGAGAGTGGCAATGTTGCCGAGGGTGACCTGATTCCCCTGTCCAAGTACGAAACCGAAGATGTCGCTGTTGGCGAAGTGAAGCTGAACAAGTGGCGCAAGGCTACTACCGCAGAGGCTATTCTGAAGGGTGGTTATGACCAGGCTGTTGGTGCTACCACCGAGAAGATGGTTCGTGACATTCAGAAGACTGTCCGTGGCAACCTGTTCACCTTTATGGCTACTGGCACCGGTTCTGCTACCGGCTCTGGTCTGCAGGCTGCTCTGGCTAACGCTTGGGGCAAGCTGGCTGTTCTGTGGGAGGACGACGCTGTTGAAACCGCATACTTCCTGAATCCTATGGATGTCGCCGACTATCTGGGCGGCGCACAGGTCGAGATGCAGACCGTTTTCGGTATGAACTACATCAAGAATTTCCTGGGTCTGGGCGATGTGTTCCTGAACAGCAATGTTCCTGCTGGCAAGTTCTACGCCACCGCAAAGGAGAACATTGTTCTGTACTATGTCAATGTCGCTTCCGGTGAGATTGCTGCTGCATTTGGTCTGACCGCAGACGAAACTGGCTACATCGGCATCAATGAGTATGCTGACAAGGACACTGCCCGTGTCATTGACCTGGTTCTGTCTGGTGTCACCTTCTTCCCCGAGCGTCAGGATGGTATCGTTGTTGGTACTATCGCTGGTGCTTGATGTACAAGGTAATCAAGCGGTTCTATGATCTGAAAGCAAATCACGCCTATTCCGTGGGGGACACATTCCCCCACAATGGCGTTGAGGTTGATGCTGAACGGATTGCAGAACTGGCAAGCGATAAGAACCGGCTGGGCGTTCCGCTGATTGAAGAAATCGCAGAAAAGCCTAAGCGGACACGGAAAAAGAAAGACGAAGAATAAGGAAAGGCGGCGTTTATGCTTACCGAATTACTTGCGGAAATCCGCAATTACTTTGAAGTGCCAAATGGTCGGCATTTTGGAAAGTTTACTATCAGCGGTGGAAGCATTGCGCCGCTTGACTTTTTGCAGGAGGGTCAATATTTCCGGATCGTTGGCTCTGTCTTTAACGATGGAGTTTACCAATACCCTGCCACATCTTTGACGGATGAGGTATTCGAGGGGGCGGTTTGGGCGATGGCGGTGCCTCCTACGCTTATCGCCCTTGCCGCTGAAATCAAGGCATACAACGAGAGCGATGCTGGCAAGACTTCACCGTTCACCGCAGAGAGTTTTGGTGGTTACAGCTACACAAAGGCTACCGATGCAAACGGTGCGCCCATTGGCTGGCAGAAAGCATTTGCAAGCCGTCTGAACAAGTACAGAAAGTTATAAGCGCATAGTGCAGTTTTTGCATAACTGTTAAATGACCAGTAAGGCTAACTGTCAGTAAGAAATTGCACCTTTCGCAAAAGTATGATGGGACAGGAAAGAGGTAACAACTATGAGTTTACTAACACAAGCAATGGAAGATGTTGTCTTGATGGAAAAGAAGCGTGAGCCAGACGGCGAGGGTGGCTTTCTCCCGGCTGTTTGGGTTGACGGCGCATCTTTTAAGGCGGCTATCACCTTTAATTCCTCTATGGAAGCAAGGGCGGCTGAAAAGCAAGGCGTGACAAGCCGATACACTATTACCGCACCGCTGAACGCAAAACTTGAATACCACGATGTTATCCGCAGACTGCGAGATGGCAAGGTGTTCCGCATCAAGTCCGATGGTGACGATGTGCAGACACCCAAAAGCGCAACATTCCAGTTTTTGCAGGTCGAAGCGGAAGAATGGGAGTTGCCTGTATGACAAAAGCGGCTGCAATTTACCAGTTTTGGTCTGGCTTTGGCTTGACTGCCTATGAGGAAAACACCGTGCCAGAAGATGCGGTTTTTCCATATATCACATATCAGCTTGTCACAGACAGTTTTGATCGTGAGGTTGCCGCTACCGCCTCTCTGTGGTATCGTGGCGAAAGCTGGACGGCTATCAATGCCAAAACGGAAGAAATCTCTGCCCATATCGGCTTGGGCGGTAAAATTATCAAGTGTGACGGCGGTCGCATTTGGATTAAACGAGGTCAGCCGTTCGCACAGAATATGGGCGACGAAAGCGATGACCTTATCAAACGCAAATATTTGAATGTAACAATTGAGTATTTTACGGCTCATTGAAAGGAGATATAATGGGTAGATTTTCTGTTGTTTCTCAGGATGTTTTCGACGAGTTTCAGGTGGATGCTGGTGTACTGCTGAAGTCTTTTGATCCTGCGAACCCTGAACTGGTTGACGAGGATATTATCTGTGCCACTACCGGCGGTATTAATCCCACCTGCGTACCCACCTATTCTGATTGGGGCGAAGATGTGGACAATGTTCCCAATGGTATGAAGGAACTGATGCACTTGGACGGCTGGGAAACCTCTCTGGGCTTCACCGCACTGAATACCACAGCAGAGGTCATTCGTATGGCTTTGGGTGCGGCTGACATTGGCGCAGAGAATGGTGCAATCGTTCCCCGTCGTGACCTGAAGGACACCGACTTTGCCGATGTGTGGTGGGTTGGCGACCGTTCTGACGGCGGCTTGGTTGCAATCCGTCTTATCAACGCACTTTCTTCCAGCGGTTTCTCCCTGCAGACCACCAAGAATGGAAAGGGCCAGATCGCTGTCACCCTGAATGGTCATCCCTCCATCAAGGAACAGAGCAAAGTTCCTATGGAGTTCTATGTGCAGGAAGGCGAAGAGGAATAATTAAACGCAAATTTTAGGAGGTAAAAAGCGAATGAAGAAGTTATCCGATTTTAAGGACGAAAAGGCTATTGTGGTTGTGGCTCAGTTGCTTGAGCCAATTATGACCATTGTAACCAACCCAGAAAACGGCAAGTTTAAGGACGAGCAGAACGGTTTTAAGATGTTCTCCGGCTTCCTTGCCAATTCCCCCAAGGCGATGATGGACATTTTCGCTATCCTGTCCGAACAGGATGCAGAAACCTACCATTGCGACGGCGTGGAAGTTACCAAAAACCTTATGACCCTTGTGTCGGATAGCCGATTGATTGAGCTTTTTACCTCGCAGGGTCAGACGGGGGATGCGACATCCTCTGGCTCTGCCTCGGAGAATACCGAGGGGTAAAAACAATCACAGCATTTATGCGGTATGCTATAGCACGCTATCAATCACAACAGCGTGATTTGGCGTACCGCATTTATGTTACTGATTGTTTACGCATACAAGTGGAGTGTGTCACCGCAATGAGCGGTCATCCGTTAAATCCTGACCGATTTGCTGACATACTCAACCCCAAACCCGTCGATAATCGCACGGCTGATGACATTATCGAGGGCATAAGAAACAAACTGAAATAAATTCAAAAGTAGGTGATAGGTTGAATTTATTTGAATTATTCGTAAAAATTGGCGTTGACGATCAGGCAAGTGGCAAGCTGTCAAAACTATCAAGCGGACTTGGAAAAGGACTTGCAACGGCGGCAAAGATTGGCACGGCGGCGGTTGGTGCTGCGGCGGCTGGCATTACTGCATTGACAAAATCGGCTGTTGAAAACTACGCAGAATACGAACAGTTGGTTGGCGGTGTGGAAACGCTTTTCAAGAACAGCGCGGACAAGGTACAAGAATATGCCGCAAACGCTTACAAAACCGCTGGTCTGTCTGCCAATGAGTATATGTCAACCGTTACAAGCTTTTCTGCAAGCCTTTTGCAATCGCTTGGCGGTGACACGGAAGCGGCGGCAAATTTCGCAGATATGGCCATAAGTGACATGTCTGATAATGCAAACAAAATGGGCACAAGCATGGAAATGATCCAAAATGCCTATCAAGGATTTGCGAAGCAGAACTACACCATGCTCGACAACCTCAAGTTGGGATATGGCGGTACAAAAACAGAAATGGAGCGTCTTTTGCGAGATGCCGAAAAAATGGGCGGCCTTGTAGAAGGTGCTTTTGACATTGACAGTTTTGCAGATGTTGTGGAAGCTATCAATATTGTCCAAACAGAAATGGGCATTACCGGCACAACGGCGCTTGAAGCTGGTCGAACAATCAGCGGTTCTGTTGGCGCTATGAAATCTGCTTGGACAAACCTTGTAACCGGATTTGCTGATAAAAATGCAGACATCGAAGGATTGATTAACAACCTCGTAACAACCATTGTTGGCGATGGCACGGAAAACAATCTTGGTGTTATTGGCAATGTTCTTCCCGCTGTTGAAACTGCGCTTTTTGGAATTGTAAAACTAATTGAAGGTGGCGCACCAAAAATCATCGAAATACTTCCCGGTTTGGTGGAAAGGATAATTCCTTCTCTTATTTCTTCGGCGAGTGCGTTGGTTGGTGCGGTTTTGAATGTTCTTCCCGGGCTAATTGATATGCTTGTCGATGCGCTTATCGATAACGCCCCTATGTTAATTGTGGCGGCGATTGAATTGTTTTCCGCCCTTGCCATTGGACTTGTTGAGGCAATTCCCAAAATCATAGATGCATTGCCGGAAATTGTAAACGAGATAGGCAAAGCGCTACAATCCAGCGAGATATTCCAAAAATTAGTGCAGGTTGGCAAAAACATCATTGATGGCATCAAGCAGGGCATTTCAAACGCTTGGAACAACCTTGTTAAGTGGTTCAAGGGTCTATTTGGCGACCTTATCAGCATTGCCAAAAAGATTTTGGGCATAAAATCGCCAAGCCGTGTCTTCCGTGACCAAATCGGCAAACAAATGGCTGCCGGTCTGGGACTCGGTTGGGAAGATGAGTTTGGAAAAGTGAAGTCTGATATTGAGGATTCTCTTGACTTTGACGACGCAAGTGTTGGCATCAATGCCTCTATTCGCAAAGTGGGCGCAGGCGCAGGATTTGGCGGTTTTGGTGGCACATCCATCGGCAATATCAACATTACTGTCAACGGTGCAAATTACAGCAACGAACAGAGCCTTGCTGAAGCAATTGCAATGGAGATTCAAAGTATGACAGACAGGAGGGCTGCGGTTTATGCTTAACGAAACATTTTATCTTGACGGCATCGATGCTCGGTCTGCCGGTATTCAGTTACAAGCACCGATTGAGTTCAGCGAAGCCGTACCCGTCGTCGAGGCGCAGACAATTCCGGGCAGAAATGGCGACCTTGTGTTTTATACTGGTAGCTACCAAAACAGAAGCGGTTCTGCATCTTGTTTCTGCTTGCAGAAAGATGTAGAGAAAGCCGTCAGTTCCGCTGGTCGTTTTTTGATGGGCAAAAAGGGGTATCGTCGCTTGGAAACGAGCGATGACCCCGACCATTACTGGCTTGCGAGGGTTGAGAATAGTCCGCAGATTGCTATGCGTTTGCGGACGCTTGCGCCGTTCTCTATCGGCTTTGATTGTAAGCCGCAGAGATTTGTAAAGGCTGGAGAAAATGCCGTTGTTTTTACTCAAAACGGGTCGCTGTTCAACCAGTACGGGCAGATCGCCTTGCCGTTTATTACTGTTTACGGTCATGGCTCTGGAAGCATAACGATTGGCGATTGCGTTGTGCAGATTAAGTCCATCAGCGGATTGCTTCACCTTGACAGCGAAACGCAAAACGCATATAATGATAGTGAAAACCAGAACATGAATATCAACGCACCCGTTTTCCCCGTTTTGCCTAGTGGGGAGGTACAGGTTGGCTTTAGCGGTGATATTGAAAGAATCGAAATTGTACCGAGGTGGTGGGAACTGTGAGTTATCCTATTTTATACGGAGCAACAGAAACAAAGTTTGACCACAATGGCTTTGGCGTCCTTGGAGATTGTATTTCTTGTGAAGTTACTGAAGAAGCAAACGGTCTTTTTGAACTCTCTATGCAATATCCAATGGATGGCATTCACATTGAAAGCATCACAGACAGAGCAATCATAAAGTGCAAAGCAGACCAGTTCCGTCAGCATCAACTGTTCCGTGTGTATGCAATCAGCAAGCCTATGTCTGGCATCGTCACAGTGTCGGCTCAACACATTTCCTACGACCTGTCTGGCATTCCTGTTTCTCCGTTTTCTGCGGATAGTGCTGCCATTGCGTTGTCTGGCTTAAAAGCCCACGCCGTTGTTGATTGTCCGTTTGATTTTTGGACGGACAAAGCAACTATTGCCAACTTTAAGTCAACCATTCCCGCATCTGTTCGGTCTAGGCTTGGCGGCGTGGCTGGCAGCATCCTGGATGTGTACGGCGGAGAATACGAGTTTGATAATTATACTGTTAAACTTTATAATAACAGGGGCAAAAATCGTGGAGTTTCTATTCGCTACGGAAAGAATTTAACGGACATCAAACAGGATCACAACTGCGCAAACATTGCAACCGGCGTATACCCGTACTGGACAACCGCAGAAGGGACAAACCTTGTGGAGTTGCCAGAAAAAATCGTGAATGCACCAGGAACATACGATTTTGTAAAAATTAGAACTGTTGACTTTTCTTCCAGCTTCGATGAAGAACCTACTGTAGACCAATTACGGGCAAAGGCGGAAAAGTACATTAAAAACAACGACATCGGTGTTCCTAAAGTGTCGTGGACAGTTTCTTTCGCACAGCTTGAGCAAAGCGAAGAATATAAGCACCTTAAATTGCTGGAGCGTGTTGGTCTTTTCGATACTGTCAATGTGGAGTTCCCTGCGCTTGGCGTTTCCGCAACTGCAAGAGCCGTCAAAATGATTTACGATGCGATTGCGGATCGTGTCAAGTCCATTACGCTCGGATCTGTTCGTGCAAACATTTCCGATACTATCGCAAATCAACAGCAGGAAATTCAGCAGACGCCGACAAAAAGCGATTTGAAGCGGGCGCAAGAAGCGGCAACGGCTTGGCTGACAAACGGCAAGGGATACAAAGTGGAACGCCGTGACGATTTGGGGAGAGTCGTGGACACGCTTTATATGGACACGCCCGACATCGAAACCGCAGTAAACATCATGCGTGTCGGCCAATCTGGCATCGGTTTTTCCCACAACGGCGTAAACGGCCCTTATCTGTCCGCTTGGACGATTGACGGAAGCTTTGTGGCTGATTGGATTACCGCAGGAACTTTGAATGCTGCGCTTGTTAAGGTTATAAATTTGATTGCCGAGCAGCTGAGTTCTGTGGCTAATGGCTCTGAAGTTAGAATAAACGGCGCAGAAATTAAAATGTTCAGTTCTAATACGCAAACAATGTCCATCTCGAACGAGTTTGCTGGAAGCCCGATTATTTATATGTCTGACTTGGAAAACGGCTCTGTTGTTTCTAGGGGCGAATATTCTCCGCACCATGTGCGACTTGGCGGAAATTCGCTAGACTCTGCAATCACAATAGGAGCGCATGGGGACGATTATTCCACTCCGTACATTACATTGGGGTTGGACGGCGACCCGATGGACATTTCTTGGAAATATAGCAGCGAACTTGGTGCTTATGTTCTCTGCGGAGAATGATGGAGGAAATTGAATGCAAACGATTTATCTTGACATTTCTAACAAAAGCGTGATTCCTGCGATTCACGCAAAGCAGGGCGATGTTGGCAGAAAGTTTCTTGCAATTTTAAGCGATGGATCTGTTCCGTATGTGCCGACAAACGCTCCTGCGCTTTCCGTGTTTTACGAAGGCGATAGCGGAAGCGGAAATTATACGCACATTGGTGATAAGCCTGCGTTTGAAATTAACGGCAACAAAGTTACCGTGGAACTGATCGAACAGATGGTGACCAATGCTGGCGGCGGCGTTATCTGCCTTGTGTTAAACGACGCCGATGGTGCTCAGCTTGCCTTTTGGAATATTGAGTATTATGTCGAGGAAGTGCCGGGCTTTGACAGCGAAATGGCAAAAGAATATTACACGGCTTTTTCCAAGGCTGTCGAAAATCTTCCTTATCCAGACGCAACTTTAACTGGAAGCGGAAAGGCGGCTGACGCAAAGGCTGTTGGTGACGCATTGAAGGGCAAAGCACCTATTTCTCACATAACCGACACATCCAATCCGCACAAAGTTACCGCCGAACAAGTTGGGGCAAGAACCGCAGATTGGATGCCTACGGCAGAAGATGTTGGTGCTAGACCTGATGATTGGATGCCATCCGCCGATGATGTCGGTGCAATTCCTGCAGAAGAAAAGGGCGCAGCAAGCGGTGTTGCCACTCTGGATGAAAACGGAAAAGTCGCCGCCGACCAATCAAGTTCCAGCGTTATTCGTCCAACCGATGTGGCTGCGTATACTCTGTCCGCAACGGATATGGGCAAATTGGTTATTTTCACACAAGGCGAGGCGAGTGTAACTGAAACCGTTGTAACACTTCCCGCTGATGCTGCGTTTACAATGCCTGTCGGCTCAGAAATTGAGATATCCAAGTGGAACGGCGGTCTTAGCGTTACCATTAAATGCGAAGATGGCGTAAACATAAGAACCAGATTAAAAAACACCTTGTCGCAGATTAGTGTTGACGGAAGCTACGGCATTATTGCCCTAAAACGAATTGCGGACACAAAGTGGTATGCCACGGGTGATATTGCATGAGAATGAGCAGATGGCTTGTTTTAAATAATGCGTTTCAAAAAAATCTGTATAGCAAGGGTGTTGAAAACACCGACATTACCGGCGGTTTTGCCACTTATGCTTATGTTCCAGATACCAGCACTAACGCAACGCAGAAACTGACGGTTACAAAGAATAGTGATTCTATAACCCTTAAATCTGCTGCTGGCTATGGTGGGTCGCTTTTTTCTGAAAATACCATAAACCTCACCCACGCAAGAGTTTTAAAAATGGAAGTTAGTGCGGCCAATCCAAACGGCGGTTATATCAATGTCGGTGTGTCCGCTACGAAGCAAAACAAATTCGTGCGAACGGCTCACGCTCTTGTTGAAGGCTCTGGCACGATTTCCGTAGATGTTTCTCAACTAAGTGGCAGCTACTATATGTTCATAAATCTGCGTGGCTCTACTGTGCAAACTATGACATTCACAAATTGGTGGATCGAATAAGGAGGAAACCAATATGGCAAATTTTAAACTGGTTGTAGATGCCGGTCATGGCAAGAATACCGCTGGCAGACGATGCAAGAAGTCTCTCGACCCCAAGAAGACCCGTGAGTGGGTACTGAACTCCAGAGTTGTGGAGAAGGTTCTGAAACTGCTGGAAGGCTACACCGGTTACGAGGTGTTGCGTGTCGACGATCCCACCGGTAAGAAGGACATTTCCCTTGCCAAGCGGGCCAGCGCCGCCAATAAGTTCGATGCTAACTTCTATCTATCTATCCACCACAATGCTGGCATTAAAGGCGGGAAAGGCGGTGGAATCGAGGCGTATATCAGCAAGAAAGCTTCCGAATCTGCCCAGGCATGGCAGAAGATGCTGTACGCCTCTCTGATCGACCACACCGGCCTCAAGGGCAATCGGTCTAATCCTCTAGGCAAGTATAACTTCTATGTCTGCAAGAACACCAAGTGCCCGGCGGTACTGCTTGAGCTTGGCTTCATGGATTCTAAGACAGATGTTCCCATCATCCTCAGCGAGGAGTACGCAGACAAGTGTGCCAAGGCTATTGCGGATGTAATTGTGCAGCGTGGAAATTTAAAAAAGAAAGAGCAAAAATGCTCTGTAACCGTTAATGTTTTGGAAAAAGGTAGCAAGGGCGAACAGGTGAAAGTTGTTCAATCGTTGCTCATTGGGTATGGTTATTCTTGCGGAAAGTCTGGTGCTGATGGCAGCTTTGGTGGCGACACCGTGGATGCGATCAACGAATACAAAGAAGACCACAACCTAGACAAAAACGGAAAATGCGACAAGGAAACTTGGGATAGTCTGCTTGGTAATTGAAAGGAGAAATGTCAATGAAAATTAATATCCCTGTTAGAATGAAAAACCCTTGGTTTTGGGTTGGCCTTTGCGGTACTATCCTAACCGCTATGGGCGTGTCACCCGAAATGTTTACCAGCTGGGGCATGATTTGGGATGCGATTGTTGATGTTGTCGGCAATCCGTTTATGCTCTTTTCTGTGGTTTTGGCTGTTCTGGGCGTATTTATTGACCCTACCACCTCCGGAATTTCTGACAGTTCCCGTGCGCTGTCCTATAAGTCCCCTTGCAAGGAGTGACGGATTTTGAATATTGAATACGCAGAATATGTAGAACTAAAAAACCAACTTCAAGGCGAGTTTGACGGACGGTATGTGCTGATTGAAGATTGCGAAAAGACCGTTAAGGAAGAAAGTAAGAAGATTGACCGATTGACGGTGGAATTTGCGAAAAGTAATACAAAACTGAACATTTTGATTGCTATTCTGTCAGCCATTGCCGTGCCTATCCTCGGCGTGTGTGTCAAGTTGCTTTTCGGTTGACAAATCTGTTTTGATTTGGTAAAATTGCGAATAAGGGGCGATGATTGCAACATCGTAGGGGAAGAATTGCCTCCCTTCCCCTTTCCCTTATCAACTATGGAGGCATTAAAAATCACGCACAGAAAAGAAAAACTGTGTGCAAAGTTTTGGAGGTAAAAACTATGGCAAACTGCGAAACCTGCAAGGGCAAGGATGCCCACGCACCCGAAAGCGTACCCTATATCGTACATGAGTCGTCTATGGCAAGGATGGAGCGGCAAATCAAACGGCTGTGGATTGCGCTGATTGTCTGCCTTTCTGTTATTGTTGCGACCAATGTTGGCTGGATTTATTACGAAAGCCAGTTTGAAACATACGAATATACGCAAGACGGCGAAGGTACAAACATTATTGGCGATGGGAATGATGTGAATAATGGCGCAGAAATTGCGGATCAAGAAGAAAAAACAGAATAATGCCAAAGGTGTAAAGGTAAGAACTGTAAATAAAGCCAAAGGCGTAAGAGTAAGAAAACGGAGGTAAAGTGCTTTGCTGAATGATTTTGAAATCATCACACGGCACTTCCCCGAAAATAACGATATCAAGATTTATCCCATTTCGGATGTCCATCTCGGTGCAGCCGAGCATTTGACAGCGGAGTGGGATAATTTTTGTAAGCGGATTTTGGAAGAGCCGAACAGTTATGTGATTTTGGGCGGTGATTTGCTCAACAATTCAACTCGGTCAAGCGTTGCGGACATTTTCGAGGAAACAATGCGACCCCGCGAGCAAAAGCGGAGAATGGCTGAAATGCTGAAGCCACTTGCAAAAGCCAATCGTATTTTGTGTGCGGTCAACGGCAACCATGAGCGGAGAAGCGGAAAAGATGCAGACGATGATCCCACCTATGACATTATGTGCAAGCTGGATTTGGAACATCTGTATCGGGAAAATATGGCTTTCCTCTGTTTGCGGTTTGGCAAAAAAGAGGGCTGCGGTTCAAAGAACCCCACCTATACTTTTGTTGTCACCCACGGCGCAGGCGGTGGCGGTTCTACCGGCTCAGCGGTAAACCGTGGCGAAAAATTCGGCTATGTGGTAGACGGCATGGATTGCCTTGTTTTGGGGCATACACATAAAGCCTACACCACGCAACCGAGCAAAATATCCATTGACTTGCAGAACAACAAAGTCAGCCTAAAGCCGTTCAAGGTGGTTTCTATGACCAGTTGGCTTGCCTATGGTGGATATGCGGCACGGGCAATGCTCACGCCGTCCAGTTATGTGCCGCAGGAAATCATCTTGCGAGGCAACCGAAAGGAAATGAAGGTGATTATGTAATGGCACTTTATTATGTTGCACATCGTTTTGGTGGCGATCCTGCCAACCTTGAACGAGCAAAGAAAATCACACACGATTTGCAAGTGACCGATTTGGATAATTGCTATATCTGCCCCCTTTTGGCTTTTTCACACTTGAAATATGGCGAAATCCAGTACGAAAACGAAATCGCACTTTGTTTTGATATTTTGGAAATGTGCGACAAACTGATTGTGGCAAGTGAAATCAGCCAAGGCGTGAAACTGGAAATCGAACTTGCAGAAGGATTGAAAAATTCAAACGGTGAGCCGATGGAGGTGGTTTATCTTGCGGATAAATATAGAACGCTATAATCTGCCGCGGTCGGAAATCCAGTATCTTATAGATCAATGGATTTTTAATGAGCGAGATAGAGCAATCTTGCGGCGCAGATTGTTTGACGGTGTTTTATTTGAAGATTTGGCAGACGAATTTTGTCTATCAACCGTTCAAGTAAAAACCATCTTTTACAGGGCAATGGATAGGCTCGAAAAACATCTGTAAAACATACAAAACCCATACTTGTACTTAATTGTGCAAGTGTGGGTTTTTTGTTATGCTTTCGGTAGAAAAGGAGGCGATTTTTTGACCATCGAAGAATACATTAAGAGCAAGCCTAAATTTGAGTTGATGCCATTCGTAACGATTTATACAGCTATTATGGAGCTTATCAACGATGGCTTTATTGACGAAAAAGCATTCGAGAAAGGCGGTGGCGAAAATGTGGCAGTTTCACAACCCAAACCCGAAAGGAAAACTTGTTGGGGATTGTACAGTTCGGGCGATTTCCACAGCAACCGGTAAAGGTTGGATGGACACCTACCTTGATTTATGCCTATTCGGTCTGCTGAACGGTGATATGCCATCGAGCAACGCAATCACAACAGCCTACTTGAAAAATCAAGGCTTCAAAAGACGGACTGTTCCGGACGATTGCCCGGATTGCTATTGTGTAGGCGATTTCTGCAACGATCATCCGCAAGGCACTTTTGTTATTGGCACGGGTAGCCATCTCACAACAGTCATTGACGGTTGCTTGTGGGATTCGTGGGATTCACGAAACGAAACACCCGTTTACTACTTTGAAAAAATGGAGGATTGACAATGTACCAACCTAACTATGGATATCAATACCCCTATTACGGCGCACAGCCGCCTATGGCTGACAATTTGGCACAGTTGCGGATGAATGCTAATCAGATGCAAAATGCCGTTACAAGCCAGCATATGCCCTCACAACCTATGCAACAGCAATCGAGCCAAATCATTTGGGTCAGCGGTGAAGCTGGGGCAAAGTCCTATCTTGTCGCACCAGGAAACACGGTAATGCTACTGGATGCGGAAAACTCTGTTTTCTATCTCAAGTCCGCAGATGCAAGCGGTATGCCGTTGCCTTTGCGTATCTTTGACTACAAAGAACGCACCACAACTGCGCAGCAGGCTTTTTGCGGCTCTGTAACAGCCGAAAGCGTAAATCTTGATAACTTTGTCACCCGGAAAGAATTTGACGAATTAAAGGCTTCTATAGCCTCACAGCCTACAACCAAGAAAACCAAAAATAACTTGATGGAGGATGCAGAAAATGGCTAATCCCTTGTTTAACGCTTTGGGCGGTCAGCAGATGAACCCTATGGCTCAACTGGTCGCAGATGCAAAGAGACTTCAGCAGACTATGACCGGCAACCCCAAGCAGATGGTTGAAGAATTGGTCAAGTCTGGAAGAATGTCGCAGGATCAATTCAATCAGTATGCACAGATTGCCAATCAGTTGGTTGGCGGCGGTGCTTTTAAGTGATGTTAACTGACAAGAGCGTACGGCTTGTCTGTTTGCATAAATAAATTTTATATAAGGAGAACTTACAATGAGTTTGACTACCTCTGAAATGTCCCCTGCCGACCTGCGTGCGGTAATGGGCAACAATGATGACGGCTTCGGCTTTGGCGGCAACGGTGCTTGGTGGATTATCATCCTCCTCCTGTTCGGCTGGGGCGGTCGTGGCTACGGCTTCGGCGGTGGCTTTGGTAGCGGTCAGGGCGGTGGCTATGGCTATCCTTGCTGCGGCACTCCTGCTACCCAGGCTGATCTGTCTGCTGCTTTCGCTTCCAATTCCGTTCTGTCCGGCATTAACGGCATCGACAGCACTCTGTGTCAGGGTTTCAACGGCATTAACACCGCAATCCTGCAGAACGGCTACAACACCCAGGCTGGCATCAACACCCTGTCCCACCAGCTGGCTGATTGCTGCTGCGCTACCCAGCGTGCCATTGATAGCGTGAAGTATGAGAACGCAACCAACACTTGCACTATCCAGAACACTATCCAGAACACCACCCGTGATGTGATTGAGAATGCCAACGCAAACAGCCGTGCAATTCTGGATTTCCTGACCCAGGACAAGATTGCTACTCTGACCGCAGAGAACCAGTCCCTGAAGTTCCAGGCATCCCAGACCGCACAGAACTCTTACATCGGCGCAACTGTCGATGCTGCTGTTGCAGAACTGATCCGTCGCACCGGCAACGATTGCCCCACTCCTGCCTATGTTGTCCAGCCTCCCCAGCCTGTGACCTTTGCCACTAACTGCTGCGGCCAGACCAACTATGCAGGCTACAACGGCGGTTGTGGCTGCGGTGGCTCTTTCTAATCGAATAGAAAGACTTACTTTTCCCATCGTGGAAATGGTCGGCTGAATAGCTGACACTGTTTACCGAGGCGGTGGGATTGCCATATCCTGCCGCCTTATTTTTTGATAGAAAGGAATGATTTTTATGGCAGCGGAATATTCCGCAATTCCAGTCCAGACGATTGCTGTGGACGAAAATGTAATCTTTGCCAATGGTAGCCGTGCTTGCCACAAGGGTTACATCCAGCATAGAGATACCTCCGGCATCTTCTTTCTGAAAGGCTCTAACGGCTGTAACAAGGCCGTTTATCGTGTGACCTTCAACGGCAATATTGCTATTGCTACCGGCGGTACTGTTGAGCCTATCAGCATCGCACTTACCATCAACGGTGAGGAACTGGGCAATGCCCTTGCTACCGTCACCCCTGCCGCTATTGGCGATTTCTTCAATGTGTCCGTCACAACCTTTATTGAAATCCCCTGCGGCTGTTGCGTGACCGTTTCCGTTGAAAATGTGAGCGACACCACGGACATTGATGTTACCAATGCGAACATCATCTTTGACCGTGTAGCCTAACGAAAGGAGAATAAAATATGCACTATATGCACGATCTGAAAGACCTCCTGTGTGCCGAACTGGAGGATTATGCCGAAAAGGGCAAGAAGTCCG
>JAEIGA010002546.1_pt1 | contig 29067 bp, 46 predicted proteins | sample 9270691 | NCBI WGS metagenome assembly JAEIGA01 (sample SAMN17057246, study PRJNA624740) | gut metagenome | biome: biome; isolation source: fecal sample | host: Bos grunniens | place: China: Xizang | collected 2019
AATGTCCCTAAAACCCGCAAGGAATACGCCCTGGGCGAATGGCGGCTCCGCCCGTGTCAGGACTATCGGAAACTCACCGCCGGGCAATACATAGACTTCCAGGCGTTCACGAAGGACACCCTGGACTTCTGCGGCTTGCTCTCCGTGCTGATGGTCCCGGAGGGCCGGACCTACGCAGAAGGGTATGACCCGCTGGAGGTACGGGCCGCGATTGCGGACCGCCTTCCGATGCCGGACGGGATGGCGCTGATTGCTTTTTTTTGAAGCAGTACGCCGCATTAATTCGGGCTTCCCTAACCTACTCCGAAAACGCCCTGCGCCGGGTGAAGGACAAGACCAAACGGGCGCAGATACAAGCGAGGATCAACCAAGCCCGGACACTTTTGAATCTCGCTGGGGGTGGATTGAGAATGTGAACCAGGTAGCGGAGGTCCAGCGGCTCACCTGGGACCAGGTCCTGGGGAAGCCCGCCCTGGAATTCCTCAATACGATGGCCTTCCTCCGCGATCGCCGCGAATGGCAGAAGGTCGAACTTGACAAATGGAAAAAAACGCATTAAGATATGGAACTCTTTGAAATGCCGGAAACGGAGAAGGTCCTTTGGGAACTCGCCGCCGCCGTGAAGGAAGACTACAAGAAGCGGCTCACCGCCGCGAAGCACACCGCCACTCGCGCCCTGGTGAACTCCGTCACCCAGGAGGTTATCGTGGGGGATGCCACCTATGAGGTGGTGCTCCACCTGGAGGACTACTGGAAGTATGTGGAGAACGATACGCGGGGAAGGCAGACCGGGCTCCCCGGAAGGAAGGACCCGCCCTTCGATGCTATCTATAAGTGGGTACGGATAAAGCGCATCCTGCCGCGCCCGGACGGGAAGGGGAGGATACCCACCCTGCGGAGCCTGGCCTGGCTGATAGCGCACAAGATAGGGGAGTACGGAACGAAGGGGACCCACGATTTAGAAAAGACCAAGGATAGCATCATACCCGGTTACCTGGACCGGCTGCGCGAAGCCATAGGCCGGGATGCGGTGATATATATCAATCGCTACATAACGCAGGTGTTCTCGAAATAACGGCACGCCCGCGCCGCCCTCGCCCTCCGTTCCATAAAGACGGGGGGCGGGATTTTTATATTTATTGGCAAAGGAATCAACACTATGGCAGCACCTATTTGGAAAGATTACTATGTGGAACTGACCGACAACGCCAGCGACTACCCTGGCGGATGCCAGTATCGAATCCGCGCCGGGATTCAGATTATCTACCAGGGCAGGGCCTTCGCCGCTCCTGGGGCGGATACCATCGGAGTATATGTCAATGATATTTGCGCGGACCTGCTGACCCGGACGGGGCTCTACTGCACCCTCTCGCGGGCTTTCACAATCGAAATCCTCGACTACGATGCCGAGGACTGGGTGGAGGTCCACAGCGTGACCTTCCGCCCGGACTGGTCCTGGGATGCACTCTACAACCCCGCGAACGATGGCTGCAACCAGCCTATTAACGGCCTGGTCCATCCCCTCCAGCGGCTCCCCGTTTCCTATACCGGCGCGGGGGGAGCCGTGACTATCCACAACGCCCACCCTACGGGATCATTCAGCCCGGACTTCAACTTCGATTTCCAGGTGGAAACGAGGGAGGATATCGTGGTGACCTATTCCGGGAACGCCAACGGGCACGAGCACTGGCTGGAGGTGCCCGACTACCCGGATGCGGAGTATTTCGTTTCGGGTGGCAAGAAATACACCCTCAAACACTACTGCGGTGGTGTGGTCCTCTACTACGTGAACGCCTACGGGTACTGGGATTCCTTCGTGCCGGAGGGCCGGGCGAAGGTGACGGATGCCCTCACCCGCCACATGCGGGGCGTGGACTACGTGAACGGCCCCGGCCAGTTCGCCAGGGGGCAGCAGAACTTCGCCAATGAAATCGCCCGGAAGGTGGTATTCAATACCGGGCCGCTCACCACGGAGCAGTCCTCCAGGATGCACCACCTTCTCAACTCCCCTTATGTGATTATGTATGACACCGAGCGCGGGGAGTACTGGCCCATAAACCTCACCGGGAATAACAACACCTATCAAAACGCCGCCGGGACCCTGCACTTCTACGATATTGAGGCGGTGCTGGCCCAGGATATGATTCGCCGATAGTATGAAACGCAAGATTGCCCTCTACATAAACGGGAGCCGGGCCGACCTCCAGGACACGGGGCTGGTCCTCTATAATTATGCCTTCACGGACAACGATAACCCCACGGCGGTAAAGAACTCCTTCTCCAAGCAGATAACCCTGCCGGGGACCGCTGCGAACGCCGCAATCTTCGGGCATATCTCCCGGCTGGACCGCATCACTGCCGTAATGGGCGGGAAGTACTTCGACCCGATGACGGAAACGCCCTTTGAAATCCGTATTAACGGGGATGAAGTCATGGAAAGCGGCTACCTCCGCCTGGATTCCGTCCTCCGTGACGGGCGCATCGTGAAGGGTTACAAGGTTACTCTTTTCGGGGGCCTGGGTTCCTTCTTCTACTCCCTGGCCTACGATGCCAGCGGGAACAAGAAAACCCTCGCCTCGCTGGACTACCTGGGGGGCGCGGACCCTGACACAGAACTCGATTTCCAAATCTACGCCAGCGCAGTATCCACCGCCTGGGCGCGGCTGGCATCCGACCCGTCCGCCGTTTCGCAGATTTGGGACGTGGTGAACTTCGCCCCTGCCTATAACGGAATCCCGGACGGGGACTTCGACGCAGACAAGGGATACGGGAACCGCGATGCCCTGGCGGCACCATCGCAGAGCGGCTACTTCCCCGATGCGTCCGGGAATATCCTCGTGAAATTCCCCGCCGGGCGGGATGAATGGGCGGTGAAGGACCTGCGGAGTTACCTCCAGCGCCCAGTCCTCTCCTGGCGGGCATTCCTTCAGGCGGTTGCCCGTCCGGGTAACAATGGCGGCTATACCTTTGACTATTCCGATATCCCGGAGGCGCAGTACCGGAACCTATGGAAAACCCTGCCGATGATCCCCTCCATCGGTTCCTTCCGCCGTGCCAGCGGTTCCCTCACCGGAACCCGCGGCGGGGGCGTTACTTCTTCCCAGTGGGTTGATACGATAACCCTCTCCGGGGTGGATTCCTTCGTGGGTCTGAATATCCACTCCCGTGTCGGGGTGAGCCTTACCTGGTGGGGAACCTTCGCTGGGGATTACTCCCTCAAATCCTCGGACCAGGAATACTGCTCCATCGCCTTCGTGCAGATTGTCGGCTATGCCGGAGGCACGAAGGTCGCGGGTTCGAAGGTGGTGTGCCTGGGCCCTATGGATACGGGCCTGGGCGCGAAGTCCTTCGCCCTTATCAAAGGGGAAACGGGATTCCGCCCGGAGTGGGATACGGAGGAATACGAATACCGGGGGACGGCCCTCGCGGCTGGCAGCAGCAACTCCCGTTATGCCGTGCAGGATATCTTCCTGGACCTGGCCGGAACGGGGTACGATTCAATCCGTATCTTCGTGAAGGCTTTCTACCTCCGGGGCTTCTTCACGGAAGGCGCGGCGGATATCGTGGAGGCAACCGACCTGCAAGGCTCGGCGGTCGCTATGTGGAACGGCGTTACGGAGGTAATGACCGACGACACCAGCGCACCGGCAGCGCGCAGCGGCGCGGATTCGCACACCTACGAAACCCCGGCCTCCCTGCGGAGCGGAACGATCATCGGCAAGGCGCAACTCCTATCCTCGAAGCATACCCCGGCGGATTACCTTATCGGCTGGGCGAAGATGAACGGCTTTGTTTTCCTTTGTGAGCCCGCCAGGCGGGTGGTACGGCTCCTACGCCGGGACACCTTTTTTAACTGGCAGAGCGCCGACTTTATAGACCTTTCCGGGCGTGTGGATACGGAGAAGGAGGTAACTATCTCCCCGCTCTATGCCTCGGCCCGCTGGTATGAGTTCTCCCAGGCCGTTGCAGAGGGTGCCTTCGCGAAGGAATACAAGGATATCTACGGGATTGACTACGGCATTCAAAAGGTGAATACCGGGTATGTCTTTGATGCCTCCGTGAAGAAGGTCCTGGAAAACCTCCCGTTCAGCAGCGCGGTTCCGGTCCTGGCGCACGGGGTCTATTGGAATATCGCGATGGTGAGCGGCGTGTTCCGCCCGTCCGTCCTCATTGATGCGGGAAACAAGTACACCCTTTGGGATGGCAGCGGGACGGCGAAGGAATTTGACCTCCCGGCCCTGGATGCCAACCTCACGGCCTTGACCTACTACAACCCGGACCACCCCGGCTATGACCTGCCCGGCATCTCCCGGCTGGAGTTCGCGGACAAGGACGGGAAGGGCTCCGGCGGCGAGGATATCCTTTGCTGGTTCCTGGGGCGGAAGGCGATGCCGTACTTCCAACTGACGGATGACACCACGCCGATGGTCCTGGCGAATGACGGCACGCCGTGCTGGCAACTGACCGGGGCAACCTCCACCGGCATCCTCGTTCCGACCTTCTCGCGCTATAAGATGGACGGGGCAATAATCACCGATACCCTGGACTTCGGACGCACGAAGGAACTGGATATCCCGGCGGTGGCCTTCGCCAGCGGGAGCATCACCTTGTACGAGAAGCGCTGGCGGGCGTTCCTCGCCGATCGGCTGGACCGGGATACGAAGGTTATGAAGTGCCGGGTGGACTTCTCCGGCTTCCAGGTGGGCCCGTCCCTCCTGCGCCGGTTCTTCTACTATGAGGGCTCCTACTGGGTGCTCAACAAGATAACGAACTACTCCCTTACCACCCTGGACCCGGTGGAGTGCGAATTCATCCAGGTCCGGGATATGGCCCACTATTACAACGGACAAATAATGTAGGCGAACTATGGCAATGACAACTGAACAAGTCTTGAAGGTTTCCACCCTGGAAGCAGTCAAGAATGTAACGGACCTAAAGAACAATATCTCCGAACTGAAGCGCGTTATCAACGGCTGGACCGAGGTCACGGAGGAAGGCGGCAAAAAGGTTGTAAAAACCTTCCAGGGGCTCACCATCGGCAGCAAGGAATACCAGCAGGCCGTCCAGCAACTGAACGAGAACCAGGCGGCCCTGCGTAACGCGATGCACGGGACCGCCGCCAGCCTGGATGAAGTCCGGGAAGCGGCGAAGGGTGCCAGCAAGGAGGAAATCCAATTGGATGCCGCCACCGGGAAACTGGTGACGGATAACGATGCCGCCCTGCAATCGTATAACGGACTCGTTAAGACCCTGGCGAACTTGAAGGAGGAATGGCGGGCGACCACCGATGAAACCGAGCGCGCCACCCTGGGCGAGAAGATAAACGCGGTGAATAACAAGTTGAAGGAACTGGATGCTTCCGTGGGTGTGTACGGGCGGAATGTCGGCTCCTATCAGAACGTGGTGGACCACCTCGGCAATTCCTTCACCGCCACCGCCGGGGGAGCCGCGAAGATGATAAACCCCATCAAGAATGCGACCACGGGATTGAAGGCCCTCTCCACCACCCCGGTGATTGCCATCCTGGGGCTGCTGGCGAACTTGCTGAACAAGATTATCGGCTCGCTGAAATCCAGCGAGGAAAACACGCAGAAACTCACGAAGGCGATGGCTCCCTTCGAGGCCATCGGCGATGCCATCACGAAGATGCTCCAGGCGGCTGGTGCTGCGCTGGTCGCGGTGGTCGGCTGGGTGGGGAAACTCACGGAAGCGATCCTCGGCAATAACAAGGCTGCGGAGAAACGGCTGGCAATCGCGAAGGCCCAGGCGGAACTCGACCAGGCCCAGCGCGAAACCCTCATAAAGAACGCCGAAGCGGAGCGGGATATCGCCGAACTCCGGGCGAAGTCCTCCGACAAGGAGAAGTACACGGCCACGGAACGGCTGGCCTTCCTGGAACAAGCCGGGCGGCTGGAGGCCGAAATCGCAGCACGCGCCGTAGCCGATGCGAAGAAGCACTATCAGATAGTCGCGGCACGGAACAAACTCTCCAAGTCCAGCAAGGAGCAACTCCAGGAGGAAGCCCAGGCATACGCCGATATGGTGAAGGCCGAAACGGCATACTATAACCAGGTGCGGACCATCAACGCCGGAATCACCCGCGCCCGCAGGGAGGAAACCCGCGAGGCGAGGGAAACGGCGAAGGCGGTCAAGGATGCAGCCACGGCAAAGATAAGCGCGGAGAAGGACTACCTCACGCAGTTGCTCTCCATCGTCAAGTCCGGGACGGAAATCGAGTTCAAGATTCAGAATTCTATCGCCAAGAAGGAATACGAACTCGCCGTTGCGAACGCCAAGCAGAAAATCACCGATACGAAGGAACTGAACAAGGCCCTGGCGCTCCTTCAGAAATCCTACCACGTTCAGTTGCAGAAGAATCAGCAGGACCACGATAACAAGGTCCTGGAGGAAGAACTGCAATCCATCGCCAACCGCCGTGATGCCCTGCAACGTGGGTCGGTGGAATACGCGCAGGTGCAGAAGGAATATGCGGAGCGCGCCCTTGACGGGATGCACCAGCAGATGGATGAAACGAACGCCGAATTCCAGGCCCGGAAACTCGAAGCGCAGCGCACCCTTGCCGAGGCATCGAACGCCCTCACGGATGCGGTCGCAAAGGAAACCGCCGATGGGTTGAAGGCCGAGATGACCGCTCTCCGGGAAGGGTCCGTGGAGCAACTGGCCCTGGCCCTGGAACTGGCGAAGAAGAACCTCGAAAACACCTACCAGGGGATTGATGAAAGCCTGGATGAATACAACCAGCGGCGGCTCGAAGCGGAGAAGGCCGTGTGGGAGGCGGAGGATGCCCTTGCCGCCGGGCAGATAGACGCAGACCGCGTCCTCCTGGAGCAGCAGATGGCGGGCCTTGAAGAAGGGTCCATCGAATACCTGACACGCGCCCTGGAACTCAAGCAATTTGAACTCGATTCCCTCCACCAGTACGAGGGGGAGAGTAACGAGGAATTCCGGCTGCGTGAACTCCAGGCGGAGAAGGAAGCCGCCGATGCGCGAAAGGCGATTTGGATGGCATCTATCGCGATGATGCAGCAGGCCGCCGGTGGCGTGTCGGGGATCCTGGGTTCCATCGCGGATATGTATGAAAGCAATACCGAGATGACGGAGGAAGAAGCGAAGAAGGTAAAGAACCTCCGTATCGCCGGGGCCACGATTGATATGCTCCAGGGAGCCGTGACGGCCTACGCCGGGGCACAATCCCTGGGCGTGCCGCTGGGTCCGATTATCGGCGCGATCAATGCCGCCGCCGTGATTGCCGCTGGTGTGGCGAATATCGCCAAGATTCGGGCAACGGATATCAATAAGAACTCCGCAGGAGGGACGGCCACCGCATCAGTCCCGGCAGCGGTCCAGGCCCCTGCCGTGGTGCCGCAGGTCCAGGAAACGCGCAGCCTCACGAGTGCCAGCGAGGAAGAACGGCTCAACCAAATGGCAAGCGAGCACCGCGTTTATATCCTTTCCTCCGACCTCGAAGCGAACCAGGAGCAGACCCGCGCCAGGGTGGCCGAAACAACCTTCTAAATGGACACTTTGCGCGTTTTTTATATTTCAATGTAAAACTGCATAGACTATGGTTGTGACAATAGACGGAATCCCCGTGTACCAGGCCCTGGTAGATGATGCCGATACCGGGATGCTCAAAATATCCCTTGTGGATGACCCCGCCGTGCAGAGCAACTTCCAGGCGTTCTCCAACAAGCGCCCGCAAATGTACGCCGTTGAGGATGAAGCGAAGCGCCTTGTCCTGGGCGTGGTGATGCGTGCCGATTTCCCCATCTATCGCCGGGATGAATCTATGGGCGAATACTATATCCTATACACCGCCGACACCATCCGCACGATGGCCGAGAAATACCTTGTGGAAGGCCGGCAGAACGAGGTGAACCTTATGCACCAGGAGGGGAGCGATGTCGAGGGGGTGGATATGGTCCAATACTTCATCAAAGACAGTGAGAAGGGCGTAGCCCCGGCTGGCTTCGAAGATATCGCCGATGGAAGCCTTTTCGCAGAGTTCCACGTGGTGAATGATGAAGTATGGGATGCAATCGTGGACGGGACCTATAAGGGGTTCTCGTTGGAGGGTGTCTTTGACCTGGTGCCGGAGCAGAACGCGGATAAGGTCCAGGATATAGTGGATACCCTGGAGGGCCTTTTCAAACGAATTTTTAAACCTCAAAAATACGAAAAAATGACAAAAGTTAAAGGATTGCTCGCCCGTCTTGCCCGCGCACTGGTGGAGATGGGCAATGTCACCACCGACAAGGGGATTCTCTCCTGGGATGGTGAAGAAGACCTCAAAGCCGGGGATTCCGTCTATATTGAGGACCAGGATGGGAACCGCACTCCTGCCGCCGATGGAGATTACACCACCGGGGACGGAAAGGTGATTATGGTTGTAAGCGGCAAGGTGTCCGAAATCAAGGATGCGAAGGCCGAGGTCGCGCCGGAGGAAGGCGCGGAAGGTTCCACGGGGACCGAAGCCACCGAATCCTCCAAGATGGTGCAGACCGACAAGGGGAAACTCGAATGGGACGGCGAAGAAGATGACCTCAAAGCCGGTGATGCCGTGTATATCACGGACGAGGAAGGGAACCGCAACCCGGCCCCGGATGGTGACTATACCACCGAGGACGGCAAGGTGATTTCCGTAGTGGATGGCAAGGTCGCTTCCATTACCGACCCGAAGGCCGAGGTAGCCAACACCCGTATGGAAAAGATGAAGCGGATCGCCGCCGCCTTCTCCGAATCCTATGACGAGAAACGCAGGAAAATCTACGATGCCATTCACTCACTCGGTTATGACCCGTATGGCTGGCTGGCCGATTGCGGAGATGATTTCGCAATCTACGAAACCTACGATGACAACTACGACCCCCATTACACTCGCTTCGCTATTTCCTGGGATACAGATGGCAACGCCATCGCCAGCAATCCCACGGAGGTAGTGCCCGCCTTCGTTACTCCGGAGGAAAAGGCAGCCGCACAGGAATCCTTCCAGGCTGTAGTGCGTGAGAAGGAAACCCTCGCCAGCGAGAAGGCTACCCTGGAGGGCCAGGTCGCAGACCTCACCGCCCAGGTGGAAGCCCTCAAAGCCGCCCCGCAGGGCCAGCCCGCCCACGAGGAATTCCAGGCCGGGGCCGCTCCAACCACCGGGAACAAACGAATGGACCGCCTTTCCCGCATTATGGGTGCGAAGTAAAAATAGACACCCCTGCCGGGATTTATATTTATCAGCAGAATGTTCAACTATTAAAACAATACAACTATGCCTGCAACGCGTACTCGTGAGGACTTTTCCTCCAACCCCATCGTGAGCAGCCTGCCGGACTACGTGCAGACTAACCGCGACCTCATTCTCAAGAACTTCGGCCTGGTAGGCATCGCTACCCGCCAGCGCATCGGTATCCAAACGGGTATCAAGAAGTCCGCCTACCTCAATTTCCTGGAAGTGGAGCCCGTTCTTCAGGACGGCAGCGATTGCGGATTCAGCGCAAGCGGTTCCGTAACCCTCACCCAGCGCACCATTAATGTAGCCACCATCAAGGTGGATATGGATATCTGCCCCAAGAAACTCCTGGGCAAATATGCCGAGTACCTGGTGCGCGTGAACGCCAGCGCAGAGGAACTGCCCTTTGAGCAGTACATTATGGATGGCGTGGTCCGTGAAATCAACAAGAAAATTGAGAAGTTGATTTGGCAGGGTGATACCACCCAGACCAGCGACACCAATATCAAGTGGTTCAACGGCTTCCTCAAGCAGTTCGCCACCGAGTACTCCAGCCTGGCCGCTTATATGGTCGGCGGCTCCGCTATCGCACACGGCACCTCTGCCTACAACGCCATCAAGGCCGTTTATATGGCGATGCCGGAGGAAACCCTGGACCGCGGCGGTATCATCTTCGTGAGCCCCGCCCTCTACCGCGAGTTCCTCCAGGATATGGTAGCCAAAAACTACTTCCACTATTCCGGTCCCCAGGATGCAGCCCCGGATGAGTTTGTCTTCCCTGGCACGGATGTGAAGGTGGTTAAGACCCCCGGCCTGGCTGGCACCACCCTTCCTACCCTGGTAGGTACCTTCGCCGACAACCTGGTGTATGGTACCGATATGGAGAACGACGAGGAAGACCTGGACCTTTGGTTCAGCAAGGATGACCGCGTGTTCAAGTTCACCGCTTCCTGGAACTCCGGTGTGGCTTACCACTTCCCCGGCCAGGTGGTGATGGCTACCATTGCAGCCTCCTAATCCCGCGCAGAAGCGACTTTAACCGAGGGGTGGGCTTCCCGCCCGCCCCTTAATTTTTAACCGCTTAAAACCGAAAAGAATATGCCTTGTATTCAAACTCTCTCCTGAATAGCCAGGGACTGCGCCAGCAATATGGGCGGTATCCTGGAAGTGCTGCTTGCCAATAAGGCCGAGGTGACCCCCACCATCACCGCTGGCAAGGTGACTGCAATCGCGATGGCTTCTTCCGCCAAGTTCCACAAGTATCAGTTCAACCCGGAAACCGCTTCTATGAGTGGTAACCTCCAGGTGAACGCGCAGAACGGAACAAAGTATTGGCAGACCGACCTCCTTATGGTATTCAACCGAATGGAAACCGCCAAGCGCGTTGAGATTATGGCGATGGCCCAGGGCGAACTTGTGGCTATTGTTAAGGATGCCAACGGCTTGTATTGGTTCCTGGGAATGGATGAACCTATCACCATTTCCGCCGGGGATGCCCTCACCGGAACGGCCCGTGCTGACCGCAACGGCTACTCCGCCACCCTCCAGGACAACTCCCTGGAACTCCCTTACGAAATCCTCGTTGGGGATGGTGGTGTGGATATTGACGCAATTACCGCCTAAACCCGCGTTCGCTTCATTCGCTGGTCGCGCCCTCCTGGATTCCAGGGGGGCGTTTCCTTTTGGACAAAAAACGGGCTTTTTATATTTCTTGTAAAGCGAAGATATAACTATGGTGAATATCACTTCCCAGGACCGGGTGCTGGTCCTTTACATACCCTCCAATGGGACCGCTCCGGCCACCGGGGCGCAGTTGGGGCTGATAGTCCGGAGCACCCACGATAACGGCCCGCGCCTGGCCTTTACCTTCCAGGGATGGGAGGTATCCGGGGCCTTCATCAAGGTATGCGTGGAAAGGCCGGAAGGGCTCCACGAAGGGGAATGGGAATACACCCTCCTGGATAGCGAAGGCGTGATTTTCAGCCGGGGCCTTATGATGATGGGGACTATGCCCGCCGATGCCGCTTCCGTGCAGTATAACCGAGAAATAGACTATAAAGAATATGGAAACGAATAGCGAAAAAATCAAGGTGACCTTTGCCGCCCTGGACCCGTATATTGAACGGAATATCGTGCTCCCTACGGAAACGATTATCCGGGGTAAGGATATGGTCCAATGGGGGGACAAGAATATCTATCCGGACTACCTCCTGGAACTCTCCAAGAACGCCCCCACCCTGCGGAGCATCATTAATGGAACTACGGACTTTATCCTGGGTAACGCGCAGACCATCCTACCCCTGGCCGCTTTCGGCCCAGGCATTATGAATAAGCGCGGGGATACCATCCGTTCCCAGGTGGAGGACCTGGCCCGCGATTGGGAAACCATCGGCGGAATGGCCCTCCAGGTTATCCGCGATGCCACCGGAAAGGTCGCGGAAATCTACCACCTTCCGGTCCGCTTCCTGCGCTCCAACAAGGAGAACTCCGTCTTTTACTATTCCGAGGAATGGGCGAAGTTCCGGCAGAAGGCCCTGGTCTACCCGGCCTTCATCCCCGGCCTGGAAGCGAAGTGGGCCAGCCTGGATGAAAAGGCAAGGAAAACCCACGCATCCAGCATCCTTTTCGTGAAGAATGACCGCACCCAGGTTTACCCGTTCCCCCTCTATGGAGCCGCCGTGAAGGCTTGCGAAACGGAGCGCTGCATCGCGGACTTCCACCTTAACGGCATCTGCAACGGCTTCACCGCTTCCGCCTTCGTGAACTTCAATAACGGCGTTCCTACGGATGAAATCAAGGAGGAAATAGAAAAGTCCTTTACGGAAAAATTCTCCGGGCACGGGAATAGTGGCAGGATAATGTTCTCCTGGAACGATGACCGCACCCACGCCACCACCTTTGATATCCCCAAGACGGAGGATTTCGGCGAGAAGTACCAGGCCCTGGAGAAGTCCACCCGCCAGCAGATATTCACAGCCTTCCGGGCCAATCCCAACCTCTTTGGTATTCCCACGGAAAACCTGGGCTTCAGCCAGGAGGAATACGAATCGGCCTTCCGGCTCTACAACCGCACCTGCGTCAAGCCCGTCCAGCAGATTATCTGCGATGCCTATGACCGCATCTATGGGGCTACCGGGGTGCTGACTATCACCCCCTTCTCCCTGGATGACACCGGGGCTGAATCCAATGTAAAATAGACCGCGATATGGCAGAAATACTACTCACAAGCGAGAATTTCGTGAAGTCCGTTACCAGCATTTCGGACAACCTGGCCGGGAAGTACCTGCGGCCATCTATCCGTGAAGCCCAGGATATCGGCCTTCGTGGCATCCTGGGTGATACCCTCCTGGAGAAACTGAAAGCCCTGGTGGGCTCCGGCGATATAGCGAAGGAGGAAAACCTGGCCTATAAGGCCCTCCTGGACCGGGCTCAATATTACCTGGCCTATAACGCCGTGGTTGAGGTAGCGGCGAAGGTATCCTACAAGATAGTAAACTTCGGTGTAGCGAAGTCCCAGGATGAAAACCTACAAACCGCCAGCCCGGAGGAAATCTCCCAAATGCGCTTCTACTATCAAAGTAAGGCGGACCATTGCTGCGTGGAGTTGCAGAACTTCCTGCTGAATAACCGCCGGGACTATCCGGAACTAACGGAGGGTGATTACAACCGCATCCATTCCAATCTTTATAGTGCCGCTTCCAGCGGGATATGGCTGGGAGGTCCCAGGGCGAAGTCCCTTCCGGGAGTGGCCGTTAAATGCAACCGGAGGAAATAAGGATGAATCTACTTCAAGTAATACGCGCCATTGAACGGGTAGCGGCGGAGCAGCCAGCCATCGGAACCATCGTGCGAAACGATATCTTCCGGCTCAATGCAGCCCCCTCCGTGAGATACGGGGCCTTCGCCTGGCTCCAGGGGGACCACCGGACCAATCCGCAAAGCGGGCTGATGCAGTTCTCCTTCACCTTCTTCTATGCGGACCGATTGACGGAGAACGCGGAGAATGAGGTGGAAGTGCAGAGTGTCGGCATTGAAACCCTGGATAATATCCTCCGGACCTTACAGAACGCGGGGATATGGCCGGGCGAGGTGTCCTTTACCACCTTCAACCAGCGATTCAGCGATGAATGCGCCGGGGTATTCTGCCAGGTGGTCCTGGAGGTTGCGAAGGATGGTATCTGCCCGGCTGAATATGAGTTCCTGGTGAATGATGGGGATTATAACCTGGACTTCAACGAAGATTATAAGGTTTGGGTGTGGCACACCCAGGCACGGGATATATTCATCATTAAATAACAAGTCACTATGGAAAAGAAACTCAATGCACAACTTTGGCTCGGCGTGGTTATCGCCCTGGCGGGAGTGGCCCTTCTCTTTTGGGGGATGCTCACGCCCCCTGGAGGAAAGATTGATTCCTCCGTGCTGGTCGGCTTTGGTGAGGTAGCCACCTTTGCCGGGAGCCTTATCGGCGTGGACTACCATTACAAGTTCCGCGAATATGAAACAAGATTGAAAAACGAATAGACCCTATGGCAAGAATTATCAAAATCAAGGATGAAGAGGTTTTCCAGGTTGAGGAAACCAACTTCGCAATCTCTCCCAGCCCTACGGGCTACACCCTTAACTATTCCGCCGATGGCGTGAACTTCACCCCCTGGACCGATGGTACCCTGGCGGAAGTCACCCAGGTAGTCGCTTGCGCCGCCCGCGGAATGTACTACAAACTTGTCGGCAATGTCGGCGATGTGGTAATCACCTTCTAAAACCTCCCGGACTATGGCAGAAACGATTATCCTTGCGACCATTCATTTCTGCGGGGGAAGCGGTGAAACAAGCCATTTGCCGGACTTTAACGCAGACTACAACAATGACTTCCGGATAGCCGAAGAAGCCCCGGAAAACGAAGATTAGCAACCAATAAAACCCTTTTATAGAGTATGGCTAAATATCAAACCCTCATTGCGGCCATAGAAGCCGCCATCAAGACCAACGGCACCCAGGCAATCACGGGCCAGGTCTTGCAGACCCAACTGAAGAATATGGTTTCCAAGTTGGGCTCCGCTTATCAGTTCGGCGGGCTGGTTCAGCCTACCGATGCGTTCCCCTTTGATACCGATGCCAAGATAGCCTTCCTGGCTTGCACCCAGGGAACCTATCCGAACTTCGGAAACTTCTCCCTGCGCTCCGGCGAAGTGGCCCTTTTCATCTATGAGGGCACCTGGAAGAAGGAGATTATCTCCTACTACGCCAATACGCAGATTTACGGCATCCGCCATTTCTTCAACAACGCAAGCCCGGACCTCACCAGGATTGGTGATGCGGACCTCCACCGCGACCTCCCCGTGCAGAACCTTATGCGCCGCTGCGTGGTGGATGACACCGGAGCCGTGCGTTACTACCTCAACGCGGATGATTCCACGAAGAAGGAGGATGGCACCGCCGCCAACCTCACCGGAGCCGATGGCCAGGTGATGGTTGAAATCCCGGCCCACTACCGCAAGGCTTCCCTCAATACCTCCGGCGGCTATATGGATGTAGAAATCTCCCTCTATCCGTTTGAGGGTGCTATCCGCGTTCCCCGCTACCTGGTATCCGCGTATGAAGCCACCCTGGACCGCGATGATAATATCCTTTCCTCCGTGGTGAACAATACCGCGAAGTATCGCGGCGGTAACAACAATGCGGATTGGGATGGTACCTATCGCTCCCTCCTGGGCCTTCCTGCAACCAATATCTCCCTCACAAACTTCCGCACCTATGGCCGGAATCGTGGAACGGGCTGGGGATGCTATGACTATAACGCCCACCTGGCTATCTATTGGCTTTTCGCCATTGAGTATGCCACCCTCAACTCGCAGAAGGCGTTCAATCCGGACCTGGATTCCGCTGGCTACCACCAGGGCGGTTTGGGCTCCGGTGTTTCCGGTTTCAGTAATTGGAGCGCATACAACTCCTATAACCCCATTATCCCCTGCGGATTCACCAACTCCCTGGGTAATAAGACGGGAGTTAAGGACTTCGTGCTGACCGAAGCCCAGGCGGAAGCCTATGGTAGTGAGCATACCGAAAGTGTCCCTTCCTATCGTGGCATAGAAAACCCCTTCGGCCACATTTGGAAGTGGACCGATGGTTTCCTGGGTGTGGGTACGGGTGAGTACCAGGAAATCTATGTCTGCCGCGATGCCAGCAAGTACGCATCTTCGGTGACTTCCGACTATGTGCACTTCGCAGACCACGAAGCCGCCGCCGATGGATACTGCAAGGCCATCGTTGCCAGCGACCCCAACCTCCAGGCCGAAATTCGCGCTTATGGTGACATCTTTGACCGCGATGATAGCGGCTCTGCAAGCACCTATTTCTGCGACTATCATTGGCACGGAAACTCCGATGGTAGTGTCTACGGCTTGTTTGTCGGCGGGAGCGCGGGTTACGGGTCCGATGGCGGGCTCGCGTGCTTCAGCGCGACTGGCGGGGTCGGTGACGCCGCCGCCAGCATCGGCTCTCGGCTTTGCTGGTCTGAATAATCAGCGGCCCAACGAAAACACGAAACGCCCTCACGGGGTGGAAGGTCACAATGCGGCCTTCCACCCTCGCGGGGCAAAAATCAAGAAATGGATATGGATACAATGCAAGATGATGGTTCCCTGGCTTTCCTGGGAATCACGAAAAATGACCGGGACAAGCGGTTCACCTGCAAGGAGGAACAACAATCCAACCTGGTGAATAAGACCTTTTGGGTGCTGGACTATTTTTCCGGCGTTCAGTCGCAGTACGGGGAAAGATATATCTTCAAGATTAAGTTTAACCTGGAAGATGAAGAATCCGCCGCCAGGAAGGTATGGACCGGAAGCAGCGATATCCAATTCGTGCTGGATAAAATTGGTGAGTTAGGCAAATTCCCCAGGAAGGTAACCCTTCGCAAGGATGGCAGGAATCACTATTACTTTGAGTAGAATGTATAACAAAAAAGGTTGTAAGGGTGTCGGCTTGTATGTCGGCGGGAACGCGAATAACGGGTCCAATGACGGGCTCGCGTGCTTCAACGCGAATAACGGGGTCGGTAACGCCAACGCCAACATCGGCTCTCGGCTATGATGGTCCATAGATAACGCATTGAGGGTGAAAGCCCCTCCATCGCCCTTAAACCCCACCTCTTGGTGAAAGATAACGGCTCGGTGAATACCCGTGTTGGTAGTATGAACGAAGGCTCGGTAAAAGACCAGCAAATTAACGCACTATGAAGCGAATTGATAATATATTCTATAAGATTTGTTCTATTGAGAACCTGCGCCTGGCGGATGAAATAGCCCGCCGGGGGAAGAAACGCAAGCCCGGCGTGGTCGCATTTGACCGAAACCGGGAAGCCCTCCTGGAAGAACTCCATTATAAACTCCTGGCCGGGGAGTACCGGACTTCCAAGTATTTCCATTTCAAGGTCCGGGACCCGAAGGAACGCACCATCGCGGCCCTTCCTTACTATCCGGACCGCATCGTGCACCAGGCTATCGTGAATATCCTGGGCCCTATATGGGACCGCATCTTTATAGCCGATTCCTATGCTTGTATCAAGGGCCGGGGAACCCACGCCGCCAGGCGTAGGACCAGGGAGATATTCCGCAAGGACACGGAAGGTACGAAGTATTGCTTAAAGGTGGATATCCACCACTACTACCAATCCATAGACCACGAAATCCTTAAAACCATCCTGCGCCGGAAGATTAAGGACCTTCGTTGCCTGGCCCTCCTGGATGAAATCGTGGATTCCTACCCGGATGGTATCCCTATTGGGAGTTGGCCTTCATCCTACTTTGCAAACCTCTACCTCTCCTATGAAGTGGCCCACTACCTCAAAGAAGTGGCGAAGGTTAAGTACCTGCAAATCTATATGGATGATATTGTAATCTATGGCTCCAGCAAGAAAGAACTCCACCGCATCCTGGAAGTGCTGAAAGTGCAGATGGCAAAACTCCACCTGGAACTGAAAGGCAATTACCAGGTTTTCCCGGTAGATGACCGGGGCGTGGACTTCCTGGGATTCGTTTTTCGTCACGGATATATCCGGCTCCGGAAGCGCATTAAGAAGGCCATCTTCCGACACCTGGCGCGGGTGAGGAAGAAGCATATTTCCGCAAAGAAGAAACGCCTGGCCGTAGCATCATATATCGGCTGGCTGAAATATACTGATTCAATCAATCTCAAACACACATTAAACACTTTTGCTTATGCTCAAATTTTCTAAAGCCGAGAAGTGGGATGCTTCTCACACCATCATTGAGTACGACCCTGCTGAAGTTCAGCACGGGGAGGAAACCGCCGAGGAATACACCAAGAAGGTGATTGTCCCGGAAGTCAGCAAGGCAGCAATCGTGGAAGCCCTGGTCCGCAAGGAGTATTCCGTGAGTGATGAAATTGCCATCATTCGCCAGCGCACCGCGAAGAAGGCCGAGTTTGATGCCTATAACTCCAGGGTGGAGGAACTGAAGGCGAAAGCCGATGCCATCCTGGCTGGACTTGCCGAGTAATGAGCAAGTATTTCTCTCCAAAGGAATTCCGGGCCTGCGTTCCGTCTTGCTCCATTGAGCAGATGGAACCGGGCTTCCTGGAACTCCTGGACCGGGTGAGGGAAGCCGCCGGGATACCGCTGGTGCTCAACTGCGCCTTCCGGAGTGTGGCCCACGAAAAGAAGATGGGCCGTTCCGGGAACTCCGCACACACCAGGGGCCGGGCCGTGGATATCCGCTGCAATACCAGCGCGAACCGCTACAAGATTGTAGCCGCCGCCCTGGGATGCGGTATCCGGCGCATCGGTATCGGTAAGACCTTCGTTCACCTGGATAACGATAACACCCTTCCGCAAGGGGTAATGTGGGACTACTATGGTGAGTAAGAGCCGGGACCCGCGCCAGCCCAGGCCGGGGGAATACCTCGCGGCCCTGGCCTTTATCACCGCCGTGCTTCTCCTTTGCCTGGGCCTGGGTGGATGCTCTCCGCGTATCGTGGAGCATATCCGCTACCAGCGGGATACCACCTATATAGTGAAGCGGGATTCCGTGCGGTTCTATGACCGGGATAGCATCTTTATCCGGGAGAAGGGGGATACCATCTACCAATATGTGGAGAAGTGGAGGTGGAGGGACCGGGTGCGTGTGGATACCATTTACCGGGCCCGCGTTGATTCCGTCTTTGTAGACCGCATTAAGGAGGTGGAGGTAAGCAAGCCCTTATCCTGGTGGGAAAACGCCAAAATCCGGGCTTTTTGGTACCTTCTTGGGGCGGTCCTGCTGCTACTCCTATATGTATTTCGTAAACCATTAATGAAACTGATTCGGATATGAGAAAGATTTGGGACAAAATCGTAGAGTGGATTACTTCCATTCCTGCGGACAAGAAAATGCACTTTGTGGCTGGCGTGATTATCGCCGCCTTCTTCGCCCTGGCCCTGGGTATGAAGATTGCCATTGTTCCGGCCATCTTCGCCGGGCTTATAAAGGAATTCTTTGATAAGTGGACCACGGAGAAATGGGAGTGGTGGGATTTCGCCGCGACCTGCTTCGGCGGTCTGCTTATCCAGGTCTTCATCCTCCTGGGTATATGGTGGGGCTTCCCGCTGGCATAAAGGGCGCAGTCTGCCGAAAAGACGGGCGTTCCTGCGGAGGGCTGGGGCTTACGGGCTCCGGCCCTCTTTGTATACAATTTCCCCCGGACCTCACGGCCAGGGGGAACCAATCACTTAACGTATGTCGCCATTACTTTCGACCTGCAATATAGGGCGGTAATTCGTATTTTCCAAAGGAATTTCATAAAAAGTGAAATTTTTTGCAGATTTTGATAAAATTATTTGGAAAATCAAAAAAGTATTTATAATTTTGCACCAACAAACAAACACAACAACAATTAAAACACCAAAGTTATGACAGCCACTACTTTTGAACCCGGAACGATTTTTACCCTTCACGAAATTGACTATTATGTAGATAGCAAGACCAACCTTCCTTGCGACAACCGTTTCAAATGCGTGAATGTCACCCGCCTTCCCAAGAATACCGCAGAATTTGAGATGCTGGAGAAGAAGCCGGATCAAGGATGGTTTGCACTTACCGAACTCCAAACCTGGATGAAGAAAGGAATCATTACTAACATTATTAACCCCACCCGCTAATTATTAACCCGGCCCCCTCCGGGGGGGGCCATAAACCCTTTACACCAATGAGAACGATTTTCAACGCACTTGTTAAGGAACTCGGCCAGGAGGAAGGCCGTTCCATCTTCGAGTGGTACTGCGCTACCTACCACGTAACCATCACGGATGAAGCACCTGCTTCCGTGAAGCACGAAGTCCTCGGATATTAACCCTTTAACCCTTTACATTATCGCAACAATCCTTTGTACCGACACCAGCAAGAGTGTAACCCTTATGTTTAATGCAGATGGCTTCGGCGGTATCCTCGCCGTAGCGAGCCAGGACCGGGAGTATTGGTTTACAATCGGCTGGTTCAAGACCGAAGCCGGGGCCATCCGCTCCGCCAAAAGAAAACTCGCCCGCCTGGGCTATACCCTTAACGCATAAACCCTTTACGCCTTATGACAACCCTTTCAAGCGCAATTATGTACCGCGGCGATGTCCGCCCGGTAATGGTGGAATGTAAAATCACCAAAGGAATAGGCATCCACATGGTAGGAATCCCGGATGCTTCCGTGAAAGAAATCCTGCTGAATATCTGCACCGCCATCCAGCACCTGGGATACCGCTTCCCAGGCCGCAAGGTGGTTATCAATATCGCCGGAGCAGGCCAGCAGAAGCCGAAGGATATCTACCACTCCCTTGACCTGGCCGTTGCCCTGGCTATACTAACTGAAGACGGGCAGATAGAAATCAGCAAGGAAGCCCTGGAGAATTACCGCTTCTTTGCAGGGATGAACCTGGAAGGTAAACTCCGCGCGCCATACACCGGGCTCTCCAATGACAATGATACCGCCCTGGTAGTAGATTGGTATTTCCGCAATAGCGGCTGGATTATGGGATACCCGGCGGATGATACTTGTTCCTGGGATTCCGCCGCCGATTTAGAAGATGCGATTAACCAACTTAAAGCCTATTGATATGAAAGAGTATGTATTCACCACCGCCGGGCCGAATATCACGGCCCAGGTGGTTTCCACGATGGAAGCCCTGGGAGAGCAGGATTGGCAGGTCACCCTCCTGGATTCCTACGGGAAGCAGATTGAGTATAGAGTGATCTATGCCGCCAGCGGGTTTGAAGCCGCCAGCGAAGCGGTGGACGATTGGCTGGAAGCCAACGGCCTGGATACCTCCTTTTCAGTAAGTCTATAACCCTTAAAACACCAAAGAATATGCAACACGATTTGAACACCATGGCCGGGATTATGGCCGCAGTAGAAGAAGTGGACAATGCCGCAAAAGACGCGGGCCTGGAGTTTTATTTCTATATCTCCTTACATACCCGCCTCTCCTTTGATATGTTTATCACGAAGGGACTGGGTCCCGGATTCCCGACTATATGGAACGGCTGTATTATGGCTGACCTCTCCGCCGAGAAAATCGGCGCGAAGTTGGAGCAGGCCCTGCTGGCGATTGAGGAATACAACGCGGACCAGGCGCGCGGCCTGGAGGCGGAGGTGGACCACCTCGCCGCCGAGTTGAAGGCCAAGAAGGCTGCACTACGTTTAATCAAGAAGGAGGATACGAAATGAGCAAGGCACAACTTATTGCATTGAAATCGGCCTTCAATTCCCGCGCCATCGCTTGCGCGAACTTCGCAAACAAGCCGGGGACTTGGGAAAAAGATGCGCTCCTTTACCGAGGCCAATCCCAAGCCTACAAGGAAGCCGCAGAACTGATTGATTTAGTAATTAAAGAAACGAAGAAATGAGCAAGAAAAAACTCCCGGTAGAGCCCCTGGAAAGGATGGAGCACCGGATGGGATGCAAGCACTACTCCTACGGGAATTGTTACAAGCGCAGCGGATATTATGGACCGCACCTGCATATCACGATGGGTTGCACTCCGAACTGCGATTGCCGCAGAATGAAGATATTTGATACCAAGCACGGACTTATAAAGGGAGTGGAATATGAAGACTGCGGATACTAAACGCGGAGGATTCAGACCTGGGGCCGGACGGAAGCGCCTGGCCCCCGGACAAAAGAAGGTAGCCCTGGTCCTTTCAGTAACTCTCCAGGCCCAGGAGGAAGCCCACGACCTACGCAGGGCCGGGGTGAATCTTAATGCGGAAGTTGAGGATTTCATCCGGGAGCGATGGAGGTATTTTGAATTTCCGAAATAATGACTACCTTTGCCCCTGGATACTCCAGGAAACTCCAGGATATCCAAGGTGTAAAGGGTGGGGCTCTCCATAACGGAGGGCCCCTTTATTTTTGCAGTTTTTGTCCCGTAGTTGTCCGATTTCTCTGCCAGTCCCTCGGCTGGTATCCTCGGATACCGCCCGGAAGGGGTGCGTAAGTTACTGACAACCATAAAGAAAAAGAGGACCGACGCATCACGCGCGGGTCACTCTCACTAACCACATAATTAATAACACTAAACCTTCAACCGAGGGAAACCGCCCAGGCAGCGCAGGACCATTTTCGTGACCTCACGAAGATGGATGGCTATCCTGGAAGGGAACCAGGTTGCCATCCGTGTCGCCGGATTTTGTCCTATTGTTGTCCGAACCGGGCCAGCGGAACAACTCCAGCACCTTCCGATTGGCTGCTCTCGCCAGGTTCCAGTTCCGCTCCGCGTAGATATCCGCCACCTGGTAATCGCCGAGGTGTCCCAGGGCTTCATCTATCGTGGCCTTCTCCACTCCCTGCCGCCGGGCCAGGGTGGCGAAGGAGTGACGGGCAGCGTAGAAGGTGAACGGCTCCAGCCCTTCCCGTTCACACCACGAGCGCAGGTACTTGTTCACCATCGTGTCTGCAATCCGGGAGGATTTCCAAAGATGGAGGGCGGGGAGCCACCACGGCGAGTCCGTTTCATTTTGTAACGCCCCGATAAAGGGCCCTATTTCCGGCTCTACGGACACGATAACCTCCGCCCGGTCTTGGCGGCGGTCCCGCGTCTTGCTGCGGTTATATCGCCAGGAATCGCCCGTGAAGGCGGGGGCTTGCCAAAGGTCCGCGAGGTTCGCGCCCATCGTTCCGAGGGAAACCAGGAAAGCGGCCAGGGCGGTGCGTTCCTGCGGGATGGTCGGGCGGGCATCAATGAGCCGCTGGATGACTTCCACCGGGAGGGCCTTCTGCCCTTGCGGGAGGGTGCGCCGCCGGGGGATGGAATCGAACGGGGAGCGGGGGATAACGATGCGCCCAGAATCTTCATCGTTGAAGCGATCCTTTGCCGCCTGGTAGATATGCGCCAACCGGGAGAGCCATCGCCCGGAGTTCCCGCCGGGGGTGGTGGCCTTCTTCGTGTCCTGATACTGGCCCGTGTGGTAGTTGAAGAACGCGCGCGGCTGGGAATCGGCCCACTCCTGGAACTCCACCAGCAGGGTGCGAGTGATAGTGTTTATCTCCAGGGCGTCACCTCCGAGGAACCGGGCCAGGGCGTTGAGGGCGGTTGTGTACCCGGCCCTTGTCCCTTCCGCCTTCCCCTGGATGAACTCCCGGCCAAAGGTGAAGAAGTCCAGCCGGAAGGTGTCGGCTGTGAGGGTGTCCCGGATATGCTGCACAACCTGGTCCACATTCCAGCCCTCCAAGGTGAAGGGTGACAAGTTGTCACAAGTTGCCCGCATCCTGGCAATCAGTTCCCCGGCCCGTTCGAGGATCGCTGCGTTCTTGATATGGCCGGAGCGGGTGAGGTCGCAATCCCGCGCCACGAGGGTGGTCGGTAACCGCCGGGAAATCCCTCTGAAGGTGACGCGGATTTTCACGGGGTAGGTCCCGTCTTTTCGCCGTCCTCCCTGGATGATGATGGGCTTATAGGTTATCATTACGAAGGAGTATTATCCAGGTATGCGCCTGGGCCGAAGATAAGGTCTATGAGGCGGAGCATCGCCGCCGGATTATCCTCCAGGTTGCGGAGCGCGTCCCGGTGATCCTGCTCGGAGAGTTGGACACTTTCCGGGATTTTTATATTATTAGGTGAATGAGTTTTTTTCAAACCAGTTCGTTAATGGATTCTCATGTTAGTCTTTTGGTGTTATTGAATTGTTAGGGGAAGGGATGCAGTGATGCATCCCTTTTCCCGTTTCAGTACTTCTGGGCGTAGGAGCCACCACCACCGCCTCCACCGCCGAGGAATGCACCGCCCTGGAACTGGGCGAGCATCTGCGCCTGGATACGAATTGTTTCCGCCATATTGTCAAACATAGCCCGCGTTTCCTCCGGGATAAATACGCCCGCTCCCTGCTGGGTCCTTTGCGGGGGAACCGGCGCGGGCTCCAGGTTGTTCTCATTGGCGAAGTATCGCACCTTTATCTCCAAATTTTCAGTAAGATAGACGGGGCTCCCGTGGAGCGCCTGGGAGAGAGTGGCCGGGCTAACCCTTACCATTTGGGCGAAATCTTTCTGTGAAGTACATAGTTTCGCAGCCCTGGCGGCGTGATAAATACGGCTTATATAGTCCTGCCGCGTTGATAACATTTCACTATTTTCCATATCAAAACAAAATTTTTCCTCAATATTATTTGTGAAACAAAATATTATTCGTATATTTGCACCAACACACAAACAAACATAAAAAGAAAGATGGAAAATAACAAATCTATGAGGGCGCAAATGATAGCGATGGAGCCGGGCCAGGTCCTCCGTTTCCCCCTGGAAGCGAAAGGATATAGCACCATCCGCGGCTATGCAAGCGACCTATCGTTCCTCTACTTGCGGAAGTATCGCACCCACCGGGACAAGACGGACCGCGTGATAGTTGTAACCCGTGAGCAGTAAGATGATGGACCGAAACCTCAACGCCCTTATCCAAACCGCCGCCGAACTGGGAGCGGCCCGCACGTTGGAAGTCCTGGGAGTTTCCTCCGGGGAGGTAAGCCAGCGGAAGGCCCGCGACACCTACGGGAAGTGGTTCTTGGATGCAGACCGGGCCGGTCGGATTCGCCCGTGCAGGGTGGATGATGGCCGGAACGGGACGCGCCACTACCGGGTGGTTGATATCCTGGCGTTGAAGGTCGAGGACCACACGCGCGCTGAACTGAAATTGCACCAACACAATGTATAACCCTTTACACCTTTTTGAAATGAAAAAGATTATTGAAACAATTCTCGGCCTGGTATGTATTACCGCCCTATTCCTGGGATGCGCCGAAAAACCGGATGGTTCCTGCAACCTTCTTTGGACCTTATCCTGCCTGGGAGTAAGCGCCGCAAGCGGCTGGCTCCTGGGTAAAGTAAATCCCGAACTTAATCCGACCAAGGAGGACTGAATTATGTTTAGACAATACAGCGAACCCCGCCGGGAGGATTACGATACGGAAGAAGAATACCAGGAAGCCCTGGATGCCTACGATGCCGAATGTTTGCGCCGGGAAGAATACTACCGGGAGAAATACTATAAACGCAAATATGGAATAGTATAACCCTTTAACACCAAAAGCACTATGCAGAAGATTTATGAAAAATTGGCCGCAATCCAGGCCGAACTCCACTCCCCGAAAAGCGAGTACAATCAATTCGGGAAGTACTCCTACCGAACTGCCGAAGCGATCCTTGAAGCCGTGAAGCCCTTCTTGAAGGCGCAGGGCTGCGTGCTGAACTGCACGGATGACCTGCTGCTGGTCGGTGACCGCTACTATATTAAGGCCACCGCGATTATCACCGCCGTTGAGGACGGCTCCCAGGTATGCACTACCGCCTGGGCCCGCGAGGAAATTGACAAGAAGGGAATGGACCAGTCCCAGGTGACCGGGGCCTCTTCCTCCTATGCCCGCAAGTATGCGCTCAACGGATTGCTGGCTATTGACAACACCCCGGATTCGGATGCTACCAATGTAGGGGACGGGACCACTGCCGCCGCATCCACGAAGAAACCCGCCAAAAAGGTTACAAAAACGGCCCGGGAAACAAGTTCTCCAGCCGGACAAGGTAACCCTTCGGACGGGAAGCCACAAGCCCCAGCGCGCCACTCCGTGGACTGGAACAAATGGGTGGTAGCCATCGCTACGGGAGCGCCCAGCAAGTCCGGGCAGAAGGTGGACTGGATGGAAGCCTTCAAGGCGAACTACGCCTGGGACGCGGACCTGCTCGCAGGGCTGGAAGAAGATATCTTCAACTACCGCGTTGATAAGGGTATCAAAGCCGCACAAGCATAGGAGGGCCGGAAGATGGAGAGATTCAAGAAAGGCGTTTCCTACGCGTATGTAAGCATTTCACACTGGAAGGTATGTGTCACCCACGATAACTACTTCGATTCGGACAACGAACGTTATGAGCAGGGAAACTACTTCCAAAGTTCCAAGGCTGCCGGGGTATGCTTTACCGAGATAGCCGAAACCTACGGGGACCGCATCCACGAACTGAAGAAGGCCATCAAGACCAACGCCGCGACCTTCTTCGAAACGTGCTGCTCCCTGGCGGTTGAGGGGAAGGGAGCCAATGGGATGAAGGGCCGGGCGGTCCGCAAGAAGGTCTGCGATGGCCTGGTGGAAGCCTACGCCCGCTTCAAGACAACGGAATCCGACACCGCCGCCGAACTGGCCGAGATTAAGGATGCAATCCAAAACATTATCAGAGAATCATTAAAAACCCTTTAACACCAAACACAATGAACAATAAAGAAATCACCAACGCGATCGCGGACCTCTACCGCGCCACGAACACCCTGGAAGAACTCTACATTGAGAACGGGGGAGAAGTAACCGAGGAAGCCGCCGAGAAGGAGGAACAAATCGAAGCCATCAAAGCCCTGCTGACCGGCGAAGGGATTGATTCCCTGGGCCGATGGCTGGCCGGGAAGGAGCAGGAAAAGGCCCTGCTCAAAGCGGAAAAGGCCGCGCTCGACCGCCGCATCAAAGCCGTGGACGGAACGATTGACTATATAAAATACCAGGTGGGCCAGGTTCTCCGCGCCACGAGGTGCGAGAAGGCGAAGGGCTTGGTATATAGTTTTGCCCAGGCCACCAGCACGAAGAACTCCGTGAATCAAGAGGCCCTGGAAGCCGCCTATATGGGAAGGGTAGAAGCCGCCCTGGCCCACGCCCTTATCCCGGAGTGGGTGCATATCACCTTGAAAGCCACCACCACGGAACTGAACGCCGCCGGCGGTGATGCCCTGGCCTTCGTTGAAACCACCACCGCGGAAACCTGCCGCTTTACGAAGCCCAGGGCCGCGAAGGAGGAAAAGAATGATGCGGAGTAAATGCGGAGTAATAAGAAGTAATGAATAACTACTGCACACATTGTTTTTCGGTAGAACTTGCCACCAGGATAGGGATGCGGGAGGCGATAATCCTCCAGCACTTCTATTGGTGGCATCAGCATAACGCCGATATCCCGGCTATGAATATAGATGGCCGGGTGTGGTTCTTCCTCTCCACCACGAAGATAGCAGAAGTATTTCCTTACCTATCCGAAAAGGTTGTCCGTACCATCCTGGAAAAACTGATTAAGGATGGCTACCTGGTGAAAGACCACAAGGGAGAAGGGGCCCAGCGATTTAACCGCACGAATTGGTATGCCCTTACTGAATCCGCTTTGGGGTTTTTCCATTTGCCCATTTGGGAAAATGGAGAGCCGGAAATGGGCAAATCAATAATTAATAGTAATAGTTATAATACTTCTCCTAACGGAGAAAGTAATAATATATCTATTAACCCCAAACCCCTAAAATTTAATTTTCGGAAGGCCCTGCTGACCGCAGGGGTGGAGCCGGAGGTGGCCGATGCCTGGATGATGGTGCGAAAGGCGAAGAAAGCCGTAAACACGAAGATTGCCTGGTCCGCCATCGAGCGGGAAATCACCCTCGCAAAAGAACACGGCCACACCCCGAACGAATGTATTAACCTGGCTGTTGTGAAATCCTGGTGCGGATTCAAATGTGAGTGGATGGAGAACGAAGCCACGCCCGCCCGTTCCACCCGTTCCACAAGTTCCACCTCCCCGGTGGAACGGAACGGCAAGCCCCGAAGCGGGGAGGCAGGATATATGGACCGCGCACGCGCAGCCGCAATCGAACTGGGAATAGAACCCTTTAATCCTTATGAGTAACGAAACATTAATACCGACCGAGCCCTCCACCCTCGCGGTTTATAGCAGACGGGTGGACCTGGTGGAAGTGCGCCGCAAGCCGGAAGCCTTCCCCCGGATCGCTGACACGCCACGCGACCAGGCCATCAAGAAGATGGTGGCCCTGGTGTACGCCGCCTTCCTCTACCGGGGCCAGGAGATAGTCCCGGAGAAGGTCAAGTTTATCGCCACCGCGCTGGTGGATGAAATCCTCGCAGACCCGCACTTCGGCCTTGCGACACTCTCCTGGGTGGAGATAGGAATGGTTATCCGCCGGGCGGTCCTGGGCGGTGCGAAGGACCTCTACGGAGTATCCGTGGCATCCCTTTATTCCGCCCTGGTGGAATACGCCAAAGGCGAAGGCCACGAAGCAAGCAAACGAGCACACCAATAAAACCCTTTACACATTATGCAAGCAATCAACATTGAAAGAAGATTCGAGGAACGCCTGGAGGTTATCCGCCGCCAGGCCGAGTTCCTCCCCGCCGGGAAGCGCAACCTGGTCCTTAACTCCTGCGCGAAACTCTCCGCCATCGCCAAGAAGGCCGGGAAGCAACTCACCACCGCCCACCACCGCGGGCCGGTCCGCCAGCCCTGGGATGCGCGGGAGCAGGAGGACTTCGCCAACCTCGCCAACCAAAAGAAGCGGATATGGGCCGCGCTCCTGGCTGGCCGGGTCCTCTCCCTGGAGAACGCCGGAGAGTTCGGAACCTCGCAGATGCACACCCACTTCTGCAATATCCGCCAGGAGATAGCCGCGAAGCACCTGCCGTACACCCTTTGCGATGAATGGTATAACCCCGGCGAGGGGCGCAGCCGATTCAAGAAGTACTGGATTATTCACGAACTGGAAAAGGAGGCACAAAATGGATAACACGATGATCGTTTTTGTCCTCGGCATTATCATCGGCTTTATTGTCGCTATTGTGATGATATTCGCCCTCGTTTGGGCCTTAAAGATGGCCCGGATTGAAGAAATCAATAACGATTGGCCGGAGGATACGGAGGAAGATTTTTAACCCTTAAAATACAAGATTATGGCAAGTTTTAATCAAATTACCCTTATTGGAAATGTTGGTAATTTAGAAGTAAAGACCTTCACGAATGGAGGCAAGATTGTGGAGGCATCCCTGGCTACCACGAAAAGATGGAAGGACCGCAACGGGGACCCGCACGAAGAAACCCAATGGCACCGCCTGGTGATTCCCGGCCCCCTGGCGGATACGGCGGAGCGGTACGTATCGAAGGGTGACCCGCTGATGGTCCAGGGCGAGATGACCTACCGCCAATGGGAAACCCGCGAAGGGGAGAAGCGCACCGCCTCGGAGGTCCGGGTACAGACCCTGCAACTACTCTCCCGTAAGGAGCAAGCCGCCGCACCAGCCGCCCGGCCAGCCTTTACGGAAACGGACCACAGCGATGACATGCCCTTCTAACCAATGTATAAGATAGGAGATATAGCAACCTGGCGGGGAATCAACCGCGACTATAAGGGCGAAATAGTGGGCTTTTACGGGCCCTTTGCAATAGCCAGGATTGAAGGAACCGCCAGCGAAATGCTACTCTATAATGGAATAATACCATCGAAAAACCATAAATCAGTAGTGAAATGATAATTAATGATATAAAGATAGGCC